>Ga0247817_10000057_pt1 | contig 118823 bp, 101 predicted proteins | sample UWRJL212509R1_FD_178010 | JGI IMG/M metagenome (GOLD analysis project Ga0247817, IMG submission 178010) | Plant litter microbial communities from Arlington Agricultural Research Station in Wisconsin, United States - UWRJ-L212-509R-1 | ecosystem: Environmental > Terrestrial > Plant litter >... | reverse complement strand
TCATTGCAAAAGTAGGCTTCGAATACAACGATGTTGAATTTATCGCAAAAAGCAACGGCAGGTCTATCCCATTAACAAAAACAAAAGGAAACATGTGGAGCAATTTATAAAACAAAAAATGAATTTGTACGTTTCAATATTTCTTTTGCTGTCGCTATGCAGTTCCTGCGATAAGCTAAAAAAAATGGAAAACAAAGAAGATTTCAGCTGGAGCGCTTCCGTGACCTCAGCAGTAAATTACCCGATTGAAGTCCACGTGGGCTATCTGGCAACAAGGGAAAAATTTATCACAGGTTTCCAAAATAATGGAATTCAAAAAAGTGGCTGGGCAACCAACGGTTCGGAAGGAGGTTCTGGAGGAAAGTCTATCCCCACACTAGTTTCGCTCACCTGGGTTTCTTATGCCGAAAAGAAATTCTGGAAGCTCGACGAAGCAGTATTGCCAAAAGAAAAGATGCTGTCCCTTTTCAGGAAAGGATTTGAAAACTATGACAGGGTAAGCAATAGCTTAACGCACCAGACATACGACCATATAGTCGTAGCAGTAGCGCCCGGTGGCGTGGTAGCTGTTTTTTTGACGGGTGACCACCACCGCACCGAAATCGCGAGGTTTCAGGCGAAGGCGACCCATGTGGATGTAAATGAATTTTATGATAATCCAGACAATGATACCCAGCAACAGTTTTATGATTGGTGGTTTAACAATTCTGTACCGATAGAAATCCGCGAAAAGATAGCGAAAAAAGGAATTCCTTACGGTTTGTGGGATACCTATGGCGAGAAATACAACTGGAAGTTTACGCCAGAGTTTTACAAGAAAGACATTTTCAAGTATGCCCATACGACCTTCTTTAATGGGGAGGAAGAAAATATTTATGAGGAAGAACTAAATAAAAAGCTTTTTTATAAAAATGCTCTTCCGAGCCGCGCAAGCATCAGTTTTGGGAAATACTGGTACAGGGCAGAATTTGACTGGGATGAAGTCCATGGCGCATTTCTAGAACTGACCAAAGAAAACAGGGATGCAGAAATTGAGATCATTGCAAAAGTAGGCTTCGAATACAACGATGTTGAATTTATCGCAAAAAGCAACGGCAGGTCTATCCCATTAACAAAAACAAAAGGAAACATGTGGAGCAATTTATAAAACAAAAAATGAATTTGCACGTTTCAATATTTCTTTTGCTGTCGTTATGCAGTTCCTGTGACAATACAAAAAAAATGGAAAACAAAGAAAATTTCAGCTGGGGCGCTTCCGTGACCTCAGCATTAGATTACCCGATTGAAGTCCATGAAGGCTATCTGGCGACAAAAGAAAAGTTTATTACCGAATTTTCAAACGCTGGCATAGAAGAAGACGGCTGGGATGTAAATGGTGCCGATATGGGCTCAGGAGGAAAGTCTATCCCCACACTAGTTTCGCTCACCTGGGTTTCGTATGCAGAAAAAAAATTCTGGGAGCTTGACGAAGCGACACTGCCAAAAGAAAAGATGCTCGACCTTTTTAGAAAAGGATTTGAAAATTATGACAGGGTGAGCAAAGGCTTAAAGCACCAGACTTATGAACGGATCGTCGTTTCCGTAGCACCTGGCGGTGTGGTAGCTGTCTTTTTGACGGGCGAACACCATCGCACAGAAATCGCCAGATTTAAGGCAAAGGCTACCCATGTTGAAGTGAATAATTTTGTACCAGTTCCCGGTACATTTAAAAGCCAGAAAGAATTTTATGATTGGGGATTTGACAAACTTCTAAAAAAAGAAATCCGTGAAAAAATAGCGAAAAAAGGAATTCCTTTCGGTTTGTGGGATACCTATGGCGAGAAATACAACTGGAAGTTTACGCCAGAGTTTTACAAGGAAGATAAATTTGACGATCTTTACTTAAGCTGTTTTAATGGTGAGGAATATTATGACTATGAAGCTGAACTCAATAAAAGTGCTTTTCATAAAAGGGCTTTGCCGTCTGAAGCATCGCTGATTTTTAGCAAGTATAATTTTGTGGCAGAATTTGACTGGGATGAAGTCCATGGCGCATTTCTAGAACTGACCAAAGAAAACAGGGATGCAGAAGTTGAGATCATTGCAAAAGTAGGCTTCGAATACAACGATGTTGAATTTATCGCAAAAAGCAACGGTAGGTCTATCCCATTAACAAAAACAAAAGGAAACATGTGGAGCAATTTATAAAATAAAATTCATGAAGATAAAATTAACCATCTTATTATTTATCCTCGGAAGCGCGCTCACAAGCTGTTCTTCGAGCAAATCAGCGTCTGGAAAAATCTACAAGAAAAACGCTCATGCTTCTTATTATGCTGACAAGTTCAACGGAAGAAGCACGGCGAGCGGCGAGAAATTCAGCAACAGCAAATTAACAGCTGCGCATCGCAAAATTGCTTTCGGAACCAAAGTCAAAGTGACTAATTTGGCTAATAAAAAATCAGTAATCGTTGAAATTAATGATCGCGGACCGTGGACGCCGGGCCGTGAAATTGACCTCTCCGAAAGGGCTTTCATGGAAATTGCCGATAATAAAAACCATGGCGCATTGCGAGTTAGCATAGAAATTTTGAAATAAAATAAGAGGTCGGCAAATTTGTCGGCCTTTTTTTGTGGAATAATTTGCTAATGATTTTTTAACACAAATTTAAGTTCGTTTAGTTCGGTTAGAACCGAACTAAAATTATCTTTGCGGAAAATTTACAATAATGTCAAATATCCATGAAGAGAAGGAAGAGCTGATCGAAATGTTTGGAATTCATTTTGAAACACACCACCGGCTTTCCCCATTATCTGCTCGAATTTTATCTTTATTGATTGTAGAAAATTGCAAACCAGGCTTGACCTTTGACGATTTAGTCTTGAAACTTGGCGCTAGTAAAAGTTCAGTTTCCACTAACCTTACTCTTTTAGTGGAGATGGGAAAACTAGAGTATTATACCGTTTCTGGCGATCGAAAAAAGTACTACAGGCCATCTTCGTTTGGCGACAGAATGCGAACTTACCTTCGAATTGTCTTAGACGAAAAAAAAATGGTGAATAAGATGGTGGAATACAGAAAAAAAACGGCTACCACAGATACAGAAAGTCTAAACCTTGAAATGTTGAAAGTTTATCAAGAACATGTCAATGATTTTGAAGGATTTTTGAATAAAACGATCAAGAAATTAGACAACATAGAAAATAAGTAAAATCAATCCCTATTATATACATCTCAAAATGAACAAAAAATCAATCTTTAGCGCTTTAATCGCAGTCGTAGTTTTAGCGTCGTGTGGAAAAAAAGAAGAGCAAGCTCCAGCTCAAGGGCCGGCTCCTTTTCCAGTGCAAACCATAGCCAAACAAGATGCGGTGGTGTATCAAGAGTACACTGCAAACCTTGAAGGCCAGCAAAATGTAGAAATTCGTCCGAAAGTAAACGGATTCATCCAAAAAATATATGTTGACGAAGGGCAGGTCGTGAAAAAAGGACAATTGCTTTTCAAATTAGAAACGCAAACGCAAAACCAAGACGCTTCTGCAGCACAAGCCAATGTGAAAGCGGCGCAAGTGGAAGTGGACCGTTTGAAACCATTGGTTGACAGAAAAATCATCAGTGAAGTGCAGTTGGAAACGGCTAAGGCAAAATTAGCTCAGGCAAAAAGCGCTTATGGTGCAATCGCTGCAAACATCGGTTTTGGTACAATTACTTCTCCTGTAAATGGCGTGATTGGAAGCCTTCCTTACAGAGAAGGAAGTTTGGTTAGCTCGACTAACGAAATGCCTCTGACCACGGTTTCTGATACAAAAATCGTTCGTGCTTATTTTTCTATGAATGAAAAACAATTGCTTTTCTTCAATAAGACTTTCAAAGGAGAAACGACTGCTGCAAAATTAAAAGCAGCGCCAGAAGTTTCACTTTTATTGGTTGATGGTTCAGAATACGACCAGAAAGGCAAAATCGCAACTATGAACGGTTTGGTAAACCCAACAACTGGAACAACACAATTCAGAGCAGAATTTAAGAATCCTGAAGGAATCTTGAGAAGCGGTTCATCAGGAATCGTTCGTTTGCCAATCGAGCAGAAAGGCGTGATGCTTGTTCCTCAAAATGCAATTTTCGAAGTACAGGGAAAACAAACGCTTTATGTAGTTGAAAAAGGAAATAAAGTGAAATCAAGAATCGTGACAACAAACGGAACTTCAGAATTGAATTTCATTGTAACAGATGGTCTTCAAGAAGGCGACGTTGTGGTAATCGAAGGCGCTTCTAAATTAAAAGACGATATGGAAATCGTTCCTCAAGATGCTAAAAAAGCACCGGCTGAAGCAAATGCTCAAGCTCCTGCCGCAAAAGACACAGTGAAAACAACAACTACCACAGTTAAAAAATAATCCCCAATGTTAAAAACTTTTATAGAAAGACCGGTTCTCTCGACCGTAATCTCAATCTTAATAACCATTCTTGGTGTTTTAGGATTGCTGTCATTACCGATTGAACAATATCCTGAGATCGCGCCTCCGACGGTTCAGGTAAGTGCTACATATACAGGAGCGAATGCAGAAACCGTATTGAACAGCGTCGTGATTCCTTTGGAAGAAGAAATCAACGGTGTGGAAGGAATGACTTACATGACTTCTTCTGCTGCCAATGACGGTTCTGCCAAGATTTCTGTATATTTTGAATTGGGTGTAGATCCAGATATTGCGGCAGTAAACGTGCAAAATCGTGTATCGCGTGCGACTTCAAAATTGCCTCAAGCCGTTGTGCAGACAGGGGTTACAACTCTTAAAAGCCAGACGAGTGCCTTGATGTTCTTCGCTTTATATTCAAACAATAAAGATTTCGATGAAACCTATATTCAGAATTATGCGAAAATCAACTTGGTGCCAAAATTGCAGCGTGTTAAAGGTGTTGGGCAAGTAAACGTGTTCGGTGCGAAAGATTACTCAATGAGAATCTGGATTGACCCTGAAAAAATGGCAACTTACGGCGTGCAGCCAAAAGACATCCAGGCAGCTTTGCAAGAACAGAACGTGGAAGCGGCTCCGGGGAAATTCGGGGAAAATGCAGAAGGCGTTTATGAATACGTAATCAAATATAAAGGAAGGCTTTCTGAAATTGCCGACTATGAAAATATCGTTGTGAAATCTACCGGCAACGGAAATTTCCTTCACCTGAAAGATGTGGCAACTGTAGAATTGGGCGGTTTCAATTATGGAACGAAGAATATCGCAATGGGCAAGCAAGGGGTTGCCGTTGGGGTTTTCCAAACTTCGGGTTCGAATGCCCAGGATATCATTACCGAAGTAATGTCTATCTTAGAAGAAACAAAACCAAGTTTTCCAAAAGGTGTTGACTATGTAATTCCTTTCAACACAAAAACATTCTTAGATGCGTCGATCAGCAAAGTAATCTCTACTTTGATTGAAGCTTTCATCTTGGTATTTATCGTAGTGTTTATCTTCTTGCAAGATTTCCGTTCTACTTTGATTCCAGCGATTGCGGTTCCTGTAGCGATTATCGGTACGTTTTTCTTCCTGCAATTGTTCGGATTCTCAATCAATATGTTGACTTTGTTCGCCATGATCTTGGCCATTGGTATTGTCGTCGATGATGCGATTGTCGTCGTCGAGGCGGTACACGCCAAACTTGACGAAGGAGCAAAATCTGGAAAAGAAGCGACGCTTTCTGCAATGAGCGAAATCTCTGGAGCGATTATTTCCATCACTTTGGTAATGTCTGCAGTATTTATTCCGGTATCGTTCTTGAGCGGTCCGTCGGGAGTTTTCTACCAGCAGTTTGCGATTACTTTGGCGATTTCCATCTTGATTTCTGCCGTAAACGCCTTGACACTGAGTCCGGCATTGTGTGCACTTTTCTTGAAACCTCACAAAGATTCACACCACAAAAAGAAAAACCTGAAAGAAAGATTCTTCTTGGCTTTCAATACTGGTTTTGACAGAATGAATAACAAATATGTCAAGTCGCTCGGCTTTCTGGCAAAAAGAAAATGGATCACTGTTGTAGCATTATTGGTGTTTTCAGGAATCACGGTATTATTGTTCCAAACAACGCCTTCTGGATTTATCCCGAATGAAGACAGGGGAATCATCATGGCCGATTTAACACTTCCTCCAGGAACAACATTGGAGAAAACACAAAAAGCCGTAAATGAATTAGACTCAATTTTGGGTTCAATGGATATCGTGGAAGCGCGAATGAGCGTTGTAGGTTTCAGTTTGCTGAACTCTGTAAATGGTGGTTCTTATGCGTTTACCGTAATCAAATTAAAAGACTGGTCACATCGTAAGGAAGCCAACCAATCGGTTGACGCGGTCGTAGGTGAATTGTTCGGAAGAACGGCGCACTTTAAAGACGCAAGAGCTTTGTTCTTCACGCCTCCGAGTGTGCAAGGTTTTGGTACGGCTGATGGTTTTGAGATGAAAATCCAAGACACGGGCGATGACGATTGGGCAACTGTAAGTAAAGTTTCCAATGAATTTTTAGCCGAGCTGATGAAACGTCCAGAGATTCAGTATGCGCAGACCAATTTCAACCCGTCGTTCCCGCAATACCAGATGGATATCAACGTGGAAAGAGCAAAAGACGCAGGCGTTTCTGTTTCTGACATCTTCAACACGATGCAAGGTTATTATGGTGGATTGTACACCACAGATTTTAACAAATTCGGTAAGCAATACCGTGTCATGATTCAAGCTAAAGCTGAAGAAAGAGCTACGCCAGAATCTATCAACAATATCTATATCAAAAACGCAAACGGCCAGCAGGTGGCCATCAGCCAGTTCATCGATTTCAAAAGAATCTATGGACCAGAAGCTGTGGCACGTTTTAACATGTTGAAAGCAGTTAACGTAAACGGTAAGGCAAACCCAGGCTACAGTTCTGGTGATGCGATTAAAGCCATCCAAGAAACTGCAGCGCAGCATTTGCCAAAGACTTATTCGTATGAATTCTCTGGTATGACGCGTGAGGAAATCCTAGCGGGAAGCCAAGCAGCGGGCGTATTCTTGCTGAGCTTGATTTTCGTGTACTTCTTGTTAAGTGCGCAATATGAAAGCTACTTAGTTCCGTTGTCAGTTATCCTTTCATTGCCTGTCGGAATTGCCGGAGCCATCGGTTTCGTGAAATTGGCCGGACTTGAAAACAATATTTATTTCCAGGTTGCCCTGATCATGCTTATAGGACTCTTAGCGAAAAATGCCATCCTGATTGTGGAGTTTGCCATTCAAAGGCGACGCCACGGAATGGATTTGGCCGAAGCCGCAATCGAAGGTGCAAAAGCGCGTCTTCGTCCGATTTTGATGACCTCATTGGCTTTCATCTTCGGTCTGATGCCGTTGGCATTTGCTTCAGGTGTTGGAGCCGTGGGTAACAAATCGATCGGTATGGGTGCCGTAGGAGGAATGTTGGTCGGAACAATTTTCGGAGTATTCGTAATCCCGATCTTGTTCGTCATCTTCCAAAGCCTTCAGGAGAGAATCTCTGGAAAGCCATTCGAAGAAGGACAAAATGAATCTGATGTTATACTTTTAGACGAAGAATATGAAAAATAAGATATATAAAGTTGCCGCGGTTGTCGTTTTAGGAACGGTGATGCAATCGTGTTTCGTCGCAAAAAAATACGACAGGCCAGAATTAAAGACAGAAAATTTATATAGAACAGAAGTGGTGGCTACAGACACCACTTCAATGGCAGACATCGCTTGGGACAAAGTTTTTACAGACCCAACGCTTCAAGGGCATATCAAGACAGGCTTGCAGAACAACCTTGATATCAGAATCGCCATCCAAAATATCGTGGCGGCAGAAGCTACCATGAAACAAGGAAAAGCAGGTTATTTCCCAACGCTTTCTGCAGGAGCTGACTGGACGCACCAGGAGCTTTCAAAGAACAGCCAGCTGGGTGCTTTGTTCAGCGCCGGTGGCGGAAGAACGAATGTGGACCAATACCAGCTGACCGGAACATTAGGCTGGGAAGCAGATATCTGGGGGAAAATCAGAAGCAACAAGCGCGCAACAAATGCCGCATACCTGCAAACTATCGCTGCCAACCAAGCGGTGAAAACAGAACTGATTGCCAACATCGCTTCGACCTATTATCAACTGCTTTCTGTGGATGCCCAAATCAAATTGGCCGAAGAAACACTGATTAACAGAAACGAAAGCATCGAAACGATTGTAGCCTTGAAAGATGCAGGAAACGTGAATGAGGTGGGCGTAAAGCAAACCGAAGCACAGAAATATGCAACAGAAATCATCATCGCCGACTTGAAAAACAGCGTGATCGTTTTAGAAAATACGATGAGCATCCTTCTTGGACAAGCGCCGGGGAAAGTTGCCAGAAGTACTTTTGAAGCGCAGACCATGCAGCCAGAAATTACGTTAGGCGTTCCAGCGACATTGCTTAGAAACCGTCCTGATGTGATTGCGGCTGAATACAACCTGATTTCTTTGTTTGAGCAGACTAACGTGGCAAGAAGCAATTTTTATCCTACGTTGAAACTGACTGCAACAGGCGGACTTCAGACGGTGGATATCAAAGAATGGTTCAGCGCGAATTCGCTTTTTGCAAACGTGGTAACAGGACTTACGCAGCCGATTTTCAACGGAAGACAGATCAGAACACGTTTTGAAGTGGCAAAAGCCAACCAAGAACAGGCGTACCTTCAGTTTGAGCAGGCGCTTTTAAATGCAGGTAACGAAGTTTCAAACGCTTTGGCACAATACAACAATGAAACGACAAAGCTTGAAATTCGTGGCAAGCAGGTAGATGCCTTGAGAAAAGCAGCTGATTATTCAGATGAATTATTGACTTATGGTCTGGTAAATTACTTGGAAGTATTGACTGCCAAAGACAATGCATTGAATACAGAATTGAATTTAATTGACAATAAATACCAACAATACAACGCCGTAATCGAATTATACCGCGCTCTTGGAGGCGGCTGGCGCTAAAGAATAGTTCCAGCAATGGGATTATGATTGATTTTGTTTTTGTTCAAAACCACCGAGTATTTTATATTCGGTGGTTTTTTTGTTTAACAAATTCCTTACTTACAGTAATATATCCTACAGGTGATTCAGTATATTTGCGAGAACCAATCAACTACTAATTATGAAAATAAAAATTTTAATCTGCCTAATTCTGTTTTCAACTTTAAGCTGTAAAAATACAGACGAAAGTATTACAGTAAAAAAGCTATCCGCCCAAATCGATAAGCTTGAAGCGACTAATAAAACCTTGAGAGATTCTTTGTCTAACTATGAAGAGGAGTTTTTGTATTCCCAGATATTACTAGGAATTTCTGATGATTGCGTATTAACTGTAGGCAAAAAGAATCGTGTTGCAATGATGTTTCATACTTACAAGAGAGAACTTCCAGTATATGATATTTATAAGATTGAAAGAGGCAAGGAAATTAAGATAGGAAGTAATAACAATACTGATTTCAATTATGACTTCACGCCAAAATCTATAGAGGACAATGAGCTGCATCTTAAGGTGAAATTAAAATACAAAAACAAGGTCATTGAGATTCCTGCAAACGTAAATTTCTATGTTAAAAAGTAAATATATCTTCATTATTGCAAACCACGGGATAATTTTTTATTCTGTGATTTTTGTTTTCAATACTTTTCTTAAATAATATAGTTGTAAACAACATTTGCAAAATTTCGTCACGAATACTGATTACTATTAGAAGGACTATTAAGATAAAACAGGTTGCTTAAAATACAGTCCGTGCTAATTTCTTTTGAAAGCAATATTAAAAAGTAAGTTTCGTTACAAAAAGAAACCCACTTAATTATGAAAAAACACCTTACATCTTTTCTCTTTTTAATTTCGATTTCCTTGGCGGTTTCGTGTGCAGAAAGTGAGGCGAAACAAAATGCTGTTTTTGAAAAATCGCTTCCTGATTCTAAGATTTACAAGGATGAATTGGTGAAGCAATTGGAAAAAGCAAACAAAGCCAAGCTTTCGTATTATTTTGATTCATATGAAGAAAAAGATGGAAAGGAATATATCAATGTCACAATCGAGGGCGAAGATTTAAAAGCACACACCTTGATGCTTGTCAAAAAGTGGGACGAAACACTGCAGCCCATCAAAGAATTCAAAGGAAAAGGATATGGTGGCGCCGAAATTGTGAATTTGAAATATGAAATTCTGCAAGATGCTGACGCAACAGAATTTGTTTATGTGAGTGCTGAAGAAATCAATGATTAGGGGATTTTTTGAATCGTATTGACTAAAAATCAAGGAGTTTCTTTTTTGATTCGATAATTTGTCTATTTTTGGGCGCTTCTAAATTTTAAGGAAGTACGTCAAAAACAGAAAAGATTTATGAAAAAAATTTACTTTATTTTATTTGCAGCCTTAATTTTTGCAGGATGTTCTGGAGATTCTGATGAAAATCCGACTCCATCGTGTGGCGGAATTTCTACTTTTAATCTCGTGCAGCAGACCGAAACTCTCCGCTTTACTTATACCGGGAATACTGATGTTTCTTACTATGAGATTTCTTATTTTGAAACAGGAAATGCTTATGCGCCAGATAACGGCAATAAGTTTAACACTACAAACCCAAATGAACTGTCAAAAAAAATTAACGAACTGTCTGTGAATTTCAACGCAAATTATTCTTTTTTCATCCGAACGGTTTGCAGTTCAGGAGAAACAAGCGATTGGAAAGGTCCCGTGATTTTGTCAATCGAACCTTATTGCGACGGTCCTCGTGATTTAAGAGTAGATGGTTTTTTAGATTCGACTTTTATGTGGGAAAGTTCTTTTAATAACGAGTCGTCTTATTATGAAGTTGAGTATGGACTTGAAGGATTTCAGCTTGGACAAGGCACAACATTAACTACAAATTATAGTAACACATCAGCGATGGTCTTGCAAAAAGACAAAGTGTATGATTTTTATGTAAGAGCCAAATGCGCAGGAACTTTAGGATGGAGCTCATGGTCTGGTCCTGTAAGCCGTGTTTCACCTATTAACCAAAATATTTGTTCGGCGCCAATTTCTGCTGCAGGAAATATTGAGTCCTATTCTGGTTCTTATACTTATGTAAGGATGGTTTGGCAGACCAATGGAAACATGAATAGCGATTTTGAATTTGTAATTGTTAGCAAGGGTTATGGTCCAGAAACGGGAACCGCCCGCTTATTTAATCCTTATTTAGGTTGGCCGGTTACTTCTATTCCAACGTATGGCCAGTATGATTTTTATGTGAGAACAGTTTGTGCTAACGGATCTAAGACAGCTTGGTTTGGTCCAACGCCTTTAGATTATTAATATGACAATTACCAAATAACAAAAGGCCAGGGGTTTTAATCTCAGGTCTTTTTTTTATAAGTATTTTTTAAGTATGCTTCTGCTTGTTTAAAAATTTATTGATGATTTTCACGCCACTATTGATAAATTTGAATTTGTTGTCGCAATTGACATCATAAGAAAGTACGCCTCTGATAAGCCAAAGCTCAGTGATTTCTGAAGCTTGAAGGATAACTTCGTTAAAGAATTCATTTTCACTGCTTAAGATATAGGTGTTCTCGTTTACTTCGCTTTTTGAGATTCTGTTTAAGAAAAGTCCTTTTTGTTTGCTTACTGCCACAACCATTGCAGTATTTTCTACATCGTTCAATTCTATTTTTTGGCAAACTACATAAGAATTCTCTTCAATAAAAGGAAACATGTTATTGCTTATTACTTGAAAAGCTCTTGTTTCGTCAGCATTCACAAAAGGAAAGCTGTATTTCGGGAGAATATCGATAAAAGAGGCAATATCATTTTCGCGAACATATTGAAACTGTACTTCTCTTGAAACCAAAGGCGTTTCTGCAGAATATCCTGAAATCTTCTTTTTATTTAAAAATATCTCATTTAAGTCAAGTTCGTATAATTCGCAAATTGAGATTATAGAATCAAAATCAACAGTATTGCGCTTTTTCCAGGTCGAAATTGTATTCGGCTTAATGTTTAAAAACTCAGAAAGCTCAATGTCCGTTCTGATTTTTAGTGCTTTTTTTAAACGATCAATGACATTAATCGCATTTTGTGATTTATTTTCTTGCATATTCGCAAAATGTATTGTAATTTTATCTTGGTGATAAAGATTAATTAGTAAATCCGTTAAAAATAAATTCAATAATGGAGTTAAAGTTATAACGAATAATTTAAAAATATATTTACAAGTTTAACTTGTTTTTTACAATTACAATAGCAAATTATGACACTTTTAATAAAAAAAGAAATCAATTAGGATTTTTTGGTAGTGGGGCACCAATAAACAAAACTTGATTAGGCAAAACTTTTTAAATCAAATTCCGAGCAAATATATACTATTTGTTAAAAAAAATCGCATAAAACAAGTCTTAAAATATTCTTAATTAAAGAGTTAGTAAGAAATCAGTAATAAACATAAGAATTACCTAACGTTTTTATCATTACAGGGATTAAATCTATTCATTAACTTAATTAACTTGCTCATGAAATTTAATTTTACTTTCTGTGCAAAGTACTCACTCAAGTACTTTGTACCACTCCTCTTATTGCTTTTTTTTAGCAGTTCGCTTCGGGCACAAGTGAGTACAAAAGTCTATGCGACAGGCGTTGTAAGTAGCACGTTTACTACAACTCCTGCCAGCGCGGTTGACGGAAATCTAGCAACTAGTGCAACCGTTTCTGCAGGTGCGGGATTGGTCGCCGGAATTGGCGGCTACTCAGGTTATGTCGAACTTTCCTATCCGACAACTTTGCCGGCCAACACCACGTCTTTTGTCAAAATTCAGACACAAGATAATTTGTTGCCATTGTTGTTAGGAGGAAGCCTTGGCGGCCTGCTTTCGGATGTTCTTGGTGGCGTTTTGATCGGCAACCAAGAATTTACCATTCAGGCAAAAAATGACAACAATGTGTTGCTTCAAGGAGACAGCCAAGATGTGGGAGAATTTGATACAGAACGCCTTCGCGTAGTGACAGACCAGACGGGCGATTTTTACATTGCCATCACACCAGCGCAACCTTATAACAGAATTAGAGTACGCAACAGAATTGGAAGTCTTTTGGGACTTTTAAACACAAGAACTTTACAGGTTTTTGAATCCTATTATATTACAGGTTTTGATGATTGCGGTCTTGCGTCATTTACTTCTTTCAATGGAAACGGAACAAATCTTGATCTCCTTGGTCTTGGTGCCGTTGGCGTTACAAACCCGCAAAATGCAATTGACGGAAACTTGAATAATTTTTCTCGATTGAGCCTTGGCGTTTTAGCCGTTGGCGCTTCAATTGACCAGACTGTTTATTTCAACAGGCTTACAGAAACAAATGAAGAATTTAACATACGATTAAAAGTCGATCCCTCCTTGTTGGCTTTAGGTGTTGGGAATACCATTCAGATTATCGCTTCAAATGGAACTACTGTTGTAGAAACCAGAACCCTGAATTCGCTCCTCAACTTAGATTTGCTGACATTGTTGCAAGGAAATCAGACTGCAACCATCCCTTTTGCCCCGATATTGCCGGCGAATAGAATTACTGTTCGCTACTCTTCCTTGCTCAATGTTCAGTTAACACAAAGCTTGGATTTGTACGAAGTGTTGCGTGTACCAAAACCGCCGACAATTTCAAGTCCTGCGACGCAAAATACTTCAATTTGTTCAGGAACAACAGCTTCCTTAACAGCTACGACTGCTGTTGTAAACCAAATCAGATGGTATGACAGCGTGACTGGCGGTACGCTTTTAGCCACACTTCCTTCAGGAACGCCTTATGTGACGACTGCTTTAAATACTTCAAGAACTTTTTACGTGGCAGCAATTAGAACGGGCTGTACGCAAGAATCTAGAAGAGTGCCGGTTGCTGTTCAAGTTATTGCAACGCCAACGGCCGACGATATCACAATTCCTGCTGTTTTGACGGCTTGCCAAGGAACTATTACTTTGAGCCCGACTTCAGCAATTGGAGCAGGAACTTTTAGATATTATACCGACCAAAATAAAACACAGGAAATCACTTCAGGTTTCACAGGAAATCCTGGCGTGACTTACGTCAAAAATCCTACGACTGGCGCTTTGACTATCACAGGATTGAGTGCTGCAAATTCTCCTTATAATTATTATGTTTCCCTGACAGTAAACGGACTTTGTGAAAATACCGCGAACAACTTGAAACAGGTTACGGTAAATTTCTCAAATGTCTTGACTGTGGAAGTCACTTCACCTTTGGTGGGTTGCGGTACCGTAAATCTTCAAAGTGCGATTACGAATTTTGACCCTTCGGTAACATATGCTTTTTTCAACGCGGCAAGCGCTCCGATTTCTGCAGCGGCTGCGGCGAATATTACGGCAAACGGCAATTATTTCATCCAAGCCTTGAATCCGGGTTCTGATTGTATTTCGAGCTTGGTTCCGGTAGCGGTGACGGTAAACCCACAGCCGACGTTGACAATTCCGAGTACGGCAATTGTGACACAAATCGGGAACACGGTAACTTTAAATGCGACTTCGGCAACGCCAATAATTTGGTACAATTCCACAGGAACGGCGCTAGCATCAAATGTTGCAGGGCCATTTGCGACTGCAGGAATCTATACTTTTACGGCAATTACAGTTCAAGAGCCATGTGCCGCAAGCGGAAGTATTTCAGTAACGGTTCTTGATCCGGCTGGCTGTCCTCCATTGACACAAAGAAATTTTGCAAACACACAGCGTTGGGGAAGCAATATTACCGGAGGCGTTAGCAATGCAGGAAGCGCTGTTGACGGAAATCTTCAGACTTTCTCTACAATCACAACAGGCTTGGGACTTTTAGGAATTGGAACGACTTGGCAGGTTTTAGAATGGAACCAAACCATTCCTGCAGGAACTCCGGTTACTTTAAAACTAGGTTCTGAATACAGCGGAATTACTTTGGCAGGAGGTTATGCTGTGGTAGGAACAAAAAGAAATGGCGCGGGAGTTCCGGTAGACATTGGAACGTTGCAATCTATTTCTGGCTCACTTTTAAATTTATTGCCAGGGCAAAATAATTTCGAATATACTTTTGTTCCTTCAAATGGCGCAGGGCCACAAGCTTATGACGGTGTAAGAATCGTTGTTGCTTCATTGGTAAGCGTTGCCCAAAGTGCTAAAGTTTATGAAGCTTATTATGAAGTTCCAGCTACGCAAATTGCCTGCGGCGATGATGCCGAAGACGTTTTATTTGGGGCTGTAGATTTAGGAATTGGTGCTTTGACAGCAACTGTTGGAGTAGATAACGCATTCAATGCCATTGACGCTTCGACAACAACTTTTGCAACAATGTTTACTGGAGTTGGCGTTTTAGCGGCTTCAGAATTGAATGTAGTTTTTAGAACGCCTTCTGTTGTCGGAGACTCATTGAAAATCAGAATTTCAAGACCAGGGACTTTGCTTACTGCAAATGTACTTTCTGGCTTGACAGTCCAGCCGCTTTTAAATGACGCGCTTGCTGGTCCGGAGTTTTCAAATACAAGTTTAGTAAATCTGCAGCTTTTAGGCGGCGGTTCAGAAGCAATCATAACATTGGTGCCGACTCAGACTTTTGATAAAATCAGAATCCGTTTTGGAGGAGCTGTAAATGCGCTTGATTTCTTAAGAATCCACGATGTGGAAAGAGTTGCGAATACGCGTATTGATGGTGCTGATGATAACAATGCAATTATAGCCTGCCAAGGAGAAACGCTTACTTTAGAAGCAGCTTCTATTCCATGTACGACTTTTGTTTGGTATGATGCTGCCGCTGGCGGTAACGTAATTGCCACTGGAAATTCTTATACGATTCCGGCAAATTTACCACAAGGAGTTTATACTTATTATATTCAGCCAGTTCGCTACGGATGCCAATCGCTTTCTAGAGGAACGGTTACCGTAACCGTAAGAGGAACGGCGCCTGCAACTGCAATTTCTAATGTAACTATTAATGGAGGAAGCACGACATCTTTCTGTTCTCCAACAGGAAACGTTACCTTAACTGCCGTCTTAGATACAACATTGACAATTACAGATCCAATTTTTTATTGGTATTCTTCTGTCGGAACAACGCAAACTTTGATTCCGTCACAAACAGGAGCTACTTTAGAATTGACAGGCCTTACGCCAGGAACTTATACTTATTATGTAGGAGTCAGTTCGACAGAATATTGCCCAACAGCTCCGGCAGACAGAAAAGCAGTGACTTTCACAATTCTTCCGGTTTCAGTGGGTTCAGATATTCAAGCGGCAAATGCAACGGTTTGTCTTGGAAGCACGGCTCAAATTACGCCGACAAGTGCTTTGGCAAATCCGGTTTTCAGCTATTATCTGACAAATGACACGACGCAACCAATCACAAATGGCGCAGTAATCAATGGCGCAACTTATGTAATCAATGCAAACGGTTCGTTGTCAATTACAGGCTTGGTACAAGCAGGAAGTCCTTATACTTATTTTATTGCAGTAATAAGCACTACGACTTGTATCAATCTTCCTGGGACACTTTTAGCGGTTACGGTTACGGTAGGAAATCCTGGGCCGCCGACAACAGATGACAATACGCAAATTTTCTGTGCTGCATCAAATCCAACGGTTGCTGACATTCAGGTAACAGGAACTGGAGTTATATTTTATGATTCACCAACTGGCGGCAACCTATTGGCGCCAACAACGCCACTGCTAAACGGAATTTATTATGCGGCACAAGTTGACGGAACTTGCGAAAGCGATGTAAGATTGGCAATCACGATAACTTTAGGAAATCCAAATACGCCAACAACAGATGATCTGACTCAGAATTTCTGCCAAATCAATAACCCGATTTTCGCAGACATTCAAGTAAACGAAGCAGGAGTTGTATTTTATGATGCAATTGTAGGTGGAAATTTAATTGCCTTGACAACGCCACTTACCGCAGGAACATATTATGCCGCAATTCAATCCGGAACTTGCGAAAGCGATATCAGATTAGCGATTACCATTACAATCAGCAATCCAAACGGGCCAACAACCGATAATGCAACGCAGACTTTCTGTCAAGCAAATGCACCGACAGTTGCCGATTTAGATGTAAACGAAAGCAATCTGGTTTTCTATAATGTACCAACTGGAGGAACGCCTTTATTGCCGACAGATCTGTTGCAAGACGGAATTTACTATGTGAGTTTAATCGATGTAAATGGTTGCGAAAGCATTGACCGTCTGGCAATCACAGTTACAATTACAACAGTTGGACCGCCAACGGCATCAGATTTAGAACAAGAATTCTGCCAGCAAAATAATCCAACGGTTGCCGATATCGTCGTGGACCAAGCCGGAATTATCTTCTATGACGCGCCAACAGGAGGAAATCCTTACGCGGCAAATGCGCCATTGGTAAACGGAATTTATTATGCGACAGCTTTCAATGGAATTTGCGAAAGCGAAGTAAGACTGGCAATTACAATTACAGTAACTGATCCTGCAACGCCGACTACTAATGCTTTAGAACAAAATTTCTGTCAAGTTAATAATCCGACTTTTGCAGACATTCAGGTGAATGAAACTGGAGTTGTATTTTATGATGCAATTGTTGGAGGAAATTTAATTGCCTTGACAACGCCATTGACGGCAGGAACGTATTACGCCTCAATTCAAAACGGACTTTGCGAAAGCAGCATCAGATTGGCAATTACAGTGACAATCAGCAATCCTGGACCGCCGACAACGCTTGACGATACGCAAGATTTTTGCCAGTCAGCTAATCCAATAGTTTCTGATATTCAAGTGAATGAGGCAAACGTAGTCTTCTATCCGACTGCAACTGGTGGAACGGCTTATCTTCCAACGGATGCTTTGCAAAACGGAATTTATTACGCAGCTTTAGTAGATGCTTTTGGTTGCGAAAGCGCCATCCGCCTTGCGGTAACGGTAACAACGACTGCGGTTGGAAATCCAACAACAAATAATACGTCTCAAAATTTCTGTCTGGCAGATAATGCTACAGTTGGAAATATCCAAGTAAATGAAGCTGGAGTAGTGTTTTATGATGCGCAAACTGGCGGTAACGTGATTCCGAATAATACGCCATTGACAAACGGAGTTTATTATGCTACATTGCAAAACGGACTTTGTGAAAGTGATGACCGACTTGCAATCACAGTTACAATCGTAGATTCTTCTACGCCAACGACAAATGATGCGACGCAAGACTTCTGCCAATCACAAAATGCGACGGTTGCAAATCTTCAGGTAAATCAAACCGGAGTGGTGTTTTATACATCGCAAACTGGCGGCACGGCTTTAGCGCCAACAACGCCATTGACTTCTGGAGTATATTATGCAGCAATCCAAAACGGAACTTGCAGCAGCGTAAGCCGACTCGAAATCACGGTAACTGTAACGAGCGTTCCAACGCCGACAACAGGTGATGCGACACAGCAATTCTGTCAGGCTAATAACCCAACCGTGGCTAACATTCAAGTGAACGAAACCAATCTGGTTTTCTACAGCACGGCAACAGGAGGTACGCCAATTGCGCCAACAACGCCTTTGGTTGCGGGAACTTATTATGTAGCGATTACTAACGGAACTTGTGAAAGTGACGTAAGATTGACCATTGCTGTAAGCTTCTTTGACACAAATCCCGTGCAGATTACTGGTGGCGGAAACGAAGCCTGTCTTTCTCAAACGGTGACTTACACAACGGTTGCGGGAATGTCAAATTATATCTGGACAGTAACTGGCGGTTTAATAACTGGCGGCGGACAACTGACTGATAATTTCGTAACTGTTCTATGGAATACGACGGGAACCGGAAACTTGAGCGTTTCATTTACAAATGCTTCGGGCTGTTCAACAAATAATGCGGTGAGCAGAACGATTACTTTAAAAGTTTGTTCTGACATCATGATCTTCAAAACGGTGAATAATCCAACGCCGATGATTGATGACACTATCGTCTTTACCATTGAAGTTGAAAACAGCGGTTCAAGCATTTTCACAGATGTTATTGTCAGTGAACAGTTGCCAAGCGGTTACCAATATATAAGTTCAACGACTTCTGTAGGAACTTATTCACCTTCAACTTGGCTGTGGACAATTCCAATATTAAATCCAGGTCAGGTGGCAACGCTTGCCGTAACTGTGAAAGTATTGAGTGCAGGAAATTACATGAACATGGCATATATAGACACTTCAACGCCAATTGATTCTGACATCACGAACAACAGTTCAATAATGTCTGCAGAACCAATGTGCTTGACAGTTTATAATGAATTCAGTCCGAATAATGATGGAAATAATGACTTGTTCCGCATTGACTGTATTGAGAATTATCCAAACAATACCTTAAATGTTTATAACAGATATGGTGTTGAGGTTTACAGAAAACGAGCCTACCTAAATGACTGGGACGGAACTGCAAATGTAAACTCTCCAGTGAATCAAGACAATAAGCTTCCAGTCGGAACTTACTATTACACGCTTGACCTAGGCGACGGAACTGGTGCAAAAACAGGATGGATTTATCTAACCCGTTAATTTCCTAAGGATAATTTTCAACTAAAAACAGTAAGATATGAAAATCACAATATATAAAATCAGTCTGGCCTTCCTTTTACTTATTTCAATGAAGGGAATCGCACAACAAGATCCGGGTTATACGCAATACATGTACAATCCGCTCACGGTCAACTCTGCGTATGCGGGTTCGACAGAAACTTTGGAAGCCGTCTTGATCCACCGCTCGCAATGGGTGGGGATCGATGGCGCGCCATCCACGCAATCATTCACAGTCCACAGCCCATTGGCAAATGATAAAATCGGACTTGGATTCTCGGCTGTAAATGACAATTTAGGGCCGTCAAACGAACTTTATCTTGACGCAAATTTCTCCTACACTTTAATGCTGAGTTACAGCACAAGACTGGCTTTAGGGGTAAAAGCGGGTGCAAGAATGCTGAATGTAGATTGGACGAAAGGTCGTTTTTATGACGATTCTGACGTGCTCTTAAATTCAAATATTGATAACAAATTCTCGCCTTCCATCGGTGCTGGAGCTTATTTATATGGAGAAAAATGGTATGTAGGCGCTTCTGTTCCAAATTTTATAAGAAGCGACTATTATGACGATGTTCAAGAATCTGTCAATCTCGAAAGGTTGCATTATTATTTAATGGCCGGTTATGTTTTTGACCTTTCTGAAGGATTGAAATTCAAGCCTGCAATGCTCGCCAGAGGTGTGAGCGGCGCACCGATTTCTTTAGATGTTTCTGCAAATTTTTTGATTCAGGACACCTTTACAATCGGGGCAGGATACCGCTGGGATGATTCGGTAAGCGTGCTTGCTGGTTTTCAAATCAACAAAAATTTCTTCGTAGGCTATTCATACGACTACACTACGACCGATTTGAACAAATACAACGACGGATCGCACGAGATTCTCCTGAGATTCCAGTTGTCGCCAAAAAATAACCAAATTAAATCTCCTCGTTTCTTCTAACAACAAAGCTTATGAAAAAAATATTTTTACTTTGCCTATTGTGCAGCTTTTCGGCTGTCGTGGCTCAAAGCAAATTGAAAAAGGCCGATAAGCTTTTCAAGACTTATTATTATGTCGACGCTGCAAAAGCATACGATGACTATCTAGAAACTGCAAAATCACCAGGAATACAGACCTTGAAAAATGCAGGCGATTCTTATTACCACATCGATGACATGCGAAATGCCTTAAAATGGTACCAAAGATTATATGACGTTCAAGGTGCCACAATGGATGATACTCATTTTCTTCGCTACGCGGAAGCCTTAAAAGGCGTGGGCGATTATGACAAAGCTGACATTGCGACCAAAGAATATCTTATGAAAAAAGGCGACGAGAAAATCATTGCCAGTTATAATTACCAAAAGAAACAGCGCGACAGCATGGCAACACAGCGTTCTTTGTATAAGGTGTATAACTTAGACATCAATTCTGACAAGTCTGATTTTGGCGCCGCATTTTATGGCGACAGAGTGGTTTATTCTTCCAGCAAAGACACGATGCAGTTTAAAAATAAATTGTACAGCTGGAACAAACAGCCCTTTTTAAAATTATACATTGCCGAGAGAAATGCTGTCACCGGAGCGCTTTTCAACGAAAAAGCATTTTTGCCAAACGCAGAAAGCAAATACCATGAAGCGACGATGGCTTTCAGTCCTGATTGGAAAACCGTTTATTATTCGACGAACATTGTCAGAAAGAAAAAACTGGTGAATGATTGGGAGGGCACAAATAATTTCCAAATCACGAGAGGAACCATTGAAGACGAAAAATTGGTAAAACCAGAGAAATTATTCTTTAACAACAAAGATTATTCTGTGGGTCATCCTGCTTTGAGTCAAGATGGAAAATGGCTTTTCTTCGCCTCAGACATGCCAGGCGGTTATGGCGAAACTGATTTATACGTGAGCCAGGTTGCTGACGACGGAACCATTGGAACTCCAAAAAATCTTGGGCCAAAAATCAATACCGTCGGAAATGACATGTTTCCTTCCTTCACCAACGGAACGCTTTATTTTTCTTCGGATGGGCATTTTGGCTGGGGCGGACTAGATATTTATGAAAGCAAGTTTTATGGCGACATGAAATTTTCTGAACCGAGAAATCTCGGCGCGCCGATCAACAGCAACAAAGATGACTTTTCATATATCGTAGATGCGAGCGACAGTTATGGCTATTTTTCATCCAATAGAGCCATGGGAAAAGGCGACGACGACATTTATTATTTTACGAAGGAAAAAGCGCAGTGCAACCAGTTGGTTTCTGGAAAAGTGGTGAATTCTAAAACCAAATTGCCAATTGCCGATGCGAGCGTTCGCGTCTTGAACCAAGTGGGCGATGAGGTTGGCGTTGTGGCTACAAATGCCTTGGGAATATACACGGTTACAGTTCCTTGCAACGGAAAATTAAAAGTCACGGCCACAAAAGCAAACCACAGCACAGACCAGAAAGATGTTTCCACAAATGGAACAAATGGCGTGGAAACAAAAGACATCAATTTTGAATTGAGCAATTATGACGATTTGATCGTAAAACAAGGAAATACAGAAAAAATCGACATCAACCCAATTTTCTTTGACTATGATAAATCAGATATTACGCTTCAGGCTGCGGCTGAATTAGACAAAGTGGTTTTTGCGATGAGCCGTTTTCCAAATATCAAAATCAAAATCGAGTCGCACACCGATTCAAGAGGAAAAGATGCTTATAATATGAAGCTTTCTGATGACAGGGCGAAATCTACGCAAGCTTATATACTATCAAAAGGAATTGACGCTTCGCGAATTCAGAGCGCGATTGGTTATGGTGAAAGCCGTTTGACAAACAAATGTAAAAACGGCGTGAAGTGCACAGAAGCAGAACATCTGGCAAACAGAAGATCTGACTTTATTGTTATTGAGAAGTAAGTTAATTTGTTTTTGAATAGTTGGAGGATCCCGGTAGGAGTAACCGGGATTCTCTGTTTTTAAGAAGTTCGTATTTTTTAGTTCCAAAGGTATTTTCTTTATAGAAATCAGATTTTTTACAAACCCGGAATCTTTTTTCCTTTCAAGTTCTTCGCTTCGATGTAAATTTTCTTGATGGAAGGATACTGCTCTTTAATTTTTTCTTCCAATGTATTGATGTTTTCAAAAAGCTCGTCCATCGTCATTTCGGTCTGGAATTGCACGTCGATGGCAAGCAGAATTTCCTGTGGCGCCAAATGCATTGTCAACGGATAATAAAGCGTGGAAACTGCCGGTTCGCTGTTAATCAGTGCATAAACGCCTTTCACGATATCGGCATGAGCGCTTTCGCCGACTAAAAGTCCTTTGCTTTCCTTGACCATTATTACGGCCACGAAAATTAAAAGCGCGCCAATCAGCATCGAGGCAATCGCGTCAAAAACCGGATTTTCAAAATAATGGCATAAAAATACGCCCGAAAGCGCAAGAAGCAATCCTAAAAGCGCGGCGCTTTCTTCATAAATTACGGCAAAAAGCGCCGGATCTTTGCTTAATCTTACTTCCTTCCAAAAACTGAATTCGCCTTTTGTCTTATTGAATGTTTTTACGGCATAAACCAGTGAAGCGCCTTCAAAAACCATTGAAACCAAGAGCACGATATAATTCCACTTTGGATCTTTCAGCTCAACCGGATGCTGTAAATGTGTGATTCCCTCATATAAAGACATGCCGCCGCCAAGCGAAAAAACGAGCACGGCAACGATAAGTGTCCAAAAATAAATTTCTTTTCCGTGCCCAAACGGATGTCCAGCATCAGCAGGCCTTTTGCTTCGGCTAATTCCCAAAAGCAGTAATAATGAATTTCCTGAATCTACTGCGCTGTGAATTCCTTCAGAAACCATCGCTGAACTTCCGGTCACACCGGCTGCGATAAATTTTATTACTGCAATTCCAATATTGGCTCCGAGCGCGCCATAAATTGCCAATTTTGATTCTCCTGCCATGATTTAATGATTTGCTATTAAAGTTATTAAAACTAACATTGCCTTTGGCGCGATTAAGAATTTTTTAATAGATAAAATAGTTTGCCAAGTCTTGAATTTCCCTCTAGATTTCTAGCATTTGCTCTAATAAAATGTTTAATATTGAAAGTAATTGTTATAATTTACAATTTTATAACATATAATCGATGATTATCTAAATTAAAATGCTAGATTTGCAAACTCAAACTGATATTCGACTTAAAGTATTAGAGATGAATTCAGTTGGAGCTTATAATAAATTCAAATCTTTTTGGTTATTATAAAAAAAATTGATTTATTTGCCAACAAAACGTTTATTGAAAGGTTTTTTATCATCAGTCTATGAAATTTAGTTTAAAGAATTTAGTTGCCTTGTCCGTCTTATTGCTTTCGCCTGCAGTTTTTGCAGTTGCACCAGCACCTCCGACACCTCCACAAGGAACACCGCCGCCAGATCTTCCGGTAGATCAATATGTGTTTATATTGATTGGAATGGCACTTATCTTAGCATTTTATTCTTTTAGAAAGAAATTATATACAAAATAAAAAACTCCGAAGTAATTCGGAGTTTTTTATTTTATAAAACGTTTGAAATTATCGGAGCTGGTTTAATCTTGCCACATATTTTCCGATAACGTCAAATTCTAAGTTGATTTTTGTCCCTACTTTAAAATCCTTGAAATTGGTATGTTCGTGCGTGTAAGGAATTATCGCCACGCTGAATTCGTTTTTCTTTGAATTGACAACGGTCAAACTTACTCCGTTCACGGTAATCGAACCTTTTTCAATGGTAATATTGTTCAAACTTTCGTCATATTCAAAAGTATACTGCCAACTGCCGCCTGTTTCTTCAACGCTTTTGCAGATTCCGGTTTGGTCCACGTGGCCTTGAACGATATGTCCGTCAAGTCTGTCGCCGAGTTTCATGGCTCTTTCCAGATTTACGGTATCGCCCGTTTTCCAGTCGCCGATATTTGTCTTGTCGATAGATTCCTTGATTGCTGTAACTGTAAACTGATCTTCTGAAATGCCAACAACCGTCAGGCAGACGCCGTTATGCGAAACGCTTTGGTCAATTTTTAATTCGTTTGTGATCGAAGAAGAAACTGTGATATGCAGATTTTCTTCCTCTTTTCTTATGTCTTTTATAGTCCCGAGGGTTTCGATGATTCCTGTAAACATTGTGGTTTTATTTTACTAAATTTGCACTTCAAAATTAAGCAATAAATAAGGAGCAGCATTATGAAAAAAGCAGAAAATATAATTGTTGGAATTTCAATCGGAGATTTAAACGGTATTGGAAGCGAAGTCGTTTTAAAGACTTTCGAAGATTCAAGAATGCTCGAATTTTGCACTCCGGTGATTTTTGCCAATGTAAAAATTCTTTCTTTCGCTAAAAAAAGCCTTGATGCCGGAATGCAATTGCACGGAATAGACAGTCTAGACCAGCTTGTAATAGGAAAAATCAACGTCTTGAATGTTTGGAAAGAGAGCGTAAATATAGAATATGGCGCAAATGATGAAAATGTAGGAAAATATGCGATCAAGTCATTTGTTGCCGCAACAAAAGCATTGAAAGAAGGATTGGTGGATGTTTTAGTGACGGCGCCAATCAATAAATATAATATCCAGGCTGAAGATTTTAAATTTCCGGGACATACTGATTATTTGGATCAAGAATTGGAAGGCGATGCGCTGATGCTGATGGTTCAGGATAATTTGAGAGTCGGTTTGATTACAGACCATATTCCGGTTAACGAAGTTTCTTCGCATTTGACAGAAGCTTTGATCAAAAGTAAAATTTTGACCGTAAAAAAATCGCTTATTCAAGATTTCAGCATTAATAAACCAAAAATTGCGGTCTTAGGATTGAATCCTCATGCTGGCGACGGCGGTGTAATTGGAAAAGAAGACGATGAAATCATCCGTCCGACGATAAAAAAATTATTTGAAAGCGGGACTTTGGTTTTCGGGCCTTATCCTGCAGATGGTTTTTTTGGAAGCAATCAATATGAGAAATACGATGCGGTTATTGCAACCTATCACGACCAAGGATTGATTCCGTTTAAAACATTGTCTTTTGGTAAAGGAGTCAATTATACCGCGGGTTTGAATAAAATCAGGACTTCGCCAGATCATGGAACGGCGTATGAAATTGCAGGAAAAGGATTAGCAGATCACAACTCATTTAAGGAAGCGGTTTATTTGGCAATCGACATTTACCACTCGCGAAATGAGTATCAGATTATTAGCCAGAATCCCTTAAAAATTAAAGAAAAACAGTTATAAACAAAAAAATGTTTATAACGCTTTTGGAATTGTAATTATTTTATATCTTTGCACTCCCGTTCCAAGGATTTGGAAAAAGGGCAAATTGTTGTCACGATGAAAGTAACCAATGAGTTTTTAATTCCTTTTGTAGGATTAAAGTTAGGAAAACATCAGTTTGAATATCAAATAAATAAAGAGTTCTTTGAGGACTATGATTATGACGAGTTTGAAGCTTGTAATATCAAAGTCAATTTAGTTTTAGAGAAAAAAAGCACCATGCTTGAGCTTCATTTTAAGCACAAAGGAACGATTCACGTGCCTTGTGACCTGACAAGTGAAATGTTTGATTTTCCGATTAAAGGAAAAATTAAATTAATTGTTCAGTTTGGCGAAGATTTTAATGATGATAATGAGGAATTGCTCATTTTGCCTTTCGGGGAACATCAGGTTGACGTAAAGCAGTATATTTATGAAATGATTGCGCTTTCGATACCTCTAAAAAAGATTCATCCAGGCATAAAAGACGGCACATTAAAAAGTGAAGCACTTGATAAGTTGAATGAATTAAAAGTAAATTCAAAAGAACCGAAGAAAACTGATTCAAAAGAAGAAGAAACGACAGATCCACGATGGGATCAATTAAAAAAACTATTAACGGATAAATAATATAGTAAAATGGCACATCCTAAGAGAAAAATCTCGAAAACAAGAAGAGATAAGAGAAGAACACATTATAAAGCGACTGTTGCTCAAATTGCTACATGTCCTATAACTGGTGAAGCACATTTATACCACAGAGCTTACTGGCATGAAGGTAAAATGTACTACAGAGGTCAAGTAGTAATCGACAAGCAAGAAGCTGTTGCTTAATACAATTTTGTAGAAAAAAAACTTAACTCTCACGTTGTGGGAGTTTTTTTGTTATTTGTAATTTATTGATAAATAACGACTTGCAAAAAGGTATGTTTTAGATTTTTTTTGTAATTTCCACCTCTTTTCGAATTTATATTTTCGAGAAGAAATTATTAAAAATAGTATGAATACAATCACAGCCGCAATCACAGCAGTTGGAGCCTATGTGCCTGATTTTGTGCTTTCTAATGAAGTGCTTGAAACTTTAGTTGAAACTAATGACGAATGGATTACCTCTCGCACAGGAATTAAGGAAAGACGCATTTTAAAAGATGATTCAAAAGGAACATCTTATCTGGCTATCAAAGCTGCAGAAGACTTGATTGCAAAAAGCAATATCAATCCAGCAGAAATTGATTTAGTACTGCTTGGAACCACAACCCCAGACATGCCCGTTGCCGCAACTGCAGTTTATGTTGCTTCACAAATTGGCGCTGTCAACGCTTTCGCCTATGATTTGCAAGCCGCATGTTCCAGCTTTTTATTCGGAATGTCCACCGCTTCAGCTTACATCGAATCAGGCAGATACAAAAAGATTTTATTGATTGGAGCAGACAAAATGTCTTCCATTATTGATTACACAGATAGAGCCACTTGCATCATCTTTGGTGATGGAGCAGGCGCTGTTTTATTTGAACCAAATTACGAAGGCTTAGGTTTTCAAAACGAAATCCTTCGCAGTGACGGAATTGGTAGAGAATTCTTGAAAATTGATGCAGGCGGTTCTTTGCTTCCGGCTTCACATGAAACGGTTGACAACAAGAAGCATTTCGTTTTCCAAGACGGAAAAACAGTTTTCAAATATGCAGTTTCAGGAATGGCTGATGTCAGCGAAAAAATCATGGAGCGCAACAACTTGACAAAAGAAGACGTGAATTGGTTGATCGCACATCAGGCAAACAGAAGAATTATTGATGCAACAGCCAATAGAATGGGATTGGACGAATCAAAAGTTCTCGTAAACATTCAAAAATATGGCAATACGACTTCAGCAACATTGCCATTGCTTCTAAACGACTTTGAGAAGCAATTCAAAAAAGGAGATAATTTAATTTTTGCCGCTTTCGGAGGTGGATTCACTTGGGGATCTATTTATATGAAATGGGCTTACGACAAACAATAAAACTAAAACCTAAATTCGAATATCATGGATATTAGAGAAATTCAAAACTTAATCAAATTTGTAGCAAAATCAGGGGCTACCGAAGTAAAATTGGAGATGGATGATATCAAAATCACTATCAAAACTACCGATGGAGGTTCATCTGAAACTACAACTTACATTCAGCAAGCGCCAGTGAGCCAAGCTTTACCACAAGCTGCAGCAACACAACCAACAGCTCCTTCAGCTCCAGTTACAACAGAAGCTCCAGCTGATGACAATGCAAAATACATCACAATTAAGTCGCCAATTATCGGAACTTTATACAGAAAACCATCTCCAGATAAAGCGCCTTTCGTAGAAGTTGGAACTACAATCTCAAAAGGAGACGTAGTTTGCGTTATCGAAGCAATGAAACTTTTCAACGAAATCGAATCTGAAATTTCAGGAAAAATCGTGAAAGTTTTAGTAGATGATTCTTCACCAGTTGAATTCGACCAACCTTTATTCTTAGTTGATCCATCTTAATTTAGAGTATTAGATTGTTAGATTTTTAGAGCTATCGAAGTATCTAAAAATCGAATTATCAAATTACCAAATTGTCTAATTATCTAATTAAAACAAGATGTTTAAAAAAATATTAATCGCAAACAGAGGAGAAATCGCACTTCGCGTGATCAGAACCTGTAGAGAAATGGGTATCAAAACTGTGGCTGTTTATTCAACTGCAGACGCTGAAAGCTTGCACGTTCGCTTCGCGGATGAAGCGGTTTGCATCGGCCCGCCTCCAAGTAACTTGTCTTACTTGAAAATGTCAAATATCATTGCTGCTGCAGAAATTACAAATGCAGATGCAATCCACCCAGGATATGGTTTCCTTTCTGAAAACGCAAAATTTTCAAAAATCTGTCAAGAACACGGTATCAAGTTCATCGGAGCTTCACCAGAAATGATTGACAGAATGGGTGACAAAGCTTCTGCAAAAGCGACAATGAAAGCGGCAGGAGTTCCAACAATTCCAGGCTCAGAAGGTTTGTTAGAATCTTTTGAGCAAACTAAAAAATTAGCCAGTGAATTTGGCTATCCAGTAATGCTTAAAGCAACAGCTGGTGGTGGTGGAAAAGGAATGAGAGCAGTTTGGAAAGAAGAAGATCTTTTAAAAGCTTGGGAAAGTGCTCGTCAAGAAGCAGCTGCATCTTTCGGAAACGACGGAATGTATCTTGAAAAATTGATCGAAGAGCCACGCCACATCGAAATCCAAGTGGTTGGAGATGCTTACGGAAAAGCCTGCCACCTTTCTGAAAGAGACTGTTCTGTTCAAAGACGTCACCAAAAACTGACTGAAGAAACGCCTTCTCCGTTCATGACTGACGATTTGCGTTTGAGAATGGGAGAAGCTGCCGTGAAAGCTGCAGAATATATCAAATATGAAGGTGCCGGAACTGTAGAATTCTTGGTTGACAAACACAGAAATTTCTACTTCATGGAAATGAACACGCGTATCCAAGTAGAGCACCCAATCACAGAGCAGGTTATTGATTATGACTTGATTCGTGAGCAGATTTTAGTGGCTGCAGGTGTGCCGATTTCTGGTAAAAATTATTTGCCGCAATTGCACGCTATCGAATGCAGAATCAACGCCGAAGATCCTTACAATGATTTCCGCCCGTCACCAGGAAAAATCACGACGTTGCACACTCCAGGAGGTCACGGAGTTCGTTTAGATACGCACGTTTATTCTGGTTACACGATTCCGCCGAACTACGATTCAATGATTGCAAAGCTGATTACGACTGCGCAAACTCGTGAAGAAGCGATCAACAAAATGAAGCGCGCTTTAGACGAATTCGTAATCGAAGGCGTGAAAACCACCATTCCGTTCCACAGACAATTGATGGATGATCCGGCTTATGTGGCTGGAGATTATACCACAAAATTCATGGAAAGCTTCAAAATGAACGACCCAAAATAAATAGAAAATCCCAATCGAAAGGTTGGGATTTTTTTTGCGCTTATTTTTCAGAAGCGAAACATCTGGCATTTTCAGTAATCGCAATTCCCGCTGGTGGCACTCGCTTTGCGCCAGCTTTTATGGCTGGCACAAGAGCTCAGACAAAGCCACCATCGGGGCTATTTGAGAAACTTTCCGCATTTTTTTAATCGTTCAGAACCATTGCGTTTAGCCAAGTTTGCGAATAAAAAACCGTCCGAATCATCCTCGAAATGGTTAAACTTTCCAAAAGGCTGACAGCTAAAATTCAGATTTGTCTTAAATTTAAGCTTTAATTTTTTTCTAAAATCCACTGCCATGAAAAAATATTTTACATTGCTATTTTTGCTCATTTTCAGTATTTCAGGTTTTGCCCAAAAAAAAGTCCAAGATTATGGAGAACGTCTCGAAAACCTAAAATATCCTTTTCCCGTCAAGGAAATCACGATAAAAATCCAAGACCAAGAGTTAAAAATGGCCTACATGGATCTGCTTCCAAAGTCACCAAACGGCAAGACGGTGTTGCTCTTGCACGGAAAAAATTTCGTAGCAATGTATTGGGAACAGACTGCAAATGATTTGGCAAATGCCGGCTATCGGGTAATTATGCCAGATCAAATTGGCTTTGGAAAATCTTCAAAACCAACAAACATTCAATATAGTTTTCAGTTCCTGGCTCAAAATACAAAAGCAATTTTAGACAAAGAAAACATTTCAAAAGTCAATATTCTCGGCCATTCAATGGGAGGAATGCTGGCAACAAGATTTACGTTAATGTATCCTGAAAATGTGGAAAAACTGATCCTTGAAAACCCGATTGGTTTGGAAGATTGGAAAACCGTAGTTCCTTATCAAAGTGTTGACGATTGGTATGCTGCAGAAATCAAACAAGATTACAAAAAGATAAAAGACTATCAGCTGCAATTTTACTACGACAACAAATGGAAGCCAGAATATGACAAATGGGTGACTATTTTGGCGAGTTTTACGCTGAATAAAAACTATCAGGCAATTGCCAGAAATTCGGCGATAACTTATGATATGATTTTCACGCAACCCGTTGTTTATGAATTCGAAAACATAAAAGTGCCTACATTATTAATCATCGGACAGCGCGACAGAACGGCTCTTGGAAAAGGTAAAGCATCTCCTGAAGTACAGAAAACATTGGGGAATTATCCCGAACTTGGTAAAAAAACCGCAAAAAAAATCAAGAATTCTCAGCTCGTAGAAATAGAAAATGTCGGACATTTGCCTCACATTGAAACCTACGAAAAATTCATTGGTCCGGTACTCGATTTTTTGAAGAAGTAGTTTCATAATCTTGTCATTCTGACGAAGGAGGAATCTCTGTTGCTTGAGCTTCTTTCAAAGATTCCTCCTTCGTCGGAATGACAACAAAACATTGCTACAAAGACAAGATTACTTTTTATGGAATTCAGATTCATCAACAGATTCAACACACGCCCGAAATTAAAAGGCTACAAACACGCAAAACAGTCGTATTTAAACAGAATTCGTTGGGCAGTTTCCTTGTTTTATTTTGCAATGGGATTGTGTTCTGCAACTTGGGCAAGCCGAATTCCAGACTTAAAAACCAGCTTGCATTTGAGCGAAGGTGATTTGGGAACAATTTTGTTCGCCATTCCGTTCGGCCAGTTATTTGCAATGCCTTTTGCAGGAAAAATTGTAACGCGGTTCGGAAGCCACAGGATTCTTTTGATTTGCCTTACTTTATATGCTTTTTTTATGACAAATATTGGCTTGGCCACTGATCCTTGGCAATTAGCAGCTGTGCTGTTCGTCTTCGGCATTTTTGGAAATTTGAGCAATATCGCCGTAAATACCCAAGGTGTTTATACTGAAAATCTTTTCAAAAAAACCATAATGTCATCATTTCACGGTGCATGGAGTTCGGCAGGATTTACAGGAGCTTTCATTGGTTTGGCGATGCTCGCTTTTGATATTTCGCCTTACATCCATTTCATCGTGACTTTTGGAATCGTAATCATTTTGATGCTTTTGAATTTCAAATTTTTAATAAAAGCCAAAGAGAAAAAGCCGTTAGAAAAGAAGAAATTTTTTACTAAACCAGACAGCGCATTGATTTGGCTTGGCGTCATCGGATTTTGCTGTATGGCAAGCGAAGGCGTGATGTTTGACTGGAGTGGCGTTTACTTTAAAGATATCGTGAAAGCGCCCGGACCTTTGGTAATTTTGGGCTATACTTCTTTCATGGTAATGATGGCTTCCGGTAGATTTTTAGGCGATAGATTCATCTTGAAATTTGGCAGAAAAAGAGTGCTTCAAGTCAGCGGACTGATGATTTCCATCGGATTATTTACGGCTGTTTTTCTGCCTTATTTGATTCCCGCAACTCTAGCATTTATGTTAGTTGGATTAGGAGTTTCCACCATAGTTCCGACAGTTTATAGCGTTGCGGGAAAGAATACAATGGTTTCTCCGGGTGAAGCTTTGACGATAGTTTCTAGCGTCAGCTTCCTCGGATTTTTAATTGGACCGCCAATTATAGGATATATAGCAGAAGCTTTCGGATTGCAATTTTCATTCGCTTTCATCGGAATTTTTGGCGTTTTAATTGCCTTAATGGTTAGTAGAATTAAGGCGATAGAATAAAAAATGACCGCAGATTCCCAGATTTTATAAGCAAGAAAAATCTGTGAATTTGCGGTAAAGAAAAACATACACAACTAAAATTAGAAAATAATGGAATACAGAAAAATAGGGAATTCAGATTTAGAATTATCAGTAATCACTTTCGGAGCTTGGGCAGCAGGAGGTTGGATGTGGGGTTCCACAGATAGAAATGACGCCATAAAAGCCATTCAAGCTTCGTATGATGAAGGCGTAACTTCCATTGATACAGCGCCGATTTATGGTCAAGGCGATAGTGAAGAAATCGTGGGTGAAGCTTTGCAAGGAATTTCTCGTGACAAAGTGCAAATTATTACAAAATATGGAATGCGCTGGGATTTGGCCAAAGGCGATTTTGCAATGAGATCAAAAGACAACAATGGCAAAGATATCGACGTTTACAAATATGCCGGAAAAGAAAGCATCATCAAGGAAGTGGAAGACAGCTTGAAAAGATTGAAAACCGATTATATCGATTTGTATCAAATTCATTGGCCAGAATCTACGACGCCAATTAAGGAAACAATGGAAACTGTTGCCGATCTAATCAAGCAAGGAAAAGTGCGCCACGCCGGAGTTTGCAACTATAATGTGGAGCAGATGAAAGAAGCGGACAGGTATGTAAATTTGGTTTCCAATCAAGTTCCTTACAGCATGGTGAAACGTGAAATTGAGCAAAACGTAGTTCCGTTTTCTTTAGAAAACAACAAGTCGATTATTGCTTACAGTCCTTTGGAAAGAGGCTTGCTTACTGGAAAAATGAAACCTGGGCATACTTTTTCTGAAGGCGATCATCGTGCAAATTTGTATTTCTATAAAGATGAAAATTTAAAAAGAACTGCTTCCTTTTTAGACAAAATAAGACCGTTGGCAGAAGAGAAAAATGCTTCGCTATCACAATTGGTTTTACGTTGGACCATTGAACAACCTGGAATCACGATTGCTTTGGCAGGAGCCAGAAATGCGACACAATCCATTCAGAATGCAAAAGCTGTTGACGTGAAATTAGCACCTTCAGAAATCGACTTTATAACTTCTGAATTAAATAAATTAGAATTGGTAAAATAAGTTTTAAATAAAAAATGGCTCTGATTACTTCTAGAGCCATTTTTTTATGAATGAATTGGAAACTATGATTTAATAAACTTCATCTGTTTTACGCCTGAATCAGTAAATATCTTGATGAAATTTACGCCATTTGGCAAAGAGGAAACATCAAAAGAAGTTGCATCTTTAGATTCTTTAATGACTTGTCCCAAAGTATTGTAAAACACCGCTTTTTCCATAACCACATTGCTCGGCAATTCGATATTCAGCGTTTGTGATGCAGGATTTGGATATAATTTCACTGCTTGCAACAAACTGAAATCGTCGTTGCCCAAAGTCGCCGTGCTGTTTCTCGAAATGATGTCGTTATTTGGATTAAATTCAATGCCAGTCAACTGAAAAGGAACAGCCTGCAAGATAACCTGCGCGTTTGATGTATTTTGCAAAATAATGTCTGCTTGTTGTCCGCCAGCGCCATAAATCCTTACAGGAACGGGCATTTCAAAATATGAAACAGAAGAATGAGAACGCGTTTGGTTTATCACAAAACGAGCTTGTCCGGCGCCCCAATTTTGTGCCGTAATTGAATAGGTAGGAAAGCCTTGTTTGTAAATCCAGTCGTCGAAAAAACCATCTAAATCAAGTCCCGAAGCAGTTTCGAGATGTGTTTTTAAGTTTTCAGTTGTAGCATATCCGTAAGCTAAATTTGGATCAGCCAGATAATTTTTAATTCCTTGGAAGAAAACAGCGTCCCCAAGCTTGAATCGCAGCATGTGAGCTACCATTCCGCCTTTGTTATAAGACAATCTGCTACTGAAAATTCGGTTAGAATTCTGCGATTCTGTGTCTGTCAGATAAACTGCGCCTCCATTTGAAGAAGTGATATTGGTGATTAAATTTCCTTTCCAATCATTAAATGCGGCCTGTCCGTCAAGATGTTCAATAACCAATCCTGAAAGATACGTCGCAAAACCTTCGTTAAGCCAAATGTCATTCCAAGAACCGCATGTAATTTTGTCTCCAAACCATTGGTGTCCAAGTTCATGTGCGATTAGATTTCTGTCAAAACCGCCCATGAAAGAAACCGTTGTATGTTCCATTCCACCGCCAAAAGCGCATTGGGCATGGCCATATTTTTCATTGTGAAAAGGATATGTTTCAAATAATTGCTCATATAAATTCATGATCGGCAAAGTCACGGCCAAATTGGTCTGATTTGCAGCTTGTCCTTCTGGATATAAATAATTTACGATTGGAAAAGTATTTGGAGCGGTTCCGGCTTGCTGTGTAAAAACGTTATAATTTGTAACTGCAATGGCTATCAAATACGCAGGAATTGGATATTCATGTCGAAAATGCGTGGTTTTTGTTGCATTTGTATTTGTGACCACATTCAGTTGAAGTCCGTTTGAAACGCTTGTATATTGAGAAGGGGCCGTAATATAAACATCGATTTTATCCACTTTGTCATTCAAATCTTGCTTGCAAGGCCACCAGTCTCTGGCGCCAAAAGGTTCAGATAAGGTATAAATTCCTGGTGTTCCGCTGTGCGTATAAGTATTAAATCCGCCGCTTTCTGAAGGCGGCACTCCGGCATAAACAATTGTAAGTGAATCTAAAACATTTGTATTTTGAATAGCAGGAAGGGTGATTTTAAGTTCATTCGTTCCGTTTTGAGTAAAGGTCAAATTTACATTTCGCTGTTTTACCGAGCTTACGATCAAATCATCTGCCATGTCAAAAGTGACCGTATTCATGTTTTGTTTCGCTTTAAAATAAGTTGTAACATCGCCTGAAATATAGTAATTTGAAGGATTTACAGTAAATTTCATTCGGTGGTAAGTGACGTCATAATTTGCCGTATTCGGATTGGTAATCACGCGCATCAACTTTGAAGCTGCTTTTCCTTCAGAAGCCGCAATGTCGTTGTTTATAGAAGAAGGACTTTGAGAAAATCCGAAGTTTAAAGAGAATAATGCAATGATAAAGTATAGGTTTTTCATAATCAAGAAAAATTTTTCAAATGTAAGTAATAAAGTAATATCACAAATGTTAATTTATATGAAGATTTATCACAATTGAAAAGCCGTACTTAGTTTGATTTAACCTTGCGATTTTGAGTCTTTTTTCACTAAATTTGCTTCCTTATAAAAACCAAGTATAATGTTACAGATAGCGTTTATCCGAGAAAATCAGGAAAAAGTCCTTAAAGCTTTGGCAAAAAGAAACATGGATGCCAAATCTATTGTTGAACAAGCGGTGCAACTCGACGAAAAAAGAAGAGCAACACAAGCTGAAATGGACAGTATTTTGTCGGAATCAAACAAGCTATCCAAAGACATCGGTGAATTAATGAAATCTGGCGAAAAATCTAAAGCAGAAATCTTAAAGCAGAAAAATGTTTTGCTGAAAGAAAAAAGCAAGGATTTATCTGAGAAATTAGATGTTTACACTAACGAATTGACAGAACAGCTTTATCTTTTGCCAAACCTTCCGGCTGATTTAGTTCCAGAAGGAAAAACACCAGAGGATAATTTAACGACTTTGCAAGAAGGAGACATTCCGGTTTTGCACGAAGGCGCGCTTCCTCACTGGGAATTGGTTAAAAAATATGATATCATCGATTTCGAATTAGGAAATAAAATCACAGGCGCAGGCTTTCCGGTATACAAAGGAAAAGGAGCCAAATTACAACGTGCTTTGATTACTTATTTCCTAGATAAAAATACCGATGCAGGTTATCAAGAATACCAAGTGCCACATTTGGTAAACGAAGCTTCGGCTTATGGAACCGGACAATTGCCAGATAAAGAAGGGCAAATGTACCACGACAAAACAGATGATTTGTACTTGATTCCAACAGCGGAAGTTCCGGTTACGAACTTATTCAGAGACGTACTTTTGCAAGAAAACGAACTGCCGGTTTTGGCAACGGCTTACACGCCGTGTTTTCGTAGAGAAGCGGGCTCTTATGGCGCTCACGTTCGCGGTTTGAACCGTTTGCACCAATTTGACAAAGTCGAAATCGTGCGTGTGGAACATCCAGATAAATCGTATGAAGCTTTAGAAGGAATGGTGGAACACGTTCGCGAAATCTTAAACGAACTGAAATTGCCTTACCGAATTTTAAGACTTTGCGGCGGTGATATGGGATTTGCTTCAGCAATGACTTATGATTTCGAAGTTTTTTCAACAGCTCAAGATCGCTGGTTGGAAATCAGTTCGGTTTCAAATTTCGAGACTTTTCAAGCGCACCGTTTGAAATTGCGTTTCAAAGACAAAGACGGAAAAAACCAATTGGCGCACACTTTAAACGGAAGTTCATTGGCATTGCCAAGAGTTTTAGCCGGAATTCTTGAAAATTACCAGACGCCAGAAGGAATCGTGATTCCAGAAGTTTTACGCAAATACACCGGATTTGATATTATAAATTAATTCCGAATTAAAATAAATGCCCTTGCAAATTTTGTGTGGTTTTAAGAGCCGTATAAAACTGTAAGGGCATTTGATAATTTATATTTCATTGGTTATTAATACTATTTCGCCTGAAAAATGTTATCTTAGTAGCAATTGATTTTTAAAAAATGAAAAAAATCTTCCTTATCATAAATTTATTTTTCTCCCTAATTGCTTTCTCACAAAACGAGCAATTGGCGATGAATTATTTTGACAAAGGAGATTTTGAAAAAGCAATTATAAGCTTTGAAACGCTAGTCAAAAACCAGCCGGGAAATAGCCTGTATTTTCAGAAATTGGTAGAATCTTACCAGCAATTAAAGCAGTTTGACAAAGCGCAAGTTTTACTTGAAGAGCAATTAAAAAAGTCGCCGATGGCTAATTTATATGTAGAATTAGGCTACAATTATCAATTGCAAAAAAACCAAGCCAAAGCTACAAAATACTATAACGAGGCGATTGAAAAAGTCAAGGAAGTTCCGAATTTTGTGTATTTGGTTGCCAATGCTTTTGAGAAAAAAGTGCTGCTTGATTATGCGGTTGAAACTTATAAAATTGCGGTCAAATTAGAGCCAAGAATGAAATTTAATTTTCAGCTGGCCGTGATTTATGGACAGCAAGGCAAAACCGATTTGATGATCGACACTTTTTTAGACGAAGCTTTTGATAATCCGAGTACGCTGATTATGGTTCAGAATCAGCTTTCGCGGTTTATGACCGAAGAATCAAAAGAAACAAGCTTCAGTGAGTCACTTCGAAAATCACTTTTAGTAAGGGCGCAGAAAAATCAGGATATTTTTTGGAACCAATTTTTAAGCTGGTTTTATGTTACGCAAAAAGAATATTCAAAAGCATTTATCCAAGAAAAAGCAATTTACAGAAGAGAGCAGGAATCGCTGTCAAGTATTGTAAATCTTGGGCAAATGGCTTTAGAAGAAAGTGATGAAGAAACGGCTCAGGAGATTTTTGCCTTTGTTTTGGAAAATACGCAAGACATCGATCTTAAGATTTTATCCAATTATTATTTGATGGATTTCAAGATTCAGAAAGCGCAAGAGAAAAATTACGCTTCACTAAAAATAGAATTAGAGAAATTGATTAAGGAATTCGGAGTTAGTCCGTATAGCTTGTCTTTACAAATTCTTCAGGCACATTTTGAGACTTTCAACATGAAAAATCCCGAAGCGGGAAAAGGTATTTTAAAGCGTTCGCTGGAGCTTCCCTTGAACAAATACCAAACTGCCGACGTCAAGATGGAATTGGCAGATATTCTTTTATACGAAGAAAAATTCAACCAGGCTTTGATTTATTATTCCCAAATAGAGGAAGATTTGAAGAACGACGTTATTGGACACGAAGCGAGTTTGAAAGCAGCAAAAACCAGTTATTTCAAAACCGATTTTGACTGGGCTTTGAAGCAATTTAAAGAGCTGAAATCGGCTTCTACGCAATTGATTGCAAACGATGCTTTGGAGTTATTTCTGTTAATAAATGACAATACCGTTGCCGATTCAACGCAAGTCGGCTTGAAGAAATTTGCCCGTGGCGACTATCTTTTGTATCAAAATAAAAACACAGAAGCGCTGGCGCAATTTCAGTCGATTTTAAAAGATTATAAAGGCCAGGAAATCGAAGATGAAACGTTATTGCGAATCGGACAGACTTATCAAAAAATGGGCGATTTTCCTTCCGCATTAGCGCAATTTCAAAGTATCATCGACCATCACAAAGACGGAATTTATGTAGACGAAGCTTTGTATTTTTCAGCAGAAATTTATAATGAAAAATTAAAAGATACGGAGAAGGCAAAGCCGCTTTACGAAAAAATCTTATTTGAACATGAAGACAGTATTTATTTTGTGGATGCCCGAAAAAAATTCAGGCAGTTGCGAGGTGATGCAAATCTTTAGAGTTTTGAGTTCGAAGTTGACTCAAAATGATCGAAAAATCTAACAATCGAATAATCCAAAGAAATATGATAATCTACAACGTAACCACAAATATCGACGATTCTGTTCACGACGAATGGATTCACTGGATGCAACACACGCATATTCCTGAAGTTTTGGCAACCGGAAAATTTACAAAAGCACATTTGGTAAAAGTTTTAGTAGAAGAACAAATGGGCGGAAAAACCTATTCAGTTCAGTTCCAAACAGATTCTCACGAGACTTTGCAGAAATATTACCGAGAAGACGCACCAAGACTTCGTGAAGAAAGCCAAAAATTATTTGGAGATAAAATGCTGTCGTTCAGAACAGAATTAGAATTCATCTGCGAACATAAAGCAGTTTAATTAGCGAATTCGTTAATTAGAAAATTAGACAATGATTTAGCGAGAAATCTTAAATCAAAGTCGTAAATCAAAAATTAAAATGGAAAAGGTAAAAGCCAAGAAACATCTTGGACAGCATTTTTTGAACGACGAAAGCATTGCAAAAGACATTGCGGATACTTTGAGTCTTGAAGGTTATGAAAATATTTTGGAAATCGGACCAGGAATGGGAGTTTTGACCAAGTATTTATTGGATAAGCCGACCACGACTTACGTTATTGAAATCGACAATGAATCGGTAGATTATCTGAATGCAAATTATCCAAAACTGCACAATCATATCATTTCAAAAGATTTTTTGAAATACAATATCAATGAAATTTTCGAAGGAAAGCAATTTGCCATCATCGGAAATTTTCCTTACAATATTTCGACTCAGATTGTTTTTAGGGCTTTAGAATTGCGAAACCAAATCCCAGAATTTTCGGGAATGTTCCAAAAAGAAGTAGCCGAAAGAATCTGTGAAAAGAAAGGCACAAAAGCCTACGGGATTTTATCTGTTTTAGTACAAGCGTTTTACGAGGCTGAATATTTGTTTACGGTTCACGAACACGTTTTTAATCCGCCACCAAAAGTAAAATCGGGTGTTTTGCGTTTGCGTAGAAAAGAAAATTTTACGTTGCCTTGCAGTGAGAAATTATTTTTCACGGTGGTAAAAACAGGTTTCCAACAACGAAGAAAAACACTTCGAAATAGCTTAAAATCGATGAATCTTTCGGATAATTTGAGAGAAGACACTATCTTTGACCTCCGTCCAGAACAGTTGGATTTCCAGCAATTTATCGAACTAACACAAAAAATAGAGGCCGATGCAGTTTAAAATCAGTAAGGAGCTTATTCTTGATATTGAAGAATTAATCGCGAGCAAAAATGACAAGCAATTGGAAGTTTTGCTGAACGATATGCACCACGCTGATATTGCCGAAATTCTTGACGAATTGGATTTTGACGAGGCAACTTACATTTTCAAGGTCTTAGACAGTGAAAAAACCGCAGAAATTCTTCTTGAATTAGAAGATGATTTGCGTGAAAATATCTTGAGCAGGCTTTCGCCAAAGGAGATTGCCGAAGAGCTTGACGAATTAGACACGGATGACGCGGCCGACATTATCGGGGAACTTTCTACCGAAATTAAAAACGAAGTAATTTCTGAGCTGAATGACGTCGAACACGCCAAAGACATTGTCGATTTGTTGCGTTATGACGAAGATACTGCTGGCGGTTTGATGGGGAAAGAGCTCGTGAGCGTCAATGAAAACTGGAATGTTTTGACTTGCGTTAAAGAAATGCGAATCCAGGCTGAAAATATTTCTCGAGTACATTCTATATATGTTGTCGATGATGAAAATCGCTTGAAAGGAAGGCTTTCGCTTAAAGATTTATTGACGACTTCCACAAAAACGCCCATCAGCGAAGTTTACATTCCAAAAGTAGATTACGTTCGCGTGGACACTGAAGACGTTGAAGTGGCGCGAATCATGCAAAAATATGACTTAGAAGCCATTCCGGTTGTAGATGAATTGGGTCGTTTGGTCGGAAGAATTACCATCGATGACATTGTCGATGTAATCAAGGATGAAGCCGATAAAGATTACCAGTTGGCGGCCGGTATCTCGCAAGACGTTGAAGCCGATGACAGCATTTTAGAGTTGACAAAAGCACGACTTCCATGGTTGGTTTTGGCACTTTTGGGAGGATTTATCTCTGTGAAAATGCTCGGACTTTTCGAAGGCGCGATGTTAGAACACGGCGAACTTTTCTTTTTCACACCGCTTATTGCCGCAATGGCTGGAAATGTTGGCGTGCAATCTTCAGCGATTATCGTGCAAGGTTTGGCAAATAATACGATCAGCGGTTCATTATGGAATCGTCTTGTGAAAGAAGTTTCCTTGAGTTTATTGAACGGTGTAATTTTAGCAACGATACTTTTTGCTGGAAGCCATTTTTTACTTAATGTTGATATTAATTTGGGAATTACAGTCACGGTTTCCTTGATTTCTGTAATTGTGATCGCTTCATTAATTGGTACTTTCATTCCTTTGTTATTGAACCGTTTTGGGATCGATCCCGCTTTAGCCACAGGTCCGTTTATTACTACAAGCAATGATATCTGCGGAATTTTGATTTACTTTTCAATTGCAAAATTGATTTTAGGATTTTAAATACATTTTTATTTTTACACAAATGACACGGATTTTAGAAATTTTTAAAATCCGTATTGCAAAAAGTCAATTCATAGAAGTAAATCTGCGGTCTTTTCTTTAAATTTGGTAGAAAGAAATTCCTAACAATGATAACTAAAGACATAAAAATACTTCACATCGACAGCAATAATCCTATAATGATGGAGCAATTGCAAGAAGCAGGATTCACAAATCACGAAGACTTCAAATCCACAAAAGAAGAAATCGAAGCAAAAATCGACGATTATCACGGAATCGTAATCAGAAGCCGTTTCAATATAGACAAGACTTTTTTAGACAAGGCAAAAAACCTGCAATTTATTGCAAGGGTTGGAGCAGGCTTGGAAAGTATCGATATTGACTATGCTGAAAGCAAAAACATCACCTTAATCGCCGCGCCAGAAGGAAACCGAAATGCAGTCGGCGAACATTCTCTTGGGATGCTTTTATCGCTTTTCAATAAATTAAATCAAGCCGATAAAGAAATAAGAGCTGGATATTGGAACCGTGAAAAAAACCGTGGCCATGAGTTAGACGGAAAAACCGTTGGAATCATCGGTTATGGAAATATGGGAAAATCTTTTGCCAAAAAACTCCGTGGTTTTGATGTAGAAGTTTTGTGTTATGATATCAAAGAAAATGTAGGCGATCAAAATGCAAAACAGGTTTCATTGGAAGAATTACAGCAAAAATCAGATGTGTTGAGCCTGCACATTCCGTGGACTCCTGAAACGGATAAATTAGTGGATTCAAGTTTTATCAATGCTTTTGCCAAGCCATTTTGGCTCATAAATACTTCCAGAGGAAAGAATGTGGTAACGTCAGATTTGGTAGAAGCTTTACAATCCGGGAAAATTTTAGGCGCTGGTTTGGATGTTTTAGAATATGAAAAGCTTTCTTTTGAAACACTTTTTGAATCTGAGAATATTCCAGATGCTTTTCAATACTTGCTTGAATCTGACGAAGTGATTTTGTCACCACATATTGCAGGTTGGACTTTTGAAAGTCATATTAAATTGGCTCAAACCATCGTTGACAAAATAAATTCACTGTATTTTGGCGAAAGCCAGATTGAAAAAGAAGAAAAACGCGTCACCGGAATCGGTGGCTTTTTCTTCAAAGCTGAAAATCCTACATTATTAAAAGAGTGGTACAAAAAACATCTTGGTTTAAACGCCGATGATTATGGTTGCACTTTTTGGTGGAAAAATAACGAAGGTGAAGAATGTTCTACACAATGGTCGCCGTTTAAAAGTGATACCACTTATTTTGAGCCTTCACAAAAGCAATTCATGCAAAATTTTAGAGTTGAAAATTTAGAAAAATTGCTTGGTAGATTAAAAGAAGAAGGCGTTCAGATTTTAGGCGAGATGCAAAGTTATGATTATGGAAATTTCGGTGCTATTCTTGACTTGGAGGGAAATAAAATTGAACTTTGGGAACCAATTGACAAGGTTTTCAAATAATTTAACACAGTATTCGTACAAAATTAATCCGTTTGTCATTTTTTTTTATTAATTTTCATTATAAATTAACCTACAAATGGAGCAGGAACCATGTAAAAAAACGAATCAACCAAAATTAAATTATTATGATTGAGTGGTACAAAAAAGTAGTTTTAGAGAATTACGCGAATTTTAACGGAAGGGCAAGAAGATCTGAATATTGGTATTTTTTCTTGGCAAATTTTATCGCTTCTTTAGTGTTAGGCCTTGTTGATAGCGTTATCGGCATTCAAATTTTATCGGGAATTTATTCTTTGGCGGTGTTGATTCCATCGATTGCAGTTGCAGTTAGAAGGTTGCATGACATTAATAAGAGCGGATGGTTTTTATTAGTAGTACTTATACCAATCGTTGGTGCTATTTGGCTCATAATTATGCTTTGTACTGAAGGAGACAAAGGACAAAATCAATATGGTCCAGATCCAAAGAATCAATATGACGAACTAAATAAAATGGGAACTGAATATTAATTCAATTTTCAAAAATAGTAGAAACCCCAGATGAAAATGCTGGGTTTTTTTATGCTTTATTTATTTTAATAAAATGTTTTTAACAAATGTTTTCTTAGTTCAATAATTTTGTTAATTTTATCCAAATAAATAAAAACAAAATAAAGATGGAATTAGAAAAACAGGATGACTTTAGAAGTATCCCTCAATTTAAAGTTGATCCGATAATTGTATTGCTATTGGGATTTTTGACATGCGGACTTTATTTAATTTATTGGAATATTAAAGTAGCGCAAGTTTTAAATGCAGTTGCAGGTAGAGAAATTATCTCACAACCAGTTGCCATTTTCTCTGGATGCTGTTTGCCTGTAAATCTATATTTCTACTATGTTGCAGGAAAAGACGGTTTGCCAAAGGTTTACGAAAGAACTGGCGAATATGGAAAAGATCAGTCTACCTTATTATTAATTTTAGGTTTCTTTTTTCCAATAGTTGCCGCAATGATTGTTCAGGGTGATATCAATAAATTATACAAATAATAAAAAAGTTAAGCTAAAAATATTCGGAATTATTGGCGCTTTATTGACGCTGATAATTCCTCTTTTTTTAATGTTTCATAATGACCATAATCATCTTGAAACAGATCAATCGCTTTGTCCGTTTAAAATGCTCACCGGTTTTCCTTGTCCGGGTTGCGGAATTACAAAGTCTTTGGTTTATTTATACGAAGGCGATTTGGCAAAAAGTTTTTATTATCATCTTTTCGGGCCGTTTGTATTCTTATTCAGTTTCGCTGTTATTGGAATTCTTTCTGCTGAAATTATTACGAAGAAAGAATATTTCAACACTATTTTTTATAGCAAAAAGCTAGCCTATGCTTTAGGATTTGCTTTAATGACTTATCATTTGACAAGATTAATCTATTTCATCAGGCAGAACAGCTTGGATGATATTTTAAAACAATCCATTTGGAAATAAACAAAAAATCCCAAGAGAAATTCTTGGGATTTTTTATTTAAAGCTTTTCGCCCTTTTCAGTAAGTTTTCGCTCGAGTTCGGCCTGAAATTCTTCCATTACAGGTTTCATCGTGCTTTCTGGAATATCTGCGATTCTGATGTACATCAATCCGTCAACGGCATTATTGAAAAGCGGATCTACGTTGAAAGCAACAACACGCGCATTCTGCTTGATATATTTTTTGATTAAAACTGGCAAACGAAGGCTTCCTGGTTCTAATTCATCAATTATTTTGTCAAATTTATTCAAATCGGCTTCGGCTTCATCAAAAATAAAATCTTTGTCAGCGTCTTTCAGTTTTACCTTAAATTCTTTCTTAGGATGTACATATTGCGCAATGTATGGGTCATAATAATGCGACTTCATGAACTCAATCATCAGCGATTTTGAGAAATCTGAAAATTGATTGCTGATGCTCACGCCGCCAATCAGGTATTTATGCTCAGGATAACGCAAAGTCGTGTGCACGATTCCCTTCCAAAGCAAAAATAACGGCATTGGTTTCTGCTGAAAATCTTTGGTGATAAAAGCGCGTCCCATTTCAATAGACTTGCTCATCATGTCGTGCAATTCTGGCTCAAAACGGAAAAGTTCCTGAAGATAAAATCCGTCGATTCCATGTTTTGGATAAATCTCAGAACCCAATCCCATTCGATAAGCGCCCGCAATCTGCTTGGTGTCATCGTCCCACAAAAACATGTGGTGGTAATATTTGTCAAATCGGTCCAAATCTAAAGACTCGTTTGTTCCTTCGCCAACCTCGCGGAAAGTAATTTCACGAAGCCTTCCGATTTCGTGCAAGACATTCGGAATCTTGTTGGCTTCTGTAAAGAAAACCTCATAATTTTTGCTTTGCAATAAACGGCAGTCCGTGCTTCGCAAAGCATCGACTTCCATGACAATTTTATCATGGTTTGCAGGCATTGCAATCTGTTTTGGGCTTCTCGAAATCTTTAAATTTGAAGTATCCAAAAGCTTTGTTTCTTTTTCAAAAGGATTCGCAAGCATGTAGGTTTTTCTTCGTAAGAATTCTGAATATTCCTCAATATTTTCGTGTTCATTCTGCTCATTGACCGAAATCGCTTTTCCAATTCTTACCTTGATAACGCGGTCTTTTTGGGTCAATAATTCTGAAGGAAGTTTTGCAGTTCGCAATGTATCGTCTAGTTTTGAAAGCAGATAAAACAAACGGCTATTTTTTGCATGGAAATAAATCGGAACAACAGGAACTTTGGCTTTTTTGATAATTTTTATAGCGCCTTCTTCCCAAGGTTTGTCCACCACTAATTTTCCATCTTTATAAGTAGAAACTTCTCCTGCCGGAAACATTCCCAGCGGTTTCCCATCACTTAAATGGCGCAGTGTTTCCTTGATTCCCACAACGCTAGATTTAGCATCTTTGTGTGTCTCAAACGGATTTACCGGCATGATGTAAGGTTTCATCGGATCAATTCTGTGCAAAAGAAAATTGGCGATGATCTTAAAATTAGGCTCTCTTTCAAGCATTAATTTTAATAGCAGAATGCCGTCAATCCCGCCAAGCGGATGGTTTGAAATTGTAATATAAGCGCCGTCTTTTGGTAAACGTTTTAAATCTTCCTCCGGAATCTCAAATTTTATCTGAAATTCATCCAATATCGCATTCAGAAACTCCACATCTTTCAAATGTTTGTTCCTGTCATAGATTTTGTTTAAGGTAGAAATCTTAAGAATCTTCATTAGCAGCCAGCCTGAAAAAGTCCCTAAAACCCCATATTTATCAGTGTTTATTGCCTTTGCAACTTCTTTCGCGGTGACTAAACCCATTTATCTTTTTGTTTTTTGTGCAAGAAACAAAGATAACAAAATTGCATTAACACGGTCATTTTTTTCGTCAATCCCGCACATAGATTTTGCTTTAGGTTTTAATCTTTTTTTACTTACTTTTGAAAAAGTCAAAAAAATAAGCGAAATGAGAATTATCTCCTACAATGTCAACGGAATACGCGCCGCAATCACAAAAGGTTTCCTCGAATGGCTGCAGCAGGCAAATCCAGACATAATTTGTCTTCAAGAAATCAAAGCCACGCCAGAGCAGATTCCGCTAGAAGAATTTGCAAATGCGGGCTATCCTTACAATTATTGGTTTCCGGCACAGAAAAAAGGTTACAGCGGCGTCGCCGTTTTATGCAAAACAAAACCAAATAGAGTAGTTTACGGAACCGGAATCGAGCACATGGATTTTGAAGGAAGAAACCTTCGTGTGGATTATGATGATTTCTCTGTAATGAGTTTATATCTTCCGTCAGGCACGAATATTGCTCGTTTGGATCACAAATTTATGTTCATGGACGATTTTCAAAATTATGTCCACGAACTTAAAAAAGAGGTTCCGAATCTGCTGATCTGCGGTGATTATAACATTTGCCACGAAGCGATTGACATTCATGATCCGATCAGAAATGCAAAAGTTTCGGGATTTTTGCCACAGGAAAGAAGCTGGCTCGACATTTTTATGAAAAACGGATTCATCGATTCGTTCCGACATTTTAACAAAGATCCGCACAATTATACGTGGTGGAGTTACCGTGCCGGCTCGCGCGGCAATAATAAAGGATGGCGGATCGATTATATTTTGGCCAGCAAGCCGATTGAAAACCGATTGACCAGAGCGGTGATTTTGGCCGATGCGAAACATTCAGACCATTGTCCGGTTTTGGTAGAAATTGATTAAAAAAACAAAAAATATTTTACGAACAAAAATAAACAAAAACAGAATCATGATTAAAAGAGTTTCACTCGGATTATTAGCCCTTGCCTTGACGACATCTTGCGTTTCGTCAAAAGTGTACAAAGAATTAGAAAATAAATACGCCAACTTGAAAAAGGAAAACCGAAGCCTGTCTGATGAAAACGGCGATTTGGCAAAAACAAAAAACCAATTAGAAAACGAAAGCAAAGAACTGAAAGCACAATTAGATAAATTGAAAGCAGAGAGAGATAAACTTGCTGCTGATTATGCTGCGGCAAATGCCAATTTGAATACGCTGAAATCTTCTTATTCCGCATTAGAAAAAAATAGCGGCGATGCCTTAGATACCAACATGAAGAAAAATCGTGAATTGCTGGCGCAGCTTGAAGCAAAGGAAAAAGCTTTGGCGGCAGAACAAGCGCGCTTGACAAAACTTCAGTCAGAATTAAAAGAGCGTTCTTCAAGAGTCGATGAGTTGGAAGGAATGATTGCAGCGAAAGAAGCAAGCATGAAAAAACTGAAAGAAACACTTTCAAAAGCATTGAACAGTTTTGAAGGAAAAGGACTTACGGTAGAACAAAAAAATGGAAAAGTATATGTTTCAATGGAAAACAAACTGCTTTTTGGTTCAGGATCTTGGGCTGTTGGAACTGAAGGAAAACGCGCCGTTGTGGAAGTTGGAAAAGTGCTTGGCGTGAATCCGGATATTTCAGTTTTGATCGAAGGACATACTGATAACGTGCCTTACGGAGGAACTGGGCAAATCATTGACAACTGGGATTTATCTACAAAACGTGCTACGGCAATTGTAAATATCTTGGCAGAAAACAAAGCAATTGACAGAAAAAACCTGACTGCAGCTGGACGTGGCGAATATGCACCGCTAACTGGAAATGAAACTGCTGAAGGAAAAGCTAAGAACAGAAGAATCGAGATTATCTTGACTCCGAAATTAGATGAGATTTCTAAAATGTTAAATGATTTGTAAAATAAAATGCAAAGGTTTTTAATTGCTTAGGCACTTCGAAATTAAGTGCAGGAAATAAAAAAGGTTCAGAGCGAAATGTTCTGAACCTTTTTCTTTTTAATATAAAAACCCTCTTATTTTATTTCAAGCTTTGAGGTAAAAACCTGGCCTGAAGTATCTTCTAAAGTGACGATGTAAAGTCCGTCTTGTAATGAACTTGTGTCGATTGTGTGCTGGTTTGTGTTTTCAAGCGTTTGATTCAAAACCACTTTTCCAGATAAGTCCACCACTGAAAATTGGGTCAGAAGCAAAGCGTTTGTGCTTGAAATTTCTACTTTTTCACTTGCCGGATTTGGATACATTTTAAATCCGTTTACGGCAAATTCATTTGTTCCCAAAGAAGAATCGATGACTTTGTAAATCGTTCCGGCGCTTGCTGCTATATATAATTCGCCATTGGCATCTTGGCCAAAAGTGGTAAAATTGTTGTTTCCTGAAAAGTTCGCCGAATACGTAATTGTGCCAGAAGCGTTCACGCGACCGATTCGGTTTCTTAAATAATCGGCAAAGAAATAAGTGTTTGCGAAATTAGGATAAGTGGTTCCTCTGTAAAAATAACCGCCTGTAATTGACTGGCCGTCAGAATGCGTGTATTGTGCAAAAGGAAAAGTCATAGTGTTCATGGCGCCACATCCGGTTGCGTTGTAAACGCTGTTTCCTTCATAACATCTCCAGCCATAATTGAGTCCGGCACTCGTGGCAGGCTGTTTGTTGATTTCCTCAATTTGGTCCTGTCCTACATCTGCAATCCATAAAAATCCGTTTTGGTCAAAGGAAAATTTCCAAGGATTTCTCAATCCTATTGCCCAAATTTCGTCAGCTCCGGCAGTTGCTCCGGCATAAGGATTTGTCGGAGGAATTCCATACGGACTTCCAGAATTCACGTCGATTCTGAGCATTTTTCCTAATAAGTCATTCACGTTTTGCGATCTTGCACCGCCATCGCCACCGTCGCCGGTTCCGATATACAAATAGCCATCTGGACCAAAACGAAGGGTACCGCCTTTGTGATTTGTATTTGAAGGCTGTGTCAGCGTCATCAAAATCTGCGCGCTTCCAGCATTGGCAACGTTTGCATCACCAGAAACTGTATATCTTGCTACGACAGAATTATTTGAAGGATTGATATAATAGACATAAAAATAACCATTCGTGGCATAATTTGGATGAAAAGCGAGGCCGAGCAAACCGCGTTCACCGCTGTCAAAAACCAATGATGAAATGTTTAAAAAAGGAGTAGCATTGACAGTTCCATTTGAATTGACAATTTTTATCCTTCCGCCTTTTTCCACAACAAAAAGTCGGGAATCGCCGGCGTTACCGATTTCCACAGGCGTTGTTAATCCTGTGACGAAAGATTGTATGGCGACGGTTTGCGAAAATACCGCATTACATACAAAAAGCATTAAAATTCGTAAAGTAGTTTTCATATCATAGCATTTATAGGTTTGGTAAGTAAATTTAGACAAAATATCTGAAACTTACTCATAATTAAATGCTTATGCGGTGCAAAAATTTCTTAAAAAGTAAAGAAATACAGAGAAACAAGGCTTTTGTTAAGAAAATCAGAGCAATTTTTCCACTTCTCTTTCATAAAAAGCGTCAATGGATAAGTTTTTTTGTGTGGAAGCAAAAACGGCCAATTGGTCACAGCGTTCATTCTGCGGATGATTATTATGGCCTTTTATCCATTTAAAATCTACTTTGTGCTGTCTGTAAATTATCAGGAAGCGTTTCCATAAATCAGGATTCTTCTTGTCTTTATAGCCTTTTTTTTCCCATCCAAAAACCCAACCTTTTGAAACCGAATCTACAACATATTTTGAATCAGAAATGACCAAAACGCTGGTTTGCGCAGTTTTCAGTTTTTCAAGGCCAACGATTACGGCCAAGAGTTCCATCCTATTATTAGTCGTCAGGCGAAATCCTTCATAAAATTCTTTTTTATAAGGCGAACCGACTAATTCCATGACCACGCCATAACCTCCAGGTCCTGGATTTCCTTTAGCTGCGCCGTCTGTATAGATGTGAACTTGTTGGGACATTTTTAGATTGTTAGATGATTAGATTTTTAGACAGCAAGACTTAATAGAAATTAAGATTTTTTAGACAACGTAAAGTATTTAAGTTGTCTAAAAATCTAAGCAAGTCTGAGAAGTCTATTTTATTAGTTTTTCAATAACTTCAGGAAAGTGAATATGTTCTAATTCTTGCACTTTCACGGCAATTTCTTCGGCGGTTGTGCAATTTTCAACTAAAACATCGGCTTGAAAGATCATTGCGCCTTCGTCATAATTTTCATTGACAAAATGAATGCTGATGCCAGAATGCGAATCTTTATTTTCTAAAACAGTTTTGTGAACGTTCATGCCGTACATTCCTTTGCCTCCATATTTTGGAAGAAGCGCTGGATGAATATTGACGATTTTATTCGGATAAGTCGCAACGATATCCTCAGGAAATTTCCATAAAAAACCTGCCAAGACAATCAAGTCAGGACGAAATTCGTTAGTTTTCTGCAAGACTTTTCCGCTATTTAGTTCTTCTTCTGTGAAAACATAGGTCGCAACTTGAAGATTTGAGGCTTTTTCGAGCACTTTTGCATTTGCATTATTTGAAAAAACGGCTACCACTTCAGCAGTCTTTTTTTGCTGAAAAAATTTGATGATATTCTCAGCGTTAGAACCCGAACCCGAAGCAAATAGTATGATTTTTTTCATTTGGCAATCTTTAAATTCTCCACAAAAAAAAGAATAATAAATGATAATAAATAAATTTTGGAAGCCTTTGTGAAATATTTTTTTTAAATTAGTACTCACATTTATCAACTAAAACGTGGTTTTAAAATAAAGTTTTTTATTTTTGCCAACAATTAAATTCAAAAATTAAAAGATTATGTCAGACATTGCATCAAGAGTAAAAGCGATTATCGTAGACAAATTAGGTGTTGACGAAAACGAAGTTGTAACAGAAGCTAGCTTCACAAATGATTTAGGAGCTGATTCACTAGACACTGTTGAGCTTATTATGGAATTCGAAAAAGAATTTGATATTCAAATTCCAGACGACCAAGCTGAAAACATTGCTACTGTAGGTCAAGCAATTTCTTACATAGAAGAAGCAAAAAAATAATAACAATAACATCCCGTGCATTCTTTTGAGTTCACGGGAGTTATTATTTTTTAATCCTAAGAATTTGATTGCCATCAATCATTAAGACACAATTATGCAATACCCCTGTCTCTTTTTTATGACTAAGAAGAAAGCACGGGTATTTTTTATATAAATTATAACTATAAAATTTTAAGTATGAAATTAAGGAGAGTTGTAGTAACTGGTTTAGGTGCTTTGACGCCGATTGGAAATAACGTTCAAGAATACTGGAACGGTCTGATCAATGGTGTTAGCGGTGCTGCGCCAATAACCTATTTTGATACTACTCATTTCAAAACTAAATTTGCATGCGAGCTGAAAAACTTCAATGTAGTAGATTTTATAGATAGAAAAGAAGCCCGCAAAATGGACCGTTATGCACAATATGCAATGGTTTCATCTGAAGAGGCAGTTAAAGACGCAAATTTTGATTTTGACAAATTAGATAAAGACAGAGTTGGAGTAATCTGGGGTTCTGGAATTGGTGGTCTTGAGACTTTCCAACAAGAAGTTACCGATTTTACAAACGGAAACGGTATTCCGAAATTCAATCCTTTCTTTATTCCAAAAATGATTGCTGACATTGCCGGCGGACATATTTCAATTAAATATGGCTTCAGAGGGCCAAATTTCACGACAGTTTCTGCGTGTGCGTCTTCTACAAATGCAATGATCGACGCTTTCAATTATATTCGATTAAATCACGCTGACGTGATGGTAACAGGCGGTTCAGAAGCTGCAGTAACTATTGCCGGAATGGGTGGTTTTAACGCAATGCACGCTTTATCAACAAGAAACGATGACCCAAAAACAGCTTCAAGACCAATGGATAAAGACCGTGAAGGTTTTGTTCTTGGCGAAGGTGCCGGTGCTTTAATTCTTGAAGAATACGAACATGCAATTGCCCGTGGCGCAACAATTTATTGTGAAATTGGCGGTGGTGGCATGTCTGCTGACGCGCACCACATTACTGCGCCGCATCCTGAAGGTTTGGGAGCGAAAAACGTAATGAATTATTGCTTGAGAGATGCAGGCTTGAAACCAGAAGATGTTGACGGTGTAAACATGCACGGAACTTCAACACCGCTTGGTGACATTGCTGAATCAAAAGCAATTCAACATGTTTTTGGCGATCACGCTTATAAATTAAACTTGAATTCAACAAAATCAATGACAGGCCACTTGCTTGGTGCTGCCGGAGCTATCGAAACGATTTCTTGTATTTTATCAATCAAGCACGGAATTGTTCCTCCAACGATCAACCACTTTACGGATGACGAAAACATTGACTCAAAATTAAACTTTACTTTCAACAAGGCTCAAAAAAGAGACATGAAAGTGGTGATGAGCAATACTTTTGGTTTTGGCGGACACAACGCTTGTGTTTTGGTAAAAAAATTAGACCTTTAATATTCGTATGAGTATAATCAGAAAAATATTTACAAATTCCCGTTCTCCAGAAGACGGGATTTTTTTTGCTGATGTTCAAAAAATACTAGGATTTAAGCCCTTAAACTTAGAATGTTACCGAAGAGCTTTTACACACCGTTCTTCAAACAAGCTCGATTCTGACGGAAACGCAGTCAATTATGAGCGTTTGGAATTCTTGGGCGATGCCATGCTGAGCTCTGTAATTGCAGCACATCTTTTTAATAAAGTGCCGTCTGGTGATGAAGGTTATTTGACAAAAATGCGCTCAAAAATCGTGAGCCGCGAACATTTGAACGAATTGGGACGCGATTTAGATCTGATTCGATTTATCGAGAGCAAAGTTCCGGTACAGCATTTTGGAGAAAACATCCATGGAAATATCTTTGAAGCTTTAGTGGGTGCAATTTACCTTGATAGAGGCTATTCTTATTGTGAGAAATTCATACAGAAAAGAGTCATCACGCCTTATGTTGACATCGCCAAATTGGAAGGAAAGGTGATCAGTTATAAAAGTCTTTTAATCGAATGGTGCCAAAAGGAAAAGAAAGTTTTTCATTATGACGTTTTTGAAGATAACGGCATTGGCGGTGAAAGATTATTTGGCGTAAAGCTGAGTATCGACAAAAAAGTCATTTCAAAAGCAAGAGCAACTTCCAAGAAAAAAGCGGAAGAGAAAGCTTCACAGCGGGCTTATTTTGCCTTTCAGCAGAAGATTGATAATAAATAAAAAAAAAAACAGGATGCTAAAAATCCTGTTTTTTTTTGGCTTAAATTTTTTTGCTGTATTCTGTTTTTATTGATGTTCAGATGGAAAATAATATAAGAAACGCATCCGATTATTGGAACAAATAAGATCAACAGAATAAATAGTAACATTTTAAATCCGGATTCGTTTTTGAAAACCAAAACCAACGAATAAATTGCAAATAGTAAATACAGTAATAATAAAACAAGAATTGTTATTGAATCTACTTTTCCCATGTTACCTGACAAATCTTTTGATTAGAAAATAAATTACAAATATCATCGCAGCAAAGCTTAGGCATAAAAATACATTAGCATAGTCGTAGTGGTATATTTTTAAAATAGCGCCGACAATTGAAAGTAAGATCCAAAGCGATAAAGCAAGGCGTAAGTTTTTCATAAATTTGAAATTAATTATTTGGTAAATTTCATAAATAATTAGTTTCCAAAATGGTAATTTTATTTCCAAAATGGTAATTTTTAGCACAATAGGGTTTTTGTCTGTAATTTATTTATATTAGCTAAAATTTATAAGCCATGAAAATAGGAGAGAAATTAAAGTTATTGAGAAACTTAAAAAGTTTTACGCAAGAAGAAGTAGCCTTAAGTCTAAAGATGGAACGAAGATCTTATTCGAACCTTGAAAATAATACTACAAAAATCGACCAGTTGAGATTAAGCCAAATCGCGGCATTTTACGAAATTGAAATCGATACGCTTCTGACTTTTAATTCCAAGCAAATTTTTGAAGACTTTTTGCATAAGTCAAATAATCTTCCGCCAGACAATACATTGAAAGAAGACCAAGTTTTTTTTATGGAGCAGATAAAATTGCTAATTGATGCTTTTTCTGAAGAGCGAAAAATTTTCTTGGAAATAGTGGAAGATTTGAAAATTGAAATAGCAAAAAGTAGGTAAGTTATTTTTATCAAAAAGTTCTATCTACTCTTGAAATTTACATTTTGGCAAAACCATCATGATACAAAAATATAAATATCTTAAAACTATATCGTTTTCGTTGATAAATTAAGGTTAAGTTACACTTTTTTTGCTTAATCCTTCAATATTTATAGCTATATTTACGACTTATTTAATTTTAAAATGGGCATCCATAAGTTAAGTCTTGACGAATTTGACGAAGTTGATTATGAGCTTTTTGCTATTCATACTTCTTTGGAAGACTTTAGACTTGCTTTCTTCATCAACCAGCAATTACCAATTTTATTGAGTAGAAGTAAGGAGGAAATCGGGATTAAAACTCGAGAAGGAGAAGCTATGTTTGCCAAGTTCAGTTTTAATGATGACTCAAAAGACATCTGCTGGAGCTTGATTCAGAATAAAAATGAAATCACGATTCACAAAACCAGTCGAGGAAACAACCTGTTCCTTGACAAAGACGTGGAAATTTCAACCAAAGTGTACCTTCTTCCAGAGTTGAAAAAAGTGGATTATTTTTTGAAAATCGAAAATAACTGCAACACTTTTGACAGAGAAGCTATTTTGGGAAAATTAAATAAAATTGACAGGATTTCAACCGTTTATGAAGTAAATCCTGATACCATAAAATCGAAAAACAACTTAATTTTTTAATAAATGTTGACAAATAAAAAAACGAAAATTGTAGCTACATTAGGACCTGCCTGCAGTACAAAGCCTGTTCTTAAAGACATGATTGAGGCTGGTGTTAATGTATTTAGAATTAACTTTTCTCACGCAGATTACACCGATGTGAAGGCAAGAATCGAGATGATTCGCGAATTAAATGATGAATTTGGGTACAATACTGCAATTCTTGCTGACTTGCAAGGACCAAAATTGCGTGTGGGCGTGATGAAAGAAGATGTAGTGGTGAGTCCTGGTGACATTATTACTTTCCAGACGGCTGATGACGTTCCAGGAACTGCTGAAAGAGTTTACATGAACTACAAACAGTTTCCAGCAGATGTGAAGCCAGGAGAAAAAATCCTTCTTGATGATGGAAAATTGATGTTTGAAGCTTTAGAAACTAACGGTGTTTCTGAAGTTGTTTGTAGAGTCGTTCAAGGTGGACCTTTAAAATCTAAAAAAGGAGTAAACTTGCCAAATACAAAGGTTTCACTTCCTGCTTTGACAGAAAAAGATATTCGTGATGCGCTTTTTGCAATTGAAAGCCAAGTAGATTGGATCGCACTTTCTTTCGTTAGAAATGCGGAAGATTTAATGGAATTGCAAGATTTGATCGCGAAGCATTCAAGCTATAAAATTCCAATTATCGCTAAAATCGAAAAACCAGAAGGTGTTGAAAACATCGATAAAATTGTAGCTTTCTGCGACGGTCTTATGGTTGCCCGTGGCGATCTTGGTGTTGAAATTCCAGCACAGGAAGTGCCATTGATCCAAAAGAAATTGGTTCAAAGAGCAAAAACGGCTAGGATTCCGGTAATTATCGCTACGCAAATGATGGAAACGATGATCACAAGCTTGACGCCAACACGTGCCGAAGTGAATGACGTTGCCAATTCTGTAATGGATGGAGCCGACGCTGTAATGCTTTCAGGAGAAACTTCAGTAGGAAATTATCCGGTTCAAGTTATCGAAAAAATGACGCAGATTATTGAAGCAGTGGAAGATTCTCCGCTAATTCAAGTGCCTCAAAATACGCCACAAGTGAGAACGAAAAGATTTATTACTAAATCGATCTGTCACCACGCGGCTTTGATGGCAAACGTAATCAAGGCAAAAGCAATCTGTACTTTGACAAACAGCGGTTATACTGCGTTTCAAATTTCAGCTTGGAGACCGCAATCACACATCTTGGTTTTCACTTCAAACAAAAGAATCTTGACGCAATTGAGCCTTCTTTGGGGAGTTAATTCTTATTTCTATGACAAATTTGTGAGCACTGACGACACTGTGACTGACGTGAACGAAATTGCAAGACAAAAAGGATATGTTGAAAAAGGAGATTTCTTGATCAATCTTGCAGCAATGCCGGTAGTGGATAAAGGAATGGTGAACACTTTGAGAGTTTCTGAAATCGAGTAAGCTTGATTTTATCATAAAATAGAAAATCCGTTGGCACTGCTGACGGATTTTTTTATGGAACAATTTTTGGGATAACACCAAAAGAAAAATTATATTTGGACAACTTATAAAATACATAAACATGAATTTTAAATCGAACAATCCGTTTTTAAGCAATAAGTCTTTCAGCAAGCCGACAGCGCACGCTTACCAAGATAATACGCTGATTACTTATGACCAAGACATGACTGTTTCTGGAACAATCAATAAAAGTTTCGTGATGCTTCTGCTTCTTTTGGCAACCGCTTCCTTGACTTGGTACTTGGCATTTAACGGCACAAATCCGCTTCCTTTTGCCATTGGCGGCGCAGTTATCGGATTAATTTTGGTAGTAGTTTCTTCTTTCAAACCGCATCTTTCTGGTTATTTAGCGCCAGCATACGCTTTGTTCGAAGGACTTTTTATCGGAGGAATTTCTGCAGTTTTTGAAGCAATGTATCCTGGAATCGTGATTCAGGCAGTTGGCGCGACATTTGTAACGTTTTTAGTTTGCTTTGGATTATATAAATATCAAATCGTGAAAGTAACCGAGCAATTCAAATCAGTTGTAATCGCGGCGACTTTAGCGGTAGCGACTTATTATTTGGTTTCTTGGCTTTTGTCAATGTTCACAAGCTTCAGAGCTGTTCATTATGACAATTCATTGATGAGCGTTGGAATCAGCGTTGTCGTAATTATCATTGCGGCTTTAAACCTGTTTTTAGACTTCGACATGATTGAAAAAGGAGCAAAAAACCGCCTTCCAAAATACATGGAATGGTTTGGCGCCATGGGATTGATGATTACCTTAGTATGGTTGTACATCGAATTCTTGAGATTGCTTTCAAAGCTTTCTAGCAAGAATTAATTTCAATAAAATATATTTAACAAGCCTTCTAGAAATAGGGGGCTTTTTTTACGCCGCTTTCTCAAAAGCCACAAAGTTCACCAATTCATTCTTCCCATTAAAAACAGGAAAAGCCTTGATTTGGCAAAGATAAGCTTCGCCATTTTTTTTATAGTTTACAATCGTGCTGTCAAATGGCTTTTTAAGATTTATCGCTTCGCGGATGAGTGTGCTTGTCGCCGTTGAAGTTTCTTTTCCCTGAAAAATTTTCGGATTTTTGCCTAAGATTTCTTCTGAAGAATATCCCGTCATCTTAATGATATTTTGCGATGCAAAGACAATATTAAGCTGGGCGTCAGTCACAACAATCACATTTTCTTTTTGGAGTTCTTCGGTAAAATTCCACGCAGCTGACCATTCATGGTCTTTGGCAAAAGATTCTAATTTTTTGCTGTCTGAAACTGCCGCTTTCAGAGCGTCAAAGTGACTGCTGAAAATATCCCACGAATGCAATGGCATAGGTCTGTTTTCCAATGTTTTGGAATAACGGGAAAAGGCATTGTCATAGTCGTTAAGATCGGTCATTTGGCATAAATTTTATCAAATATAATTCATATAAAGACAGCAAGTAGAAATCAGCCCAAGTTTAACTAATCTATAAGATTAGAAGTCAAACTTTAGCTGCACAACTACGATTTTCTTAATTTCGGTATTCAAATTCCCAAGTGAAATTCCCAAAAGCCTGACAGAATCCTTCATCTTTTCTTGGTAAAGCAATTCTTTTGCGACTTCCAGAATCAGGCTTTTGTCAGCGATAAAATAAGGCATCGTTTTGCTTCGCGTCTGCTGTGTGAAATCGCTATATTTTATTTTTAGAGTCACGGTTTTTCCAGCGATTCCGTGTTTTTTTAGCCTTCTGTCTAAGGTCGCCGCGATTTCTTCCAAGCGTTCTACCATGAAAATTTCTGAAGATAAATTCTCGTCAAAGGTATGTTCGGCACCGACCGATTTCGCTATTCGCTCTGACTTCACCGCGCTGTTGTGGATTCCACGAACAACATGGTAGTAAAAAGCGCCTGATTTCCCGAAATGCTTGACCAAGAATTCCAAGCTTTTTTCCTTCAAGTCTTTTCCTGTAAAAATTCCCAAGTGGTACATTTTATCCGTCGTGACTTTTCCAACGCCATAGAATTTGCGAATCGGGAGTTCTTCCAAAAAAGCCAAGACTTCATCCGGATTTACCGTTTTCTGCCCGTTTGGCTTGTTAAAATCAGAGGCGACTTTGGCTATAAATTTATTGATGGAAATTCCCGCAGAAGCCGTCAGTCCGACTTCGTCAAAAATCCGCTTCCTGATTTCTTGGGCAATTAAAGTCGCACTCGGATTTCCCTTTTTGTTTTCAGTTACGTCAAGATAGGCTTCGTCTAAAGAAAGCGGTTCCACCAAATCAGTATAGTCCCGAAATATCTTCTGGATCTTCCCCGAAATCTCACGATAGCGCTCAAACCTCGGACGAACAAAAATTAATTCCGGACAATTTTTCTTGGCCAGATAACCGCTGATCGCACTTCTCACGCCAAATTTCCGCGCCTCATAACTCGCTGCCGCAACCACGCCACGATTTTCACCGCCGCCAACGGCAATTGGTTTGCCGCGCAGTTCAGGATTGTCCAGCTGTTCCACAGACGCATAAAAAGCATCCATGTCAACGTGAATAATTTTCCGATTTTGATTGATCTCCTGCATAATCTCCCTAGAAAAAGCTGTTCTGATTCTTCCTTCAAATGTACTTCAAATCAATAAATTTTGCCACATAAGAAACGGCTTTTCACCGTTAATATTTTTTAAAAAACTGTAATGATAATAAAAAACAAAAGCCCGATAAAATACCGAGCTTTGTTGTCAATTGTTGCAACTTTTTTATTTTACGACCGTGGCTTCTAATTCTACTTTCAAGGTTTCAAAAAGGCTTTTCACGCCAAGCACAGTCGTGGCTTGCTTCATCCCGTGTTTTTCTGTCCAGTTTTGAAACACGTCAAAACAGCCAAAAAGTTCTTCTTCTGAAGTAGAATAAATATTTAATCTCACAATGTTTTTACACTCAAAACCGGCTTCGCTGATGAGTTTTTCAAGATTTTCGATCGCCAAAATCAACTGGCTTCTCATATCGGCATTGCTTGATTCGCCTTCAGCGCTGATTGCTGTTTGTCCTGAACAATACAGCGTGCTTTCTACGTTTTTTACTTCCACGGCCTGCACATAATTGCGTGCGTCCTGCCACTTCCAAGGATTGATTTCTCTCTTTTCCATTTTATAGTTTTTAGCTAAACTTTCGCCTCGATTCAAGGTTTGGTTTATATTTTCTACTGCAAAATTCGAAAGATTTTATATGGAAAAACGTGACATACGTCACAATCTAAAATTCAGGAAGAAAGCCGGCTCAAGGTTTCACGAGAAACGCCAAGATATGACGCAATCAGAGTTTTTGGAACGCGCTGCAGCAAAGTCGGATATTTTTTCAAAAGCTGTTCATAGCGCTCTTTTGCAGTCGATGAAAGAAATAATAAAATTCGCTGCTGTGATGCGATATGCCCTGCATTTGCCTTGGCAAGTAAAAAACGCTCCATCTTCTGCAGGCCGTCGCAAAGCTTGTGGTAATCTTCAAAAGAAATGCAGAGCACTTCAGTATCTTCAATGCAGTCTAAAGAAAAAGTCGCTTTTGACTGTGTATGAAATGCTTGGAAATCACTTTCCCACCAATCTTCCATCGCAAAAGAAACAATATGTTGTTTTCCGTGTTCGTCATCATAAACGAGTTTTAAAAGTCCGGAAATGACAAAGAAGACGCAATTTACCGCTGTTCCTTTTTGGATTAAAAATTCGTTCTTTTTGAACGTTTTAGTAGAAAAACGCGAGGTTACAAATGCAAATTCCTCATCAGTCAACGGCACGATTTTCTCAATGTGTTCTCTTAAATTCGCTTTCATCACTGGTTGTGTGCTTACTATTTTTTGTTTTCGGGAGTCAGGTAAATTTTTTCAATATCTGATTTGTATTTGCTTTCCGAAGGGAAGAAAAAGCTCATCGGCTTAAACCTGAAATGCTGCCAGATCGAAGAAATGATATAGCGGATTTCCCTCAATGGTATATTTCTCGAACGAAAGGCCAATCCTAAAGAAAGCGCAAAGCTGACCAAGAAATTCACCAAGCCGATAACGCCGATGCCGATGATTCCCCAAGTCACATATTTGATCGACATCATAAAATCAGCGCCATACATCCCCAAAGCCAAGTTGCCGCTGGCAAAAGTAATGTGGCGGATGTCTAAATTCAATCCAAAGAACAAGCCAATGGAAGCCGTCGAACCCATGAAAACCCCAAACCAGAAGTTAGAAACCACGCCGGCCCATTTCTTTTCATACAAATCAGCAAACTTCTTGGTTTTGATCCTTCCAAAGCTCTTTTTTAATTTCGGATGTTCCTGGATTCTGTAATAAACCTGTCCGTGCTTGTCTCTGTTGGCAATGCTTCCCGAGATAATTCCTGATAAGAAAAGAAAAACGCCGGCGATCGCTGCGTGAAATAGCGCAGGCGAATGAATCGGACTCAGGTCTGTCAATAAAGTTGTCCATTTTGAAGCGGCGATATTGTATTTGAACGCATAGTCAATAAGCCATATTCCGAGCAATGAAACAGGAAAAGCCATGATGACATTGCCCACAAAAGCGATAAACTGCGAACGGAAAACACGCGCAAATAACACTGCAAACGCATAATGTTTTTCTGAAGGCTTGCCCTGTTTTTTCATCCCTTGTTCTAAAGCGCGAATCAGTGCCGAAGCCGTCATCGCGGGCTGTTTCGTCGCCAGTGTAAAACCGCACAGGTAAATCGCGATAAATCCCAAAGAATAATTCATGCTGTATAAAAAAGCATGCCCGAAATCACTGGTGTGCACTTTTCCCAAAAGCACTTTGATGATGCACAAAATCCCAACGATAAGACCGCCTCCCAGCGCGGCCTTGAACATTTTAAAATATTCAGATTTGCTCTCGGTGATGTATTTTTCACCTGTTTTTGCAGTGTGTTGCGTGACTTCATAAGACAGAAGCTGCGTGCTTTCGCTGACCAGATCACGCACGTTATTTTTATAGCAGTTGTACTTTATAAGTTTTAAAGCCAAATGAATTCCGTTTTGCTTTTTGCTTTCTTCATTGTCAACAAGCAGTATCGGAATCAATACTTTCAGCCGGTGCAGCTGCTGTCTGATGCGCAACAAATTCTGGTTTACGCGCAGCGAAATTCCGTATTTTGAGGTGTTGGCAAACGCCTTTTCCACAAAGTCGATACACTGCTTGTGCAAGATCAGCAACTGTTTGTAAAACAAATCTGCCGAGGTGATATAATGTTCTTCAGAATTACGAATTCGGTCGTCAATCTGGTGCAATTCTTTCTCAAAAGCCACAAACGGACTGTCAAGATTGTCATATTCTGGAACCATCTTGCTCACGTCAGTTTCCATCGCGCGCCCGCTGATGCGCTGCGTGATAATGTTCATCGACAGCAGCAATTCAGAAAGCACAGAATCTTCCTTGGCAGTTTCATAAATCGAATTGAAAAGCAGCAGTTCATACAATTCTTCCAGTTGTGAAAACGGAATCTTGTTCACCCAGACCGCGTCAGTATCCTTATAAAAAACTTGGTTCAAGACATATTCCAGCGAATCTTTTTTAGGCTGAAACGGAAGCAGTTTTGAGAAAATGCGCTTTCTGACCTCAAATAGAAAATCGACGTCCTGCAATATTCCGGCGTCAGAAAGAAACTTGTTGAATTTTTTATTTAAAAGTAATTTCTTCAGGTAGTAGGAAAGCTGCAACCTTACAAAATCATTCTTTTTTAAGAAGTATAATATTTCGCCAATGTCAAGAACGGCAACATTCTTAGGGTTTGATGGACGAATCAGGTCCACAAACTGCACCAATAGTTCCACTTCGTCATTGGCTTGCGTCCAAAGCTGGCTCTCGTCAAAATAATGGCCGAGAAAGGAGGTCGGGGATAATTTTGGCTTCGGTTTTTTAAATTTCATGAAGGGTTTAGCTTAAGCTTTAACTGTAAAAATACAAATTGAGGCGCATTAATCCGTAAATTCGTGCTTAAAAATATCATAATATGCTGGAGATCGAAAGAAAATTTCTCGTCACTTCCGATGCCTTTAAATCAGAAGCTTCCCATAAAAATCACATTGCCCAAGGCTATCTGAACAGCCATCCTGAACGCACGGTTCGCGTGAGGGTAAAAGGCGAAATCGGCTTTGTAACCATCAAAGGAAAAGGCAATGAAACCGGCATGTCGCGTTTTGAATGGGAAACAGAAATCGCTTTGGCCGATGCCAAAAACCTTTTGAAACTGTGCGAAAGCGGTGCCATCGACAAAATTCGCTATGAGGTGGAAATAGGAAGCCACACTTATGAAGTTGATGAATTTTTTGGCGACAATGAAGGTCTGGTTGTTGCCGAAATCGAACTGAACTCAGAAGACGAAACCTTTGAAAAACCCCATTGGCTCGGACAGGAAGTCACCAATGACGAAAGATATTACAACGCTTATCTAAGCAACAATCCTTATAAAAACTGGAAATAAATTCACCGCAGTTTTGCAGTTTAAATCTACCGCAGATTCGCAGCTTAAAAAAGAGTACACTATATTTTATAATCTGAAGCTGAAAATCTGCGAATCTGCGGTAACTTTTCTCACTATGAAATACGACTTAATCATTGTAGGCGGCGGTCCCATCGGCCTTGCCTGCGCCATTGAAGCACAGAAAAAAAACCTGAACTACCTGATTCTTGAAAAGGGCGCGCTGGTCAACAGCATTTTCAACTATCCTTTATACATGACCTTTTTTTCCACGGCCGAACGCTTAGAAATAGGCGATATTCCGTTTAACTGCATCGCGCCAAAACCCGGCAGGCAGGAAGCGCTCGAATATTACAGAAACATCCACCGCTATTTTAATTTCAATATTAATTTATTCGAAAACGTGGAAAGCGTCTTGAAGCAGGCCGACGGTTCTTTTGAAATCATTTCCAGCAAGAAGAAATACAGTAGTGATAATGTCATTATTTCTACCGGATTTTATGATATTCCGCTATACATGGATATTCCGGGCGAAGATTTACCTAAAGTTACGCATTATTATAAGGAAGCCCACGAATATGCTTTTCGTAAAATCTTAGTGGTTGGGGCAAACAACTCTTCGGTGGACGCGGCCTTGGAATGCTACCGCAAAGGTGCTGACGTGACGATGGTCATCCGCAAGAACGAAATCAACAAGCGCGTAAAATATTGGGCGAAGCCCGACATCGAAAACCGAATTGCCGAAGGAAGCATCAAGGCTTATTTTGAATCTGTGCTCTGCGAAATTCGTGAAAATGAAGTGGATATCGTGACTCCAGAAGGCAAGATTACCATAGAAAATGACTTTGTGCTGGCGCTTACCGGCTACCGTCCCAACTTAGAATTCTTGGAAAACATGGGCATCAATCTTTCTGATGATGCGCTGAAAGTGCCGCAATATGATCCTGAAACTATGGAAACGAATGTAAAAGGCCTGTATCTGGCGGGCGTGGTCTGCGGCGGCATGGAAACGCAGAAGTGGTTTATTGAGAATTCTAGAATTCACGCAGAAATGATTGTGAATGCGATAACAAAGTCGGTTTAGATTTTGACTTTTTACAAAAATTTCTTAAATTAGAGTTCCCTAAACCCCAAAAACCGACCACATATGAAGAAGATTTTACTCGCAGCAGTTTTCTTTTTTGCCATTCCCATTGCCTTTGCGCAGCAGATGAAAACACTTACTTATTCTAAAAACGATACTTTGCAGCTGGATTTGGATTTCTTTACGCCTGAAAAAGCGGTCAAAGGAAAAATGCCTCTGGTAATTTATGTGCACGGCGGCGGGTTCTCTGGAGGCGAGCGCGAATCGGGCCACAGTTTCTGCAAATACCTTGCTGAAAACGGATTTGCCACGGCCACGATTTCGTATTCTTTATATGCCAAAGGAAAAAAGTTTGGATGTGACGGTGCGCTGAATGAAAAGATCAAAGCCTTTCAGCACGGGGCCAACGGGGTTTGGCTGGCAACGGCATTTTTCTTAAAAAATGCCAAGAAATACAATATCGATCCAGATAAAATTTTTATTGCGGGTTCCAGCGCGGGTGCGGAGAGCGTTTTGCACGCCGCTTATTGGGACATAAAAACGATGAATCTGTATAAAAATACGCTTCCGAAAGACTTTAAATATGCGGGCTTGGTTTCTGGCGCGGGTGCCATCATGGACCTGAACTTGATTACCCAAAGAAACATTGTTCCCATGCTGTTCTTTCACGGCAGTGCCGATGTGACCGTGCCTTATGGAACTGCAGCGCATCACTTGTGCAAGACCAATTCCAGCAACTGGCTGATGCTTTTTGGGTCGCAGTCGATTTATGAGCACGCGATAAAGCTGAACGGTTCGGCGTCGCTTTTCACTTATTGCAACGGCGGCCACGAATTCAGCGGGGCGCTCTTTGAAAAAGATCAGTCTTTTATATTAGGCTTCTTGAATGATGTTTTGGCCGGCAGAAAAATACAGCAGCAGACGGTTTTCAAGACCGGAAAGAAATTAGACAAGGGCGTATCGGGCTACAGTTTCTGCAACTAGCTTTTTTTAGCCTTTGCGATAGCTTCTTCTAAAAGAGGCTCCATAATCTTATATCCTGAAAGGATTGGGTGCACGCCGTCAGCGGTCAGTTTTGCGTCCAGTCCTTTTTTACTGTCCGCCATTTTCGAGTAGTAGTTGATGAAGGTAATCTTATTTTCGTGCGCGTATTTTTCCAGCATTGCGTTCAGCTGTACAACTTTTTCCGCAGGAAGAATTTCTGGCCTCCAAGGAAATTCAGCGGCGGGAAGCACCGAAGAAAGCACTACTTTTATTTTATTGGCCTTGGCCAGTTCTGCCATTGAAATAATATTCCCAAAGATATTCTCTAGCGAAATTGGGCCTGTGTTTTCGGCAATATCGTTGATTCCGGCTAAGATGATGACGATTTCCGGGTGTAAGTTAATTACATCTTGGCGAAAGCGCAACAGCATCTGCGAGGTCGTCTGGCCCCCGATACCACGGTTTATATAGCCAGAATTCTTAAAGAAATCGGCATCGGTCATTTTCCAAAGCTCGGTGATGGAATCGCCCATCAAGACAATGCGCCCTTTGTTTGAAACGCGCGACAGGTCTTGGTTTTCCTGCGCATATTTCTTTAAGTTTGGCCAGTCCATCGGCTGTTTTTCTTTTTGGCTGAATGTTTTCAAGGATATAAATGTTATAAGTAGGACAAAAATAGTTTTCATCGGCAATGCTTCTTTTGAAAGTTAAAAGTAGTTCTTTTGCAAATTAAACTCTTAAAGATTATTGATTTTTACTATTAATTACATTTGTTAAATTGACAATTGCCTCTAAAAAAACTTTTCTTTCTTCGCTAATTGATTCGACTAAAAATTGGATTTGCTTTATAAAAAAATCTTTTTCTTCATAAGAGGTTTCCGAATTGATTTTTTCTACAGAGAAAAAATGCTCCACATTTTTATTAAAACATTTATCAAACACGCTTTTCTCGTCAAAACTCAATAATTCTTCTAGTTCGATGCCATAAATTTTAGCGATTTGACTCATTCTAGTGATGTCGACTTTAGTTAAATTATTTTCCAGATTGACATAAGACCTTCTTTCCATATTTAATAATGAAGCAAATTCTTGTTGTGTCAAACCTTTTAGTCTTCTTAATAACTGTAATTTATCCCCTATTTTCATGGCTTATATTTTTCCGTTAAATATAGAAACTTAACTTAATAAAACGAAATATTTACATTTTTTCCTTTTAGGAATATTCTTTTCCTAAATGGTATTAATTTATTATTCAATTTTACACCTAACAAAAATTCTCGAGAAATGTTTGTTTTTGAACAATTATTAATATATTTAAAACAATTAAAGATGAAAAAATTATTATTTAGCTTCATAGCTATTTTTGTGTTGTGTTTTTCAACAAATGCGCAACATTTAAGAGCAGATTTTTTAAAAGGAAAAACCCACAAACAGGTTGTTGAATCCTTTAGCCAGTTATCAGAAAGCGGACAAAAAGAATTGTGGCTAGAAAAAATGGATCAACTATTGAGCTTAAAATTGCCTTCACAACACCATGATTTAGTTAAAAAAATTCGAGAAGGAATGGATAAAGGAGTTGACACGGAAAGTGCTCCAGCTTTTTTAAAAAGCGCATCTCAACTTGCAAAGATAACGCCGCGCCAAGATTTTGGAGAGATGTTTGAAATGCTGGAAGATTATCAATATAGCGGAAAGTTTTCAGGAACTGAAAATATGCCTGATTCTCTTGTGGAAGGCTTAGCAGATATGGATCTATTTAATAGAGGGGCTTGTTCTTGCAGATGGTGTCTTTTTGGAACCACTTCAACTGGAACAAATTGTGCACCGACTAAAAGTGGCTGTGGCTTTCTCTGGATACAAGAATGCAACCAGTGCATTTTATGCAGATAAAGAAATTTTTAATAAGAGCCTCGTCTATGAGGCTCTTTAAATTTTAAAATTAGAATATGAAAACAAAACATTTTGTTCTTTACGGCTTGGCGGTTGTAGGGATGTATTTGATAATAGGAACACTATTTGACGGTAACCATGTCATGCTGATTCCGCTCTTCCTTGCGTCGGTGTTTGGGCTCACTATTTTTGCCTTTAAGAAGAAAGCCGATGTTTCACTGGTTCAGTGCCTGATGATCAGTTTGCCTTTCTGGCTGATAATGCTTGTAACGGGATATTTCGTTGAAAATTTTTCAAGAGTTATTCCATATTTAATCTTTGTGCCAGTCAGCAGCATGCTGGCTTTTTTGTATTTGAAGACGAAGAAGATTCTTATCATTCCAGTAGCGCTGATCCTGTTTTATTGCGTGGGTAATTATTTTTTTATAAGCATGTTTACTTATTTAAGCAATGTGGATGCTGAAAAAAACATTGACTTGCCAAAAATTAATCTAGTAAATAGTAAGAATGAAGAAATTGACTTGCATCGAGACAAGATTATCGTGCTTGATTTTTGGTCAACGAGCTGTGGCATTTGTTTTGAAGAATTCCCGGAATTTGAATCGGTATATGAAAAATATAAGGCAAATAGAGAAGTTGAGATTTATGCAGTAAATTATCCGTTAAAAAGAGACAAATTTGAGCAGACCATAAAAATATTAGACAGTATTGGCTATAAGTTTCCAAAACTCTATGCCAAATCTGCAAAACAGATTGAAGACAGCCTCCACTTTAATACTTTTCCACATTTAATTATTGTAAAAAATGGAAAAATCAGATATGACGGCATGTTTGAAACGGAAAGAAACACGATGATTTATAGTATAGAGTCTGAAATCGAAACTTTGCTAAATGAATAGGCTGTTATTAATAATAGGATGCGCATTGTCGTCCATGACAGTACAATCCCAGTCTGACTTTGAAAAAACTTTAAAAGCAGGCGAAGTGCTGATAAACGGATTGTCTTTTTTCAAGAATGGCAAAAGCGAGACCAAGTCATCTGATTCAAAAGTCGTTGAAAGCGTCTGTATAAAAAACAAGCTCGCCGAAAAGATAACATTCAGCCTGACTGGCAAAGATGAAGAAGGCAGCGTACAGAAGAAAGAGCTGGTCATCCAAAAAGACGGAAAAGAATGTGTTTTTGAACTGCCAAAAGGCATCTACACCTATGAAATTATCCTGCCTAGCAAAGAAATCTTTAAAAAAGGCGAATATAAGTTCAACGAAGAAATAACAATCACGGTAAAAAACGAGTAGAAAACAGGACATACCAGTCCTGTTTTTTATTTTAAATGAACAGCAATTGATACGGCGCCGATTTAACTACTTTTTATCGTTTTTGAAAAAAAAGGCATGCTGAAAACTGCAGTTGACAGCTCCAACTAGATTTACTTGGTGCTGTCAATTATGATTTTTTGCTTCTTGCCACTTTCAAGAAGGAATCCACTGTAGTTGACAGGCTCTAGTAAGTTTACTTGGGTCTGTCAACTATGATTTTTTGCTTCTTGCAATTTTCGGGAAGCAATTCACCGAGGTTGACAACTTCTTGATGATTTTAGGGGCAAAAATTTTGTCAGCGGTTGGTTTTAAAAGAAATTACTTTTAATAAAAAAAATCGCTTAAATAACGCTATGTGTTATAATTTTATATATTTGAGTCTAACTTATAATTATTCGCACATGAAATTACACAAATTAAACACAAGCCTATTGCTGTATGTTGAATCAGGGCAGTTCATTGTCAGACTGCTGACCGACTTCTCAAATTCAACATTAGATGCAAACGATGACTCTGAGTTCAACGCCTTATTTGAAAGTCTAAAAGTTCAAACGCCCGTGTACAGCAAGGCCCTGATGCAGATTCAGGCCAGGGCAGAATCGGAAGAATTATTGCGACTTGATGACATTCGCGACAAAAAAGTGCTCACGCTTCGCAAAGCTGTAAACGTTTTTCGCTATGCTGACGAAGCTGCAGAAAAACAGGCCTATGCGTCGATGATGACGGTTCAGAGAAATTATAAAGACGTAGAGAAAATGAACTTTGAGGCCGAAAGCCTTGCTCTGGGGAACTACATCGAAGAGTTGAGAGGCCCGAATTTTATTGGCGCGACGCAGACTTTAGGACTGACACCGCACATTACGGCTTTAGAAAATGCAAACAATGAGTTCAAGATGCTCTTCAGCACGCGCTCCACGGCAATAACCAATACTGAAGTTTATGATACGAAGGCATTGCGCAAGCAGATTCTGGATACTTATAAAGACCTGGCCGAATATGTTTTTGTGATGGCAAAAAGAAAGAAGACCCCGTTTTTTATAGAAACGCTCAATATCTTAAACACGAGCCGCAGCTATTACAGCGATATTATTGCCCGAAGAAAAGGCAATTCAAAATAGCAATTGACTTAAAAAGCCTTTCAGATGATGAAAGGCTTTTTTTATGGAAGGCGATTATTTAAAAGAATTGTCATTGATTGGCAGTTATTTTTTTTGATTTCTTAAGAAGGAAGTCAAAACGGAGGTCTAGGCTTTAAAATATTTAAAAATTATTTATAAAATATAAAATAATAGGGGGTGTAAATAATATAAAATGTTTTTTTGTTACATTTGCCCTATAAAAATCAGGGTATATTATTTATTTTTATAAAAATCATGAAGATAGAAAAGCGTTGGATCAGTTCTTTTGTAATAATTTCAATAGTGGCGATCGCCGGATTGTTTTGGGAAACAAAAGCACCCGAAGCCACTAAGGGATTTGGAACCGCCGACGCGATCAGCGCCGCAGATACTGCATGGCTTCTGACCGCTTCCTGCCTGGTATTGCTGATGACACCCGGACTTTCTTTCTTCTATGGAGGAATGGTGGGCAAGAAAAACGTAATTTCCACAATGCTGAAAAGTTTCATCTGCCTGGGCGTGATCGGGCTTTTGTGGGTGGTCGTGGGCTTCAGCCTTTCCTTCGGAGATTCTATCGGATTTACACTAAACGGGCAGCATTATGGCTTCATCGGCGATCCCACGAGCTTCGCTTTTTTTGACCTTGTGGGCGAATTGCCCCACAGCAAGATGGCGCCGACCATACCTTTTATATTATTTGCGCTTTTTCAGATGAAATTCGCAGTCATCACCCCAGCTATCATTACAGGAGCTCTTGCGGAACGCATCCGTTTTATTTCATTTCTTTTGTTTATTTGTTTGTTTACCCTCTGCATCTACACGCCGCTTTGCCACATGGTGTGGCATCCAGAGGGATTGTTAGGGACTTATTTCGGAGTGAAAGATTTCGCAGGAGGCACTGTAGTGCACATGTCTGCCGGTTTTGCAGCGATTGCCGGCGTACTGGTTTTGGGCAAGAGAAAAAACAGCGAGCACATTCCGGCTAATATTCCTTTCGTATTATTAGGCACAGGAATGCTTTGGTTTGGCTGGTTTGGTTTCAATGCCGGTTCTGCTTTGGCTGCCAATGGCACTGCCGCAATGGCTTTTGCCACGACTACCGTGGCTTCTGCGTCTGCAATGATGACGTGGGTTTTCTTTGACAGAATCAACGGCAGAAAAGTGTCTGCGCTGGGTGCGTGCATCGGTGCCGTGGTCGGGTTAGTGGCCATCACGCCTGCCGCCGGATTTGTATCAATTCCTAAGAGTATTTTCTTTGGCTTTGCCGCCGCCATCATATCAAACCGCATGCTGTATTGGAAAAAACTGAAGACCATCGACGATACGCTTGACGTTTTTGCCTGCCACGGCGTGGGCGGTATTACGGGAATGGTCTTGACGGCGATTTTTGCGCAGGGAGAAAACGCGAGCCTGCTTCACGGCGGCTGGTCAGTCTTTGCACACCACATGATGGCTTTGGTCTTGGTCTGCGCGTTCACTTTCTTCGGAGCGTATTTTCTTTTCAGGCTGACCAACTGGTTTATTCCGCTTCGCGTGGCCGAAGAGTCAGAAGACATGGGGCTCGATCTTTCGCAGCACGGCGAATACCACCAATAGTTCTAGCTTGCCGATTTTGGCTTTCTGCGCTTGAACCAGTGCGAATCTTCCTCGCCGAACAAGTAGGCGTAAGGCTCGGTTTCTGGATTCAGCTCAAACAGCTTTTTTAAAATGGCAATCGTGGGAATGATCAAGATCATGCCGACGACTCCCCAAATCGCGCCTCCTATCAGCAATCCTAAAAAGGTGATGAAAGCGTTCAGGCTGACATTGGCGCCGGTGATTTTTGGCGTAAGGAAACTGCTTTCCGCAAACTGAATCAGGGTAAAAGCAATGACCACTGCAAACGGATAGAAGAGGCTGTCTTTTGTCAAAAGCGCAAAGAAGAACGGCATCAGCGCGCCTAAAAACGGACCTACATAAGGAATGATATTCAGCAGTCCGGCAATCATCCCAAAGAAAATGGCGTGCTTGATTCCTAAAGCAAAGAGCACGGCAGTGTTTACAATTCCCAAGATAAGCATCACTTTTCCGGCACCGACAATGTAAGCGTGCACGATTCTTCTGATGGAAACGATGTGTTCCAACAAGATTTTGTTGCGCTGTTTCTCGAATACCTTGGTTACAAAGACTGCCAAGTGGTCGCGGTATATTAATAGGAAGAAAATAAAAACCGGCAGCAATATGATATTCGAAAGCGTGCCGATGGTCATCAGCAGCAGTTCAGAGATATTAGTGTTTCCGGATTCTATGAGTGCGACAATCTTCTCCATTTCAAATCCGTTTTTCATGCCCAGATCAAATCCCAGCGTAGCATCAAACCAGGTGTTGATCTTGATGACGAAGTTGTTGAGGTTTTCGCCCATGTTGGCTTCCACGTCATTGGTGAATCCTTTTAATTGGATAAAAATAAAGAAGAGGAGTCCGGTAATCAGCGTGATTATCAAGAGCAGGGCAATGAATGCGCTCAGCGATCGCGGTATTTTATAGCGTTCTAGTCTATTGCAAAACGAAGTCATCAGCATGGCGATATAGCCGGAGACTAAAAGCGGTACCAAAATTTGCTTGGCCATGATCATGAAAAATATGATGATGATGATCAATAAGGAGATGAAGACGGCCTTCACATAAGGTGGCAGTTTGGTTGTGGTCATGCTGTTCGTTTTAGTTAAATTGGAGGTTGTCTCTCAAATTTAGGAATAATTTCTTCCTTAAATTCTAAATATTATATTAATCTTTTTGGGAAGTGTTTAAGGAAATTTTTATTGTGGGTTATAACGCAAAGAGGCGCAAAGGTGGAAACGCAAAGTTTCGCAAAGTTTATTTTGGGATTTTAAGGGCACAAATTTTTTAAGGGCGCAAATTTTTTAAAGCTTTAAAAGGCTTTATGCATTTTGGGGTTTGTTTAAAATAGAAAATCCCATGAGCTGATGCTTATGGGATTTAGTTATTTTGTGATTTATGTTTTAGTTCATGATCACTTTTCTAGAGATTGTTTGGCCTCCGTCTAATGTTACTTTAACTACTACCACTTGGTTGGCAACATTTAATGAAGCTGTGCTGAATTCATTGCTGTTGATTCCTTTTTTGCTGAAAAGGATTTTTCCAGTGATGTCGTAAACCTGCATGTCTTCGATTGTGAAGTTTGTTACTTTTGCAGCAATCTGGTTTCCGTTTTTGTACACAATTACATCTGAATTAGAAGCAACTGGTGTTTCTACTCCAAGAGTTCTATCTGCAAAACGTACTTCAAAACGCGTGTCGAAAGTTCCAGCTGCAGAAGTGAATGTGAAATCACCTGCTGTCAAATCGTGGTGTTCGTTAGTTACATAATCATAAAGGTAGATAGCTTGATTTCTTTCAAAAAGCCCTTCTTTTTTGTTGATGCTGATTGTGTATTGTCCAGCTGCTGCTGCCTTGTAACCTACAGGAACTACATCGCTTTGTGCAAATGGAGCCTGACGTCCTTGGATGGCTAATTTATTAGCATTAACTGTTGTGTAAAGCATTACATTTCCTGTTGAAGTTGTGATTCCGTCGAAATCTACATCAAAATCATTTGTTGCTTCTTCATTATATCCTACTAAGAATTCACTGTAAAGACCGTCAGCATTCCCCATGCTTAACCAGAATCTGTTTTTGTTATCATCAGTTGTTTCTCCAGTTCTGTAGAAATCTTTGTTTTTGTTGATTCCTGAAACACGCATGCTGTTTTTGAAAACTACATTTCCTGTTCCAATTGTTCTTACGAAGAACCCTTGACCTGAAGCAATGATTCCGTCAGGTTTTCTCTCGATCGGGCTTGTTGCCACACCACCTGTTTTATTGTAAACAGCATAATCTTGGTTGTTATAAGAGTATGTTCCGTTTTGGTTTGGCGTTGAAGAAACACGTGTTTTGTGTGTCCAGAAATAGAACGTACCGTCAATTTTTCCTGTATTTCCTTTGATGAATTCGTCAACACTGATTGGCGAAGCATAAGGATTTCCAATCAAGTTGTTTACTCCAACATTCCCCATAAGCGGCACAGTGATTGTTCCTGCGTTTGCTTTTCCTGTGAAAACACCTTGAAAAACACCGCCTTGAAAAGTTCCGTTTGGTTGTGTCGTGTTGTAGCTGCTTACGCCACCGTTTGTGATTGTGTTCGCCCAGCCTTGTGGTGCTCTAACGATATATCCTCTTCCAGCTGTCATTGAAGTAGTCACAGGATTTTCGATAACCCATGAAGCTCCGTTAAAGCTGTAATATTTATCTGCCAATGTGTTTGGCGAAAATGTTTTTAAATTTTGTGCTGCAACTGGTGATCCCCAATAAGAGAAATCATAGTTGATCATTGGCGTTGTGTTTCTTTCCATTGTGAAAGAGTTTGCATCGCCTGTGAAGGTTGCATCGTCTTTCATTTGAACAAGAGACCCTGTGTTTTTAACCAAGATGCTTCCTGTGGCTTCTACTTTTACATTCTCTTCTACGTTTAGAGTAGCATTGGCTAAAATTGTCAACTTTTTCCCTGGTTTTACAGTACAAGAACAAACATTTAAGTTTTCATTTAAAGCTAGATCGCTGTTGATTGTAATGTTTGTGTTTGCAGGCGTAGTGCTCCAAGAACCATTGTTGTAAACAGCTGGTTTGTCAGTAATTGCAAGTTTTAAGTAGGCATTACCACCACCTTCTCTTAAACGTACTTCAATTTTTGAATCTGCGTTTAATTTGTAAGTTCCTATAACAGCGTTAAGATTATTAGATGCAGCAGTTTGATCAAAGATTTGAACTCCATCAAGGAATACTCTTGCTTGGTCATCTAATTGCTCCATTTTTAATTCATACATTCCGCATGGGAAACCTTTTCTTTTGTGAACAAGAGTAAAGTTGTCATTTCTTACTGGACCACCGATCCAACCTGTAGCACCTGTCGCAGGAACTGCAACAGCAACTGAAGGAGATGCGGTACTTGCCCATCTGTCTTGAGAAGAGATTCCAATTGCTGGATCTGTATAATATCCTGCATAACTTGCTGATAATGCGTCGATATTAATATTTTCTTCATTATAACCGTACACATTCCACACATTGTTACCAAATTCTGTTGGGTCGCCTTCCACTTTATTGTAGTTGAAAGATACATGCGCCACGCTAGGGCCATTATAATATTCTAAAATAAATGTATGTGTTCCAGCAGCAATGTTTTGAGAAACTGAGCTAGTTGTGTAGCCGTGTTCGTTCCAGTTATTTATTGCTGTAACAGGAGTACCGTCAATTGTCAATCTGTAACCGTCATCACCGCCTACTGTAAAATTATATTTTCCAGCTACAAGATTTAATGTCATCTTGTATCTTACAAAATATCTTTCTGTTGGCGCATTGCATAAATAAGTTTCTCTGCCTCTGAAAGGAGAACCGCTTACTACTTCTCTGTCAAAAATTGCGTTTTCAGTTACATAACCTCTGTAATTGGCATCGTTAACAGCAGGTGTTGTTGCGTTGTTTGTGTAGTTTGAATATACATATCCAATCCATTCGCCATTTCCTGAAACATTTCTGTCTGTTGGAGTTACAGCGATTGTTGCAATTGAAGAATAAGTTGAGCAAGCATCGTTGCTGAATCTTCTTACCCAGTAAGTAGTTGTAGCCGTTGGGCTTACAGTTATAGAAGCTCCGTTTTCGTTAGCAATTGGATTTGTTCCAGCAACTGCTCCAGTTCCCCATTGGTATGCTGTTCCTGGAGGAGTGCCACCTTGTGCTGTTAAAAGAACGCTGTCACCAGTTGTACAAACTGTAGTAGCTGATTTTACAATGCCTGTTGGTGCTGTAAGTGCAACACATGGCGTATAAGTGTAGTTGAAAGAAACTCTTGAAAAAGTTTGGTCTTCATAATATTCAAGTATAAGTTCTGTTGCACCGCTTAATGTAACAGGAGCTGATTCTGTAGTTCCATAAGATTGATAAACAAATTTGTCGATTACATTCACGCCATTTACGCTAAGTCTGTATCCGTCATCACCGCCCACTTTAAATACATAAGTACCAGCTGGGAATGTTTTTTTCATTTTATATCGCACTGCGAAGAAGTCAGCATAAGAACCGCATACGTTTGGTCCAGAAATGCTGTTTGTTCCTAAGTCCTTATCGAATGTGTCAGTGTTGATGTTGATAAATCCTTTGTAGTTTGCAGAATTAAAAGCATTAGCAGGAGGATTTGCCACATCTGATGCATTGTTATATACATAACCGATCCATTTGTCAGTTCCAAAAGCAGTTTGGTTGCCTGATACAGTGCATGCAGGTGCACTAGCAGAGATGGTACCTCTAAACGTAGGAAAGTAATAAGTTTCATTTGAATTATCATTTGCTTTATGACGCAAACGAAATGGAACTTCAGGCCACCCATTAACTGTTCTATTGTATGCATAAATACGTACATATATTGTTTCTCCAGAATTTATAGTGGTATTTGCAGGAAAGTTTAGTGAAACATTGTTATTGCCTGACTGAACTGTTGTTTCTGTAAGTAAAAACGGATCACTTTGTGGGAAATTACCAGTTCTTGAGTATTTAACTAGAAATTTTTTACAACCGTTTGCATCATCAACTTTATTGTATGCAAATCGTACTTGACTTAAATTAATTGTGTATCCATTTTTAGGAGAAATAGACATTTGAATGTATTTGTCTGAACTTGCTTGGGTATCAGTTGTCCATCCTGTGTTATCAAATCCGTCCCATTTTAGCTCAAAGTTAGATCCAGAGATACTAACATTCATATTTTGATTTGATAAAGTTGGTGCATTTGATAAATTCCAACCTTCTGGTGTTAATCCAGTCCATTTCGCCAAGTCAACTACTTGAGAAAATCCAAAAAACGGTAGTAATAGCAATAATAAGATAATTTTTTTCATCGGGGGAAATATCTGTTATTAATTTGGTTGGACAAATGTAATTTCAGATACGCTTCCCTTCTTTGTTTTGGTTTCGCTATTTTCTGAGTTTTCGATGAACGGTAAATTTCATCGATGAACTGCACGTTTTCACGAAAACGTTTTCGTAAATATTGTAAGAAAAGTTTTAATAATAGTGAAAATAATATAAAAGAAACCTATTTCGATATAATTTTTCCTTATTGATTTACAGTATAATATAGTTGGCAAATGGTGATTTATTATGAATAAGGATTATTCTTTAATTGTCTTCTGGTGATACTAAATCTTGTAATTTTTCATAAACAAGATTACTTTCAAAGCCTTTTCTGAAAAAATAGTCGCACCACTTCTTTTTCTTTTTTTGGAGGTTTTTTTCGGTTAATTGTTCCCAGATTCTTTCAGCGAGCGCATGAAAATTTTCTAGATATTCGCTCGAATCTATTTCTTTTAAGCTTCTTTCAATATTGTATTTTGAAATGTGGCGCAACTGTAATTCCCTAATAATTCGCATTCTGCCCCAGTGTTTGATTCGGTGTTTGCCACGGGCGAAAGAACAGGCAAAACGCTCTTCGTTTAAAAAGTTATCGTTAATGAGATGCACTATAATTTGGTCAATTTCGTCAGAAGTCATCTTCAATGTTCGCAGTTTATCCATCACCTCATCATGGCAACGGTCTTGGTATGCACAGTAGTGTTCCAGTTTTTGGATGGCTTCACGAACGGTTGGATATTCTTTTGACATAAGTGCGATTAAAATTTTTTCAAAAGTACTCTTTTTTTAAAAAACGGAGTTGGGTGAGTCGTTTTCTAACAGTACCCAAGTAGCTCTTTTCACACATATAAAAAGCAAGTTTACAATTTATAGATAGCGTTGCTAAAAGTTTTATTCTGCTAATTTGATGTTTTTTGCGGGGGTTAGGTAATAGTAATGTTGAAAAATATGTTGCTAATGGGTTGTTCTTGCTGGGCTTAATTAAATTAATTTATATAATTTAAAAAAATTAACAAATGTTCAATTACAAAAATTTTTTTTGAGATGCTTGATTTTGTAGGAATTGAGTATCTTTCACCGATTTTATATTAACTTAATATTAAGATAATGTTGGCATGTTACATTTGCCAGCAATCATTTTAAAATGTGGCTGTAACGGCACAGGGGACAAATTTTTAAAATAGAATTTATGAAGAGAATTTTACTATTATTCTTATTGGTTTTTAGTATTGGAAATGCTTTTGGGCAAATCAATGAAACCTTCAGTACTTGGACTAGCGTTGGTAGTTACGGAAGTGGTACGCAAGCGGGTTCTGGCGGATCATGGATTAAAACGCAATGTATTGTTGCTCCTACTGGAGCGGCGAATGGCACTGGAAGTGTAGGATATGTACAATTACAAGCTGATGCAGGAATTCTTGAATTGCCAAATATAGCAACTAATGGTGCTGGAACTTTTACAATTAAAATGAAGGCTTCCTCTACTGCAAGCTCACCTAGTTTACAGCTGCAAAAAAGCGTTGGTGGTAGTGCATTTACAACAATTAACACATTTAATACAGGTATAAGCACTACAGGTACAACTTACACTTTCGCAGTGAACGATGCAAGCGCAAACATTAAATTGAGAGTTTTGGCGTTAGCTAGGACATTTCAAATCCATGATATTTATGTAAGTACATATTCTGTTTCTACTCCCACAGTCACAGCATCACCAACTTCCCTTTCAGGATTTACCTATGTAGTAGGGAACGGGCCTTCCGCATTCCAGACTTTTACTATTTCAGGAAGCAACTTGACCACAGGCATAACTGTCACACCGCCTGCCAATTATGTAATTTCAAAAACAGAGACCGGAACTTACGATTCCACACCGCTTGTTTATAATGCAACAAGCGGAAGCGTGGCGGCAAGTGCCGTTTATGTAAAATTAAAGTCAGGACTTTCCGTTAATAATTATAATGGCGAGACTTTAGATATATCAAGCACGGGCGCAACCACAAAATCCGTGACTTTGAATGGATCGGTGACCGCCGCAATTCCAAAAATGAATGTCAAAGGAGGAGCTGTTACAATTCCTTCTGGCACTACAACCACTGCTACAACTACTGGAACTGATTTTGGCGCAACAGCTATAAATACTACGATTACCAAAACATTTACCATTGAAAATACAGGTTCTTCTAATTTGATTTTGACGAATCCAGCAGTAATTTTCTTAAACACGACATCCCCTTTCTCCGTTACGCAACCTTCTGTAAGTACGATTGCGCCAGGCGCCAATACTACTTTTACAGTCAGCTTTAACAGCCCAACAGGCGGTACATTTGATAATAGCGTGCTTATCGGAAGCAATGATAATAACGTCACTTCGACTTATGATTTTGCGATAAAAGCGATTGCGACAGATACGCCTCCAAACCCAACAGGCGCTATTTCAGGAACAACGCCCGCGTGCAGCTCTTCAACACTTACTTACACCGGAACAATTCCTGCCGACCAGACCTATTATTGGCAGACAACAGCATTGGGAACTTCAACGGCCAATTCTGCGGCAACGCCTTTAAACGCAACATCAACAGGAAATTATTATGTAAGAGCATTCAGATCAGGAAGCTGGTCTGCGGCTTCAACTGCGGCCTATGCTCTTGTAGTCAATGCTCCAATAACCATCACGACACCACCAAGCGCAAGCGCCGCTTCAACGTGTGTAGGAACTGCTTTTGTAGCGCTGACAGTAGCGGTTACAGGCACTGCGCCTACTTATCAATGGTATAAATCTACTGACAACAGTAACAATACGCCAGGAGACGATTCTGCTGTAGGCTCAAATTCAAGTTCGTTCACGCCTGCAAATACGGTGGCAGGAACTTCTTATTATTACATAATCGTTTCAGGAGCTTCACCTTGTACGCCAGTAAAATCAGCCATTTCTGGTGCAATAACAGTAAATCCAAAACCGGCAACCCCACAAGGAACGATTTCTCCGGCATCATTCTGCGGCAGCAACAACCTGACCTATAATTATGCACCAGGCGAAAGCACTGATGGAAATACCTACTACTGGCAGACTGTGGCAAACGGATCAGCAACAACTGATCCTGTAGCCACAGCGGTAATCACCCAGACTGCTACGGGAACTCGTTACATAAGATCACGAAATGCTTCAGGATGCTGGAGCGATGCTTATTCACAATCCATCAATGTCAATACACAGCCTGTTGTTTCTACAGCGCTTGTTGATGCCACGGGTGCTGTGGGAGGTACGGCAAGTTTTACCATTGCTGGCACAAATTTTTCGACCTACACAAAGCAATGGCAAGAATCTGTTGACGGAGGATTGAATTGGACCAATGTAGGAACCAATACGCTGATACATACGGTTTCTAATTTGACGCTGTCGCAAAGCGGCTACCGATACAAAGTTATCATCGACAATTCAGGATGCAGTGTTGAATCAAATGTTGCAGTGCTGACAGTAAACAATGCAGCGCCAAATAACGGTCTTTCGCTAGCGGCTTGTCTTGGGGAAACCGAAGTGACTTTAAACTGGACAGCTTCCACAGGAGCAAACGTGCCTACGGGCTATATCGTTTTTGCACTGCCAAATACTGCAGTGCCACAAATGGCAGCAAACGTGGCAGGCAATGCAGGAAATTATACTGCAAACACAAACTATACTTTAGCCACAACTTACACGACATTAGGAAAAGCAGTTTTTAAAGGAAACGCGACTTCGGCAACAATCACCGGATTGACCAATGCTTCTCAATATACTTTTAAAGTAGTAGCTTACCGCGGTGAAACGCAAACAGGTTGGGCATCAGGAATTAACTCAACAACTGGAAGCTGGATACAAACCTACACAATTGACACGCCAAATGTCACCAATGTAACAGCAACTGTGGCACAGAATTCTTCTTCAATTTCTTGGTCAGTAGTTCCAAATTCTGCCGGATGTTACGAATACCTGGTAGTTGCCAATCAAGGACCGGTAACTTTTGTGCCAGCAGGAGATGGAAGCGCTTATACTCCAAATACTGTTTATGCAGGAGGAAATCAAGTTATTTTTAGCGGAACAACAAATTCTGCAACTATCTCCGGATTAACAGAAGGAATTTCGTATTGCTATAAAGTCTTTGTCAGAAAAGGAACGCAATGGTCAGAAGGAGCTTCAACTTGTACAACAACTGGGCTGAGCTATTGTACTTCTGAAGGAACTGACGCAGACGCTTCAGGAATTACTTCAGTAACTTTTAATACCATCAACCAGACTTCAGTTGCTACAGGCGCTTATTCTGACTACACTAATGTTAATACGACTGTAGAACTTGGTGAAATCTATCCGTTGTCAGTAAAAGTCAATACGGATGGAAATTATACAATATATACTAGAGTTTGGATTGACTGGAACAGAAACGGAACTTTTGATGCAACTGAATTATACGAAACCGGTTCAGCGACAAACGTAGCTAATGGCTTGACAAATGCTTCTCCATTTACAGTCAATGTACCAACAGACGCAGTGATTGGAAGTGTAAGAATGAGGGTAAGCGGAAAAGGTGTTTCAGGACAAACAACGCCAACAGCTTGTGAGTCTTTCCTTTTTGGAGAAGTTGAAGATTATACGATTATAGTAAAAAGACCAGAAAGACCAGAAATTGCGTTAAAAGGAAACAATATCGTGATTCAGAGCGGCAGTACTGCAGCAGTAGCACTTAACAATACATTGTTTGGAATCCAAGAGTTAAATACGCCAAGTGTGGCTAAAGAATACTTAATCCACAGTATTGGAACAGAACAATTGAACTTAACAGGAACTCCGACAATAGAAATTATAGGAGTAAATGCAAGCGAATTCTCAGTTTCAGAACAGCCAGCGATTACAGCAGTTCCTGCGGCAGGAGGAAACACAACTTTTAAAATTGTCTTCACGCCAGCAGCGCCAGGATTAAGAACGGCAACGGTGAGAATCTCAAGCAATGATGTCAGCGAAAATCCATACCTTTTCGCAATTCAGGGAACAGGAAAATCTCCAGAAATCGACCTGCAAGGAAATGGTGTTTCGATTCCGAGTGGCAGTAGCGTTGTAGGCGAGGCAAACCATACTTCCTTTGGAAAAGTACAAGTTACAGGAGGTCTGGCCACCAGAACTTTTACAATTTTAAATACAGGAACTGACGTACTGACATTGACAAATCCAGTGATTTCAGGTTCTTCTGATTTTACAGTAACGGCAAATCCTGCAGCGACCGTGGCAGTTTCAGGAAGCACGACTTTCACCATCACTTTTGATCCGGCCGTCGTTGGAGAAAAGAACGCCATCGTGGTTATCGGAAACAATGATTTCAATGAAAATCCATACACATTTGCCATCCAGGGATTTGGTGTAGATTTTATCGAATGTGTTTTCGGGACCGAAGAAATTGTAGCACAGCAGAACTTTGAAGATTCACCGGCTACTCCAGTTTGGAGTTTTGTGACACCGCCTGCATCAACTTATTCTATTACGGGTGGAAATGCTACCGCTAATGGTTCAAGCCCAGCTTATATAACTGCAAAAAGCTTTCAAGTTTATGGACAAGAGACTGTTTTAAAATTCGATGCTGTAAATACATCAGAAATGTCAGATGTAAACTTAAGCTTCAGACTGGCTGCTTTTTCTAGAGTAACCACAACAAACGGTGTGGATATCGGAGACAACGTAAAAGTTGAAGTAAGTACAGATGGGACAAATTGGTCAAGAGAGATTCAAATTAACGGTTATGATAATGCAAGATGGTCATTTGGCGCAACACAAACTGTAGCTTCAAAAGTATATACTGGAACAAACACAGCCCAGATTTTTCAGCCTACACAAGGAGGAAATGATACTTCGCCAGCTTATGGAACCATTAACCTTACTAACCTTCCAAAAGTTCAAAATCTTCACGTTAGAATTATTCTCCTTTCTGATGTTGTAAATGAATTATGGGCAGTAGATAACGTAGTCCTAAAAGCTAAAAGAAAAGCCTCAAAAACGTGGAACGGTACAAACTGGCTCAATGCTGCAGGAGCAATTTCAACTGCGCCGACATCGTCAGAAATTGCAATTATCAACGGTTATTATACAACAGCTTCTGGAAATCTTTCAGGATGCAAATGCGAAATCAAAGCGGGCGGTGAAGTTGCGGTAATTGCAGCTACTTTCATGGAAATTCAAAGCGATATCCAAAACAGCGGGATTATCACCGTTTTAGACAAGGGAAGTTTAGTGCAGCGTGACGATGCCGCTTCAAACATTGGCCAGATTACAATGAAAAGAGACGCGATGCCAATGTACCGTTATGATTATACTTATTGGTCAACGCCAGTAACGCCACAGACTTTTGGCGCACTTTCTCCAAATACTTTGGCTGACAAATATTTTAGATGGAACAGCCAGTTCCAAGACTGGATTAACGTCTTGAGAACAGATTTCATGGCAAAAGGAAACGGCTACATCATCAGAGCGCCACAAACTTTTACGCCAAATCCAATTGGCACGCGAGAAATCTTTACAGGAATTTTTACAGGAATAGCAAATAACGGTGTTGTAAATGTTCCGGTTGTTGGTGGTCCTGTGGGTCAGAAATTAAATTTATTAGGAAATCCATATCCATCTGCAATTTATGCTGATGCATTTTTAGACAATACTGTAAATCCTGATTTAGACGGAACAATTTATGTTTGGACGCACAATACGCCTCTAGATCCTGTTCCAAATGAATACGGTTTTTATTCGTATGCAGACAATGACTATGCCGTTTACAATGCCGTTGGAGGAACTTCAACTGAACAGAGCGCTGTTGTTTATAACGGTCATATTGCCGCAGGCCAAGCTTTCTTTGTAAAAGGAAAAGCTGACGGAACGGCGACTTTTAATAACGGCATGAGAGAAACTACAAATAACAGCCAGTTCTTAAGAAACGCAAATACAAATGAAAAAAGCAGAATCTGGTTAAATATTACTGATTCAAGAAATGCTTTCAAACAAACGCTTGTCGGCTATTTGAATGGCGCTTCAAATGGTCTTGACCGCAATTTTGACGGTGAATTGATGGGAGGAAATGCGACCACGATTTATACTATTGTCTCTCAAAAAAACCTGACAATTCAAGGACGTGCATTGCCATTTATGGAAAGCGATATTGTTGATTTGGGCTATAAAATTACAACTGCGGGAACTTTTAAAATCAGCCTGGCGAATTTTGACGGACTTTTCACCGACCAGAATATTTACTTGGAAGACAAGACCTTAAATATCATCCATGATTTGAAACAGTCGCCATATGAATTTACTTCGGCTGTGGGAACGTTCAATACTCGATTCGTGCTTCGCTATACTTCGGGAATGTTGAGCAATCCAGATTTTGATACGATTAAAAATAACGTGACTGCGGGAGCAAACGGCAAAACTATTTTTGTAAAGTCATCGTTAGAAAACATCCAAAGAATTACGGTTTATGATTTATTAGGAAGAAGCGTTTATGACAATAAAAAAGTAAACGCCAACCAATTTACCATTAATGACGTTGTTGCAAACCAGCAGACGCTTGTGGTAAAAATCTATCTAGAAAACGGACTGGAAGTCGGCAAGAAAGTAATCGTAAATTAGTGATGAAAGCTTTATAAATAAAAGAAATCCCAGCAATTGCTGGGATTTTTTTATGGAACGATATTTAAGTTTTTGTGGGTTCTCACGACTGCCTGCTCGTTTTTATAGTCAATCCATTCTTGGCCTTTCCATTTTCGCATGAGGTTGTCAAAGTGGCGCATGACAAAAATATTATAAGCTGCTTTGCCAAGATTTGTGATTTTTCTAGGAAAAGCGCGAAGGCTCATTGAAAATCCGGGTGTCAGGTATTTCATATAATGCCAATAGCCTTCGGGCATATAGAGCATTTCGCCGTGTTCAAGATTGCAGATCAAGCCTTGTGCCTGTTTTAAAGCCGGCCACTTGTCTAAATCAGGATTGTCAAAATCAATGTCTTCCCTTGAAATTAGCGCATGAGGCACTTTGTATAGATAGCGCGTTTGGTCGGGAGCAAAAAGAATGCACTGCTTTTTTCCGTGGAAATGAAAATGCAGTATGTTTGAATAGTCGATATCATAATGAATGAAAACCTTAGAATTTTCACCTCCGAAGAAAAGCATCGGAAGCTGTTTTACCAACCTTAGCCCAATATTAGGCCATTTAAAATCCAATTTCAATGACGGAACCTGCTGCATCAGATTGTAAAGAAATATTCTGTAATTCGTAGGTTTTGACTGCAAAAGGTCAATATAATCTGCCATTTTCATTGTAGCATGCGCTTCATTAAAACCGTCTTTGTGCGTCACAGGTCGGTCGTCATATAACGGAACTACTTTTTCGCCAGCAATATTTTTTATGTAGTCGAGCCTCCATTTTTCATAAGCAGGCCAATCTTCAGTAAGTTTCTCAACTACGAGCGGTTTTTGCTTTAGTACATAATTTTTATAAAATTCTTCTTTAGAGATAGTTTTTACACGCTCAATTTCAGTTAATTGCAAGGGCATGGTAGAAATATTTAGAAATTGTAAATATTAATTTTAGGTCAGTCCTAACAAAGTTACTAAAGGATTATGAAATTGTAAAGCGACAAATCTTAAATTTTTGCCATAAAAAAAGCTGCAGACCAATGAAGGAATGCAGCTTTTATAGCCTCAGACTAAAAATTATTTTTTAATCAGTTTTTGTGTATAGATTGTGTTGTTGTCGGCTTTTACATTGATAATATACATTCCTGGAGCCAAGCTTGAAATGTCGATAGCACTTTGAGTGCTTTCTAATACTTTCTGGCCCGTAATTGAATAAATTGATGTGTTTTGAATATCGAAAGCATTTTTAGAAACTCCAATGTTGATAACGCTTGAAGCCGGATTTGGGTAAACCGAAATTACGCTTTCTTGCGCATTTGGATTATTTACGCCTAAATCGATGTTTTCAATTACAACTTTCATAATTCCTAAATCTGTTGTTGACAAATACGCATTAATTGTGGTTCCGTCAAAGTCATATGCCATCGCATATGCGTTAATATAATTCAACTGTTCTGGCGTAATTGCAATCCAGTTTTGTCCAGCGTCAACCGTGTAGCGAATCGAAGTGTCTTGGTATTGCGTTGAAAAAAGCGAAGCCACCATCACGCCATTGGTTAGTGGCGAATAAGTGATTCTTTGAACATTTTGGCCGGCTAAAACGCTTGTCCAGTTTTCACCAGCATCTGAAGTTGTAAAAACGCCGATATTTGATGTCGCTGTAAAATGATTTGGATTTAAAGGATTTCGTTGCATGTCCCATATCAAATCGGTTTGTTGGTTTACGGTCAAGCCGTTCATCTTTTCAACCCAAGTCAATCCTCCATCGACAGATTTGAAGAATTTGGCACTTTTTGAAATAAAAATTTCATTTGCATTTCCTGGCGTAACAGCAATTCCGGTGATGGCACCTGAACCCATCTCGTCAATTTCTGGCGTTATAATATCTTCCACGATAATATTGTCTAAATCTGAAAAATTTATTTTTTGCAATGTTCCGTTTTCACCGCTTCTGAATGCTACATAAATTAAGTTTGGATTATTAGAATCGATAACCAGCTCTTGAATATCATCCGCGAAGGCGTTAGTCAAAGTTGTAGTAGTCGCGCCATAATCATTGCTTACGACCAGATTTCCTCCGAAGAAGCCCATCGATTCATAAATGAAAATTCGTGCTGGATTATTTTTGTCAGCGACGATATAATTTCGTTTCGGATTAAAAGTCGTCGGCGGCTCTGCGCCATAGATAGAAGTAGTTCCTGTAGTCAAATCTTTGTGCAAACGCCCGCCGTTTGTTCCATAATACAAATGTTTTCCGTTGGCGTTTTTTGAAACATCGATGCTCGTCGTATTGTAAAAAGGAGCTTCAATTTGCGTCAAAGTCGTTCCGCCATCATTTGTCATCTGTGGAAATAAATCAGTCGTGATGGCAATTTGATTTGGCGTAAAAGGATTATACGAAGCGTTCAAACCATAATAATAGGTCGTCGATTCTACCGGATAAACGACATTCGTCCAAGTCGCGCCGCCGTCAGAAGATTTTACAATTTCGTTTTCTTCTAATAAAAGGATGTTGTTTGGCGCAGTAGGATTAATGGCAATTTTTGTGATGTTATTTAAAGTCTGGTCTGTCCAAGTGATTGGAACAAGTGTCCAAGTCGTGCCGCCATTTACAGAACGATAAACGCCTTCTGGAATGGCGCCAAAGCTGATTCCGGTTGCAATCAAAATATCATTTCCGTTAGTTGGATTAAAAGCAATCGGATCCAAGGCAATTCCTGCAAGGCTTTCTGTGAAAGTAGCGCCACCATCGGTTGAAATTAAAAGACCGCCGTTGATTCCGTCTGGCCCTAATGATCTGGCTATGAATAATTTGTTAGCGTCTAAAGGGCTTATAGCTACATTGTTCGCATGAACATTGTCGTTTTCTACACTGAAATAAATTAGGTTTGAATTGATACCGCCGTCTTTTGAGTAGAAAATTTTTGTACGCGCAGAAAAGCCTTCTGAATAACTCATGTTCAAGATTACATCGCTTCCGGTTGCGTCAAAAAAGTCGTAAGAAACAACAGTTGGATAATCTTCAGGATTTGGAATTGGAATATGACGAATTACTGTATTATCAGCAATATTCATGATATAAACACCGTCAGTAGCCACGCCGGTTCCCCTGACAGAAAAACTTAAAGTATTTGCTTTCAATTTCAAATCAGTAAGCCAAGCGGAAGTATTTGGGAACGAATATTTCAATGACCAAGTTACACCATTATCTGTAGAAACCACAATGTGGTTGCCTTGTGTTAATGCATAAATTTTATTTTGAAGGGTTAAGTCATACGTAAGATCTTCCAGTTTTCCGAAGTCTTTTGCCGCTTCATAAGTCACTTGCGATTGCATTGCGCAACTTGCTAGCAGTGACAATAAGATTGTAATTTTTTTCATGATTAGTAGTTTTTTTGTTGTTCTAAATTTTCCAAAAAATAATGCTCTAATCAAAAAAAAGACACGGACATTGTGTGACATTCAGTCGGACAAATTGTGATACAAAAGAATTAAAGCGTTGAAAGATAGTCGTATAAGTTGATTTCTTGCGGTAGTTCCATCCGCGAAGCGATTCTTTCCTTTCTTTTGCGGCAGGCGTCAGCGGTAATGTTTAACATGGAAGAAATTTCCTTTGTGCTCAAGTTCATATAAATGTAAGAAAGAAAGCGGATGTCGTTTGAATTTAATTTTGGATGCTTGATTTTCAGGTTATTTAAAAAATGCTGGTTCACTTCTTCAAAATGCGTAATAAAACTGTCCCATTCGTTATCTGTTTTCAAATGGTTTTTCAACGTTTTTATATGCTCTACAAGTGCTGGCTCTTTTGAAATTACAGGAAGTTTTGATAAATCCAAAAGCGTTTCTTCAATCAAGTCATTTCTCCCAGAAAGATAAAGTGCTTTTGCCGAAAGCTTGCGATTTTTTAACTCGATTTCGTTTTTCAGTCTTTCTTGTTCTAAAAGCGAAGTCGTTTCTTTTTCTTTCAGCATGTTTTCCAGCAATAGATTGTCGCTTTTTTCTTTTTCAAGTTCCAATGTGACAATCTGCTCATTTCTTTCGGCAATTAATTTACGCTGTTTGTGCTTGATCGAAAGATTTCGAAGCGTCAGGATTATAAAAAATACGATAATGAAAATCCCGGCAATCACGGCATAAAATATCTTTCGCTCATCCACGATTTTTGATTCTTTCAGCGCAATTTCTTTTTTGTAATTTTCAATTTCAAATTTCACGCGGCTGTTTTCAAATACTTTTCCGTTTTTAATTTCGTTCAGCTTTCCTTCGGTTTCAATTATCGAATCTTTTGCGCTCAGGGCAAGATCGAAGGATTTTTCGGCGTAATAAATCTCAGAAAGCAGTTCGAAAACTGAAATTTTTGTTTCTAAATTTGGCTTTCTTTCAAAGATTTTTGAAGCGTAGTTTTTGGCAAGCATTGAATTATTTTCTTTCAGATGGCTTTTTGACAAAATCATCAGCAGCGAAATTCCCACGTCGTTATAATCTAGATCTTTTGTAGTTTTTAAAAGTTCTTCGGCACTCAGTCGAGCTTGTTTTGTGTTGCCTTGAAGCAAATCATTTTCTGCAATGGCCATTTTGCTCAAAATCAAAAACTGTGGCTGTGAAACAAGATTAGGCAACGATTCGTTGAAATAAGCACGTGCGCGTTTTAGATTTCCGGTTTCATTGGCCACATTTCCGAGATTCAGGGCATACAATCCGGTTTTGACGACATCTTTATTTTCAACCGCAATGTCATACGCTTTCTGGAAATATTCGTTTGCCTTTTCATAATTTTTTTCCTTAGAATATAAAATGGCAATGTTGTTCAAAACAATCATTTCATACTTCGGCTCGAGATTTTTTACAGCGATTGTATAGCTTTCTAAATAATAATTCAGTGCTTCGCCATAATCTAAAAGGTTGTAATAATTGGCACCGATGTTATTTGTGGCAAGAAATAATTGTTTGTACCAGCGGTTTTTTTCGGCAAGATTTCTAGCCTGGGTTAGCAATTCCAGCGATTTCACGTGGTCTTTTTTCCACATGGCGTCGATTCCGTTTTGGATTAATGAATCGCAATGTTTGATGTTATTCGCAAAACTGATAGACGTAAAAAAAAGGCATAGAAAAAATGAAAACAGCCATGACTTTAAATTAGCGTTGTATTTGGGCATTAGGTATAAGTTTATTCAAATATAAGATTAAAAATAAACTAAAGGTTGCGTTGAAAAACCAACTTATTTTAAATAAAAAAGCCGGATACAATCCGGCTCAATATATATTCAGTGAAAGATTAAACTTTCATGATTTCAGCTTCTTTATTTGCTAAAAGCTCGTCAATTTTTTTGATATAGGCATTTGTCAAATTCTGAACTTCGTCTTCTGCGCTTTTGCAGATATCTTCTGAAGTTCCTTCTTTTTCTAGTTTTTTAATATCCGTATTTGAATCTTTACGAACATTTCTTACTCCGATTTTTGCGTCTTCTGCTTCGCCTTTTGCTTGTTTTGCCAAATCACGACGACGCTCTTCTGTCAAAGGCGGTACGCTGATAATGATCATATCGCCATTGTTCATTGGGTTAAACCCGATATTTGCAACTTGAATCGCTTTTTCAATCGGCTGAATCATGTTTTTTTCAAAAGGCTGAATCGTAATCGTTCTCGCATCCGGAACGCTTACTTTTGAAACTTGAGACAAAGCCGTTTGTGATCCATAATATTCCACAAAAACGCTTCCCAACATCGCAGGACTCGCTTTTCCGGCACGGATATTTAAAAATTCTTTTTCAAGGTGCGCAATAGAACCTTCCATAGCTTCTTTTGTGCTGTCTAATATAAAATCAATTTCTTCAGTCATCTTTTAGATTTTTAGAGTATTAGATGGTTAGATTTTTAGACTGTCTGGCAATCTAAGAATTCTAAGCAGTCTAAAAATTATACATTAACTACTGTTCCAATATTTTGTCCTTCGCAGATTTTTAGAAGGTTTCCTCTTTTGTTCATGTCAAAAACAACGATTGGCAATTCGTTTTCTTGGCTTAAAGTGAACGCCGTCGTGTCCATTACATTCAATCCTTTTTTCAAAACGTCTTCAAACGAAATCGTGTCGAATTTTACAGCATCAGCATTTTTTTCTGGGTCAGAAGTATACACTCCGTCAACGCGAGTTCCTTTTAAAATTACGTCAGCGTGCACTTCAACACCTCTTAAAACTGCCGCAGTATCTGTTGTAAAATACGGATTTCCGGTTCCCGCTCCAAAAATAACAATTCTTCCTTTTTCAAGGTGACGAACCGCTCTTCTTTTGATATAAGGTTCTGCAATCGCTTCAATTTTCAAGGCCGTTTGCAAACGCGTCAGCATTCCTTTGTCTTCAAGAGCACCTTGAAGCGCCATTCCGTTGATAACCGTTGCCAACATTCCCATATAATCGCCTTGAACGCGGTCCATTCCGTTGCTTGCTCCGGCAACGCCACGAAAAATATTTCCTCCTCCAATCACGATGGCAATTTCTACGCCTTTATCGTGGATTTCTTTAATTTCTTCTGCATATTCAGCCAATCTTGCTGGGTCGATACCATATTGTCTGTCGCCCATCAAGGCTTCTCCGCTTAATTTCAGAAGGATTCTTTTATATTTCATAGCTGTGTTTTAGTTTTTCTTTCAGCAGATTCGTTTTTGAAAATCCCAAAAGTTGTGCAAATATAGTCATAATCTGTTTTTTTGGAATAAGTTGCTTAAAAAAAAGTATTTCCGCTTTTTAGAATTAATTTTGTAGTGCTAAATCAAAGTTATGAAAGATATAATTAAGAATAGTCTAGACAAAAGCCTAACTTATTTTGAATATAGAAAAGTGGTTTCGGATTTACTTTCGGAAGGAAAATCAACAGGAAATGTTCAGTCAGAAGATTTACTTCATTATAGCAATTTGAACGAAACCCGAATGAATCGTTTGGAGAAAACCATCGTCATTACTCCGGAAAATGCAGAAAGATTAAAACTTTTGAAGAAGAAATATCTTTGGTTGGTGATTTCTGAAGGTTGGTGTGGTGACGCTGCGCAACTGCTTCCGATTATGCACAAAATGGAAGTGCTTTCCGATAATATCGACTTTAAAATCGTGCTTCGTGACGAAAATGAAGCGTTGATGAATCAATTTTCAACCAATGGCGGAAAATCAATTCCGAAATTAATTATTCTTGATTTAGAAACGTTGGAAGTTTTAGGAGACTGGGGACCGAGACCGAAAGAAGCTTTTGATTTGGTAAAAAACTACAAAGAAAAACACGGCGTTTTAGACGAAACCATCAAAACTGAATTGCAAATGTGGTATCTGCACGACAGAGGTTTGAGTACTCAAAATGAGATTTTAGAAATGATGCATTTAATTGAAAATCAAGAGTAAATTGAAAATATTCTAACTCGAATTTCACGAATTTATACAAAATAGGATTCGTGATAATTCGTGAAATTCGTGTTTCATTTCAAAGTTCCTAAAATAGAAATCTCATCAGAAGTTGACATTCCACCTGGATTGCAACCCGGTTTTCCTTCAGGAATTTCGCTTCGAATTGCTTTGTAATATTCAATCCAAGCTGGGAAAAAGTCATTCGTTCCCGGTTCTTTATACGTCATCGGGAATAATTGGAAGAACGGTTTTTCGTTATTTGCTTTCTTGAAAGCGTCATAAATCAATTCTGAACAATAATATTTTCCGTTATCATAAACATAATCATCATCATACGGAACGCCGATTTGTTCCAAAGAAAAAGAAATCGCTTTTGGAATTAATTTTTCATATTTCTTTTTTACTCTTCCGATATACATTGGTTTTTTGGTGTTTTTAGAAAATTTTTCCAAAGTATTCAGTCGAACCGCAGTACCTGCCGCTTCTATGATGTAAATCGTATCATTTTTTTTATAGACTAAGCCCATGTGGCTGAAATCGTTTCCTTTATAACCTTCAGTAACAGCTTCAATCGCATCGCATAAAGGACCACAATCCATATCTTGAAAAATAAAATCGCCTGTTTTTAAATCAGAAAGATTTATTTGAGCGTTTGAAACAGTAGAAAAAAATAGAAAGAAAATTAAAAAGCGAAAAGACGAAATCATATTTTTATTTTTTTTAAATCTTTGTAGATTGTCGGAGAATGACTGCTGTGAAAAGCGCGTAAAACTTCAATTCTTGTAGCTTTAATTCGGTAAATTATTAAATAGGAACCTAAAATAATATTCCTGTATTTTTTGGATTTGGTTTCCAAATAACGGCATTCGGGATGAAGATAATAGCTACATTTTAATTCATCTAAATGGGAATAAATTTCTGCAACAAAGTTATCCGCTAATTTAATTCCAAAAGTAGCTGTGCCATATTCGTGAATAGATGGCAAATCAATAAAATCAAAAATTTTTGAAGTAACTACTTCTCGAGATTCTTCCTCCACGCTTCAAAATTTTTCTTAGATTCAGCAAGCGTATGAAATTCGCCTTCTTCAGCTTCCTTAATCAGAGATGCAAATTTCTTCTGAGACATGGGTTTTCCGGGAATGGCAAAATTTTCTGGATTTTCTTTCTTCGTTTTCATAATCATCATTCTTATTGTAAAGATAATAAAAATTTGGCTACTCCGTTTTTTCAGAAATAGAATCTACAAAAGCTTCTAAATCATAACCATCTTCCACTTTATAATCGCCAATTTTTGTTCTTCGCAAAACCGAAAGGTGTGCTCCTGAATTTAACGCTTTTCCAAAATCAAAAGCCAACGAACGGATATAAGTTCCTTTGCTGCAAACCACTCTGAAGTCTATTTCTGGCAAAGCAATTCTGGTAATTTCAAATTCGTGAATAACAGTTTTTCTAGTCGGAATTTCTATTTCTTCGCCCGCTCTTGCATGTTCGTATAAACGAATTCCGTCTTTTTTTAGAGCAGAAAATATCGGCGGACGCTGGTCAATTTCACCCAAAAACTGTTTTACGGTTTCGTGAATTAATTCTTCCGTAATATGTTCAGTTGGGAAAGTTTCGTTGATTTCTGTTTCCAAATCATACGAAGGCGTTGTACCTCCAACAGAGATTGTTCCTGTGTATTCTTTGGCTTGGCCTTGTAATTCGGTAATTCTTTTGGTGAATTTTCCGGTGCAGACTAAAAGCAATCCAGAAGCCAACGGATCTAAAGTTCCGGCGTGACCGATTTTGAATTTCTTCGGAAGTCCGACTTTATTAATTAAGGTATATTTTAATTTATTAACCGCTTGAAAGGATGTCCATTTTAAAGGCTTATCGATCAATAAAATTTGTCCTTCCTGAAAATCTTGTGCTGTTAATTTCATTATTTATAAATTGTTGAAAATTCGTTAAATTCAGCTAAGCCTTCGATGTTACAAGCTTTCTTGATTCTTTTTGCAATTTCTCCTGATTCAGATTCTTTGTTGGTTTTTACAAGAATTTTATTAAAATCAATTAAACATTCAAAGGTTATTTTTGGATCCTTATCGTTCAAAATTGTAGCATAAAGGATTATTGCCGTTGCACCTTGACGAAAATTTGGATCGTCATAATAAACAATGGAATTATAGAAGTTTATTTTATTTCCGAACAATAATTCAAAATCTTTTGATAAAGCATTTGATATTTGCAATTCACTTTCTTTCAATTTGAATAAAATTTCAGCATCATTACTAGTATTTACATAAAGTAAATTGCTAATTTTTTGTATGACCTGATAAGATTTTAAATTGCTAAATTTTATTTCTTAACGTAAATAAAGTAAATTAAAAATAGCGTTCCAGCAATGATTCTGTAATAACCCCAAGGTTTGAAACCATATTTTTTAATGACTCCAATGAAGAATTTAATAGCAATAATTGAAACGATAAAAGCAACAACATTTCCAATCAAAAACAATTTCAAATTATCGCCAGATTGCATCAATAATTCATATCCTTTTAAATTTGAAACATGATAGGTTTTCAAAAAAACGGAATAACAAGTTACTGCTAACATTGTTGGAACGGCCAAAAAGAAAGAGAATTCCGCGGCAGTTTGTCGTGTCAAGCCTTGTTGCATGCCGCCGATAATTGACGCTGCAGAACGGCTTGTTCCCGGCATCATCGCTAAACATTGCCAAAAACCAATCGTCACGGCCTTTTTAATTGAAATTTCTTCTTCAGAAGCAATCGTTGGGTTTTTGAAATAATTGTCAATAAATAACAGCACAAAACCGCCAACAATCAAAACAATCGCAATCGGAATGGGATCTCCCAAAACCGCATCGATAGCATCGTCAAAAATATATCCTAAGATTAGCGCAGGCACAACGGCACAAGCCAATTTGATGTAAAAACTAAATTTTGAAAAGTCAAAAAATTTCTTCCAATACAATGCTACGACCGCCAAAATGGCTCCGAATTGAATGGAAACTTGAAATAATTTGGTAAAATCATCTTCCTGAATTCCGAAAAAAGAACTCGTGAAAATCATGTGTCCTGTAGAAGAAACCGGCAAATATTCTGTTAAACCTTCAACAATGGCGATTAAAATAGCTTGAATTAAATCCATATAATAAAATTGTGATTAGCGAATGAGCTAATTAGAAAATGCGCTAATTCGCTAATTTTTCGTTGGGTTCTTTAAAATAGCATAAATCGTGATTCCAAAACCAATCAAAACCGTTGTTGGAGCCAAACGAATTCTTCTGAAATCAAAAATCTTGTCACTGAAAACCGCTGGATCATCCGTTCCACCGCCTGACATCAGGATAAATCCAAGTGCGATGACACCGATTCCGATCAATAGAAATTTGTAATTTACCTTTTCAAAAAGGAATTCGTTTTTATTTGTATTTGTTTCTTTATTCATAATTTTATGTCTTAAAGTCTAATAATCTTAGTTGTCTAAGAAGTTTAATAAAGGTCGTCTGTTCTCAAATTCAAGAAACGCTGTGTTGCAAAGAATGTGCTGAACCAAGTAATCAAGATTCCAACTGCCAGAACGCCAACCAAAACAACCGAAATCATAAATTGGTCTTTTAGAATTCCAAGATTTGGGAAGTTTGTATCGACGTAATATAAAACGCCCATCAAAGCGATAATCGCCAAAACAGAACCAATTACGCCCAATTTTATACTTCTCCAAATAAATGGTTTTCTGATAAATGATTTTGTGGCACCAACCATCTGCATTGTTTTGATAATAAAACGGTTTGAGTAAATAGAAAGTCGCATCGAGCTGTTGATCAATAAAACCGCTACCAAAGCCAAGAATCCGCTGGCAATTAAAATCCAGAAACTGATTTTTTGAATGTTGTCATTTACCAAATTCACCAAGACCTTATCATAAACAATATCAGAAACCATCGGGTATTCTAAAATTCTAGCCTCAAATTTCTTGATGCTGTCCGTAACGATATAATCAGCCTTTAAGTGAATGTCAAAAGAATTCTCCAAAGGATTTTCTCCTAAAAACGCCATGAAATCCTCACCAATAATATCAGTATGCTGTTTTGCGGCTTGTTCTTTAGTCACAAAATTATATGATTTTACAAACTTTGAAGTCTTCATTTCAATGTCAAAAGCGTTAATAAGACTGTCATTCGCTTCATTTTTAAAATAAACCGACATTGCAATTTCTTCTTTGAAATCATCCGATAATTTCTTAGAATTGATTACGAATAACCCCAAAATTCCCAATAAAAAAAGTACCAAGAAAACACTCAATACCACAGAGAAATAAGAAGAAATAAGTCGTCGCTTTTGAAATTTTTCGAAAGAAGATGCCATAGAATTTAATTTAAGCCGTAAAAATAATAAAGAATTTCTTTAAACACAGTTTATAACGCCCAAAGTTTTGACTTTCGTACAATAAACGTAAATTTGCGACTTCGAATTGATTTTTTTTGTATAGAAGTCATTGCCGAAAAGTCATTGCGATCCCGAAACTTCGGGAGAAGCAATCACATAATCTGAAACACAACGATATGTAAACGTTCAGCTCTAAAACCCTGAACCCAAAACCTTAAATCCAAAAATGAAATACAATCCTAACGAGATAGAAAAAAACTGGCAGAAATATTGGGCCGAGAACCAAACCTTTGCCGCAGAAAATAATTCAGACAAACCAAAATATTATGTTTTGGACATGTTTCCTTATCCATCCGGAGCGGGTTTGCACGTTGGGCATCCGCTGGGTTACATCGCTTCTGATATCTATGCACGATTCAAACGCCACCAAGGTTTCAACGTTTTGCATCCGCAAGGGTACGATAGTTTCGGACTTCCGGCAGAACAATATGCGATTCAAACCGGCCAACATCCTGATAAAACTACGAAGGAAAACATCGCCCGTTACAGAGAACAACTGGACAAAATCGGTTTTTCTTTTGACTGGAGTAGAGAAGTTCGTACATCAAATGCTGATTATTACAAATGGACGCAGTGGATTTTCATCCAATTGTTCAATTCTTGGTACGATAAAGATGCCAATGAAGCTAGAGATATCAAGACTTTGATAATGGATTTCGAAGAAAACGGAAACGCAAAAGTAAACGCAGTTTGCGACGATAATATTCCAACATTCTCAGCCGAAGACTGGAAATCGTATTCAAAAGAAGAACAAGAAAGAATTTTACTAAAATACAGATTGACATTCCTTGCTGAAACCGAAGTAAACTGGTGCCCGGCATTGGGAACGGTTTTAGCAAACGACGAAATTATAAACGGCGTTTCAGAACGTGGTGGACATCCAGTAATCCGCAAGAAAATGACGCAATGGAGCATGCGAATTTCTGCTTATGCTGAAAGATTATTGCAAGGTTTGGATACCATCGATTGGACAGAATCATTAAAAGAAAGCCAAAGAAACTGGATTGGAAAATCAGTTGGAGCTTCGGTAACATTTAAAGTGAAAGATTCGGAGTTCGAAAGAAATGCTGTAGATTATATCTTAAGTGGCGATGAAACCAACGAACACGTTATTGAAGTTTTCACGACAAGACCCGACACAATTTTTGGAGTAACTTTTATGACCTTGGCGCCAGAACACGATTTGGTTTCAAAAATCACAACACCAGAACAAAAACAAGCCGTGGAAGCTTATGTTGAAGCAACTGCAAAACGCAGCGAACGTGAAAGAATGGCCGATGTAAAAACCATTTCGGGCGTTTTCACAGGAGCTTATGCAGAACATCCATTTACCAAAGAAGCAATTCCAGTTTGGATTGGCGATTATGTCCTTGCGGGTTACGGAACCGGTGCTGTTATGGCGGTTCCTTGTGGCGACGAACGCGATTATGCTTTCGCAAAACATTTCAATATTGAGATTAAAAATATATTTGAAAATGTAGATATTTCGGAAGAAGCCTACGGTTCAAAAGACAATGTGGTGATTGCCAATTCTGATTTCCTAAACGGATTGAATTACAAAGAAGCCACCAAAAAAGCCATCGAAGCTTTAGAAGAATTAAACCAAGGAAAAGGAAAAACCAATTACCGCCTGCGTGATGCCGTTTTCTCCCGCCAAAGATATTGGGGCGAGCCGTTCCCAGTGTATTATGTAAACGGATTGCCACAGATGATTGCAACACAGCATTTGCCAATTCGTCTTCCAGAAGTAGAGAAATATTTGCCAACTGAAGATGGACAACCGCCTTTAGGAAATGCCACGGATTGGGCTTGGGACACAGAAAAGTTGACAGTTGTGAGTTGTGAGTTGATAGATGATGTGACGGTTTTCCCTCTAGAATTGAATACAATGCCAGGCTGGGCAGGAAGTTCTTGGTATTGGTTGCGTTATATGGATGCGCACAACAACGACGAATTTGTTTCGGACGAAGCACAAAACTATTGGCAGAATGTCGATTTATATATAGGAGGAAGCGAGCACGCCACAGGCCACTTGTTATATTCTCGTTTTTGGAATAAATTTTTGAAAGACAGAGGATTTGTCAATCAGGAAGAACCGTTCAAGAAATTGATCAATCAGGGAATGATTTTGGGGACTAGTGCATTTGTTTATAGATTAAACATGTTAGACTTTACGGAAAGTGTTGGTAACCAATTAGAAGGTAGAGTTTTTACTTCAAATGAGAAAGAAGAGATTGAAGAATTTATCCAAAAATATAATAATAAAATCTTCGTAACCCTAAGTCTAGTAAAGGATCGAATCTCACTTGATGGCAAATTTGGTGAAGGAGAATTGACTGTATCTTCTAATTTTCCAAAAATATATTCTGCTCTTAAAATTGAATTTCCTAGATTGAAAGGTTTGATGGATGGAATTTTTGTTCAATTAAATAAAATTCATGCAGATGTTAACTTAGTAAATGCTTCTGATGAATTAGATATTGAAGCTTTTAAAAGTCATTCCTTAAATCACGATTATAGAGAAGCAGTTTTTATTAAAGAAGAGAATGATAAATATATAGTTTCTCGCGAAGTAGAAAAGATGTCAAAATCAAAATACAACGTAGTAACCCCAGACGACATCTGCGAAGAATACGGAGCCGACACCTTGCGTTTATACGAAATGTTCCTTGGTCCGTTAGAACAAGCAAAACCTTGGAACACTGCCGGAATCACAGGTGTTTTCGGATTCTTGAAAAAACTTTGGAGATTGTATTTTGACGAATCAGGTTTGATTGTAAACTCAAATCCTGCCACGCCAGAAGCCTTGAAAACATTGCACAAAACCATCAAAAAAGTGCAGGAAGACATTGAGAATTTCTCTTTCAATACGTCGGTGAGTTCTTTTATGATTGCCGTGAATGAATTGACCGCGCAAAACTGCCACGAACGTTCGATTTTAGAACCGTTGGCCATTTTAATTTCTCCGTATGCGCCTCACATTGCTGAAGAATTGTGGGAGAAACTAGGCCATTCCGGAAGTATTTCAACAGTTCCTTTCCCAAGATTCAATCCGGAATATTTGGTAGAAAGCAACAAAGAATATCCGGTTTCTTTCAACGGAAAAATGCGTTTCACCATGAATCTTCCGTTAGATTTGACGGTTGCAGAAATTGAAGAAATCGTGATGAAAGACGAAAGAACCATTAAACAATTGGACGGAAACACGCCTAAAAAAGTAATTATTGTTCCAGGGAAAATCATCAACTTGGTAGGATAATTTTTAGCCACAGATTAAAAGAATTAAAAGGATTTCTTAGAATAATCATTGAAAATCTTTTAATCTGTGGCAAATAAAACACTATAATTCTCTCAAAGCACAATCTGGGGAACTCAAAATAGAGCCACGAATTCATGAATTGTAAAAAAATCAGTGAATTCGTGGTTTTTTTTATACCAAAATAAAAAACAATGCGTTAAGATAATTATTAAGAATTTTGGCACATTATTTGAAAATATTATACAATTAATAACCCCGATAAAAACAAACTTATGAAGAAAATTATCATTTTAGCAATGGCTTTGGGTTTTGCAAATAGCACCTTTGCACAAGAAGCAGTGAAAGACAGTGTCGCAACGAAAGTAAAAACCGACTTTTATATCGGCGCAGGTGTTTTCATCAATGGCGATTTTAAAATCAACGACCGATTGGCTGCAGCCGGAATGCCAGAAATCGAAAGTACGGTTCCTGAATTCAGCATCGGCTTGAACTTGGCGGGCGAACAGTGGACGGCAGACATCGAAGCTTTCGGAAGCTATTTTAAAAAAGACAGAAACCCGTTGCGTTCTGAAGCGCTCAGCTCAGGATTCAGGCTCCGCGGTCATTATGTGCCGTTCAGGACTTCGAAATTCTTTGCTTCCATTGGCGGCGATCTTTCTTACAGTGCCAATAAATTCAGCTTTTACAACCGAAGCCAGCATCTTGACCTGAACGACCTTGATCCCACGACACAGTTTGGGAATATCCAGTTAAACAACAATATGTTTTATGTTGGGCCGTCTGTGGCGTTTGGTTTCTTACAAAACAAATCGACGAAACTTCGCCTAAATGTAGGCTACGATATCGCAGCAATCAGTAGCAAATGGAAATCAGACTATACATCGGTTGACAACTCTTTCAGAGAAAGCGGCCACGACAGATTTTATGTAAAGCTGACCGTACTTTAATCACAATCAATCAAAAAACGAATCAGTTCAAAGAAACCTCGCCTCATCAGCGGGGTTTTTTATTGCCCCAAAACCCTGCTGCTTTAAGAAAAATTTAGCACTGACAAACATTCAGAAATCCCTAAACAGGTGTAAATTGGCGAGGTATTTGCTTTTTACCACACCATGAATCTTTAAATTCTAAAATCATTCAATCTTAAAATCAAAAACATGTTAGGATATTATATTTTACTCGGAATTATTGCTTTAGTCAGTTGGGCCGTAAGTTCAAAGCTGAAAAGCAAGTTTGAATATTACTCAAAAGTGCATCTTCACAATGGCATGAGCGGTGCTGAAATTGCTGAAAAAATGCTTGCTGACCACGGAATTTCAGGTGTTCGTGTTATTTCAACATCAGGGCGATTGACAGACCATTACAATCCATCAGATAAAACGGTGAACTTGAGCGAAGCTGTTTATAACGAAAGAAATGCCGCAGCTGCCGCCGTTGCCGCACACGAAGTTGGTCATGCCGTGCAGCACGCGCAAGCTTATCAGTGGCTGACAATGCGTTCAAAAATGGTTCCGGTGGTGAATGTTGCCGCGCCGATTTCACAATGGCTGATTATTATCGGCCTTATTCTTGGGGCCGCAGCAGGAATAGGAGCTGGATTTTACGTAGCAGTTGCCGGATTGGTTTTAATGTCCATCGCCACAATTTTTAGTGTTGTTACGCTTCCGGTGGAATATGACGCGAGCAACAGGGCGCTGGCATGGCTGAAAAATAAAAATATGCTGACCCAGCAAGAATATGCGGGTGCGGAAGATTCGCTGAAATGGGCGGCGAGAACCTATTTGGTCGCTGCTTTAGGCGCCATCGCTTCGTTGCTTTATTGGGCGATGCAAGTTTTTGGCGGTAGAAGAAATTAAAAGAGTGCTGAGAATTTAGACATTAAGACGCTAAGTTATAAAAGAAGAAATCCGTGTTGTAAAGCACGGATTTTTTTGCATTTACACCTGAATCTGCCTTTCAATCTGAGTGTCTAAGGAAATAAAAGTTTCTGTTCTGGAAACGCCTTCGATGGCTTGGATTTTAGTATTTAATAATTGCATCAAATGTTCGTTGTCGCGGCAGATAATTTTTATTAGAATAGACCAGTTTCCTGTGGTATAATGGCATTCTAGAACTTCTGGGATTTTTTTCAATTCCCTGACGGCTTCTGAATTTCGAGCGGCTTTATCCAAATAAATTCCCACAAAGGCCATCGTGCTGTAACCCAAAACCTTTGTGTTGACCACGAATTTTGATCCTGAGATGACGCCCGACTGTTCTAGTTTTCTTAAGCGCTGGTGGATTGCGGCGCCTGAAATTCCGATTTTGTTGGCGATCTGCAAGATTGGTTTTCGAGCGTCTTCCATTAAATCTCTAAGGATTTCCTTGTCGATACCGTCGATTTCTATTTGAAGGGAATTAATTTTCATAGGTTTTTATTTTATAGTAAAAAGGAAGCAATGGTTTTAAATGTAAATCAAATATAAGGATTTTGATTTAGAATAGTTTGCTGACTGCGTAAAACGGAGCATCTTCACCCAATTGTCGGAAAGTTAAAAAAATGCCTGCTGTGTTTCAAATAGCCCCGATTGGCGGCAGTAGCCTTTTCTTCCGCCCGACACTTCGGGACGGAGAAAAGCTACTGCAGAAAGCGGGAAAATGGATTGTAATTGCTCTTAAGATTCGCTGCAATAAAAAAGGCTTATCTCTTTTGAAAATAAGCCCTTTTTTTATGTGATTGCTTTGCTATTCAGGATAACTTTAGCTCGAAACGCTCTTTGGATTATAGCCCATGTAAGGCATTTCTTTTTCATTAAAAATCACGCCGTATTGTTCTAATTCCTTTAAAATCGGCAGATAGACCTCTTTATTAATAGGAAGCTGCACGCCCGGAGTCGTGATGTTTCCGTTCAAAATCTGAAGCGTTGCCATCGCCACGGGAAGTCCCACGGTTTTAGCCATGGCAGTATATGTCTGGTCGTCGCCGATGCAGACCATTTTTGAATCAATCTGTTTTTCTTCGCCGTTGATTTCATAGCCAAATTTGTGGTACATGACGATCATATCTTTGTCGTTTTCGTCCAAGCTCCAGCTTTCTGATAAAATTTTTTCTAGAATTTGTGCGGGCGTAGCATTTTTCAAGCCTACAATTTTCTTGGAATTAAATAAATCTAGCTCTAAAATTTTGTCCCACATGATATCGTCCTGATCAATTTTAAGGCTCAGACGCAATTTGATTTCCACAGAATCTGTGGGGTGGTAAGGCAGGAAAGAGTTGGTGAATTCGCGATACGTCATGTGTTCAGAATTCTCCATAGTGTAAGAATCATCGGTCATTCCTAGTGTTACGAACATGTTCCAGGCTTTTGAAAAACCAACACGGCGAATCGTGCCTCTGTATAAAGTCAGCGCGTCGTCAAGGCCGTAAACAGAGCGGTATTTCAAGGAATCTCGGTTGGCATAACCTTCAAAACGGCCATAACCTTCTACTTCCATAAACTCAGTTCTGCGAAATAATTTATTGTATGGGATGTATTTGTAAGTGCCTTCTTGGATGAATTTCGCAGCGCCGCCTTGTCCGGCAAGAACTACATTTCTAGGGTTCCAGGTAAATTTATAGTTCCAAAGATTGTTGTCAGATTCGGGAGCTACAAGACCGCCGCAAAACGATTCAAAAAGGATGATTTTTCCGCCACTGTCACGAATTTCGTCAATCACTTTCATGGCGCTCATGTGATCAATTCCGGGATCAAGTCCTATTTCGTTCATGAAAACCAGGCTGTTGGCTTTGGCTTCTTCGTCTAAACTTTGCATGGCGTCGCTGATATAAGATGCGGTAACCATGTGTTTTTTATAGGTGATGCAGTCTTTCGCCACTTCAATGTGCATAAAAGCGGGCAACATTGAAATGACGATATCGGCTTTCTGAATTTCTACTTTTCGCTGTTCAGGATCATAAACGTCAAAGGCAATTGCTGTTGCGTTTTTGTGATTTTTGGTTTTTTTCTGGGCCAATTCTAACGATAAGTCGCCAATTGTTAGATGAAGATTTTCTTCTTCTGATTTGTTCAGAAGATATTGAATTAGTGAAGAAGCAGACCTTCCGGCGCCAATTATTAATATATTTCTCATTGATCGGATATAGTTAGTTGAAATTGAAAAAAGCATTAAAATTTAATGACTTCATTTAATTTCATTCATAAAATACGAAAGTATTAAAAAATCTTCCAAATTAGAATAATTGCGTAATAAATGGTTTGTTAAATTATATTTATTTTTTAACACGTAAGAGTAAAATACGTTATTTTTTATTCGAGTAAAGAATGTATTGTGCTTATTTGTTGGCTTTTTATGGTTATTAACTTCAATGTGTTTTTAAAAATTATTTTAATACAATTTTTTTATTAAATATAACTATTTTGCGTTTTTAAAACAAATTAAAACATATTGATATGAGAAAAACTTTTAAGGCATTTTTTGCAGTTATTTTTGTTGGATTAACTTCTCAAGCGCAGGTTAAAATCGGAGACAATCCTACGGTAATTAATAATGCAACAGTGTTAGAATTAGAAAGCACAAATAAAGGCGTATTGATGCCTAGGATTTCTTTAACAGGAACTCAAGATACAACCACAATACCTTCACCGACGACAGGTCTTTTGATTTATAATATTTCGACAACAGGCGTATCGCCAAATAACGTTGCGCCTGGATTTTATTTTTATGATGGAATACAGTGGAAGGCATTCGTTTCAACTACAACTGTTGTGGGAGCTGAAAGCAAAGCTGGGCAATTCTTAAGATTCGGGATCGACTCACAAACAATAAACGCGGGTACTGAAGTCAGCTTAAGATTTGTCAATAACAACAGCACTGCTGAAATGGGCAACAACCTATCAGGAACAGCAAATTTTATAAGCACTTTTGAAGATTCAGAAATTGGCACGGGAAGCTTAGAAAATGTTGCCCTGCCAGCAGGATTGGGAACGCCGGCAAGAACTACTGATCGTGTAAAACTGTCTGAAGGCGTTTATAGAATAACCGTTCAGCTGGTTGGAAAATCAGATTATAACCCTATTCCGGCTTATTTGAATTTTAAATTGGCGATTAATAACAACGAATATTCTTATAGAGATGGACTTCTGTCGCAAACCAACGGAAATACTGACATGACGGGCACATTTATAGACTATGTCATATTAACATCAGAAAGTTATATTGATTTCACTATAAGCGCAACAAATAAAAACTGGATATTAAAAGATTATGTCTCGCTTTCTGGAGGAAAACTTTATCGTTCTATTTGCACAATTGAAAGGCTTCGATAGTCCTTAAAAATAAAATTCACATAGAACACTACATCATATTTAAAAATGCTATCTTTTCAGATGGCATTTTTTTATATTTATACCAAATTTACAATCATGGACAAAAAAATAATTGCAACCGGAGCAGTTTTAGGATGTATCGCTATCATTTTAGGCGCTTTTGGAGCACATGCTTTGAAGGAAGTTTTAGATGCCAACCAATTAACTTCTTTTGAGACAGGTGTTCGCTATCAGATGTATCATGCCATTTTTTTGCTATTCATCGGAAGCACTTCTTACGTATCAGAAAAGGCTAAAAAAAGCATTTATTATTTTGTTTTGTTTGGCGTCGTTCTTTTTTCTGGTTCCATCTATTTTTTGGCGACAAGAGGCATAACTGGCGTTGATATTCGTGCAATTGGCATAATAACTCCAATTGGAGGATTGCTAATGATTTGCGCTTGGGGAATACTTTTTTTGAATATTATTAAGAAGAAAGGATAATTTTTTGCCAAATTAATTTTTTTATAAATTAATTTTTTACTTTTGCGGAATAATTAAACACAACTTAATCATAATTCTATGGATAATTACGCTCAATTTACGAAAACGATTGCGTTAGAAAAATATGGAATCAAAAATGCAGAAGAAGTGATCTATAATCCTTCGTATGATTTGCTTTATGACGAGGAACTGAATGCCGCTTTAGAAGGTTTTGAAAAAGGACAATTGTCAGAGCTTGGAGCAGTAAATGTAATGACTGGGGATTTTACCGGACGTTCGCCAAAAGACAAATATATTGTTGAAGATGACGTGACGAGAGATACAATTTGGTGGACTTCGCCAAAAGCAGTGAATGATAACAAGCCGATTTCAAAAGACACTTGGAATGCGCTGAAGGAAACTACGGTGAAGCAATTGTCTAATAAAAAGTTATTCGTTGTGGATGCTTTCTGCGGCGCGAATGAAAACACGAGACTGAAAGTGCGTTTTATCATGGAAGTGGCCTGGCAGGCGCATTTTGTAAAAAATATGTTCATCCGCCCGACGGAAGAAGAATTAGAAAATTATGGCGAGCCTGATTTCGTAGTCATGAACGCTTCGAAAACTGAATTCACAGATTATAAAGCACACGGATTAAATTCTGAAGTGTATATCGCTTTCAATCTTACCGAGAAAATCCAGATTATTGGAGGAACTTGGTATGGCGGCGAAATGAAAAAAGGATTGTTCTCAATGATGAATTATTATTTGCCATTGCAAGGAATCGCTTCGATGCACTGTTCTGCAAATAAAGGAAAAGACGGCGATGTTGCTGTTTTCTTCGGATTATCTGGAACAGGAAAAACTACTTTATCGACTGACCCAAAACGTGAATTAATCGGAGACGACGAACACGGCTGGGATAATGAAGGCGTTTTTAATTTCGAAGGAGGTTGCTACGCAAAAACTATCGACTTAAGCAAAGAAAATGAGCCAGACATTTACAATGCCATCAGAAAAGATGCTTTGTTAGAAAATGTTACGCTTGACGAAAACGGAAAAATTGATTTCAAAGATGGTTCTGTGACTCAAAATACTAGAGTTTCTTACCCGATTTACCATATTGATAATATCGTGAAGCCTGTTTCAAAAGCAGGCCACGCTTCAAAAGTAATTTTCTTGACTGCAGATGCTTTTGGTGTAATGCCGCCAGTTGCAAAATTGACTCCAGAGCAGACTAAGTATCACTTTCTTTCTGGTTTTACGGCTAAATTAGCAGGAACGGAAAGAGGAGTTACTGAACCGCAACCAACATTTTCAGCGTGTTTCGGGAAAGCATTTTTATCATTGCATCCCACAAAATATGGAGAAGAATTGGTGAAAAAAATGGAACAAAATAACGCAACAGCTTATATAGTGAACACAGGCTGGAACGGAACTGGGAAAAGAATTTCAATCAAAAATACGAGAGCGATTATAGACAGAATTCTTGATGGTTCTTTAGAAAATGCAGAAACTACGACGTTGCCGATTTTCAATTTTGCAATTCCAACCAGCTTGGAAGGCGTGGATTCTGATATTCTTGATCCAAGAAAAACCTATGCTGACGAATTAGATTGGCAGCAAAAAGCGAAAGATTTAGGAAAACTATTTGTAGCTAATTTTGAACAATATGCAACAAATGAAGAAGGGAAAAATTTAAGAAAAGCCGGGCCGCAAGTTATCTAACCTTACTCAATTATATTCAATAAAAAAATCCGATCGTTTTGGCGATCGGATTTTTTTTATTTCTAAAGAAGTAAAGTTCTATTTTTCCTTCACTTCTTTATTTGCTTTTGCAATGTATTTTTCTAAGGCCATTGTCATAGAAGGAGCTTCTGGTGAAGGCGCCATAATGTCAACTCTCAAGCCGTGGTCTAAAGCTTCTTTTTGGGTTGTGCTTCCAAAAACCGCAATTCTTGTATTGTTCTGTTCAAAATCTGGAAAGTTCATGAACAAAGACTTGATTCCCGTTGGGCTGAAGAAAGCCAAAACATCATAATACACATCGGCCAAATCTGACAAATCACTCATTACGGTTTTGTAGAAAGTTCCTTCTGTCCAGTTTACTTTTAGATTATTTAAAGTTTGTGGAGCGTCAGCATTTAATTGGTCTGAAGCAGGCAAAAGGAATTTTTCGTCTTTGTATTTCTTGATCAAAGGCGATAAATCAGCAAAATCTTTTTGACCTACATAAATCTTGCGTTTTCTGTACACCACATATTTTTGCAGGTAAAAAGCAACAGCTTCTGACTGGCAGAAATATTTTAAATCTTCTGGGATTTTATATCTCATTTCTTCAGCAACTCTGAAAAAATGGTCGATTGAATTCTTGCTTGTTAAGATAATTGCCGTAAAATTGTTCAAGTCAATTTTTTGCGCTCTTACATCTTTTGCGCTCACACCTTCAACATGTATAAAAGGTCTGAAATCAATCTTGACTTTATGTTTTTGCTGCAACTCAAAATAGGGAGAATTTTCTACTTTAGGCTCTGGTTGCGATACCAAAATTGTTTTCACTTTCATATTTGATATTTTCTTTCTATTACGTTTTCGTAAACAAATAATACATGAAATAATAGGGTGCTATTTCAAGTGCGCAAAGATACAAAATAAAATAAAACAACTTGCCTGTTATTAAATTTTGATAAATTTTCAAAGAAACAAGATAAGTATAGATATTTATTATCAATATAACAGCAATAGTTAAATATATTAAGAAATCTATTGGTGTTTTGTTATAAAATAAGATTACATTTAAAGGAAGGATGCACAAACCAAGGTAAGTTCTATAGCTAACTTTTTGCAAATTAAACTGCTCGCTAAATTCTTCGATGTTAAAAGATGTGGCTATAATCTTCTCAATGAGGTATTTAGAAAGTATGAAAATTCCTAAAAGCGTGATAATTTGAATGTAAGAAATCCAATCTGTTTTTTCAATAATTTCAAAAAAACTAAGAGATAACTGAATAAAAAAGGCAAAAGAGATTATTTGCACTACAAAAAGTGCTACCGTGAACCAGTTTAGCAGGTTGCCACCATCACGATAAATCTTTATATATTTATCGCTGTAAGCCAATTTTGAAAAGTCAACAAAGCGACTTTCAAAAACGCTTCTTGTCACAGCAATCAATGCAAAGCTGATCACAAAAAGAACGGTTGCCCAATCTTTGCTTCCAATATCTCTCGGCTGTAAAACGAAATCTAGCATAGCGCAAAAATAATCAAATTTTTTGCGATTATTTTGTTTTTTTTAAAACGAATATCATGCAGTTGGCAACTAGTTTTTTATTTTTACTTGGCTAAAAAACAGCGTGTTCGATTTTATTATAATTTTATTATGAATCATCCGCTATAAAAAGTTTACTTTTGTGCTGAAATTTTATGTGAAAATATGAACGACGGCATTGTTATAATTCCAACTTATAACGAAATTGAAAACATCGAAAGCATTATCAGGGCTGTATTTTCGCTCCAAAAGCCGTTTCACATTCTGATTATTGACGATAATTCTCCAGATAAAACTGCCCAAAAAGTTATCGAGTTGCAACAAGAATTTCCAGATAGTCTTTTTATTGAACAGCGGGAAAAAAAATCCGGATTGGGAACTGCTTACGTACATGGTTTCAAGTGGGCATTAAATCATCATTATGATTACATTTTTGAAATGGATGCTGATTTTTCGCATAACCCAAATGACCTTGAAAAATTATATGACGCCTGCAAATTTGGGAATTATGAGGTGGCTATTGGTTCAAGATATGTCACTGGAGTGAATGTTGTCAACTGGCCTTTGAGCAGAGTTTTACTTTCTTATTTTGCTTCGGTTTATGTAAGAATGATTACCGGAATGCAGATTCAGGATGCTACAGCAGGATTTATCTGTTATAAAAAAAATGTCTTGGAAGGAATTGATCTTGACCGTATAAAATTTATCGGTTATGCCTTTCAGATTGAGATGAAATATAGGGCTTTTGCCAAGAATTATAAGATTGTCGAAGTGCCGATTATTTTTACAGATCGCACAAAAGGACAGTCAAAAATGAGCAATTCGATTATTAAAGAAGCCGTTTTTGGGGTTTTGGCTTTACGAATAAAAAAAATATTTAATACTTTATAGAAAGAAGTATTCTGTTAAAAAAATTACCACGATACAAAAATTGATGATGAAAAGTGTTTTGATTAAGAATGCCAAGATAGTTAATGAGGGAACTATATTTGAAGGAGACGTTTTAATTGAAAACGAATTTATTGTAGAAATTGCCGAAACTATCAGCGCTAAATCTTCTGCAACAAAGATTATCAATGCCGAAGGAAATTACTTAATTCCGGGTGCGATTGACGATCAAGTGCATTTTCGCGAGCCAGGCCTGACGCACAAAGGCGACATCGCTTCTGAATCTAGAGCGGCGGTTGCTGGCGGCATCACGTCGTTTATCGAAATGCCAAATACAAATCCACAGTCGACGACCATTGAATTATTAGAAGAGAAATTTGCAATTGCAGCTGAAAAATCTGCGGCGAATTATTCTTTTATGTTTGGCGGCACCAATGACAATTTGGAAGAAATCTTAAAAGTAGATCCAAAAACTGTTGCGGGATTAAAACTATTTTTAGGGTCCTCAACAGGAAATATGTTGGTGGACAATGAAGAAGTTTTAGAGAAGATATTTTCAAGCACGCCTTTGCTGATTGCAGTTCACTGTGAAGATGAAGCGACGATTAAAGCAAATCTTGAAAAGTATAAAGAAGAATACGGCGATGATATTCCGATGAAATTTCATCCACTGATCAGAAGCGAGGAAGCTTGTTTTATTTCTTCGTCTAGAGCGATTGAATTGGCTAAGAAAACCGGAGCAAGATTGCACGTTTTTCACCTTTCAACAGGAAAAGAGACGAAATTATTCAGTAATAAAATTCCGTTAGAGGATAAAAAAATCACAGCTGAAGTTTGTGTGCACCATCTTTGGTTCACCGACGCTGATTATGACAAAAAAGGCACTTTGATCAAATGGAATCCAGCGATTAAAACGCAAGCCGACAAAGACCAATTATGGGAAGCGTTGCTTGACGACAGAATTGATGTGATTGCAACTGACCACGCGCCTCATACTTTAGAAGAGAAGAAAAACGTTTATACTTCGGCGCCTTCTGGAGGTCCGTTAGTGCAGCATGCGGTTGTGGCGATGTTCGAAGCTTTTCACCAAGGAAAAATTTCTGTGGAGAAAATCGTGGAGAAAATGGCGCACAATCCGGCAAAGATTTTCAAAATCGAAAAGCGCGGTTTTATCAAGGAAGGCTATTATGCTGACCTAGTAATCGTGAATTCTGGATTGCCTTGGAGTGTTAAAAAAGAAAATATTTTATATAAATGTGGCTGGTCTCCATTTGAAGGTTTTACATTTAAATCAAGAATTACGCATACTTTTGTAAATGGCGAACTGGTTTATAATAATTTTAAAGTCAAAGACATCCAGGCTGGAAAAAGACTTCAGTTTGACCGCTAATTTTGAGATTATGAAAAAGTATTTTTTATTGCTTATCGGCTTTTCTTTTTTGGTTTCTTGTGGCAATGCTATCGAAAAACCAGACAATCTGATTGAAAAAGAAAAGATGGATGCTATTATCTATGACTTGACGATTCTGCAAGCAATGCGCGGCAGTTTTCAAGGAAAATTGGATTCTTTAAATGTAAATCCGGCAGATTATATTTATAAAAAATACAATATTGACAGTGCTCAATTTGCGAACAGTAACAAATATTATGCTTCAGATGTTGCGGCTTACAACAGAATGTACAATCGCGTAAACGAGAGATTGATTGCAGATAAAGCAAAAGCAGGCTCCCTTGCCAAGAAAGCGGAAGAAGTAAAAATGCAGCAGAATTTGAAGAAAACGGATTCTATAAAAAAGTAAAATATTAGTAAGTACCGCTTACTTTTTTGATATACTCATCAAGGCCTGCAAATTCAACGTTGCGGGCTTTTTTTATTTTTGAATTGTCGAATATGATTTTGGTGTGCATTGCTTTTGCCATCGCTCTTGACAGCTTTCTTTTTCTGAAAAACAGCAATGCAAAAATCCAGTCAAGTCGCCAGGCAATGCTGGTCATCCAAGGTTTTAAAAGGATGTTTGGCTTTTTTACATTAAAAGCGTTTGCAATTGAATTGGAAAGTTCTTGATAACTTAAGTTTGCTGCAACTAAAGTAAAGCGTTGTTTTTTACTATCGCTTTTCATCAGGAAATACATGATTTCGGCAACTTCTTCGGCACTAATAAATCCAGAGGAACCTTTTGTGTAATAAGGCAGTCCGTTTTTTATTTTTCTGAAGATTTCACTGCTTCCGTTTTGCCAGAAACCTGGCCCTAAGATTACGCCGGGATTTGCTATGATGGCATCTAATCCTTCTTCTTGGCCTCGCCAGACTTCCATTTCGGCACCATATTTTGTGATGGCATAATCGCTGTGGGGTTTTTCAGGATTCCAGTCGGTTTCTTCGGTGATGATTGACTCGTGTTCTTGCAAATCGCCCAGCGCGGCAATAGAACTGATGTAACAAAGTTTCTTTACGTTATTGGCTAAAGCGAAATTTACAATATTAGCCGTTCCTTCGATATTTGTTTTTCGGAGTTTTTCTTCGTCTTTTGGATCAAAGGAGATTAATGCGGCGCAATGATAAACGTAATCTGTATTTTTAAAAACTTCTTCTAAGGATGGAACGTCTGTGATACAGCCGTGAATCCAGTTTATTTTTTCAAATAAATCTGATTGGTTTTTCCAGTTGAAAAAAGCTTTTGTTTTTTGGATATTTTCTTGATTTCTATATAAAGCACGAACTTCTTCTCCGTTTTGGAGGAGTTGTAAAAGTAAGTGAGAACCTACTAATCCTGTGGCGCCTGTGACTAGAATCATAGTTGCAAAAATAAGGTAATTAGATGATAAGCGAATTAGAAAATTAGCGAATTAGAAATTTTTTTTAAATTGTTATTGCGACGAAGGAAACAATCACATGATCCTTTGAAAGATTACACGCGGATTTTGGCTGATTTCGCTGATTGGCGCTGATTTTTCCTAATAGGTTTGAAAACTTGTTAGGATTTCGACGAAGTTTGTCGACAAAGATTGGTCAGAAAGTTTCCAAAAATGCGGAGAGTTTCTCTGGTAGCCCCGATTGGCGGCAGTAGCCTTTTCTTCCGTTTTCGGAGAAAAGCTACTGCAGAAATCGGGAAATGCGACGGCTGGAAATGCCTGAAGTTTCGCTTCAAATAATTTTATTAGATATATTGCGATTCCTCGACTGCGCTCGGGATGATGCTGCTGTCAAATTTTCTAATTTTCTAATTCGCTAATTTTCTAATTAAAACTATCTTTGCGCAAATTATTTTACAAAAATGAAGAATCTAGTTGAAGAATTAAAGTGGCGCGGGCTGTATGCTGACAGTATGCCGGGAACGGAAGAGCAATTGCTGAAGGAAGTGACAACGGCGTATATTGGTTTTGACCCGACGGCTGATTCGTTGCATATCGGCAGCATGGTTCAGATTATTTTGCTGGTTCATTTGAAGAATTTTGGTCATCAGCCAATTGCTTTGGTGGGCGGTGCGACTGGAATGATTGGTGATCCTTCGGGGAAATCTGAGGATAGAAACTTGCTGAACGAAGAAACTTTGGCGAAAAATGTGGCGGGTATAAAAAGTGTGCTTTCTCGTTTTTTAGACTTTAATTCGACGGATAAAAATGCACCGGTGATGGTGAATAACTATGACTGGATGAAGGATTTTTCGTTTATTGATTTTGCGCGTGAAGTGGGAAAACGCATCACGGTCAATTATATGATGGCGAAGGATTCTGTGAAAAAAAGATTCAGCGGTGAAGGCGACGGAATGTCTTTTACCGAGTTTACGTATCAATTAATTCAGGGTTATGATTTCTATCATTTGTATAAAAATCACAATTGTCTTTTGCAAATGGGCGGTTCTGACCAGTGGGGAAATATTACGACTGGAACGGAATTAGTAAGAAGAATGGGTGGCGAAAGTGCAAAAGCGTATGCTTTGACAACGCCATTAATCACGAAAGCTGACGGTTCAAAATTTGGAAAATCAGAAGGCGGAAATATTTGGCTGGATGCCGACAAAACTTCGGTTTATAAATTCTATCAGTTTTGGGTAAATACGACAGATGTTGATGCTGAAAAATATATCAAAATCTTTACTTTCTTAGACAAAGAAATAATTGATGCTTTAATTGAAGAGCACAAAACAGCGCCACATTTGAGAGTTTTACAGCGTAAATTGGCTGAAGAAATTACAACTTTTGTGCATTCAAAAGAAGAATTGGAAAAAGCGATTCAGGCTTCTAATATTTTATTCGGAAATGCGACTTCTGATGATTTGAAACAATTGGATGGAGCAACTTTTTTGGAAGTTTTTGATGGTGTTCCACAAGCGGAAATTCCACAAGCGGATTTAGAAAATGGATTAGATATTATTTCAGTTTTAAACGAAAAAACGGGTTTCTTTAAATCAAATGGAGAAGCGAGACGCGCGTTAACTGCAAATTCAATTTCTGTAAACAGAGAAAAAATAAAAGAAGATTTTGTATTAACAGTAAATGATTTAATCAATAATCAGTTTGTGTTGTTGCAAAGTGGAAAGAAGAACTATTTTGTTTTAAGAGTGGTTTAATCGGTTAATTGTTTGTTGTTTAATCGTAAAGTTTGCGAATAAACAATTAAACAAATTTACGATTTTACTAAAGAACCATTAAATTACATCCGCGGATATCAGAATTATCAAAACGGCCCAATACTTCGAAAGAATTGTTGGGCTTTTTTTTGCCTAAATCTTGCGTGGCGATAAAGGAGCAGGAATTGATGTTGGCCAAATCAATCACGTTGATGCCACCTGTTTTTCCGTTTTCTACGTAAGATAATGCGTCTTCAGTATCGCGGATCAAGATTTGCATCCAGTTTGGGCATTCAAATACGCCGTGACCGAGTGAATAGGCTTGAGAAAGCAATTCTGTCATTCCATATTCTGAATGGATGGCATCGACTCCAAAACCTTTGCAGAGTAAATCGTGGAGTTCTTCGCGAATCATTTCTTTTCTTCGACCTTTCATACCGCCGGTTTCCATGATAATCACATTTTTTAATTGGAAGTTTTGCTTTTCAATCAAATCTAATAAAGCATAGGTAACACCGATTAAAATTATGTTTTCTCCAGCGGAATCTAACTCGATTAGCTTTTGAATTAATTCATCATAATTGTTTAGGTAAAAACCGCTTTCGGGATGGTTTGATAATTTGATTAAATCGTCAACCATATAAATTAAAGACGAACCTCCGCGGTCTAAATAGGATGGAAGCAGAGCCAAAACGGCATAGTTTTCAATGTTTCCATAGAATTCAGAAAAGGCTTTTCTATAACTTTCTTCGTATAAAGTAATGTCGGTAACCAAATGTCTGGAAGTTGTCATTCCGGTGGTTCCTGAACTGGTGAAAGTTTCTTGGATTTTTTCTTCGGAAGATAAAACTTCGTGGCTTTTGAAGAACTGGATTGGCAGAAACGGAATCTGTTGCAATGATTTCACGTTTTGCTTTTCTACATTCAAGTATTGACAGAATTCACGATAAACGACATTGTTGTCATATTGGAATCTGAATACTTTTAAGGCAATCTTCTCGAATTGCTTATTGCTTGAAATGCTGAAGATGTCGGCTGGTGAAATCAATGGGAATTATTTTTGACAAAGGTATAAAATAAAAAAGCTCCAACGTGAATTGGAGCTTTTGTTATATTGAAGAAATTAATTATTTGATAACTAATTTTCTTGTAGCAGTGTTACCTTCTTCAGTAATTTTCACGATGTAAACACCAGCTTTCAAGTTAGAAACGTTTACAGTTTCAGTAGCGATTGTGTTTAAAACTTGTTTTCCTAAAACGTCAAAGATTGTAACAGCTTTGTCAGCGTTAGAGTTAGTTGCGATAGAGAATTTTCCACCAGTTACTGGGTTTGGATAAACTTTAAGACCAGCAATGTTGTTGTCTTTTACTGAAAGATTACAAATGTTTGCAGCTGTAGAAGAGTTTCTTGGGGCAACAGTTCCAACAGTAAAGTCAGCAGCATTGTTATTTGTGTCTACACATCCATTACCATTTCTTGAAGCAGAAGTAGTGTTTGATAAAACAGGAACTGGAGTTCCTCCTTCTGAAATGTTTGCAGAACCAACACCTACGAAATCAAGTACATTTGCATCTGTAGCAGAAGTTATTACTACATCACTTGATGTAAGTGCAACTTTAAAGTTAGTTCCAGACATTGCAATTGTTTGAGCTGCAACAGGTACGAAATCTGCAACTAAATCTGTAGTTCCTCCAGTTCCAGCAGCTTGCTGAACTAGGAAATATTTTCCAGGCTGGATTGTTACGTTTGGTAAATAAGTTCTTAATGGAGCTGAAGCAGTTCCTGCACCAAAAGTTCCTCCGCTAGAAGCGTATTGTAAAACATACCCATTTAAGCTAACTGCAGCTGTTCCTCTGTTGAATAATTCAACGAAGTCATTTTTGTAAGTAGAACCACCGTTTCCACCACCGCCATAAACTTGGCTGATTACTACTTGAGCAGAAGCAGAAGCAGAAGCAAGGGCAACGAATAATAAAGTGTAAAGTTTTTTCATTTGTTAGATGTTTTTTGTTATAAATATACCGCAAAGATAAGCACAATTTATTGCGCTCAAAAATTATTGTGTAAAATTATAGTTAAATGTGAAATTTTAAAGATTTTTACAACTACTTGATAATTAGTTTTCTAGTAACTGTTGCGTCGCCTTCTTTGATTTTAATGATATAAACGCCTGGCGAAAGTGAAGAAACGTTTAATTCTTTTGAAGTCATGGTGCTTTGTTGCACTTTTTTTCCTAAGACGTCATAAATCGCCACCTCTTTATTCTGCATTGATTTTGAAGAGATAAAAATTTTGCCGTTGCTTACTGGATTTGGGTAAAAATTAAATCCTTCGATAGTAGTATTACCCTTGCTTTCTTGAGCAATCGACTCAAAAGAAACTAGGAATAAGAAGAATAAAATTATATAAGCGTATTTTTTTATCATGTTTTTGGTGGGATTTGGCAATGTAAATATAAATAAAATATTTCAAAGATTGTACCAAAAAAAATGCCTTTCAAAAGAAAGGCATTTTGTCATATATTGTTTTTGGATTATAGTCCCATCCAGTCAGCCCAAGAAGGCAAGTTAGCTCCGTTTCCAGCACCAGTCGCGTTTGTTGTAGCATTGTATCCTACTCCTTCTGCTAAGTTGCTTGCAGTTGTAACATTCAAGATGGTAATGTTGTTCAATTTGTTTGCAGTAAAGAAAGTTTGAGAATCAATACCGTCAAAGTTAATTCCATAACCTGATCCAGAAACCGTACTCTTAAATCCGCTGATGTAAACATTTGAGATAGTAGCGTGAGTTCCTCTTCTTAACCACATTCCAGCTTCTTTTGTAGGTGCCGCAGAATTTCTTCCGATAAGCGTTACATTTGATAAAGTTGGGTTAGAGATTGGCGTAAGCAATGGGTTAGTTTCGCTGTTATCAGCTTCAATTCCACGGCTGTCAGAAGAAACTCCAGTTGCAGAAGATTGGTCAGAGTATAAGTTAGAAACAGTTCCGTTCCATCCTTCAGCCCAGTCAAAAGAGTCGTCTTGACATCCCATAGCAACTAAGTTTGTACCGTTAACTGAACCACCAAACCACTCAAAACCGTCATCAGAACCTTGAGAAACTAAGATGTTATTCACTGTAGTTCCAGAACCTACTGCATAAAAAGTAACTCCGTTAAATTCTGAAGTTTCAGTGATCAAGTTTCCAGAATATTCAACGATGATATGAGAATAAACTCCAGAGTTGTCAGCAGAATTAGTTCCACCATAAGTCATTCCGGTTACTTCAGCAGTAACGTTAGTTCCTCTATTTGTGATTGCATTTCCACAGATTACAAGTCCACCCCAGTCTTGTGGTGCAGGATTTGCAGCGTTTGAAGTAAACACGATTGGTTTAGCAGCAGTTCCCTGAGCGATAACTTTTGCTCCTTTTTGTACTCCTAAAAATGCAACCTCGTCACCTGAAGCGTCAGCTTCGATTCTTGTTCCAGCTGGGATTGTCAATGTAACTCCAGGAAAAACATAAGTTGCTCCTTTTAATGTATAAACTGTTCCAGCGTCTAATGTCAAATCTGATGTGATATCTCCTTCAAGAACTCCTGTTGAAGGTTCATTGTTGTTATCATTGCTGTCATCGCTTGAACAACCTGTGAACATTGCGCCTAAAATTGCTAGGCTAAATACTAATTTTTTCATTTTCTAAAGTAATTTTGTTGTTTATATTTAGTACTGCAAATATGGCTTCTCTACGCTTAAAACAAGTTAACTCATGATTATCTAATCTTTATTATAAAATAGATTAATTGTAAATTTAATGTTACTGGCTTTTCTGGTAATTTTAAACAGCTATAAACAAAAAAGCAGTCCGGAGACTGCTTTTAAAATTACTATATTTTTAGATTTTAGAATAAGCTGTACTTGATACCTAAGCTGAAATCTAAGCCTGTTTTATAAGAATAAATCGTAGCATCTCCATCGCTATTTTCTCTGTATCTTTCGATTTTAGCATCCAATAAATTCTTAACATTGAAGCTTACATTTAAGCGGTCTCCAATCGAAGCGCTTGAAATGAAATTTAAAGTTGCAATTCCTTTTTCCATTACATTTCCTCCTGTTTGGATATTTCCTAAAGAATAGATTCGATCATGAAAATAATTTCCAACTAAAGAGATTGTAGGCTTGAATGCGCCAGCTTCGATTCTGTAAGTTAAATCGGCATTTACTAACAACGGAGAAGCGCCTTGAAGTCCGTCTTTTGAATCATTAAAACTTACACTGATTGTGTTGTTTGTTTCTTGCGCCACTTTTTCAGAATCTAATTTTTGCTCAGAATACATGTAAGTAAAGTTGAATCCGGCAGAAAGATTTGACCTGTCTTCCACATTCCAAAGGTTTTTTCTGATTTCAAATTCCACTCCGGCAACGATGGCATTGTCTCCAGCATTTACAAAAGTATTGTCATTCAAGGCAGAATTCAATCTTACCTTACTGATTGGGTCAATGATATATTTACCAAAACCAGTGATAGAAATCAATTCATCATTGCTTGGAAAAAATTCCCATTTCAAGTCAAAATTATAATTGTCAGAAGGATTCAAGAATGCGTTTCCAACCGTACTTTCTCCAACAACCTCAAAACGGAAAGGTGCTTTTTCAGTAAATTGAGGTAATGTGTAAGTCTTGCTTGCCGCAATTCTCAAGTTCTGCTTGTCATTCAAAGCATATTTTAAAGTTGCCACCGGAAGAAAATAGGTTTTGTCAATTTTTGCATCGTCAAAATTTACATTTGGCAGTGAAATATTCGTATCCCATTCCATTTCTTGCAATACTTTTTCAGCTCTGACACCAATTGTATAAGTAAATTTTTCAGAAGGAGAATATTCAAAATTTGCCAATCCTGAATGAATTGAAAGATCAGCATTGTAAGTAAATGGTCTTAAGCTTCCAGCATTTCTTGAAGTAAGAATTTTAAAAGTATTGCTTACTGTCGTAGAATTTGATTGGTTGTCAGCATTCAAGAAATCATCGATTGTGTTTTCAGTCGTTGGCACAGTTCCATTGATTCTGAAGTTAAATTGCGTCGCTTCAAAATCTCTAGATTTGATTCTTCCGTTGTAACCGAAAGATAATTTTCCTTTATAATCTTCACCACTTCCTTTTAAAACTTTTAAGTCAAAAACTGCTTTTGCAGCAATTTCATTTTCTTCAAGTTCTTGAAAATATCTATTATTTGAAGACTGCGTGTTGCTG
>Ga0247817_10000056_pt1 | contig 122554 bp, 99 predicted proteins | sample UWRJL212509R1_FD_178010 | JGI IMG/M metagenome (GOLD analysis project Ga0247817, IMG submission 178010) | Plant litter microbial communities from Arlington Agricultural Research Station in Wisconsin, United States - UWRJ-L212-509R-1 | ecosystem: Environmental > Terrestrial > Plant litter >... | reverse complement strand
GTGTTCCGGCGCTGTTGGTTAGCGAAACGTTTACCACTGCCCCAGGCGTACCCGAGATTACGAAGCTCTCGCTGCCACTGGAACATAGCGGTACAGGACTTGTTGTGGTTATCGTGGCGTCGGGTTGGCCGACAAATATTTCTCTATCTGTTGGTGGTAAAGGAACTGTGCATTTTGGAGTAGTATCAGTTTCAACTTTTACTAACTCAAATTTTGCATACATTGTTAAGTATGGAGTAACAGTTGAGTAATTCCCTATACCATCCAGTTGGATAGTAGTTTGTCCTGTTGCACCTTCTAAATCATAAGAATAAGTAACGAATGCATTTGGCGTACCTGCAAAAGCTACTGTTACGGTCTCATTTGAACAAATAGAAGTAGATTGGCTAACCGGCGAAGTAAATACTACGGTTGGCATTTCAATAACTTTTACTGTTGTCGAACCCGAAATATCACATGGCTGACCTCCAACCGAACCCGTTACGGTATAAACATAATCTCCAGCTGTTGTTGGTGGCGTAAACGTTATTACATCTCCAGTTGTGGCTGTTAAACCCGGACCACTCCACGTGTAAACAGTGAGAGGATCTGTTCCATAAGCATTTAAAGTTATTGGTGTACTTGAACAAACTGAAAAATCAGGCGTAGCTGTAACAGAGCAACAAGGTTTAACCTCAATTGGTCCCGTTGATGTAGTATAAGGACAATCTATACTATTAAGTTTATAGCTTACCATATAAAACCCAGGTAAACTGTTTTGTAAATCTAGCGCTCCCGTATCTGGATCAATTGATAATCCCGGCTCATCGGCAAAATATCTTCCACCGGTACTCAGATCAACCGTATCAGGTAAAACCGGCGTCGCAGTTGACGTACAAAAGAAAGCCGCTGTATTAGGATATGAAAAAGATCCGGCAGCAACCTCTGCAGTAAGTACAAAAGAGCGTACAGTAGTACAAAACGTGGCACCTGCTGCTTCATCTGCACGCATGTCAACAATCCTAGTATAGATAGTTTTAGGCAAATCAGTAGCCGGTACATCATAACTCGTTAATTCAGCTACTGAAAGATTTGATGCATCATATAAAGCATCATCATAGGTTGTGTGATAACTTATTGTATAATTTGCTGGATTTTCAGAACCTAATATATGTGAATCCTGGCCGATATTAGGAAATGAATAACTAGATTCTACTGTATTTACGCAGATTTTCTTGTCTTCAGGGTCGTTAAGAGACATTATTTCTACTTCATTTATAGTGATATAGTCATATAATTTTATCGTGGTAGCATCAGTATTGGTATAAGTAAGCTCCACACGATAAAATGCATTTTTTCTTGTAGGTGTTACTTCAACATCAAGAGGTGCTGAACCATCTGTGATAACTTGAGTATTAAAGGCAGTAGGTGAATTCCCCTCAAACCATTCAAGTTTAACCGGTAAAATAGTTCCATTTGGACTGAATCGCCAAGTTTCTGGCACTGTTGCAGTCCAATTCCCTGTATTTCTATTCTTTGATCCCTGTTGAGCTGCCAACGCTTTAGAACCAGTTTGATTTATAATTCCTATTACACCATCTCCCGGATTGCCACTTCCTCCTCCCGGCCAATTGGTTGCGGGGGTTCTTCGCCAAACATTTACGTCAATATAGTTTGTAGATTCATAGATTACAATCTGATACGACTGTAATCCGGGCACTCCACCCGTACCATTGTTGTATAATGGTATATCAGTAGTATTGAGTACGAAGGTTCTATTTGGCTCTATACCTTGTACGTAAAAATTTATATTTTGATTAGTTGGATTTAGAATATTTGCTGGTTTCGGGTCAATATCTTGAAAAACACCAAAAATAGCATTCTTCTCAGTTATTGCAGTGTTATTGGCAGTTGCATTCAAAGGACCTCTGATTACCCATGAACAGCCATTTCCTCCACTTCCTTGTCCTGTCCCTAAGCCTACCTCTGGACCACCATACTCAACTAAATCGAATGACATAAGACCATTAGCTCCTGCTAAAACTTTTTCGTAAGTGTTACCATAAAATTTAAATTTAAAAGGAAGCGGTTGAACCGCAGACCATTTATCATCTTGATCTACGGGCAGTATTGTTCCGCCCAGCGTAGCTAGAAACCGATTGTATGGTATTTCTTCCACTTTATAATCAGTAGTTGCTCTTAGTGTTTGATATGTAGCTGCAAGTGTAACTGTAGTATTATAGCCCGCACAAAGTGGAGCAGCACGAGTAGCTCCAACATAAGCTTCATTTGGTGGTTTTGTAGTGTTAATTTCGGTTTTACGACATCCTACTTTGTCATCTATTATTACTATAGCATTGCCTGACAGTGATTTAGAGCATCCTCCATCGCTTATGCTGTCTAATGTATAAGTAACGGATATGTTTACCGGTACTGTTGAAAACCAGCTTCCTTCCCCATTATCTTCAATAACTGTAGTGTAAGGCGTGCCATCGTCAGAACTAAAATGAACAGTCGCGCCAGGAGAACCCGTAAACGTCAATACCGGATTGTAACCCGGACACATGGTTACATCTCCAGTCATAGTTGCCGTAAGATCTCTTACTGTCACTGTTACTTCCTGATCTTCTATAGATCGAGAATATACCGGTGCCGTACCGTAAGATACTTTAGTAAGCTTATATTCGAAATCACCCAATACATTAGTCGGAACAGCAACTGTAGCAACGCCGGCAGTATTTGAAACGACAGTTTGTGATGGACCATTATTTAGTGTATAAGTAAATGTGTAAGGCGCGATTCCGTTTGAGCCTGTAAAAGTAACATTTGGCGACGGACCGTTAAAACAAGTAGTGTCAGTACCCGAGGCTGTAGCACTTGGCAATGTATGCAATGCAAAATCATCCAATGCAAAATCATTTCCAACGCTATTGTAATTTACATTCCAAAGCTCGATCGTTACACATGGATCAACAACTTTAAAAGTATAAACCCTTTGCTGCCATCCATCTACTGGTAACGGCGCAACGGTACTTCCTGCAACAAATACATCATCCTGAACTCCGGTTAAAAGCAATCTAATAACAGGACGAGTGTCAAGGCTTGTAACTTCAGTAGAAACTGTTTTTACCCAATAGCTAAAGGAATAATAAGCACCAACAGTTAATCCGCAAATTCCGGTATCATCTGTTCCCGCACGATATAAATATTGAATTCCGCCCTCAGTATTTCCGTCAAAAATCATCATGTTACCTGTTCCCGAAGTATGGTCTGTACCCGAAATAAAAGTACTGTTTACCAATTGCGGATCAGTTGCAAAAGCATAATTTCCGGGAGCCGTTGTGCCTGTATATGGTGGACTTAACAATGTATATCCAGTACCATTAATGTTAAAACCGACACCATTTCCGCCAGTTTCAAAATCACCGTTGGTTATCTGATTTTGCGAAGCTAATTGATTGACAAACAATAAGCTTAACAAAAAGAGGACAAATTTATATTTCATTTTTCAGAGAATTTTAGGTGCGAAATTTACAAAAAAAGTATCTATAATTTAACTTTAATTTAATTTTTAACGTAAGGTAAAAATACGATTGTTTATAATTTAGCAGTGAATCGATTTCTTTTCACTTTATTATTTATCTTTGCGCAAGTAAAAAATGCTATTATTTTATTCTTATTTATGAGCAAACACGAAGATTTTTCAGATGAAATTGGAGATAGTCATATTGCAACCAATGCGCAAAATCCGATGCGGGAAGATGCGTTCGAAATTTCAGATGAACAAAAAATAGAATCAATCAGAAAGGATGTTGAAAATATCCTTAATACGCTTGGAATGGATCTTACCGATGACAGCCTTAAAGGAACGCCAAACCGTGTTGCCAAAATGTTTGTCAAAGAAATTTTTGGAGGATTAAACCCAAGCAAAAAGCCAAAAGCATCTACTTTCGACAATAATTATAAGTACGGCGAAATGCTCGTCGAAAAAAACATTACCCTTTATTCTACCTGCGAGCATCATTTATTGCCGATCATTGGACGCGCGCACATTGCGTATATTTCTAACGGGTCGGTTGTCGGGCTTTCTAAAATGAACCGTATTGTTGATTATTATGCGAAACGCCCGCAAGTTCAGGAGCGATTGACCATGCAGATCGTACAGGAATTACAGCGCGTGCTAGGAACTGAAGATGTTGCTTGTGTGATTGACGCGAAACACCTTTGCGTGAATTCGCGCGGGATTCGCGATATTGAAAGCAGTACCGTGACATCGGAGTTTGGAGGTAAATTCAAGCAGGAACAAACCCGACGTGAATTCCTGAATTACATTCAGCTCGAAACAAAATTTTAAACCAGCACAGAGCCCTAGCCCTGATAGAAGTGGAAATCCTTTTTGTTTGAATGAAAGCGCCTTCGACTGCACTCGGGGTGACAAACAAAAAGATTGAAACGGATAGCAGGAATCAGCTCCTAAAAATAATTCAAATGCCATTATATAAAAATCAGACCTTAAAAATCTACAATTCCCTGAGCGGGGAAAAAGAAACGTTCAAGCCAATTCACGAAGGAAATGTCGGGATGTACGTTTGTGGTCCGACCGTTTATAGCAATGTGCATTTGGGAAATGTCAGGACGTTTATGTCATTTGACATGATTTACAGATATTTTAAGCACCTCGATTTTAAAGTTCGCTATGTGCGTAACATTACTGATGTTGGCCACATTGTGGATGATGTTGATGATGGCGAAGACAAGATCGCTAAAAAAGCGCGCCTTGAGCAGCTGGAGCCAATGGAAATCGTGCAGCGTTATACTGTTGATTTTCATGACATCCTGAATAAATTCAACTTTTTACCGCCAAGCATCGAGCCAACTGCAACCGGACATATTATTGAACAGATCGAAATTGTAAAGGAAATCATTGCGAATGGTTTTGCATACGAATCGAACGGTTCGGTTTATTTTGATGTTGTAAAGTTCAATGAAACCAATCATTATGGGAAATTAAGCGGTCGAAATATTGAAGACATGCTTGCCAATTCACGTGATCTTGACGGTCAGACCGATAAAAAGAATTCGCAGGATTTTGCGCTTTGGAAAAAAGCAGAACCAGAACATATTATGCGCTGGCCTTCACCATGGAGCGATGGTTTTCCGGGATGGCATTTAGAATGTACCGCGATGAGCACGAAATATCTTGGCAATCATTTTGACATTCACGGCGGCGGAATGGATTTGAAATTCCCGCATCACGAATGTGAAATCGCGCAAAATGAAGCTTGCACGGGCCAGACTCCGGTAAATTACTGGATGCACGCGAACATGCTTACGCTTAACGGAAAAAAAATGGCGAAATCAACCGGGAATAATATCTTGCCTGGAGAAATATTGAGTGGAAAAAATGAATTCCTGAGCAAGCCATTCTCAGCTTCCGTGGCGCGATTTTTTATGATGCAGGCACATTACAGAAGCGTTCTCGATTTTTCTGACGACGCGATTGTTGCTGCAGAAAAAGGTTTTAACCGATTGATGGAAGCGATGAACGGGCTTTCGGAAATTGAAGTTTCCCCTGCTTCTACTTTAGATATTGAATCCTGGAAAAATGCTTGTTATGAAGCAATGAATGATGATTTCAATACGCCAATATTAATCGCGAATTTATTTGAAGGGGTTCGGTTTGTAAATCTCCTGAAAGACAAATCGGCAACATTGAACAATGACGATTTTAAGACTTTTTCGCATTTAATGCATGCTTTTATATTTGATGTACTTGGGCTTGAAAATGAAAAAGCCGACAATAATAATGACAAGCTCGAAGGCATTATGAACATGCTTATCGGAATGCGCAATCAGGCACGTGCCGACAAAAACTTTGCGTTGTCTGACCAGATTCGCGATCAGTTGATCACTTTGGGAATCCAGCTAAAAGACGGAAAAGAAGGTACGACCTTTACACTATAATCATACAGAAATGCAAACCAGCAACAGTATAAGCGTGAAGAAAGTTTTGATTTTTCCGTTTGTGTTATTGGTGCGTTTGTACCAAATCCTGCTTTCGCCATTGTTGCCAAATGCGTGTCGGTATTCGCCAACCTGTTCGTCGTATATGATTAAAGCATTGCAGGTTCACGGTTTGTTCATCGGATTATATTTGGGTACGAAACGAATTATAAGTTGCAATCCGTGGGGCGGCTCGGGTTATGATCCTGTTCCGGAGAAAAAATGCACGCACAAGCATTAAACCGGATACTTCTCATAACGTATCTACTTAGTAAATATGTGCACTTTTTTGCAATCTGTGTTTTGAAACAATAGCCCCCAAATTTTTTTCCGCTACTTCAAAGATTAACTCCATTTTTGGTACAATCTTCATCACAAATATTTATTTTTACACGAACCACAAACAAAACATAATATGACACATGCACTTGGTATCGTTTGGAATCCATCGGAAGGAATCGATCTTGGGTTTTTCATGGTACGCTATTACAGCTTAATGTTCGTAATTGCATTCGGACTTGGATGGTACATCACCAAAAAGATTTTTGAGCGCGAAGGCGAACCAATTGACAAACTAGACAGCCTTTTTATCTGGACAGCCTTGGCAACCCTGGTTGGAGCCCGTTTGGGGCATGTTTTTTTCTATGATTGGAACTATTACAAAAATCATTTATCTGAAATTCTTTTACCGTTCCGTTTTGATCCGTTTGAGTTTACAGGATTTACCGGATTAGCCAGTCACGGTGCCGCAATAGCAATTATTATTGCAATGTATTTCTTCAGTAAAAAAATAATGAAACGTCCGCTTTTATGGGTTTTGGACAGGGTTGTAATTCCGGTTGCGAGCGGAGCGATATTTGTGCGAATCGGGAATTTTTTCAACTCCGAAATATACGGGCACGAAACATCCGGGGATGCGTTTTATGCCGTAAAGTTTGTCCGAGAGGATGAATTCTGGGATAAAAACAGTTTATTGCAGGTTACCAATGCGCCAAATGCAAATGAAGGTTATAACATGGTTGCTAATGACCCTAGGTTTGTTGAAGTTCTATATGCGATTCCGTTTCGTCATCCATCACAATTGTATGAAGCATTCGGTTATATATTTGTATTCCTGATATTGTTCTTCGCGTACTGGAAAACAGACGCGAGACAAAAACCTGGATTTCTTTTGGGACTTTTCCTGATTTTATTATTTACCGTTCGTTTTATTGTAGAATTTGTAAAACAGAGCCAAGGCGGTTTTGAAGGAGCAAATCCGATATTATCTACAGGACAATGGCTAAGTATTCCTTTTGTCTTAGCTGGTTTAATATTAGTCTTTATTGCTAGAAAACACAAGCCGGTTTTATAACTTTAATATTTGGTATTGTCCTAGAATATTGTGTGAAAAATAAATAAATTGCCCCTCGACTGCGCTCGGGGTAACAAAAATACTTAATTTACATTCGTTGTCACCCCGAGCGCAGTCGAGGGGCATAGCTAATTGTAGATTACACATTATTCTAGGACAACGCTAAATTTTTAATAACTAAACCCGAAGTTCGTGCTTCGGGTTTTTTATTTGACACTCCTATCATAAGGACAAAAACCTCACAATTACCGTTCAGAACTCCAAAATATACGTTCGTAATCCTGTTAGTTACGTTATCCACTCCTTTAGATACGTGTGCGAACATATCAATTGGCGTTCAGAACCCCGAAATATACGTTCACAATCCCATCCGCTACGTCATCAACTCCTTTAGACACATCACCAACTTACTAATTGGCGTCTGAAACCCCACGTTACACGTCGACAACACCAAAAGAGGTATGTAGAACGTCGTAAAACACGTATTGAGACACCTAATTTGTGGTATGGCATGTGAGTTTTGATATTTGCAACGCCAACGATGCAGTAAATAACGGCATCATCGGAGTTTATCAGGACATCAGGTTAATTACATCAGGACATTAGAGCGCATAAAAAAAGCCCGAACGAATCTCGGGCTTTAATTATTTATAGGAATGAAGATTATGCAGCGTTGTGCTCTTCTTCAATTCGTTTGTGTTCGGCATCAGAAATTGTATCACACAATACCGGAGTTGCAATAAATAACGAAGAATACGTTCCTACTACAATACCGATTAACATTGCGAAGATAAATCCACGGATTGATTCTCCACCGAAGATAAACATGATTAACAATACTAAGATCATTGTCAACGATGTGTTGATTGTTCTTGACATTGTTGTATTTACTGATTGGTTTACGATTTGGTTAAAGTTACCTTTTGCTTTTCCGCTAAGATATTCACGAACCCTGTCAAATACAATTACGGTATCATTCATCGAGTATCCAATTACGGTAAGAATAGCTGCAATAAAGTGCTGATCGATTTCCATTCCGAATGGCGCAAATTTCCAGCATAAAGAGTAAATACCCAATACGAAGATAACGTCATGCGCGATTGCCGCGATTGCACCAAGGCTATACTGCCATTTTTTGAAACTTACCATAAGATAAAGGAATACGATTGCCATCGCACCTAAAACTGCCCAGTAAGAATTGGTTTTCATGTCTTCTGCAACTGTTGGCCCAACTTTAGATGCTTGTAACACTCCAAGTTTTTTACCATCATAAGAATTAACGAATTTTTCATACGTCATATCAGCACCATAATGCTTTTGAAGACCTTTGAAAAGCAGGTCATTTACTTCTTTATCAGCAGCAGTTCCGTGTTCTTCAACTTTAAATTTAGTTGTGATTTTCAACTGGTCTGCATTACCGAAGATTTTAGCTTCAACAGCTTCTCCAAATACTGCCATAAGATCATGCTTCACTTCTTCAGGAGAAACTACTTTCTCAAAACGAACCTGAAAAGTTCTTCCACCAACGAAATCTACACCCGGATTCAATCCATTAATAAATAAAGACGTAACACTCACAATTACTACAATTGAAGAGATTGCGTATGTCCATTTTTTAGCTCCAAGGAAGTCATAGTGGAAATTAGTAAACCAGTTTTTAGACATTGAAGTAACGAAAGTTAACTTGTTACCTCTAGAAACGCTCCAGTCAAGTAGCATTCTTGTAATGAAAATCGAAGTAAACAATGAAGTTGCGATACCAATTAACAATGTAGTGGCAAAACCTTGAATTGGGCCTGTACCGAAAACCAATAACACTAAACCTGTTAAGATGTGCGTAACGTTTGCATCAATGATAGAACGCATTGCTCCTTTCCATCCGAATGACGCCTTGATAGCTTCTTCCAATGATTTTCCAAGACGAAGTTCCTCTTTTGCTCTTTCATAAATAATGATATTCGCATCAACCGCAGTACCCATTGTTAACACGATACCGGCAATACCAGGCAATGTTAATACAGCACCTAAGCTTGCAAGGATCCCGAAAAGGAACAATAAGTTTACCGCTAATGCTATGTTTGCAAACCAACCTGATTTACCGTAGTAAACGATCATCCAAAGCGATACTAGTAAAAGTCCGATCAATGATGAATTTATACCATTGTCAATTGCTTCCTGACCAAGAGATGGCCCTACTACTTCTGATTGGATAATATCTGCAGAAGCCGGTAATTTACCTGCTCTTAAAACGTTTGCTAAATCTTTAGTTTGTGTAACGTCGAAACTACCTGAGATTTCAGATCTTCCTCCGGCGATTGGACCGCTTGTTACACCTGGCGCAGAATATACAACGTCATCAAGAACAATTGCAATAAAGCTTTTTTGGCTGTATGCTCTTCCGGTAAGTTCTTCCCATGTTTTAGCTCCGGCTCCGTTCATTTGCATGTTTACGGATGGCTTACCTAACTGGTCAAATGTATCCTGAGCATCAGTAATAACGCTTCCGCTCATTGGCGCAGCATTGTCTCTGTTTCCTTTTAATGCGTATAATTCGAAAGTTTCAACTTCTTTTTTAGTTTTCTCGTCAATTACTTTTCCTGGAATTCCCCAAACGAATTTTGCATAACGCTGCTCACCTTGCAATAAGATTTTGATATCGGCCCTTTTGAAATAGCTATTTACAGCAGCTGTATCTTTAGAAGTAAAAATACCAAGAACTGGTCCGCCGCCTTGAGCGTACATTTTTCCAAATAATGGATTGTTTTCTTTAGCTGTACTAGTAGAATCTTTAGTATCCGTTAATAATGCGCTTAGTGTATCTGTTGTTTTAGCAGCAGCTGCAACTTCAGTTTTAACAACTTCGGTTTTCTTCAATGCTTCATTTGCACTAACAAGGAAATTACCGATTTCTTCAACTTTATAGGTTTCCCAGAACTCTAATTGTGCTGTGCTGGACAATAATTTCTTGATACGATCAACATCTTTTGCACCTGGTAATTCAACAAGAATTCTTCCTGACTCACCTAATTTCTGGATGTTTGGCTGTGTTACACCAAATTTGTCGATACGTTTTCTAAGTACTTCAAAAGCACTCGCAACTGATTCGTCAACTTTCTTTCTGATAACTTTTTCAACTTCATTATCAGACATTTTGAAGTTAATTTCTTCTGATAAATTTTTATTTGCAAAAATTTCAGGTGAACTTAATCTAGCTCCAGTAGCTTTAAAAGTTCTAAAGAATGCATCAATGTAAGTTTCATTTCCTTCGCGTGTTTTGGTTGCCTCATCCAAAGCTTTGTTGAAAGCCGGATTTTTGGTGTTGTTTGCCAAACCTGCAAGGATGTCTTTAACTGAAATCTGAAGGATAACATTTATTCCTCCTTCAAGGTCAAGACCTTTGTTGATTTTCTTTTCCTTTACCTCATTATAAGTAAAGAAATTTAAAAACACTTTTTCCTTACCGATTGAATCCAGATACTTTACTTCCTGATCAGGATTTCCTTTGGCAAATTCCTTTGCTTTGCTTTCAACGCCATCTGCAATAAAAGTGAAAGAAAGTTGGTAAATACTTACCAGTGCAAATAAAATTGCAAAAAATTTAACGAGTCCTCTATTCTGCATTATTACTAAAAATTAATTAATTTTGTTTGTATTTTCCTGTCTTATTGGTTAAAATAGTTCAGATTTTTAATTTTATTCTAAAAAACTAATCGCCTGAATGAATTCCGGATTTTTTAAAACGAGCAAATATATAATTTACCTTATGATTAACCAATTTATTTATCGATTAATCTCAAAAAAAAGACTGCAATGTTGCAGTCTTTTTTATTTATTTCCAAAAAGCTTATGCTAAAACTGATTTTAGATCGGCATTCATATTACGAACTGCGTCTGCACTTTTCGCGAACAATGCTTTTTCTGATTCGTTTAAATCGATTGATAAAATTTCTTCAATTCCGTTTTTACCAATAATACAAGGTACGCCAATGCAAATATCACTTTGTCCGTATTCGCCATCTAAAGCTACAGAACACGCGATCATTTTCTTTTGATCATTCAGGATACTGTCAACTAAATAAGCAACAGAAGCTCCTGGAGCATACCAAGCTGAAGTTCCTAAAAGCCCCGTCAATGTTGCACCGCCAACCATTGTATCTGCTGCAACTTTGTCTAATTGTTCTTGTGAAAGAAATTCAGAAACCGGAATTCCATTATAAGATGCCAACCTTGTCAGAGGAATCATCGTTGTATCACCGTGCCCCCCAATTACCATTGCCGAAACATCATTTGCCGGTTTATCTAAGGCTTTTGAAAGATAGTATCTAAAACGTGAACTATCCAAAGCGCCGCCCATTCCGATGATTCTGTTTTTTGGCAATCCCGTAGCTTTTAGTGTAAGATATGTCATCGTATCCATCGGATTGGAAACTACAACGATAATCGTGTTCGGAGAAAATTTCAATACATTTTCGGCAACTGATTTTACAATTCCGGCATTGATTCCGATTAATTCTTCACGCGTCATTCCAGGTTTTCTCGGAATTCCAGAAGTAATTACAACTACATCACTGTTTGCTGTTTTAGAATAATCGTTCGTTACACCGCTTAATTGCGTATTGAAACCGGTATTTGTAGCACATTGCATGATATCCATTGCTTTACCTTCGGCAAAACCTTCTTTGATATCCAATAAAACTACTTCGCTTGCAATTCCTCTGTAGGAAATCACGTCTGCACACGATGCGCCTACATTTCCGGCGCCAACTATGGTAACTTTCATAATATTTGTATTTATTTTCCTGAGTTAAAATTCATATTGTACTGAAATATTCGAGTTCACAAATTTACCAAAAGCAACTGAAGTCTGCAGATAAATCTGGCTAAATTGATATCTTCCGGCAATTTCGCCTATATAATTAGTCTTGGTCTTCGAAATACTTTTGAGATTATCGTTCAGAATATCCTGAAGCGGAATAATTTGTTCTATTTCACCTTTATTTCCATTGACTTTATATTCAAAATCGCTTGTATTCATTATAAAACCTGCGGATAGCTCAAATTTCCTGAATTCTTTTGAACCATTAAATTGCAATTGCCAAGTATCAATCAGGCTGTTTAGCGAGTTGAATCCGAGATTTCCGTATGATGTCTGGACATCCAAAAAAGCCACACTGATATCTTCTTTTGAATAGGCCGCCAATGCTGCAAGATGTATCTTTTTTGCCGATAAATTTTTAAAATACTGGCTAAGATTGTGCTTTAAACCAATTCCGTATACCTGATATTCTACATTTTTAAGCGTAGTCCTCGGCGAAAACTTAGCGACTAGTTCTGTTCCGTAAAGCAATCCCAATTCTCCCTGAACATAAGGATAAACAACGGCTTCCCGATTAACGCCTTCCGGAGTTTTTATGACGACCGGCTCATTATCGAGCGTTCCGGTTAAGGTTACATATTTGTCGCTTCCCAAAGCAGAAGGAGTTACGGCAGATGTTGCTCCGTCAATCGTAAAAAATGAAAAATCACTATTTGAAATTATAAATTTCCTGTCGGATTTAGGGACGATAAACGTATTCACGTGAACTCCGAGATTAAAATCCCAAAGATTTTTCTTTTTTGGTGTTGACATCCAGCTTGATGCCGCCTGGTAAACTGCGGCATCGGTTGCTGGCGTAATATATTTGTCGGTAAAAAAGATAGCGTCGCTAACCAGATTTTCTAATTGTAGATGTAAATCTGATTGTGCTTTTACTGAACCTGCGGTTACTAAAAGCAATGAAACTATTCCTTTTAAAACGACCGGTTTACGCATCTATCTTAGCATAAACAGCATTCTTTTCGATAAATTCTCTTCTTGGCGGAACTTCGTCACCCATTAGCATAGAGAAAACTCTGTCAGCTTCGGCCATGCTGTCAATTGTAACCTGGCGTAACGTCCTGAAATTCGGATCCATTGTAGTTTCCCATAATTGCTCCGCATTCATTTCTCCAAGACCTTTATAACGCTGGATTCCGGCGCTTCCTCCCATTCTTTCGTTTGCCTGGTCACGCTGAACATCGTTCCACGCATATTCTTTTTTATTCCCTTTTTTCACTTGGTATAATGGCGGTGCGGCAATATAAACGTGTCCCATTTCAATTAATTCCTTCATAAATCTGAAGAAAAATGTAAGAATAAGTGTTGAGATGTGACTTCCATCGACATCGGCATCACACATGATAATTACTTTGTGGTAGCGTAGTTTTTCAAGATTTAATGCTTTGCTGTCCTCGGCAGTTCCGATAGTTACTCCCAAAGCAGTAAATATATTTCGGATCTCTTCATTTTCAAAAACCTTATGATGCATTGCTTTTTCCACATTCAGGATTTTACCTCGCAATGGAAGAATTGCCTGAAAATTACGGTCACGTCCTTGTTTTGCTGTTCCGCCTGCCGAATCTCCCTCGACAAGATATACCTCACATTTTGCCGGATCCTGTTCAGAGCAATCGGATAATTTTCCTGGTAATCCGCCACCGCCCATCACGGTTTTGCGCTGTACCATTTCACGCGCTTTTTTTGCAGCATGGCGCGCTTGCGCAGCAAGAATCACTTTTTGAACAATAATTCTGGCATCGTTTGGATTTTCTTCAAGATAGGCTTCAATCATATCGCCGACAGCCTGACTTACCGGCGAAACCACTTCCCTGTTTCCAAGTTTGGTTTTGGTTTGTCCTTCAAATTGCGGCTCGGCAACTTTTACAGATATAATCGCGGTCAAACCCTCACGGAAATCATCTCCGGAAATATCAAACTTCAATTTATCCAGCATTCCGGATGCGTCGGCATATTTCTTAAGCGATCTTGTTAATCCGGTTCTGAAACCCTGTAAGTGCGTTCCACCTTCGTGCGTATTGATATTGTTCACGTAAGAAAAAATATTCTCCGTATAACTTGTATTGTAAATTAAGGCAACCTCAACCGGAATCTCGCCTTTTTCATTATCCATGCTGATAACGTGCGCGATGATTGGCTCACGGTTTCCATCTAAATAACGAATATATTCTTTAAGACCTTCATCGGAATGAAAAACTTCCTGTACGAAATTTCCGTCCTTATCTAATTCTCTCTTGTCTGTAAAAGTAATCGTGATTCCTTTGTTAAGGAACGACAATTCGCGCATACGAGCTGATAAAGTATCGTATGAAAATTCTGTAGTTTGTGTAAAAATGGTATCATCCGGGTAGAAAGTCTGCATCGTACCACGTTTTGTGGTTTCGCCGATTTGCTTTACAGGATAAAGTGCTTTTCCTTTTTCATATTCCTGTTCGTAGATTTTTCCATCGCGGAAAACTGTAGAACGCATGTGATTTGAAAGTGCATTAACAACGGAAACACCAACACCGTGCAAACCTCCGGAAACTTTATACGAATCTTTGTCGAATTTACCTCCGGCTCCAATTTTTGTCATTACGACTTCAAGCGCGGAAACACCTTCTTTTTTGTGCATATCAACCGGAATTCCACGACCGTTATCTTCAACGGTAACAGATCCATCCTCGTTAATCGCTACGCCTATTGTATCACAATGGCCGCCCATTGCTTCATCAATAGAGTTATCTACAACTTCATAAACTAAATGGTGCAAACCACGAACGCCTACATCTCCAATATACATGGAAGGACGCATTCTAACGTGCTCCATTCCTTCTAATGCCTGAATACTGTCTGCTGAATAATTATGCTTTTTATCTTTCTCGTCGCTCATATTATGTCTTATTCTGTATGATTTTTGTTTAACGAACAAATATATGTAAACGAGACTAATTATCGCTTAAAAAGCCTTATTTAAGCCGTGAAGTTATTAACATTTTGTTGATTGTAAGAATTTCCAGAACAGCAAAAGCGCCGGGATTACCCGACGCTTTACTACAAACAAACTATATAACTATAAAACTCACTAAACTGCAACATTTGATTTTGCGATTTCGGTATCGGCTTTAACGTGCGCGGCATTTGCGCGTCCGCTTGGGTCTTGGTTTTCCTGCCATTTCGGGATCCATTTTCTTACCGTTTGCGCGGCACTTAACTGCGGATAATATTTATGGAAAATATCTCTGTAAAAATAGGCTTCTTTCGTTGTTGGCGTATTGTATGGGAAACGACTTTCTGCACTTTCCAGTTGCTCATCGGTAACTCTTGACGCACAATATTCGATTAGCTGATCGATCCAGTTATAACCAACTCCGTCCGAGAATTGTTCCTTTTGCCTCCACAAAACTTCATCCGGAAGATATGGCTGATCCGGAGTATCAAAAGCTTTTCTCAAAATATATTTTTCTTTTCCGTCATAGGTTTTTGGTTGCTTTTCTTCTGATTTGATTCGCATTGCAACATCAAGGAATGCTTTATCCAAAAACGGAACTCTGGCTTCTAAACCGTGCGCCATCGTAGATTTATCGGCTCTTAGTAAATCGGCCGTAAATAATTTCTGTACTCTTTCGATAGTTTCCTTCTGGAAATCTTCGGTTGACGGCGCGTTTCTGAAATACAAATAACCTCCAAAAACTTCATCAGCTCCTTCACCTGAAAGTACAACTTTTATTCCCATATCCGTAATTGCCTTCGACAGGAAATACATTGGCGTACTTGCTCTAACGGAAGTTACGTCGTATGTTTCCAAATGCCAGATCAGTTTGTCAAGAATTTCAATTCCCTGTTCAATCGTAAAGTGGATTTCGTGGTGTTCTGTTCCTAAAAATTCAGCAACTTTTCTCGCAGCTTTTGCATCTGGAGCTTCTGCATCCAATCCGATTGAAAAGGAATGCAGTTTTTTCCCTTTTTCTTTTAATAATCTTGCTGCAATTGAAGACGTTAAAGAGGAATCCAATCCGCCAGAAAGCAAGACACCAATTGGCACATCGCTCATTAATCGTTTTCTTGTGGCTTCGGTTAATGTTTCTCTGATCAGTTCTAAATCGAGAGTTTGATCTGCTTTTTCATAATCTTCATATTCCGGACGGTAATATTTTACGAAACCGGTTTTTGGTGTATAAAAATGTCCCGGAGGAAATGTTGAAAATGTTTTGCATTGGTCTGCGATTGGTTTCATCTCAGAAGCGAAATAAATTCGGCCTCTTTCATCCAAGCCATAATATAAAGGCTTTACACCAAGCGGATCACGACCTGCGATGAAATCATCTCCATCAATAACTACAAACGCAAAATCTCCGTCTAATTTATCAAGAAATTCATATCCGAATTCTTCATATAAATGTACAATTACTTCAGAATCAGATTTGGTGCGGAAAATATGGTTTTTTAAAAGTCCATCCCGTAATTCCTGATGATTGTAAATCTCACCATTATGAACCATATATGCAGTTTTCGTACCTTTTATCGGCTGACGACCTGAATGCAAATCGATGATCGATAAACGCTCATGGCTTAGAATATGTCCATTTTCCGTAACGTGTAAATCGCTTTCATCCGGTCCGCGATGCGACATCCTTTTTGAAAGTGCTTTTACAAGTTGCTCATCTTTTCCTTTTCCAATAATGGCTAATATTCCGCACATACTTAAAATCTTTAATTAATTATTTTGATAAGGCAAATTTGAGTTATTACTTTCATTTAATAAACCAAATACCATTTATTACTTACATATTAAAACTAAAACAAAGATATTTACAGAAATTAGAAACAAAATCTTATGTAAAAGATAATTTAAGTTTCAAATCATAAAAAAAGCCGTCCTAAGACAGCTTTTAGTTAACTTGTAATCGGAATTACGTTATTTCTTCGATGATATAATTTGTTGAATTGATCTTAAACGAAAAGCCAACCTCGTTTCCCATTAATTTATTTCCCAGCGGCGATTGTGGAGAAAGCGCTATGATATTTTTAGAATCAATCGTGATTTTTGGCAAAGCCGCACTCACAAAAAGCAGGATTCCGTTTGCTTTCACCAAACTTCCTAAAGCGACTTTTGACGAAATTAAACTCGGATCAATTTTATCCAAAACGGATTTCTGGTCCAGAATTTCAGTAAGTTTATAATTCAGCTTTTCCTGTTCGATATGCATCATTGACAAAGCCGTTTCGTGTTTATCGCCGGCAGAACCTTTCGCGTCATTTTTGGAATCCTCGGTCAATGCTGCAATCATATCGCGAAAAGCATCAATTCGATCCTGAATTAATTGCTGGTAATGTTGGTGGATTTTGTGCTTAATCGACACTTTTTAAAAATCAAATTTATAGTTTGCTCCCAAAATCACCTGGAATTGCTGCACAGGATAATTCAGCCATCTTTCATACGCCTGATTCGCGATATTGTTGAGTTTCAGGAACGCTGTTAATTGCTTGTTGTATTTGTAACCAACATTAAAATTAGCATCCAAATAGCCATCAATCGTATGAATATTATCACCGATAGCCGTGAATGATTTATCTTCCTGAAAATCCAGCCTTTCTCCAACAAAAAATAAATTAGCACCCGCAAACCACTTGTCTGTTATGTTTACATCAAGACTTGTTCCAAGCTTGATTTGCGGTAAATTCCACGCTTCCGATTCGAGATCATTATTGTACGAGGCAAAAGTTCCGTTGATTCCGAAAGTAACATTTTTAGAAAAATCGGCTTTTAATTCACCAAAAAAGCTGATGGTTTTCATATCGTCATAAACCACATTGAAGGAGTTTCCAAACAGATAATTTTCATTAGTTGCATCCTGCGAATAATCATTGGCTTTAAACAATGCTTTGTTTTTTTCGCTTAAATAAGAACCTCGAATATTATAGCTTACATTGTTCGATAATTTCCCTTTTAAACCAACATAAATATCATATTGGCTGTCGGTTGGCGCGATAAGCAATGTTGGCGATAAAAACGGATTCTGGTTGGTAAAATCACGGTAGCTGTTTTGCTGCAAGCCGCCTTCAGCTCCTGCATAAGCAACCATTAAATTTCCGACAACTTTATAAGAAGCTGTTACTTTTGGATAAACGAAAATGTCACTTTCTGAGCCAAAATCAGTTCCGTTGTAATTGTTTTTCAAAGTATTCAGATACACAACCTCAACACCTAAATTTAGCGTTAGGTCATCTCGCAAAAGTTGGTAATTTGGATTAGCGCTTACGGCTAGATAGGAATTCTCATTTGCGAAAACCGGTCCTTGATTATCTACATCTGCCGGAAAGGATTTCTCGAAACTACTGCTGATATAATCAAGTCCAAAGTTTGTTTTTATAAAACTTCCGCCAATATCAAACTTTAATGTAGGCTTAACTATAAAACGGTTTTCTTCCGATCCATACGAATCCCAAAAACGGTTATATTTAATTGTTCCTTCGTTGGCTGACGTGCTGTTTTGTGAAATTTTTCCGCCAAGATAAAAATTGTGGAACGTATGCGACGGATCAATTCCATCAATCAGGTTGGCACGATCTGCATCGGCTAAATTATTTCCGAAAAATTCCGGTAAACCATACCAATTATACACTTGATTCTGGTATCCTATATCTGCATTCCAGGAATAATTTTGCTGACGACTTCCATAAGTCAAGTCAATAGAAGTATCGTAAAATTTATCATCCAGCTCTACTCCTTTTATATTTCCCTGTGCAGATTGATGGCGCAGCATTCCGCCAACATAATCTGTCGCGCTTACATTTTCAGTAATAAAAAGCTCGGCATTTGCGGAAGCGTAACTTCCAAAGCCTAATGTTGCGTAATTCTTAAATATGCGTTCCTGCGCGGTTTTATCAACGCCAGCGGCACGTCCTTTTGAAGGCGTAAATGTAGAAGCAACCGGAAATGAAAAAATGTTATAGGTAATATTTTCTTTTTTCAGCGTTTCCTCATCGTCGAGAACCGGCGTTTCTTTGACTTTAAAAGCATCCGAAACTGTTGGCGTATATGGCTTTACCACATTCACGACTTCTGTTCCGATATTTTCATCTTTCTTTTGTGAAAATGTAGTTTGCGAAGCGGCAACTAGCAAAAGAAATGCAATTGTATATTGAGATTTGATTGTCATACTAATTGGATTGAATGGTGTAAATTAATTTTGGATGGACGAATTGGTTTTAGATTCTTCTGCCTTAATTATGGCTAATTCGGCTTTGGCTTCTTCGATAACATCCGGATAATCAGAGAAATTCTTGATTACGCTATCCAAAATATAGGTCGCATTGAAACTGTCTTTCAATCCGTAGAAATTCTTTGCCATTATTACCAAACCTTTCGCGCCAAAATAGCGATATCCGGAATAATTTTTAGTCAGTTTTTGAACCGCTGCATTTGATTCCTCAAATTTCCCATCTTTGTTTTTGAAATAAACATCATAATACAATGCTTCAGCGGCAACTTCACCTTTTGCGATTGTAAGTAATTTTGCATAAGCCGTTCTCGCTTTAGCTTCATCTTTTGCTTTAATAGCCGATCGTGCTACGATAATCTGAGCGTCACTGCGTACTTTATCATCCGTTTTTGGATTTGCCAATACCTTCTCTGCAGAAATTACCGCATTTGGATAATCCTGTTTTTCATAGTACGATTTCATAAGATTTGCTTGTGCAAAAGTGATATTCTGAGGATAATCAGCTTCAGTTTCCAATCGCTTTAAAACTATGATTGCTTTGTCATAATCTTTTGATTTCAGGTAAACTTGTGATAATCTTGCCAAAGCCTGTTCTGTAAATTCGTTTCTGGATTTTGATATTACGAATTCATAGTTCGGAATTGCGTTGTTTTCCAATCCATCGGCAAAATACATCTGACCGAGGTAAAAATTAGCTTTCAAAGCATGGATTCCGTTAGGGAATTTTGCAACATAACCTGAAAAACCTGTAATTGCGGCTTTCGTATTGTTTTGCAAATATTGTTTTTCAGCGGCTTCATAAGTATCATTGTCGAGTTCGGCATCGCTAACCTGAACATAATCCAAAGTTTTAACCCAAGTTGCGTATTCATCGACATTTCCGGAATCAACATAGATGAGACGCGCCGTTGCTACAGCTTCTAAAGCTTCCGGCGTATTTGGATAATCGGCGGCGACTTTCTTGAATTTAGAAATTGCCAGCTCATTTTTATCTTCGTTATAATAAACCAATCCCTGGCGAAGCATTGCTTTTGCACCATAAATTCCGTTTTTGAATTCTGCTATTAATTTATCGTAGGTTTTGATTGCGTTGTCGGTTTGCTTTTCTGTCACATATGTATTTCCAAGTTCAAACAAAGCATCATCGCGGTATTGCGATTTCTGGAAAGTTTGCACGAATTTATTCAGATCTTCAATTTTCTTTTCATTGCGCGCTACGAAACCATAGCTGATTGCTTTTTGGAAAGCCGCATAATCGGCATCAACACCTTTTTGCTCGATCGCTTTATTGTATGCATCCATTGCCGGCCAGTATTTTGCGCTTACAAAATAACTGTCGCCAAGACGAAGATAGGCGTCATTCAGTCGTACGTTATCCGCTTTTCCGGCACTGATGAATGTTTGGAAATTCGTTGCTGCTTTTTCATACTCTTTCAGTTTAAAATAAGCATATCCAATATTATAGTTGATGTTTTTATATTCAGGCGTATTTTTAGCTTCGGCATTTTCCAGAAAAGTCCTGAAATCCAAAAGCGATTCTTTGAAACTATCCAAAACATATTCCGTTTCGCCTTTCCAGAACGTAGCTCGCGCAGTAAATTTCGCATCTCTCGGCTCAGCAATTGACTTCTTGAACATTTCTAGTGCCGTTTTGTAATCGCCGTCGGTGTATAATTCCAAACCTCTGTAAAAAGCTACTTTTTGATATGCCTGCTTGTTTGCAAAACTTTTATTTTTCTCCAACAAAACCAATGCCCCTTTGTAGTTTTTTGATGTAATAAAGGAATTGATTAACAAGGTTTCAATTTCCGGCTTGTTAGGATTTGCCGGATATTTTTCTAAAAATGCAGACAAAACATCTGGAATTGTCTGATATGAATTTCCGATTTCATAGCTTAATTTCGCATAATTCAAAAAGGCATCTTCCTGAATTTTAAGATCGAAAGTCATTTCAGAAGCGGTCTTAAAAGCATTTAAAGCCTGTTGTTTTCTATCGGTTTTCAGGTAACTTTCTCCTAAATGATAATACGCGTTTTGAGCTACGAAGTCATTTCCATCAATAATTTTATTGAATTGCGAAATAGCGCTTTCATAGTCTTTCTGTTGATAATACGCATATCCAAGCAAATAAAAATCCGTGTTGTTCCACTTTCCTTTTTTGCCTTTGTACTCTTTTAAATACGGAATTGCCTTATCATATTGCTTTAGGTTGAAATAACTTTCGCCTATAATTTTATTCAGTTCCGATTTTTCAAGCGCATTTGATTTTGCCATTGCACGCGTACCTTCGTCAATTGCTTTTTGGAAATTCCCAAGCTTAAAGTTCATATCCGCTTGGAAATAGGACATTTTTTCCTTGTATTTTTCCTCGCCGGAAATCTGCTCAAACTGTTTCGTTGCTTCTTTATAATCATCGGCTTCATACGCCATCGTTCCCAGATAATATTTTGCCTGAGAACCATATTCTTTAGAGTTGGCAACGGTATTGAAATATTTAGTAGCTTCTTTTTTATTTTTTGCAGTATAATAGCTGTATCCTTTCTGGAAATTGAATTTGTCTGTATCCTCGCTGCTCAATCCGCTTTCGTCAACTTTATCAAACCATTCCAATGCCTGCGGATATTGGCCTTGCTCAAAATAATAATGAGCAACTTCGATATAAGCCTGATTTTGCTTTGAGCTCGTAGGATAACTCGTCACGAAATCTTCCATCAGTTTATCTGCGCCCGATTGATTTAGCCGGATGGCGCAATTCGCAATATAATAGGAACAATCCGCTTGGATTTCCTGATTGAAATTGGTTTGTTTTACCTTTTCGAAAATAATCTGTGCCGATTGATACTGCTTTTCTTTGTAGAGTTCGACTGCACGGTTGTATTCTTTAAGATCGTGCGTGTAAATTGCAGTTTGTTGGGCTGAAACTGTTGTGGTGCTTCCCACAGACAACAGTGTCAAAAGTAGCCAGGAATGTTTGTGCATTTCGGTTTGGTTTTTAAAAATTCAAATATATCAAATTCAATATTGGATAACGAACGAAAAACCGAATTTAGTATTTAAAACGCTAGTGCAAACTGATAAAATAACAAAATTTTAATAGTCTTATCAACACTAAAAACCGAAACTGAAATTTTATTTTGAATACCAACCATATCTTACTACTTTTACAACAACAAACAAAAACAAGTTATGTCGCAAACGGTACTGTCTTTAAGAAACGTTACAATTTACCAGGAGAAAAAAGTTATTTTATCGGATGTTAACCTTGAAGTCAATCACGGTGAATTTATTTATATCATTGGAAAAACCGGTTCCGGAAAAAGTAGTTTCATGAAAACCCTTTATGCCGATTTGCCATTAGAAGAAGGTCAGGCAAGCATTGTTGATTTTGATTTAGCGACATTAAAAGAGAATAACATCCCGTTTCTGCGTCGTAAAATCGGGATTGTTTTTCAGGATTTCAAATTACTTCCGGATCGTAATGTAAATGAAAACATGCTTTTTGTATTGAAAGCTACCGGATGGAAAGACGAGAGTGAAATGCAGGAAAAAATTGACGAAGTTCTCGACAAAGTTGACATGAGAAGCTTATCGAAAAAAATGCCGCATCAGTTATCCGGAGGTGAGCAACAGCGTGTTGCAATAGCGCGTGCTTTGCTAAATGATCCCGAATTGATCCTTGCCGATGAGCCAACCGGAAACCTTGATCCTCAAACCAGCGTTGAAGTTTTGGGTGTTCTGAAGAAAATCAATGAAAACGGAAAAACAATAATCATGGCAACACACGATTATGCGCTTTTATTGAAATTTCCATCAAAAACATTGAAGTGTGAAGGCGGAACTATCTTTGAAGTTGTTCAGAAAACCGTCTGATTTTGAAAGCCATTTTTGAAAAACCGGCATTCCTTTACAGCTGTTATTGTTTGTATTCCGTTATTCTTTTGGCTTTTGTAATTTTCAATGATACTATATTCTACCCTGATTCGCAAGGATATGTAGATATGGATCTTAATCGCAGTATTGGATATCCATTATTTATAGAATTTCACAGGGTTTTATTTGGCGGAAACTCGATTTCTGTGATAGCTTACACGCAGTTTTTTCTACTCCTTGCTTCTGCAATTTTTTTCGTGAAAAGTTTAAGAAACACGCTTCATCTAAATAAATGGACGTTATTTACTATATTTATTGTCGTGCTCACACCGGTATTTTATGAATTAAAACTGGCAAATTCTTTACTATCGGAAAGCGTGGCTTATCCACTATATCTTTTCACAATTGGGAATCTTCTCATTGCGATTTTTCAAAACCGAAAAAAGAATTTTTATTACGCACTTCTACTCCTTTATTTGCTGATCTGTGTAAGAGGTCAATTTTTATTTCTTCTTCCGATAATTGTCGTAACCGCACTTTTCCATGATGGCAACCGTAATTTCACAAAAGATAAGATCATTCTTTTACTAAGTACTTTTGCAGTGTTTTTTACGTCGATTTTAACGGATGTCGTTTTTCATAAAATCCAGCACGGTTATGCTACTACAACGCCTTGGACGGGCATTCAGATTTCTACTTTGGCATTTTTTACAGCCGATAAAAATGACGCTGATGCATTAAAAACCAAAGATCAAAAAGAATATTTCTATCATATATACAAGCAAATTTCGAATAAAAAACTTCTTCTTAGCCAAATTGATGACACTGTAGATGTGACGGACTTCTATTATGATAATTATGTCTCCATTTGCAATGGAACTATTAATGAGCAAGGAGAACTTTTTTTTACAAACCGCGGTAATCAGGAAGAACAAACAATATTAAATGATAAAATGTCGGCTTCGATAACCATTCCATTGATCATGGATAATTTCCAAAAGTGGTTTTTGATGTATTTCAGGATTATTGTAAAAGGATTCGGCTCGGCAAAATATATGATTGCATTTCTGTTTTTATTAATTGCCAGTACTGGAATCTTTATAAAATCGAAGAATAAAATTTCAAAAGTCTTAATTTTATTTTGCTTATTATTGTTCGGAAATATAGTGTTGGTAGCTTTGGCCGAACCTGCAATCAGTCGTTATACTTTTTACAACAATTGGATTTTAATCACGATTTTACTGTATTTATTTCAACAATCATTTCAAAAAAAGTCCAATGACTAAAGAACTTTCAGTAGTAATGCCGTGCCTGAACGAGGCTGAAACAATTGTTGTCTGCATACAAAAAGCCCTTACTTTTTTTAAAGCAAATGGTATCGATGGTGAAGTGATAATTGCTGATAATGGTAGTACTGACGGTTCGCAGGAAACTGCGATTTCATTAGGCGCAACGGTAATTTCAATTCCTCAAAAAGGATATGGAAATGCGCTTAAAGGCGGATTTGAAAACGCAAACGGAAAATACATTATCATGGGCGATGCCGATGACAGTTATGATTTTTCCGCGTTGTCGCCTTTTATTGAAAAACTGCGGGAGGGAAATGATATGGTAATAGGAAACAGGTTTAAAGGCGAAATCAGAAAAGGCGCCATGCCATTTCTACACAAATATTTAGGAAATCCTGTGCTTTCTTTTTTAGGAAGATTATTTTTTAAATCTTCGATTGGCGATTTTCATTGTGGTTTGCGAGGATTTACAAAGGAAGCTTTTATAAAGATGGAACTGACAACTTCCGGAATGGAATTCGCCTCAGAAATGATCGTAAAAGCGAATCTGCTGAACCTGAAAATTGCTGAAGTTCCAACCGTACTTTACCCCGACGGACGAAGCAGAAAACCACATTTAAAAACGTGGAGCGACGGCTGGAGACATTTACGTTTTTTATTGCTTTACAGTCCACAATGGCTGTTTTTTATGCCAGGATTATTTATGATGGTTGTTGGTTTTGTATTTTCAGTGGCATTGATTCTCAATCCAATTACGATTTCAGGAGTAACTTTCGACGTTCATACTCTTTTATATTCGAGCAGTCTGTTTGTGATCGGATTTCAGTTTGTAGTTTTCTATGGTTTTACAAAAGTATTTGCCGTGACACAAAAATTACTGCCAAAAAGTAACCGATACAACGCATTATTCAAATTTATAAATCTTGAAAAAGGATTGATTCTGGGCTTTTTATTGGCAATTATCGGAATCAGCTTAAGCATTTACGGATTGTCTTTATGGTCTGATGAACATTACGGAACTCTTGAAACACGAACAACTTTACGCATAATAATTCCTGCTGTAACCATAATTATTATCGGCGTTCAGATTGTATTGTTTAGCTTTTTCTTTAGCATATTAGGATTGAAAGATGAAAAAAATTGATTATTTACTACAAGGCCAAAGGATAAAACAGGCGAAAAAATACATTACCGGAAATTCAATTCTGGATATCGGATGTCATTATGGCGAGCTATTCGAAATCATAGGAAAGAAGAAATCCATTACAGGGGCCGGAATCGATGGTGTTCTGGACCGAAAAATTGAAAAAGAGCATTATACATTATTTCCGGGTTTTTTTCCGCAGGATTTTCCGCTTGAAAAACAATATGACAACATTACGCTGTTAGCCGTTTTGGAACATATTCCATTGCAGGAACTTGAACAATATCCGGAATTGTTAAGCCGTTACTTAAATCCGAACGGACGCGTAATTGTAACAGTTCCAACAAAATATGTAGATTATATTTTGGATTTCCTCGTTTTTTTTAAGCTTATCGACGGAATGGATCTCGAACATCATCAGGATTTTGAAAGACCTATTATTAAAAAACTCTTTACAGAAAACGGTTATAAACTGATCGCAGACAAACGTTTTGAGCTTGGCCTGAATATTTTATACGTTTTTGAAAAAATATAGAATTACTTTTTGCCTTTCTTGTAAACGTGAGGATTTTCCTTAATCCCTTTTTTAAACAATTTTCGCAACTTCATTCTTAACCACGCGTCAACTTGAAGAATAGCGTCAGAGAACTTGTTTTCCGGTCTTCCGCGAAATGATGTTACATGAAACGCATCTGTTTCCAACAACGGATTTTCCGAAAAATAATAGTTTGATACGCAACGACGGAATTCATCCGAAATTACCGGAGAAACCGAATGTAATGAGTTAGCGTGCGTTGCCATTACGACCAATCGGTTAAATTTGCTCGTAATCGTTATTTGTTCTTTCTCTAATCCGTTTGGCCAAAGTTCAAGATTTCCGCCATTTTCAAGTTTCCAATCCGGAGTGACATAATATAGTAGGTTTAGAACACGCCAATATTTCCGGTCTTTATCATGGGAATTATCGAGATGCGGATTCAGGTAATGTCCGTTTCCCATCATAGAAATTCCGCCAGCATAAAGGCTTTCATCCGGAACTACTGTGTCAATCTGACAAATTTCGGCAACAAGATCAATAATATTTTTCTCCTGAAAAGCATAAATTATTTCCTCAAGCAGCGGATTGTATGCATCCATTTGAACGGCAATAAATTTTCGCTCGCGAATGTTATTCTTCAAAATCATTTCCTCAGGCTTGGGAAATGCATTTTTTATATCGAGCGCAATTTCCTGCGGAAGTAAATTATCGAGGAAAAAATACCCGATTTCAGATTTGCTTTCCGAAAACTGTTGTGCAATTTCCTGACGCTTTTCCGTTAACGCGATAAAAATATATTCGGCGAGTTTTTTTCTGTTTAATTCCATTTTTCAAATATTGCGTTGGCTAAAATCTTCGCGTTTTCACTATCATTCATATACGTTTCCAAAACGCTCTTTCGGATTTCATAATCCTGAAAAGGCTTGTTCCTGAACGTGCTTATTTTATTAATAAGTTCCGATTCGCTATTTGTAAATTCACATAACTGTGTAACTTTTGCGTCGTCCATTATGTTTTCATTAATGAAACAAAACCGGCTGTTGCAAAGCGAATTCATCAGTTTAAGCTTAGTTCCCGATTGCTGAAAAGAAAACACAAGATTGATTTGCGCATCATTCAATAATTGTTTTAAATGTGCGAAATTATTAATTCCGGAAAAGGAAATATTTGCTGAACCCTGAATTAATTCTCTAATCTCTTTTTCGCCGTTTGATGATGCGATGACAAGATCAAAATTGGTAATTTCCTTAAAAATCCTGATTAGATATTTAGCAACCCGCATGTTATCCGACATTCGTAAATCTCCGTGATAAATCGCATACTTTCCTACTCCATCCAGTTTTTGAACGGTTTCATTTCCGTGAAAAACCGGAATATACATTGCATTTCGGAATTTTTCAGTAACGATGCTATTCTCAAAATTTGACAGTGTAATTACTTTCTGAAATTTCCCAATTACATTTTCATAATATTTATATTTCAAACCTTCGGCAAAGAAAATCAGTTTTTTAAACGGATTGGTTTCGCTTTTTGAAATTCCGTAGAAATAATTGTGCTCAATATTATGCAATCGCAGGATTTTATGATGATCCGGAAGTGTATCTTTACTAACTAAATACGTCGTTTTCAAGCCTTCAAAAAGTATTGGAGCATCAATTAAATTAAGGTTTTTTAGAAGATTGCCGCTTTTCCTGTTACGGACTGAAAACGGTAATCTTGAGAAAAAATCAAAAGCGCTTTTGTTATTTTTGTAATAATATACTTTAGCGCAAATAGCTTCTAATTCTGGATTCTGAGTCGGGATTTCATCAACAAAACAATGAAAATGAATGGCTATCCCAAGTTGCGAAAGTGGTTTTAACTTGTAAAAAACCTCGACAATTCCACCATAAACCGGAGGAAACGGGTTATCAAAACTGACGATATGTAGAAGTTTGTCTTTCACTTTAGTCTAATGAACCAAAATTACTACTATTTATTCTATGAAAATAAAGTATTTTTGGTGAAATAAAGGTTTCCGATTGCTTATGCCATTCTTTTCCGTCATCATTCCGCTTTACAATAAAGAAAAATTTGTTGAAAATGCTGTAAGAAGTATTTTGGCTCAGACTTTTACGGATTATGAAATCATAATTGTTGACGATTGCTCGACTGATAAGAGCCTTGAAATTGCTTCGGGAATTATTTCTGATACGATTACGATAATCCGGCACGATAAAAACAAAGGGCTTTCAGCATCCAGAAATACCGGAATAAAAGCGGCAAATGCATATTACATAACGCTTCTTGACGCTGACGATTTGTGGAAACCCAATTATCTTGAGAAGCTATTTTCGTTGATTCAGAAATTCCCGGAAGCTGCTTTATTTGGGACAAATTACGAAGAATTATATCCTGGAAACAAAGCAATTCTTCCTGCAAATAATCTCAACTTAAGATCGGACGGAATTGTATCGGACTTTTTCGCCAGCAACCTCGGACAGCCAATTTATTGTTCGTGCAGCATTTGCATTTCAAAAAATGTATTTGAAAAAATTGGCTATTACAACGAAAACATCACTTTTGGTGAAGATGTAGATTTTAATATTCGTGCGAATAGTGAATTTAAAGTTGCTTATTCACCGGAAGCATTGGTTAGTTATACGATGTTTTCGGAAAACCAGATTACAAATACGAATCTCAAAAACAAGACAATAACCGATTTTGATTCGTATGAAACGCTTGCAAAAGAAAACAAAAACCTGAAAAAATACCTGGATTTCAATCGCTACATAATGGCTAGAAATTACCAGATTGAAGGCGATGTGCGGAATTTCACTAAGATGAAAAACGGTATAAATCCGAATCCTGAAATTTCCGGGCTCAATGCAAAACAACGTTTTTTGCTGAATGCTCCGGCATTTATATCAAAATGGCTGAAACAGATTAAAGCGGCTTTTATAAAGAAGGGAATTCGCTTTACGACTTTTGGTTAACATACGCTAAATATTCCCCGTACTCGCGAATGTAATCGTCTTCGCTAAAAACTTCTGAAGCCAGTACCAAGCAAACCGCGCCGGAAGAGAAATTTTCGAGTTCGCGCCAAATATTGTTTTTGATAAGCAAACCTTTATCCGGCTTATTCAATGTAATGCTTTTTTGATTCTTTCCATCTTTAAGCACAACATCAAAACTTCCGGAAATGGCTATTAAAACCTGCTGTAAATTTTTGTGTGCGTGTCCGCCTCTTTTTGCAGAACTCGGTATATCAAACAAATAATAAACACGCTTTACTGCAAACGGAATCACGTCATTCTCAATTACAGCAATGTTTCCAAGATGGTTTTCAATTTTCGGAATGTTGATTATTTCAGTGTTCATAAGGCTAACTTACATTAATTTTTAAATACTCCAGCCATTGTTTTCCAATAATTTCAATATCAAATTTTTGAACGGTTTGGATAGCATTTTGCTTGCAGATTTCATGTAATTTTGCATCATTTACCATTCGATTCATTGCTTCGGTCAGTTTATCGAAGTTTTGATTTTCTACGAGAAGTCCGTTGTGTTCATTCAAAATAATTTCATTTGGACCTGCGAAACAATCAAAAGCAACAGCTGGCGTTCCCGTTGACAATGCTTCCACTATTACATTTCCGAAGCCTTCATTTTTACTGGACAAAACCAAGAAAAGCGCGTTTCGGAAATAAGGAAATGGATTTTCAACAAAATTCTTAAAAATCACTGACTTATCAATTCCAAGATTACGGGCAATTTCTTTGTAGAGTTCCTGATTTTTTCCATCGCCTAATAACAACAAGCGAATATTTTTCTGAGGCAAATCCGAGTTGGAATATGCGACTATTAATTTGTCAAATTGTTTCACATCATCATTCATTCTTCCAGCCGCGATAATATATTTTGATTGGTTAACTTCGAATGCAACAGATTTTTGTGCGGCGCTTTTTAAATCAGCTGGATTGTGTATAAAATCGACGTTTCCAGCAAATTTCCGATTGATGATTTCCTGTTTTATAGCCTTGGAAACAGCTATGATTTTTTTCTGATTGTAAATAAATCTGGATAAAACTGTAGATTTTGGAAAGTAAAAACCGAGTATTCCGCTGTGAACCGTATAAATTGCATTTTGGCCGTAAACAAATTTTGAAATCAATACTTCAAGTAAGGAATTCGTGCGCATCCTGAAATCAATTATATGATCAAAATGATTTCTCTTGACGAATTTCCGGAATGCTAAAAATCGTTTCATTCTTCGAATCATAAAAAAACCATTTGGATTAATTTCTCCAAGATTTAGCAAAGAACCCGAGTATCCATACGTCACCCAATCAGAAAAAATACAATTTGAAATTTCAATTCCGTTTTTTTGGAAATAAATTGACAATTGCGCATGTACTTTCTCAGCACCGCCACCAGCGAGGCAGTCGCCTACGAGAAGAATTTTATGCGAACGGTTTTGGTTTATCATTTATGAATGGCTATTTTCGTAAACAAATATAAACATTCATGCGGATTTTATTGATTGGCGAATACAGCAGGTTTTACAATTCACTAAAAGAAGGTCTTTTGAAACTTGGCCATGAAGTAGTTTTGATTGGAGATAATGATTTTAAGAACTATCCCGTTGATATTCCGATTTACGCAAAATATTTCAAGGATAATTATCTGTTGAACAAATTCAGGCAATTGGTTTACCGAATCCTGAAAGTTGACCTCGCATTGTATGAAACCGGTTTACGGTTTTACCTGAACAGAAACAAAATGACTGGTTTTGATATCGTGCAATTGGTTAATGAATACCCGATTCACAGCCCGGTTTTTATCGAGAAAAAATTACTGAAATTCATTTTTAAAAACAATAAAAAAGTATTTCTTTCTTCCTGTGGCGATGATTTTTCGTGTGTAAGCTACATGCTTCAGGATAAATTTAGGTATTCCGTTCTTACGCCATGCAAGGGAAATCCGAAACTAGGACATTGCCAATATACGTTGATGTATGTTACAAAACCATTCGTCAAACTTCATAAATTCGTTTATGAAAATATAAATGCTGTCATTCCGGGCGAAGTAGATTATCTCATTCCGTTAGAAGGCAATCCAAAATTAGCAGAGATGATTCCGTATCCCATAAATATTGATTTACATCAGGAAATACAGCATCCGATAACCGATAAAATCATTATTTTTCACGGTATAAATAAAGTCAATTATTATAAAAAAGGGAATGACTATTTTGAAAAAGCACTAGAAATCATTCAAAATAAATACGGAGATAAAGTAGAAATTATTACAGCCACGAGCATTCCATACATTGAATATATTGAACTTTACAATAAATCACACATTCTATTAGACCAGGTTTTCAGTTATGATCAAGGCTATAATGCGCTTGAAGCAATGGCAAAAGGAAAAGTAGTTTTTACAGGTGCCGAAACTGAATTCATGGATTATTATAATTTAAGCGAAAGAGTTGCTGTAAATGCACTTCCGGATGTTGATGCGCTGGTTAATGAACTTAGTTTTCTGATAGAAAATCCGCTGGAAATTCTTGCAATCGCGAAAAGAGCCAGAGCTTTTGTTGAAAAAGAGCATCACTACACAAAAATCGCATCGAAATATAGTAAGGTTTGGGAAGCTAATTAATCTGTAAAAACTTACTTACTATTTCCGAACATTTTTGCGCGCCTTCGCCATGTAAGTGATCAACATCGTAAAAATCATCATCCGAAAAACGTTTATCGCTGAATAAATTAAGGTAAGAAACATTATCGTCTCGAGTTTCTATTTCTGCGCAGGTTTTAAATATTTTGCTGATTTTTTGAGAATTTACCTGTTCTGCATAACCTTTTGTAACCGGCATTGTAACCAAAATGACTTTAATTCCCAAGCTTTTACATTGTGTTGCGATTGCCTCGATTCTGGAAACGTTTAAGGCAAAATCCAGATTCGAATCTTCATGCTTCTTTACGATTTCAGAAGTGAATTCGATTAAGTTTTTGACGCGTTTCTCTTTTGTATAATTTGCTCCGAATCCGTTTTCATCGCAATTTATTAATGTTCCTTTATCTAAGTATTCCTTGACTAAATCTACATTAGTAGAAAAATTTCGCGTTCCGGAAAGAAAATAATTCTGAATTTCGAAACTGGAAATCATCGGAACATCTAAATTCATATATGTTTGATAGTAAAATTTCCGCCAACGATCTTCATCCGAATTATCAATCTGGCTAAGGCTGAAATATTCCACATTTAAAACAACAAATTTCAGGTTTTGGAAATTCTTTATATAATTCTCAAATAGTAATTGGTCAAAATAAATCGACTGGCTGATATTGGCAACGTTTACAGTTGGTTTCGTAAAAAACTCCGGATTTAATCCATAAAAAGTATGCGAATTCCCAAAAATCAACACTTTTATGTCAGGCTGGTTTTTGGATAAAATTTCATTTTTAAAAGTATAATTGTTCGGAACAGCCCGATAAAACAGCTCCATTGATAGCAAGACCAGCAAAACCGGAATCAGGAAAACGAACAACTTGTATAAATAACGCTTTTTCAAAATTGAAAATATATAAATTGAAAATCACGACCCGAATAATAAACAATCAGCCCTGCTAAAACATAATAAAACAGTATTCGAAATGGTTTTGGCCAGTTTAAACCAAAATCTTCAATAGCGAAATTACGCTTCTTTCCGAACCATTCGATTAGTATAAACAAGATTATATATCCGATTACGGTTTTTGGAAAAATCTCCGGAAAAGAAAACAATGATTGCGAAAACATTCCCGATATATATCCGAAAGCATGTTCTAAACTATTCGCCCTGAAGAAAATCCATGCAAATGTTACCAATGAAAACGTAATTAAAATGCCGAAAATCGCTTTTGCCTGTGCGAAAAAACCGTTTGTTGCAACGGTATCCAAATGCCTGCGGTTTTTGTTCATTAAAAGCAACGGAATAAAAAACAGAGCGTGCAAAAAACCCCAAAATATGAATGTCCAGTTTGCGCCATGCCAAAATCCACTTAATAAGAAAATAACAAAAGTATTCCTGGTTTGCTTCAGTTTCGAAACACGCGATCCGCCCATTGGAATATATACGTAATCGCGAAACCAGCTCGATAATGAAATGTGCCAACGTCGCCAGAATTCGGCAATATCTCTTGAAAAATAAGGACATGAGAAGTTTTTCAGTAATTCAATCCCTAATAATCTTGAAGTTCCCAAAGCAATGTCGGAATATCCGGAGAAATCGCCATAAATCTGAAATGCGAACAAAACGGCTCCAATCGCTAAAGTACTTCCAGAATAGTCCGACGGATTCTCGAAAATCTGGTTTACATACCCCGCGCAGGAATCGGCAATTACGATTTTTTTTATCAAACCCCATAAAATTTGACGCGAACCATTTACCGCATTTGCATAGTCGAATTTTCGTGATTTTTGGATTTGCGGTAATAAATGCGTTGCCCGTTCAATTGGCCCGGCAACTAATAACGGGAAGTAACTTACGAAAACTGCGTAATCAAGACCGCTTTTAACGAGTTCTATCCTTTGTTTATAAACATCGATCACATACGATAATCCGTGGAACGTATAAAATGAAATTCCGACCGGAAGAATTAATTGAAGCGTCCAGACATTTGCTTTTAATCCATTCATCTCAAGCAAATCGACAAAACTGTCAATAAAAAAATTGTAGTATTTAAAGAATCCCAGAAAGCCTAAATTTATTCCGATACTAAGTATCAGCCAGAATTTTCGAGATGATTTTGTACTGGCATTAAAAATTTTATGCGCCGAAAAGTAATCTAATAGAATAGAAAAAACCAAAAGAAATAAAAACCGCCAATCCCAACAAGCGTAGAAAAAAAAACTTGACACTAACAACAAGACGTTTTGGCTTCGTAAATTTTTATTAAAAACGAACCAATAGAGCAAAAATACTATCGGAAAAAAAAGCGCAAAATCAATCGAATTAAACAGCATTTTCTAGTGTTGAGTTAAATAAGCTTTTCCGAAAATAAATCACTAAGATCAACAAATAAAAACAATACGTAAAAAAATGCGCCATGACGATGCCTTCGATTCCGTAGAATGGAAGCAACAATTTACTTAATAGAAACAGGGTCAAAACAGATAAAAACTCAGTAATTATAAATGGTATCGTTTGTTTTTTTGCGACAAGATTATAGCCTAAAATCAGCGAAAACCCTTTCAATACATCGCCGGAAAGCTGCCAGAAGAATAAATCCTTAACCGCATTAAAATCTTCTGTAAACAATACTTGAATGACAAATTCCTTCAGAAAAAAAAGAAATACTAAACCAATGATAAAAACCGGCATTATGTTTTTATAATAGCTCCAAAATACAATTTTGGTTTCATAATTATTTTTTGCGTGAACTAATTTCGGCAGGAAATAAACCACCAAAATCGTACTGATAAACATTAAATAATAGGTTGATATTCTTGTAATCGCTTCCCAATAACCAGCTTGTTGAATTCCGATTTGTGCGATAACATCATTTCGTATGACTAAAAAAACCAGTGGCAAAATGATAGAAGAAACCAGTGCCATAAGCGAAAAACCGGACATTTTTTTAATAATTTCCAACGAAAAGGATTTACCGGAAATGTAATTCAGCAATCTGACTTTTTTATTAATAAAGTAAAATGCGACGAAAAACAACAACGACGGCGATATTATGATAGCCAACAGCGCACCAAAAGTATGCAATTGTAAAATCATCACAATTGATACAATTAAGCCTATAATATTTCCGGCAATTGTGATATAAATAACTTCCTTAAACTGACTCAATCCATTGATTACGGCAAGTAAAATGATAGAACACGCATACCACGGCAAAGCTAAAGCCAGTGCTTTGAATACGAATGAATAGCTGAAATTGGATCCGAAAATCGTATCATTCCAAAAATCGGCGAGAAAAAATAATATTCCACTTAAAACAATCGCAACAGCGATAAGACTTATAAAAACTGTTGAAAGTATTTTTTTCAGATTTTCTTTATCGGAATCATTTTCGGCCACATATTTCACGATTCCGTTTTGAAAACCCAACGTAGAAACTGTTTCGAGCGTTGAAATGAAATTACGCAGATTTCCAACCAGCGCCATTCCGGACGGGCCAACAAAAACCGCAATGACTTTCGAGGTTATGAGCCCAATCCCGATTTTAAGAATCACGCTTACACTATTCAGGGAAGTTATCCTGAACAGGGATGATTTTGCTATTTCGCGAACGATTCTCAATTAATACCGATTGATTATTTTTACGACGAAATTCGCTTCCTCAACTGTCATTACTGGGCTTAGCGGAATACTCAGGATTTCCTTATGGATTTTCTCGGTAATTGGAAATGATTGGTTATTCCACTCCGACAAGGCTTTTTGTTTATGTGGCGGAACCGGATAATGTATGATTGTCTGGATGTCATTTTGCTTTAAATAAGCCTGAAACGCATCGCGATTTTCAGTTTGGATTACGAATACATGAAAAACATGATCGCCATTTCCGACATATTCCGGAAGTTTTATTTTTGGGTTTTTGATGTTTTCCAGATAATAGGTTGCGATTTGTTTTCGCTGTTGGTTTTCGGCATCAAGATTTGGCAATTTCAGATTAAGAAAAGCTGCCTGAATTTCGTCAAGCCTTGAATTCACTCCGATGAAATTATGCTCATATTTAACTTCCGATCCATAATTACGAATGGAGAAAATCATTTTCGCCAGATCTCCATCATTTGTTGTTATGCAACCCGCGTCGCCCAAAGCGCCTAGATTTTTCCCCGGATAAAAGCTAAATCCTGCAGCATTTCCTAAGCTTCCGGCTTTGATATCCTGATTGTTTTTTGCGCCGTGAGCCTGAGCCGCATCTTCAATAACCAGTAAATTATGTTTATTTGCCAGTGCCGAAATTTTATCCATATCAGCAAGCTTTCCATATAAATGAACCGGAAGAATTGCTTTCGTTTTTGGCGTAATTTTCTCTGAAATCAAGTCAGGATTTATAGTATACGATGTATGCGGCTCAACTAAAACCGGGATCAAATCTGCTTCTAAAACCGCCAGAATGCTAGCAATGTAAGTATTTGCAGGAACGATTACTTCGTCACCTTTTTGCAGCTTTCCTAATTGTATGTAAGCTTTGAAAATAAGTACGAGCGCATCAAGCCCATTTCCTACTCCGATACAATATTTAGTTCCGCAATATGCAGCAAAATTCTTTTCAAATTCAAGCACTTCATCGCCTAAAATATACCAGCCTTTTTTGAAAATGCTTTCCATTTTTTGATGAAAGGCGGCTTCGTAAGGCGCATTTACTTTTTTTAGATCTAGAAATGAAATCATATAACTTATATAAAAACGTTGTCTAATTTTGTGAAATTTGAAGTTTCGACCTCATAAAAATCCTGGCATATTGTTGAAGCGCCGAAACTTGTTTTCCAAAACGATAATCCGGTGTTTAGTTTCCTTCCGCTTTGTTCGTTTGAAGTTCCAAAATCAAAATAATGCTTGTGTTTAAAAACGTTTTTTATTAGAAAATCGTACAGAAAATCCACACTTCCTAACTGTTGTTTCAGTTCATTTCCAGAAATATATTGTGAATGAGCAACCGTTTCTGTTTCAAAAATCGTTGTTCCGGCTATTAGTTGATTCTCGAAATACACATTGAATTGTCGAATATTATCCGGAAACTTCGCCTTTAGTTTCATAATCTCTTCAATGGAATGAACTGGTTTTGCATTGTGCTTTTCGTTCAAATTTGGAATTAAAATCTGGTTCCAGAAAGGCTCGAGGTTTGCTTCTTCACGAATTTCAAGATTGTTCGCAATTCCTTTATCAATTCCGCTTTTTCTGGAATTAGTAAATTGCAATTTTTGCCACATGTCAATTACCGACAATGTATCGCGCCGGTATAACTTTGCTTCGGCTAAAAACAGCGCATATTCTAATTCCTGCGCGGGTTTCTTTTGATAAATTATCGGAATTGGCTTCACGAAGAAACTGTTTATATTTTGAAAATGAAGAAATGAAAGTACTTCTTTAAAAATCATCACAACCGCCTCAAGCTTCAATTTTTCCTGATAAACTAATCCGCCATAAGTTAATCCCTGATGCGAGAAAACTTCAGTGCCTTTTGCATTTGCCGGAAGCAACGCAATCAGTTTATTCGCCTCAAATACCAAAAGTGAATAATCCTCAAAGCGATCTTTATGGTATTCCATAAAATCACGATGAAAAAGAAAAGTGGCGTTTATTGCTTTCAGGATAAAAGCATTCCACTGTTCATAATCGCTGGATTCGTAGCGCCTGATCGAGTAGTTTTTCACATTCAATTTTTAAAACATGGAAAATTACTGATTTTTTTGCTTTTTGGCTACAAATGCGCTAAATCAATTTGAAATCTTAAAAAATAAGCGCTTTTATAAATTATGTTTATCTTTAATCGCTTTAAAATTCCATCATGCTTAAACGAGGCTTACGCTGTTTTTTTATTGTTTTCATGACCTTACTGTATTGTAATTCTTACAGCCAGGAAATGACTTTATTGGAGCAGTTTAATGGTCGATTTGATTTTACTTTTGTTGGAAAAACATTGAATACCGGACCAAATAATGATCCAAACGTCCCTTGTGAAATCTTGACTGAATCCTCAGAAAATCTGAATCTTGCTCCAGGAGAAACCATCGAAAAAGCCTATTTATATTGGGCCGGATCCGGAAATGGTGATTTTGAAGTAAAGCTAAATGGCGTAGATATAACTCCCGACCAAACTTTTAACCTTGTTCAGAGTAGTTCCGGATTTATTTTTTTCGGAGCTATGAAAGATGTTACCGCGCAGGTTGCCGCAACTGGAAACGGAACGTATACGCTTAGCGAACTTGATCTTACCGACGTAATTCCGTTATATTGCACCAATGCTACCAATTTTGCGGGCTGGGCTTTGATAATTATCTACCAGAATAATAGTTTGCCGTTAAACCAAATCAATGTTTATAGCGGATTTGATTATGTTGCCGGAGGTCATACCACTGTTGAATTTGAATTGAGCAGCCTTAACGTAATTGATGAAGTCGGGGCAAAAATTGGCGTATTGGCATGGGAAGGTGATCCCGGATTGGCCAGCAACGAAACCCTTCAGATCAATGATCAAAAATTATTTAATGCCCTGAATCCGATAACAAACGTTTTTAATAGTACGAATTCGGTTACGAACAGTACCGAATCCCATAATATGGATTTGGATATTTTTGATATCGAAAATAACATTCATCCCGGCGATTCAAGCGCAACGGTAAAATTAACTTCAAGTGCCGATTTCGTGATGATCAATGCTGTCATTACGAAACTAAACAGTCAGTTGCCCGATGCGACAATTCTAGTTGAAAACCTAAGGCAGGAATGCGATTCCAGGAGAATTAAGGTCGATTTTACGGTATCAAACCTGAATAGTACGGATGAACTCGAAGCAGCTGTTCCGATTGGAATTTATGCAAACGACACCTACATTGAATATGCCGAAACCTTGCTTCCGATTCCAATTGGAGGAAGCCAGCATTCTACTATTTCATTGGAAATCCCGGATGAAATTCCGAATGATTTTGTGTTGCGATTTGTTGTTGACAGTAATCAGAGCGGCGTTGGGACAATAAAAGAAACCAATGAAAACAACAATGTATTTTTGATGGATATTTCGTTGTGGACTTCGCCAAAATTCAATAAAATCCCCGATCTTACTACCTGCGATGTTGGTTTTGGGAAAGGAATTTTTAATCTTTCGGAAAGTGAATCACTGATAAAAGTTGATCCGAATGATGCTGTGAAATTTTACCAGAATCTGCAAGATGCAGAAGCAGAACTAAATCCGATTTCAGCAATTTCGGACTATGAACTGGAAATGAGTCCGGAAGAAATTTTTGTCCGTCTGGAAAATGAGCACTGTTTCAGCATTACGTCGCTGAATTTAATTACGAAAAAATGCCAGCCGATTGTTTACAATTTATTGGAGCCATCATCGAATAGTTTTTATGATACTTTAGAAATAAAAGGTCTTCGTGATATTTTTATGCATTTCCACTTAAGCATTTACAACCGATGGGGAAATCTCGTCTGGACTGGGAACAATGCTACGCCCGACTGGAACGGAAAGTCAAATCAAGGCAAGCGCGTTATGGGAGATGAGCTTACAGAAGGAACGTATTATTACATTTTAGAGCTTAACGATCCCGAATTCCCGAATCCGTTGAGTGGTTTTATATATTTAAAACGGTAATTATTGCTTATCCAAAGTAGGCAAATACCATTTAAATTTTACTGCCATCAGTCTCAAAACGATGATGACAACAGAAGTGACGAGATACAGAATATCCTTTTCAAGGTTGAGTTTCTTTAATCCGAAAAATACAATTCCTCCGATAATGCATATTGTAGCGTAAATTTCACGCCGGAAAATTACCGGGATATCATTACACAAAATATCGCGGATAACGCCACCAAAAGACGCTGTCATTGTTCCCAATGCAATACAGATTATAGGATCCAATCCGATTGAAATTCCTTTTTCTAATCCAATCAGCGTAAAAACACCAAGACCAATTGTATCAAATAAAAATAATGAAGTGCGCAAACGATCCAGTTTCTTTCGGAAAATAATTGCAAGAAAAAAACCGGTGACAATCAGGTAAACATAATTCAGGTCGAGCATCCATCCGACTGGCGTCCTTCCAATCAGAATATCACGCAAAGTCCCGCCACCAACAGCCGTTACAAAAGCAATAATGAAAACGCCGAACGGATCGAGTTTTTTGTTCATTGCCGTCAAAGCTCCCGACATTGCAAAGGCCATTGTTCCGATATAATCCAAAAGGTAAAACATTTCCATGATTACATATTTTGAGTGTAAAAATTATAATCTTTCAGGATGGTTTTTACAAAATCATGGTCGCTGCCTGATTGTTTTTTGATTCCGGTTACGGCTTCAATTTTATTTTTAAGTTTATCCAGAATAGTATAATCATGACTCTTGACCGCAACAGCTAAGTTTTCTTTTATGATTCGAATATCATTGTCTGAAAGTTTTATAACCAAAGGATAAACCGGAACATATTTTTCGTCAATATCTTCAAGAATTGTACTATCGATCGATATATTGTTTTTAAGTGAAATTACAGATGTTCCGGCTGTAATATCGCCAAGACGTTGTGATTTTGGCGTAACTGCAATGCTGATCAAACCGATAATCCCAAAGTTGGTAAAAACATCAACAAGCCTGAAAAGCCAGCGAATCAGGTAATCGCCAAATGATGCTTGATAGCCGTCGATTTTTACAACCTTAATCTTCAGGAGTTTTTTTCCTAACGACTGGCCTTCTAAAATACTTTCGAAAATCAGTGAATAGAACATTACCGGAAGGCAAAATAGGATCACCAGCGCAGCCTGCGACCAATTATCCCAGGAAGAAATGGCATCGCCCACGCCTAGTACGCTAAAAATTACCCAGAAAACAACGACCATATAGGCAATCTGTATAAGCAAATCCGTCAGAAAAGAAAGCAGTCGCTCGCCCACTGAAGCCGCGGTAAAATTAATGTTTACATTTTGAGTTGTGTTGATCGATAATTGCGTCATATTTCCTATTTTAGCAATCCATGAGAGAAGTTGCATTCATTAAGCAAAATAAAAACAAATGGCTTGAATTTGAGCAAGCTATTTTTGGTAAAGCTAAAAAAAATCCTGATGAAATGGCCAGTTTGTACATACATTTGGTCAATGATTTATCTTATGCTCAAACTTACTATCCTAAAAGCAAGACGGTTACATATTTAAACTATTTGGCATCGCACATTTATCAGAAGATTTACAAAACCAAACGACAGGAAACAAATCGCATTTCTTATTTCTTTCTTACCGAAGTTCCTTTGATCGTTCACGAATACAGAAGATATCTTTTGTATGCTTTCATATTGTTTTTCATGTCGGTTGGAATTGGAGTCGTTTCGGCGATTTATGACCATAGTTTTGTAAGGCTTATCATGGGCGACAATTACGTAAACATGACGCTCGAAAACATTGAAAAAGGTAATCCGGTCGCAGTTTATAAAAGCGCAAATAACTTCGGGATGTATGTAGGCATTACGATCAATAATCTTTTTGTCGGTGCGAAATGCTTCATTACCGGGATTTTTGGCGGAATCGGAACTTTTAAAATGCTTCTCCAAAATTCAATTATGCTCGGTGCTTTTCAGTATTTTTTTTACGACCAGGGCGTTTTTTGGGAAAGTGTTCAGGGAATCTGGATTCACGGTTCAATGGAAATTTTTGCGATTGTAGTCGAATCGGCAGCCGGATTTATCCTTGGTGCGTCGATCCTTTTTCCGAAGACTTTTTCACGGATTGATTCCTTAAAAATTGGATTGCGAAACAGCTTCAAAATATTTCTTAGCACGGTTCCGTTTACCATCGCAGCTGGATTTCTGGAAGGTTTTGTCACTCGATATTCCGTCGATATGGAAAATTGGGCAAATGCCGCAATCATTCTTTCTACATTGTCGCTAATTTCATTTTATTATTTGATTTATCCTTCTATTGTAGCCAAACGATTACAGCCTAAACCTTTACATTCATGATGTTTTACAAAAGCATTTTTCATAAGGTTTTGCTGATTGGATGGATTTTCCTGTTTTCCAATGAGGCTGTTTCGCAAAATCCTGTTACTGCAATTGACACTACCGAAACTGCTTATTTTACTGAAGAAGATATTCAAATTGACAACAACGATTCGATTCAGAAATTAACTTTTCCGCCGAATTTCCAGTCCAAATACAAAAATGCTGATTTTGATTATGAAATAAAGCCGCATGTAAAAAATGCTTGGGAGCGTTTTGTAGAATGGCTTTCAGATAAACTTCGTGGAATATTTGATTTCGCCGATCCACAGACTTCGATTTCTGTAGTCGGATATATTTTCAAAACCATTGCGGTTTTAATCATACTTCTTGTAATTTACCTGATTGTCAAATCGATAATGAATAAAGACGGGAAATGGATTTTCGGTAAAAATTCCGATCGCAAGATGATTCGCTATGATGAAATCGAGAAAAACCTTCATCTTGTAGATTTTGAAAAACTGATTAAAGAAACGCTGCAATCGGGTGAAAAACGCTTAAGCATCCGTTATTACTACCTTTGGCTTCTCAAAAAAATGTCTGAAAAACAAATTATTGAATGGGATTCTGAAAAAACCAATTCCGATTATTTATACGAAATCAGCAACGAAAAACTGAAAGACAATTTCGGATACCTTTCGTATTTGTACAATTATATTTGGTATGGCGAATTTGAAATAGACGAAGCAACTTTCGAAAAGGCAAAACTCACTTTCGAAAAAACGATTCAATCCCTTTAATATGAGCAGGAATCTCAAATTATATATCGCGCTGCTGCTCCTGCTTCTCATTGGGACAATTGTCATTGATGCCAATAAGCCGGAACCAATTGACTGGAAGCCAACATTTGGTTTAAAAGATAAAATTCCGTTTGGATTATACGTTCTCGATCATGAAATTCCGCAACTTGCCAAGAATCGTAAAATCAGTAAAATTACTAATACGCCATACGAATATCTAAATCCTTTATATGACTATGATACGCTTGTAAATACATATACGCTTAAAGGTACAATTTTATCGATCTCAGAATATCCGATGCTTGACGAGGAATCGGTAAATGAACTTTTATACTTTGCGGGTCACGGAAATACAATTTTCCTGAGTATGAAAACTTTCCCAAAGAAGTTGCTGGACAGTCTTAAATTTCAGTTTAATTCGGAATTTCAATATAAGGAAAAACCTAAATTATGGGTTACAAATTCCAATCTTGGTTCCGAAAAAACCGAGTTTGAAGAAGGAATCGGAAACAATTATTTTTCAAAGATTGATACGCTGAACACTACTGTTCTTGGCTATCAAAACGGAAGTAAAGACCGCGTGAATTTTATAAAGATCCAATATATAAACGGTTGGTTTTATTTGCACACGCAACCGGCGGTATTTACGAATTTTCATCTTTTGAAAGAAAAAAATTACAACTACGCCCAAAAAGTCCTTTCCTATTTGCCCGAACAGGATATTTATTGGAGCATAAAAAATCAAAACGGCGAAATTGCTTCATCATCACAATTACGGTTTATTTTTAGTAAACCTGCGCTGCGTGCGGCTTGGTATCTTTTTCTCGCCGGAATGCTGGCTTTTATGATTTTCAATGCCAAGCGACGACAGCGAATTGTACCTATTAAAAAGCCGTTGCAAAATACTACAGTCGATTTTACAAAAACAATTGGGAATTTATATTTTCAGGAAGGCGATCATTCTAATCTTATCGATAAAAAAATCATTTATTTCCTTGAAAAAGTGCGACAGGAATTTATGCTGGATACGACAAAACTCGATACTGACTTCATTAAAAAATTACAGCAAAAATCCGGAAAAGACTACGCCGATGTAGAACGCGTGGTTTATCTAATCAACCAACATCGGAAAAATCATTTTACCAGTATCGAAAATGATCTTATAGACATTAACGACGCAATAGAAAAAATCATAAATTAGGCTCAGATTGTGCCATCAAAATAACGATTATGGAAAACGGGGAAAATACACCTGAAAACATTCAGGAAACAACAAATGAAAATGTAAATTTCGAGGCAAGAATCGACTTAACGCCGCTTCAGGAAAGCATTTCCGCAATAAAATCTGAACTCGGCTCCGTAATTGTCGGGCAGCATAAAATGATCGACCAACTGTTGGTTTCGATACTTTCGAACGGACATGTTTTGCTTGAAGGTGTTCCTGGAGTTGCAAAAACGATGACAGCGAAATTGCTCGCCAAAACATTGAATATCAACTTTGGAAGGATACAGTTTACGCCCGATTTAATGCCCTCGGATATTTTAGGAACATCAGTTTTCGATTTAAAAAAATCGGAATTTGAATTTAAAAAAGGGCCGATCTTCTCGAATTTAATCCTTATCGACGAAATCAACCGCGCGCCTGCAAAAACACAAGCGGCATTATTCGAGGTCATGGAAGAACGCCAGATCACAATTGATGGAAAAACGTATCCGATGGAAGCGCCTTTTCTTGTAATCGCGACTCAAAATCCTATCGAGCAGGAAGGAACTTATCGCTTGCCGGAAGCACAACTTGACCGCTTCCTGTTCAAGATTTCAATTGATTACCCGAAATTAGACGAAGAAATCAGCATTCTGCAGCGCGAGCACCAGTTGCAGGACAACAGCAAATTACAGAACATTCAGGTTTTGCTTTCTGCTGAACAGATAATGCATTTTCAGTCACTCGTAAAACAAATTATCGTTGAACCGCAATTGTTGGAATACATCGCGAAAATTGTAATCAACACACGTGAAAATGCCTTTTTGTATTTAGGCGCTTCTCCGCGCGCGTCGATTGCGATTTTAAATGCGGCTAAAGGTTTTGCGGCGATTCGCGGACGCGATTTCGTTACGCCCGAAGATATTAAAGAAGCAGCGATTCCGGTTTTACAACATCGCGTAATTGTAACTCCAGAGCGTGAAATGGAAGGAATTTCCAGCGTTGAAATCATTAAGCAGATTTTGGATTCAGTAGAAATCCCAAGATAATTAAATAAGACTTTCTTTGGAGTTTTTCAAAAAACTATATATAAACAACTTCTTTTTCTATGCGCTTTTGGGCGTGATAGCACTATTTGTATTGGCGTTCTTTTTTCCGTTTTTATATGCCGCGAGCTGGTATTTATTCCTTATTTTAATGACATTTCTTGCTTTGGACATGGTCATTTTATTTTTGGCGAAAAACGGAATTGAAGCAACCAGAATTACACCTGAAAAATTATCCAACGGAGATGAAAATCCGATAAATTTAAGCATTCGCAATTATTACACTTTTCCGGTTTTTGCTAAAGTAATCGATGAAATTCCGATACAATTCCAGGTTCGGGATTTCGAAATAACCAAAAAAATAAAAGCTTCTTCAGAAACTGAAATCAACTATTATTTGCGACCGACAGAACGCGGCGAATATCACTTTGGAAGTCTGAATATCTATATTTCCTCACCATTGCGATTAGTTTCCCGCAGGTTCAAATTCGATTCTGATAAAATGGTGCCGACCTATCCTTCTTATATCCAGCTTCGAAAGTATGACCTGATTGCCTTTTCGCATAATCTTTTTCAATATGGCGTGAAGAAAATCCGCCGGATCGGGCATTCAATGGAATTTGAGCAAATCAAGGAATATGTTCAGGGCGATGACATCAGAACCTTAAACTGGAAAGCTACAGCGAAGAAAAACAGTTTGATGGTTAATCAATTCCAGGATGAAAAATCCCAGTCGATTTATATGGCGATTGACAAAGGAAGATTAATGAAAATGCCTTTTAATGGCTTGAGTTTATTGGATTATGCGATAAATGCGACATTAGTTCTCTCGAATGTAATCTTAAAAAAACAAGATAAAGCCGGAATGTTTGCTTTCTCAAAAAAAGTGGAAAACCGCGTTGCCGCAGAAAAACGTTCGGCGCAAATGCAGAAAATCCTCGAAAATCTTTACAATATCAAAACCGATTTTTTTGAAAGCGATTTTAGTAGATTGTATGTTGACATCAAGAAAAACATCAACCAGCGAAGCTTGATTTTACTATATACAAATTTTGAAACGGTTGACAGCTTACACCGTCAATTACCTTATTTAAAAGGGATTGCGAAGAATCATTTGCTTGTTGTTGTCTTTTTCAACAATACCGAACTCAATGAGCTGATCCACAAAAAAGCAGAAAATATCCAGGAAGTTTATGATAAGGTAATTGCTGAAAAATTTGCTTTTGAAAAGCGATTAATCGTAAACGAATTAAAGAAATACGGCATTCATTCGATACTTACTCAACCAGAAAACCTGACGTTAGACACGATCAACAAATATCTTGAAATTAAAGCGCGCGGCATTTTATAGTTGTAACTTTGCACTTTTTAGCATTCCAATTTAAATGAAACAAATCACTTCCATACAAAATCCGTTTATAAAATCATTGGTGCAATTGCAGGAAAAAACGAAGGCACGCAAGCAATCCGGAACTTTTTTGATTGAAGGCCAGCGCGAAATCCATCTTGCTTCAAAAGGTGGATACATGCTTGAAATACTTTTGTTTTATCCTGAGATTTGTTCGGAATCCGAAGCGCGAAAATTATCAAATGGTGCGGAATTAATTGAAATTAACAAAGAAGTTTTCGAGAAATTAGCTTACCGCGATACAACCGAAGGAATTATTGCGGTTGCGAAAAGCAAAAGTTTTCATCTTTCCGATTTACAACTTTCATCAAATCCGTTACTCTTAATTGCTGAAGCGCCGGAAAAACCGGGAAATATAGGAGCATTATTAAGAACTGCAGATGCGGCGAAACTCGATGCCGTAATTATAGCAAACCCAAAAGGTGATTTATTTAACCCAAATATTGTCAGATCCAGTGTTGGATGCTTATTTACAAACAACATTGCAACCGGGACAACATCTGAAATAATAGCTTTTCTAAAAGAAAAAAATATCAATTTCTATTGTGCGACATTACAGAATTCAACTTCTTACCATACACAGGATTATACGCCGCCAACAGCTTTAGTCGTTGGAACGGAAGCGACTGGCTTAACGCAGGAATGGCGCGATGCTGCGACTCAAAACATTATTATTCCGATGCAAGGCGAAATTGATTCGATGAACGTTTCTGTTGCCGCCGCCATCTTAATTTTCGAAGCAAAGAGGCAGCGAAATTTTAAACTTTAAATTATGAATTTTAAACTAGTGTTGCTTGCACTTATTGCGAGCGTTTCGGTTTCGGCACAAATTACAGAACAGCAAGTTGACGTTCTGGTAGAAAGGACTTTAAAAACATTTGATGTTCCCGGAATTGCAGTTGCGATTGTCAAAGACGGAAAAGTAGTTTTATCCAAAGGTTATGGCGTAAAATCCATTGCTACAAAGCAAAAAGTCGATGCCAATACTTTATTCGGAATTGCCTCAAACAGCAAAGCTTTTACCAGCGCGGCTTTAGCGATTTTAATCGATGAAAAGAAATTAAGCTGGGACGATAAAGTGACCAAATACATTCCGGAATTCAAAATGTATAACGATTATGTTACGGCTGAATTTACGATTCGGGATTTACTGACGCACCGAAGCGGTCTCGGACTTGGAGCCGGAGATTTGATGATTTGGCCGGACGGACATGATTTTACGCCAAACGACATTATTAGGAATATTCAGCATTTGAAACCGGTTTCCGGATTTCGCACGAAATACGATTACGATAATTTGCTTTATGTAATTGCCGGAGAAGTTGTAGCGCGAATCAGTGGAAAAAGCTGGACGGAATTTGTCGAGGAACACATTATGAAACCACTTGAAATGAACAACAGCGCGGCTTCGTGGAATCGGCTGAAAGATACTTCAAACGTAATTGTTCCGCATGTTCCGATCAATGGGAAACTTGAAATAATTACGCGCTATAAAAATCCGATTTTTGATGCCGCTGCCGGAATTTATTCCAGTGTAAACGACATGAGCAAATGGGCGATTACACAGCTAAACAAAGGTAAATACGGTAGTTTCCAGTTATTTTCAGAAAAAGAGAATACCGAAATGTGGACACCGCAAACTTTGATGCCGAACAAAACTGTTCCGCCGTATAATTCGGTTTTCAAATCTTATGGATTGGGTTGGCAAATTACAGATGTAAAAGGAAAATTACAGGCTTCGCACACCGGCGGGCTTGAAGGAATTGTAACACAGGTTACCTTAATTCCGGAATTGAAGCTCGGAATAATTGTCTTGACTAACCAACAAACCGGAGCCGCATTCAATGCGATCACTAATACGATTAAAGACAGTTACCTCGGAATAAATTCGGAAGATTATGTTACCGTTTACAGTAACCGGCAAAAAGCAAGCGAGCAAAATGCTGATAAAATCACTGATGATGTCTGGGCAGCTGTTGCGAAAAATCAGAAAGACAAAATCAAGACCGAACTAAAAAATTATACCGGAATTTTTAAAGACAACTGGTTTGGCGAAATTACAATCAGCGAGAAAAAAGGAAAATTATATTTTGCCTCAACACGTTCACCACAACTTTCCGGGGAAATGTTTTTTTATAAAAACGATAATTTTGTCGTAAAATGGAACAATCGTTATTTCCATGCCGACGCCCATGTTTCTTATGAAAACGGCAACCAATCCATCAAGATGAAACCTATTTCGCCATTGACTGATTTTAGTTATGATTTTCAGGATTTAGACTTCATAAAAATTAAGTCGCTATAGCTTTTAAAACCTATGTCAACCTTGCACAGTTCAAATCTTTATTCTATTTTTAGAATGTGAATGAAATTGCTATGACAGAACTCGAAATTGAACAGGAAAATAAAGCTATCGCGCGTGAATACAAGGAATTACTGCGAATTAGCTACCAAACGTTAAGCGAAGATGACAAAAAACTCATCCGGAAAGCTTTTGACGTAGCCGTTGACGCACACAAAGACCAGCGCAGAAAATCGGGTGAAGCGTACATCTTCCATCCTATTGCCGTTGCGAAAATTGTAGCTTCAGAAATTGGGTTAGGCGCAACTTCGATCGCTGCCGCTTTGATGCACGATGTCGTGGAAGATACCGACGTAACTGTGGAAGACATCGAAAAGATGTTCAACCCAAAAGTGGCGCAAATTGTTGAAGGTTTGACCAAAATCGCCCAGGTTCAAAAAGACCTGAACGTTTCGATGCAGGCTGAAAATTTCCGTAAAATGCTTCTGACATTAAACGATGATGTACGCGTAATCCTTATCAAGCTCGCCGACCGCTTGCACAATATGCAGACTATGGATTCGATGGTTGAGCATAAGCAAACAAAAATCGCATCGGAAACATTATACATTTATGCACCGCTTGCCCATCGGCTTGGACTTTACAATATCAAATCGCAACTTGAAGATTTGGGCTTAAAATATACAGAACCGCAGGTTTACAATGATATTGTTAGTAAAATCAAGGAAACAAAAGAAGAACAGGACGAATATATCAAAACGATTTCAGAAGTATTGAAAAATTCCCTTGACGAAGAAGGAATTGAATACATGATTAAAGGCCGCCCGAAATCTATATATTCGATCCGTAGAAAAATGAAAGCGCAGAATGTCAGCTATGACGAAGTCTATGACAAATTCGCGCTTCGCATCGTATATAAATCGTCGCAACACGATGAAAAATTTGTTGCCTGGAAAATTTATTCGATTGTAACCGATCATTATCGCCCGAGTCCAAGCCGTTTGCGCGACTGGATATCTTCACCAAAATCAACAGGCTATGAAGCGCTTCACATTACCGTTATGGGACCAAAAGGCCGTTGGGTTGAAGTTCAGGTACGAAGCGAACGAATGGATGAAATAGCCGAAAAAGGTTATGCGGCACATTATAAATACAAGCAAGGCGCTACCGAAGAAAGTGGTCTTGATGTTTGGCTGAATTTACTAAAAGAAGCGCTCGAAAATCAGGAAACGAACGCCGTGGATTTTGTTGAGGATTTCAAAATGAATTTATACTCAAAGGAAATCTTCGTTTTTACGCCGAAAGGTGAAATCAAATCATTACCGAAAGGCGCAACATCACTGGATTTTGCTTTTAGTGTACACTCGGCAATCGGTGTTCGAACACGAGGAACGAGAGTCAACGGAAAATTAGTTCCGCTGAATTACGAATTAAAAAGCGGCGACCAGATAGAAGTTATCACTTCGCCACATCAAAAGCCTACAATGCACTGGCTCGAATATGTTACAACGGCAAGAGCCAAGAATAAAATAAAAAGTGTACTTAACGAAAATACGAAGAAAATCGCTGAAGACGGAAAAGAACTTCTTACGCGAAAACTTCGTCATTTAAAATTGACTGTAAATGAAAATACGATTAATGAACTTGTTATTTTCTTTAAATTAAAAACCAGCCTTGACCTGTTTTATCGCGCCGGAATCGGCTCAATTGAAAATGCGCAACTGAAAGAATATGCCGCTTTGAAGAGCAATACTTTCATGAATTTCTTCAAAAGCAAGATGAAGCGTTCACCATCGGTTGCTCCGGATCAAATCCACAAAGAAGAACTCAGCAGCAATTATGACATGCTCGTTTTTGGCGTAGAACAGGACAAACTCGATTATAAACTTTCCGCATGCTGCAATCCGATTCCGGGTGATGATGTATTTGGTTTTGTAACGATCAACGAAGGGATAAAAGTCCACAAAAAAGACTGTCCGAATGCCATCAGCATGCAGTCGAATTATGCTTACAGGATTATTCTTGCAAAATGGATCGACTCATCGCAGCAGGAATTTAAGGCTACGCTTGACATTACCGGAATGGACAGTTTAGGATTGACAAATGAGCTTACAAAAGTAATTTCGAGCAATATGCACGTAAATATCCAAAGCATTTCACTGAGCAGCGAAGCCGGAATTTTTAAAGGAAAAGTAGTTGTAATCGTACAAAACAATTCTATACTAAAACGCCTTGTCGAAAACATCAAGAAAATTGACGGAATTGATAAAGTTACCCGCGACTATAAAAGCTAAAATCCTGTAATTATAAAGCGGGACTTTATTTAGTAATTTATCGTAAATGATCCGTTACTTATAAATTTTGAAGCGCCGCTCAATGTTCGGAAATTACCCTGAAAATTTCCTTTTATCATTCTGTCAGAACCATTTGAGGTAACATTAGAACTTACGCCACTTCCGGAAAATGCATAATATTCAATATTATTTTGCGTAAAAATCATACTGGTAATTGCTGAAACACCAGTAGTGTTTTTTCGGATTTCAAGATCAATTGCTTCGATTACTTCGCTTCCCAATTGTCCGCGAACAATAAGAAATTCAGGATCACTTTGATTGACCGTTACATTATAGAAGATTTTTGTAAGTCCATCAACAACCATCGTAATTCTTTGAATGGTTCGATTGTCTTCACCGCCAGAACTGCAGCCGTTAGAAACAAATAGGACAAGTGACAATACGGTAAATAATAGTATTTTTTTCATGGTTTATAGTAATTTTCCAAATTTATAGAAAAAATATTAAATGATATTGGCTAAAAACACACAAGTTTACTTTTTACATCTGAAACTTACGGATTGAAACTTTGCCACATTGCAACAATTTCCTATATTTGCCAAATGACATTAATATCCGTTGATAACAGCAAAAATCAGGAAATTGTAAAGAATGTTTTTACAATGTATCTTGAAAATAAAGGACATCGAAAAACTCCTGAACGCTACGCTATCCTTCAGGAAATCTATGACAGCGATGAGCATTTTGATATAGAAAACCTATATATCAAAATGAAAAACAAGAATTATCGCGTAAGCCGTGCCACTTTATACAACACTATCGAACTCCTGTTGGATTGTGCTTTGGTCAGAAAACACCAGTTTGGGCAAAATCAGGCACACTACGAAAAATCATATTTCGACAAGCAGCATGACCATATTATCATGACCGATACCGGCGAAGTAATTGAGTTTTGCGATCCACGAATCCAGATGATCAAAAAAACCATTGAAGAGATTTTCGATATCGAAATTAACAATCATTCGCTGTATTTATACGGGAACCGAAAGAAAATTAATAATGAATAATAACAATTAATCTTGGGCGTTACCTGCGGCCCGCGCTTTCGGCACTCGCTGTTTGCTTCATTTCATTTTGCAAACGAGCTCAGACAAAGCCTCAATCGCTAACGCGGCACACAACTTTAAACAATAAACAACAACAACCATATTAACAATGATGAATTTTCGTAAACCCGTAATCATTCATTACTAATTGTTAATTCTTAACTTAAAAAAATGACCGTAGATTTATTATTAGGATTGCAGTGGGGCGACGAAGGCAAAGGAAAAATCGTTGATGTGCTCACTTCGAATTACGACATTATTGCCCGTTTTCAAGGTGGTCCAAACGCCGGACACACATTAGAATTTGACGGAATCAAGCACGTTTTGCGCACCATTCCATCCGGGATTTTTCACAAAAATTCTATTAACGTAATTGGAAATGGCGTCGTAATAGATCCTGTAGTTTTCCAAAAAGAAATTGAAGGCCTTGAAAAATTCAACATCGATATTCAAAACCGCCTGATTATTTCGCGTAAAGCGCATTTAATCTTGCCAACACACCGTTTGCTCGACGCGGCTTCTGAAGCTGCAAAAGGAAAAGCGAAAATTGGCTCGACATTAAAAGGAATTGGTCCGACTTATATGGATAAAACCGGTCGCAACGGACTTCGTGTAGGCGATTTGGAATTAAGTGATTTCAAAGAACGTTACCGAAATCTTGCTGATAAACATGAAGCAATGATCAAGTTTTATGATGTTGCAATTCAATACAATCTTGCCGAATTAGAAAAAGAATTCTTTGAAGCAGTTGAAGATTTGAAAAAACTGACTTTCATCGACAGTGAAGAATATTTATACCAGGCGCAAAAATCAGGCAAGTCAATTTTGGCTGAAGGAGCGCAGGGTTCATTGCTGGATGTAGATTTCGGCACGTATCCATTTGTAACTTCTTCAAATACAACTGCTGCCGGCGCTTGCACGGGATTGGGAATTGCGCCAAACAAAATCGGAGAAGTTTACGGAATTTTCAAAGCGTATACAACAAGAGTCGGAAGCGGACCATTTCCAACAGAATTATTCGACGAAGATGGCACTACGATGGCAAGAGTCGGAAACGAATTCGGATCTGTTACCGGAAGACAAAGACGTTGTGGATGGCTGGATTTAGTAGCTTTAAAGTATGCAATCCAGGTAAATGGCGTAACGCAGTTGATGATGATGAAAGGCGATGTTCTTTCCGGATTTGAAACCTTGAAAGTTTGTACATCATACAATTACAAAGGAACAGAAATCAATCATTTACCTTATAACATTGAACCTGAAAACGTCACGCCGATTTATAAAGAATATAAAGGCTGGAAAGCTGATTTAACCGGAATGACATTGTATGATGAACTTCCATCAGAGCTAAAAGAATACATTGAATTCATTGAAAGTGAAGTTGATGTTCCGATAAAAATTGTTTCAGTCGGTCCTGACAGGAAACAAACTATCATGAAATAAAACAAAGGCTGTCGATTATGACAGCCTTTTCTGTTTAATCTATAATTGTAATTTCTTCTTCGGGGTTTTTAATCCGAATTATGATACTTTCGTAATTCCATACATCGCCAGTTTTTTCAGCAATGATCTGAATTTTGCCTTTTCCTTTATCGCCATTTATTCGTGTCGTCATTTCGAGGATTGTATTTTCATTGGAATACACAACATTTCCTTCCGCAATCGCGAGATTGTCAATTGGCTCAAGTGCTCCTAATACTTCTGCAACACGAGGATTTTCATTGGCTTTTAAAACAGCGTTTTGATACACTTCGGTATCGGAATAAATATGTAAATAATTGGATGCATTTTCAGTTCCACCCGAAATAACAAAAATAACTGTTGCAAAAAATAGTAATAAGCTTGTGACAATTAGCCATTTTTTGTTTCGTTGCAGGAAAGTTTTCTGCGGAACAAGATCATTCATATTCATTCTTTTACAACGATTACCGACGCTTTAAAACCTGTGGCCAAATCCCAGCCACCGCGAAAAATTGAAATTCCCTGATCATCAAAGATTTCCATTTCAGCAGTATTTGGCCCTGATGATCCTTGGTTTAAAGCCTCAAATTCTATAGTATTAAAGCCCTTATCGAGTTTCATCAAAAACCCATTAAATTGACCGCCTAAAGTAACGCTTGAGCGAACAATGCTTTTGTTTGCATAAATCTTAATCATATCGCCGTCAACAGCTGCAGCATCGCGATAATGCACAAAAACCGATTCCGATTTGGTCTTCAGATCGCCCATGTGAACGTCTTTTCGGATTGCCCTTTGCTCTTCATTCCCCATTTTCTTGTTCATTTTTTCAAGATATGGTTTATTGGCATCTACGAATTCATTGCTTGGCGTGATACTGAAAGATTTTGACGGCATTTCCAACGGATCGGTGTTCGTTTTTGGAGTATCGAAAATACTCGGAGAATCCGGTTTTACCGATAATGGTTTCGGTGCTTCAGTTTTTGGCTTAAGCGACGGAAGGATTTTTTTCCCTCCAAATTCGCTTTGTGCAAAAATATTTGCAGACAAAAATAAAAACACTAAAAGTCCTACTTTCTTCATCTTAATTGTAAATCATCGAATTTAATTGGGCATAAAAATATAAAACTCCAATTATAAACCTCAAGAAATAACATTTAATTGGCTTACTTGATTACTTTAAAAATAAAGGATTCTGATGGGTTAATCGTAATTGGCGCGCTGCCAACGCCGTTTTTAACAATCAGTTTTATCTTGTTGTTATCATACAATTGATCTTTTAAAAGGTAAGTTCCATCTTTTAGCTGCCAGTCTTTTATAATGTCTGCGGGAATTTTCAAATCGAAATTGCTTTTTGTCAACCATGAAAAGTTGGTAACAACAATTAATTTTTCCGTTTCTGACCATCGGACAAAAGAATAAATTCCAGGATCATAACCTTTGGAAATATCGCGATTTGCAGTTTGAATTTCTTTAAATTTGCCCATTAACGCAGGGCTTTTCAAAGAGAAATTCAGTAGTTTTTTGTAAAAATCACGTAACGCTTTTTCACTATCCGATAATTTTCCGCCGTCAAATTTTCCGTCATTCATCCAGCGTTGATGATTCGGAACGCCTACATAATCAAAAATCGAAGTGCGGGAATGTGTGCCAAAACCACCGTTTTCATTTCCGGCTTCACCAACTTCCTGTCCAAAATAAACCATTGTTGGCGAAGTGCTGATTGTTGTAGAAACGACCATTAGCGGTTTTCCTTTTTCGGGAGTTCCCGCAAATTCAGGACTTGCCAGCCTTTGCTCATCGTGATTATCCAAAAAATGAAGCATGTGATGTTCTATGTCTGAAACATTTTTCTGGATTTCTGAAATGGGATCCGGAAGGCTTTTTCCTTGAATTACTTCTTTTAATTTATCGTATAAATCGACTTTGTCATATAAATAATCCATTTTTCCTAAATGGATATAATTGCGATATTCCTTAGGATTATAAACTTCTGCCAATAAAAAAGCGTCAGGATTTTTCATTTTGACCGCCGAATTCATATAGCTCCAAAATTCATACGGAACCATTTCTGCCATGTCGTAACGAAATCCATCAACACCTTTATCTGTCCAATACAAAGCAATATCGCGGAATTTTTTCCAGGAATTCGGAACATTTTTATCTTTCCAGAAATCAAAATGGGCTTTGTAAGCTTTTTTATCAAAACCTTCCGGAAGTTCCGGGAAATCCTTTGATCCATCAGGCCGGATTCCATAATTAATCTTCACGGTTTCATACCAGTCATTACTATCAGGTTTCGCTAAACGCGATCCGTTCCCGGTCCATTTTGCAGGATTTTCATTGAATTTCCCATCAATTAACGGATTTTTCTCTCCGTTTAAAGGCTTGTAAGTTTCTGATGTTGGAACTTCAAATGCTTGTCCCGGAATGTAATAAAAGTTATTATCCCGTTTGTATTCCACGGAAGTGTCGTCATCAGCGCCAAAATCACGAATATTTTTCGGATTTGATTTTCCTTCATATTTGCGTGCAATATGATTCGGAACAATGTCAATAATTAGTTTTAATCCGTTTTTATGAGTCCGCTTGATCAGGTCTTCAAATTCTTCAAGCCTTTTCGCAGGATTTACCGCCAAATCAGGATTTACGTTGTAATAATCTTTTACGGCATACGGAGAACCGGCGCGGCCTTTTACAACTTCTGGATCGTCATTTGAAATCCCGATAGCAGTATAATCATTTACCAACGCATGATGCGGAACTCCGGTGTACCAAATATGAGTTACCCCCAAATCCTTGATTTCAGTAAGCGCCTTGTCGGTAAAATCATCAAACGTACCAACGCCGTTTTCGGCAATTGTTCCCCAAGGCTTATTGGTTGTATTTTTATTTCCGAATAAGCGCGTAAATACCTGATATACTACTTTTTTTCCTTGTTTCGTATCTTTTGTATTTTCAGACATTGTAGTGCTTTTGGAGTTTTGTGCGACTGAAACTATAGAAAAACCAAGTGCCAGCAGTAGAATTGTTTTTTTCATTTTAGAATGTGATTAACGCATGTTTGGAACGCTTAACCTTACAAATATAAAAATTTGGAAATACGTTTTTGGCTGCTGATAAATATTTCTTAATAAAATCAAAGGTTGTCACATTTTACTTAAATTTGGCAAAAAATATATCCGTTGAAGAAATTCCTTTTTTTCGCTGTAATTGCTTTATTTTCATTGGTTTTTAATCCGCTTTTTGCCCAAAAAAAAGCTTCCACTCCGATTATTGTTGATAATGCTGACAGCTTTGACATCAATGAAGTGGAAACGCCCGGCGCGGTTTTGCTTACCGGGAATGTTCGCGTGAATCATGATGGTGTTATCTTAACTTGTAATAAAGCTTATTTTTTTAAGGATGAAAATTACATCAAAGCGTTTGGAAACGTGCAAATGGTGCAAGGCGATACGCTTTTCCTAAACAGTAAATATGCTGAATATAGCGGAAATGAAAAACAGGCTTTTGCAACAGGAAATCCGGTACTTCGCTCGCCGGACATGACTTTGACAACGGATACAATTAATTTTGACCGAAACAAACAGGAAGCATATTATAACAGTTTTGGAAAAATCATCAATAAGGAAAACACGTTGACAAGCAATTCCGGAAGATATTATGCCACACAAAAGAAATTCCAATTTTTAACGGCAGTTACGCTTGTTAATCCGAAAACCACGATAAAGTCCAATCACTTGGATTATTACTCGAATTCCGGGCATTCCTATTTGTTTGGGCCATCGACAATTACAAGCAAGGAAGATTTCATTTATACTGAAAAAGGGTTTTATGACACGAAGAAAAATCTCGCGCATTTCCTGAATAAATCGTACATAAAATACAACGATCGTCTCATACAAGGCGACAGTTTATATTATGACAGGACAAGAGAATTTGCATCCGCAACCAATAACGTCAAGATAACCGACACTATAAATAAAGGAATCGTAAAAGGGCATTATGCCGAAATGTACAAAGCCAAAGATTCGATGTTCGTTACCAAAAAAGCAGTCGCGATCAATCTTGTCGAAAAAGATTCTGTTTACATTCACGGAAAGAAATTAATGATTACCGGAAAGCCGGATAACCGGATTATTCGTGCTTTCAATAATGCCCGTTTCTATAAAATCGACATGAGCGGAAAGTGCGATTCCATTCATTCAAGCCAAAAAACTGCGCTCACAAAATTAATTGGAAGACCAATTATGTGGAACGGCGAAAATCAAATGACCGGCGATGTTATGCATTTGATTGGAAATAATAAAACCGAAAAGCTCGACTCGCTCAAAGTCCTGACCAATGCTTTTTTGGTTTCGAAAGATTCCGTCGGAACCGGATATAATCAGGTAAAAGGCATAAATCTATACGGAAAATTCCGCGATAGTAAATTATATGAAGTTGATGTCGTTCAAAACACTGAAATTCTTTATTTCATGAGAAATGACGATCACGAATTAGTCGGAATAAACAAGAGTAAAAGCAGTCGGATCAATTTGCTTTTAGAAGACAATAAAATTGATGCGATCACGCAATACGACAAACCGGACAGTGAATTATTCCCTGAAAAAGATTTACCCGAAAACGCCCGGATTCTACGTGGATTCATCTGGCGTGGCGAGGAACGAATCATGACAAAAGATGATATTTTTCCGCCGGAAGAGCTCGAGATCGACGAAAAAATCCAAACCGCTAAAAAAGCAAAAGACGAAAAAGTCGATGCGCCAATGAAACCACGAAGGGAAACATTGGATTATGATAAAAACAAGCCAAAACAAGAGCTTAATACAACCAAGCAGAAATAATTATAATGATGGATTTTAAATTTTAACTCATTCATCATTCAAAATTTAAAATTTAAAATTCAAGATAATGCTCTCCGATTTCCTTAAATACCAAGCGCAGACTTCTCCTTACCCACTCGGAATGGAAGTTTCTCACGCAGAAGGTTCCTACATCTACGACACTAACAATAAAAAATATTTGGACTTTGTTGCAGGTGTTTCCGCTTGCACGCTTGGACATAAAAACGAGCGCGTAAATAATGCCATAAAAGACCAGCTTGACAAATATTCGCATGTAATGGTCTATGGCGAATATGCACAACATCCGGCGACGGAATATTGCAAATTATTAGTTTCAAATTTACCAAAACCGTTAGACAAAGTATATCTTGTAAATTCCGGAACAGAAGCAACCGAAGGCGCATTAAAACTTGCGCGACGCGTTACCGGAAGAAGCCAGCTCATTTCATGTCATAATGCTTATCACGGAAATACAATGGGCTCCATGTCCGTTATGGGATTTGAAGAACGCAAGCAACCTTTTCGTCCGTTGATTCCGGATGTCGATTTCATTACATTCAACAATGAAGATGATCTTCAGAAAATAACCACTAAAACTGCCGGAATTATTCTGGAAAGTATTCAAGGTGGCGCGGGATTCATTCAGCCTCAAAACGACTTCCTGAAAAAAGTACGTGAACGCTGTACAAAAGTTGGCGCTTTAATGATCATCGATGAAATTCAACCTGGTTTCGGAAGAACAGGTCAATTGTTCGGTTTTCAAAACTACAATGTCATTCCTGACGTAATTATAATAGGAAAAGGAATGGGAAGCGGAATGCCGGTTGGCGGATTTGTGGCATCTTCTGAATATATGGATCTATTGAGTGACAATCCAAAACTTGGGCACATTACAACTTTTGGCGGACATCCTGTCATAGCGGCAGCGTGTTTGGCAACACTGCGCGAACTAACAGAAACACAACTTATTGCACAAACACTCGAGAAAGAAAAACTGTTTCGTTCCCTTTTGGTACATCCTTTGATACAGGAAATCCGCGGAAAAGGATTGATGCTCGCACCAATGACCTCAAGTCCGGAAATCGCAAACCAGATAATTTTTAAATGTCAGGAGAAAGGATTAATCTTATTCTGGCTTTTGTTTGAAGGTTGCGCAATTAGGATAACGCCGCCACTTACTATTTCTGAAGATGAAATCCGTGAAGGCTGTAACATAATCCTCAAAGCGATGGATGAAGTTCAATTAATAATGAACAGTTAATTGTTTGAATACGTTTAAAACAGTTATATCATTTTCAATTATTCATTATTAAATTAATCGTTTTATTCTGTTAATTAAATTGTTCACAACAATTCAATTATTTTCACGCAACAACACTAACGTTACCTAATTTTAGTTAGGATAATTTTAAAGATAAACAGTATGCAATTAAGCAACGAAGAAGAAGACTACAACTTATCCTTATCAAAATTCGAGTCGATGTTGAAAACCAACAAAGTGCTCTTTTTTGATTCCGAGGAATTTGAGGAAATTATTCTTCATTACCTCGATATGGGTAAAGCGTCTTTAGCAAAAAAAGCCTTAAAATTAGCATTAGAACAGCATCCCAAATCCACAGGCCTAAAACTTGTGCAGGTAGAAATGCTTGTTTATGAAGACAAACTAGACATTGCCGAAAAGTTACTCAATGAGTTGTACGCTATTGAGCCGCACAACGAAGAAATTTATATTCAGAAAGCCAGTATTTATTCAAAAAGAGACAATCACGAAAAAGCAGTTGAACTTTTAAAAACCGCTTTGGAATATACCGATGATTATGCTGATGTTTATAATTTAATCGGGATGGAATATCTTTTCATGGATAATCTTGAACTCGCAAAAGACAATTTTATCAAATGCCTTGAAGAAGATACCGAAGATCAAGCCGCACTTTACAACGTGGTTTATTGCTTCGAATTCCTTGATCAAAACGAACAGGCAATTGATTATTTGAATCAATACATTGATAAAAACCCGTATAGTGAAATCGCCTGGCATCAATCCGGTCGCTTAAATTATGGATTAAAGAAATACGAAGAAGCATTACGTGCTTTCGATTACGCAACTTTAATCGATGATGAATTTCTTGGCGCTTTTATGGAAAAGGCCAAAGCGCTCGAAAGACTGAAGCGTTATGACGAAGCAATTGAAGCTTATAATCGTACGATTGAGCTCGATGATCCAACTTCATATGCGTTGTTGCGTATCGGGAAATGCTATGAAAAACTTGGCAATAAAGGTCTAGCATTAAAGTTCTTTAATAAAACCGTTCACGAAGATCCATTGCTTGATAAAGGCTGGATTGCAATTACGGATTTTTATTTCCGCCAGAAAAATTACCAAAAAGCACTATTTTTTGTAAACAAAGCGTTGAATATCGATAACCACAATAAAATGTACTGGAAGCGTTATGCGACAATAAACAAGGAAATGAATTTCTTTGAAGAAGCGGAATTTGGCTACAGAAAAGCAGTAGAATATGGCGATTATCAATTAGACACCTGGTTATTTTGGGTTGACATTTTACAATTCCTTGGAGAATTTGACAGTGCGATTCAAACATTGCTTCAGGCTTCAGAATATTTCCCTGAGGAATATCAAGTTGAATACCGACTTGCCGGATTGTATTTTATGTTACACGACGACACTAAAGGAAAATTTCATATTGCAAACGGACTTCGATTAAATTTCAATAACCATTCGATTTTAGAAGATTTATTTCCGGTAATCTGGTCCCGAAAAATGGTTCAGAACGCTATCAATAAGTACAAGGACAAGCAGTAATCATGAAGTTTAATTATGTTATAAATGCCGCTGATTTTTTAGAATATTATTTATACATGGTTTCAAAATCACCGGCAATTTCAAGGAAAAGGAATATTGTAAAGTATTCCTTTTCTGGTATTTATATGTTTTTCGCCATTTATTTCTTTTATTCAGGAATGGTTGGAATGGGATATTTCTTCATGCTTTTAGCTAATTTGTGGTTTTTCTTTTACCCAAAATTAAACCTAAAAGCTCTTGAACGCTACTATGCTAAATATACCCAAGAAAATTTTGGACATCAAATGGACCGCCCGACAGAAATGACAATCCAACCTGATTTAATCTTGATAAATGACGGAAAAATTGCTTCTGAAATCCAAGTTTCCGATTTCGAAATACTAATAGAAATTAAGAATAGTTTTTTCTTACGTGAAAAATCCGGAAATACTTTTATAATTCCGAAAAACCTGATTGATACAGAAAGCTTTGTATCAGAAATCAGTAAAACACAAATTCCACTAAAAAACGAAACAAACTGGCTATGGAAATAAAACAATTTGGACTCATTGGCCGAAATATCAGTTATTCCTTTTCGAAAAAATATTTTACTGATACGTTTGAAAACGAAGATCAGCGTGGCTTTACCTACGAGAATTTTGATATTCCGGAAGTTGAGGATTTTGTCGAAATTCTTGAAAACAATCCAAATCTTGCCGGCTTAAACGTAACTATTCCGTATAAGGAAAGCATCATTCCGTTTCTAGATAAAATGTCGAAGAAAGCCAAGCAGATTGGCGCGGTAAATACGATTCGATTTACAAAAAAAGGAAAGACAAAAGGCTATAATACAGATTTTTACGGCTTCCAGGAATCACTCGAGCCTTTATTGCATGGGCATCATAAAAAAGCACTAATTCTAGGAACCGGCGGTGCTTCAAAAGCTGTTGCTTATGCGCTTGAACAACTAGAAATCGGTTACATGTTCGTATCGCGTGAAGCGAAAAAAAACACGCTGGATTACAGCCAACTTTCAGAATATATTTTTCAGGAATTTACGATTATCATAAACTGCACGCCGTTGGGAACTAGTCCGAATGTTACTGCTTCACCTGAAATCCCGTATTCGTATTTTACAGAGAAGCATATTGCTTTTGATTTGATCTACAATCCTGAGGAAACATTATTCCTTAAAAGCGCGAAAGAAAAAGGAGCCGTTACCAAAAACGGGCTCGAAATGTTGATTCTTCAGGCGGAAAAAGCATGGGAAATTTGGAATAAATAATTTCATTTGAATACGAAGTACTAGCCCGGATGGGAAGCGATATCCTTTTTGTTTTGGAAAAAAGTCCCTTGACTGCGCTCAGGATGACAAAAACAAAAAGATAAAGCGGACAGCCGGAACAGCTTCAAATAAAACAAATTATATCCTAAAATGTTATCTGTAAAGGTTTTTCTTTGAATTTTCGCCGACCTTTAGTACCTTACGCCCTCAAAATTTATGAACCTTACACATTTTTAAAAATGTCAGAAGAAAAGAATGATAACCTGCATGAAGCAGACGGAAATTTAGAAAGCGTATCGCAAGAAGTAAACGCTGAAAATCAGGGAATTGAAAACACCAATATTGCTGAAGAAGTTGTTACTGAAAATGCTACTGGTAGCGAACCTGATGCTCAAGATTTGCAGTCCGATAATGCTATTGAAGCGGAAACAGAAGAAGTTTCTGAAATTCCGGCAGAATTAGCTACGGAAGAAAGTCCCGAAACGCCAGCTACAATTGAGCTTACGGAAGAAGAAGTTGCAGACGATACTCCGGTATTAGATACGCCTCAGGATTTTTCACATCAGGAAGCAACTGACGCGATTGCGGAAACTAATGCTGCTGAAAGTGAAGATGAAACGCTTGCCGCAAGCCATGAAATTCCAATGCTTGATTATGAAACTTTATCAATGGAATCACTTGTAACGGAGTTGGAAAAACTTGTCGTTGCTGAAAAAGTGATGTCGGTTAAAGAGCACGTTGAGCAGGTAAAATCGGCTTTCCTTTCTAAATACAATCATTTTATCGAGGAGAAAAAAGAAGATTTTTTAGCTGAAAATCCTGATACAACTGAGGAATTTCATTATCATTTGCCGCTAAAATCGAAATTCGATACTTTATACAATCAATACAGAGACAGGAAAAACAAACATTTCAAGAGCTTACAAAACGATCTTCAGGCAAATCTGGAAAAACGACTTGCGCTTGTTGAAGAATTGAAAAACCTTATCAATCCGCAGGAAAACATCAAAGACACGCTAAAACACTTTAATGATTTGCGTGACCGATGGAAAAATGCCGGACCAATTCCGAAAGACAAATACAACCATGTTTGGAATAATTTCCATTTTCATGTAGAGAACTTTTACGATTATCTTCACTTGGATAGAGAAGCGAGAGACATCGATTTTAAGCACAATTTAGAGCAAAAACAAAAAATCGTAGCGCGTGTTGAAGAACTGGTAAATGAGCAGGATATCAACAAAGCATTTCGTGAATTACAGGATTTGCACAAAATCTGGAAAGAAGATATCGGGCCTGTTTCAAAAGAGCATCGTGATGATATCTGGAACAAATTTTCGGCACTTACAAAACAAATGCACGACAAACGCGAGCAATTATTTGAAGGTTTAAGAGCTAAAGAAAGTGACAATCTTGCCAAGAAAAATGAAATTATCGCAAAAATCCAGGAATTAGCGCAGGAAAAAATGAATGCTCATGCTTCGTGGCAAGGCCAAGTTGAGAAAGTGGAAGCGCTGCGTAACGAATTTTTCGCTGCCGGAAAGGTTCCAGCCGAAGTAAATGAAGAAACGTGGAATTCTTTCAAAACGGCTGTTCGTGATTTCAATGCGTTGAAAAATTCATTTTACAAGGATATTAAGAAAGACCAATCGGATAATCTCAGCAAAAAACAAGCACTTGTAGAAAGAGCAAAAGCTTTGGAAAACAGTGAAGATTTTGCTGCTTCGACTCCGATCATGAAGCAAATTCAGGAAGAATGGAAAACTGTTGGACATGTTCCAAGAAAGTTTTCCGATAAAATCTGGAAAGAATTCAAAGATGCTTGCAATCATTATTTTGAAAGATTAAAAGCACAGAAAAATGAAGCGAATGCCGAGGAACTTGAAGCTTTCGAGAAGAAAAAAGCCTATGTTGAAACGCTGAAAGATTTTGAGCTTGTTGGCGATCACAAAACAGATCTTGATGCGATTAAAGCACATATTGAAACGTGGAAAGGTTTTGGAAAAGTACCATTTTCGAGAAAACATATCGACGGAAAATTCAACAAAGTCCTTGACGGTTTGTTTGAGAAATTGAGCCTAAGCAAAAAAGATTCTGAAATGATGCGTTTTGCAAACAGAATCGACCAATTAAATGAATCAAACGATACACGTAAATTGGATAATGAGAAGATTTTCCTGATGCGTAAAATCGAAGAAGTGCAATCTGAGATTTTTCAATTGGAAAATAACATTCAGTTTTTTACGAACACTAAAAATGCGAAGAAAGAAAATTCTATTGTACTTGAAGTGCGTAAAAGTATTGAAAGACACCGAGAAGAACTTAATACCCTGAAAGACAAGTTAAAACAACTTAGAAACATCAATCAGGAATAAATTTATTTAAAGCCTCGTGTTCTGAATACGGGGCTTTTTTACAAAAATGAAACAGATCAGGAAATTACTTTTTACAATTGGATTTTGCATGGCGATGGTATTTGCTTTTGCAGGAAATACCAGTTCTGTAATTAAAATTTCAGAAGAATCACATTCCTTTTTTACTGAGAATACAATCCATCCGGATGCTTTCTTACAACCGGAATCATCGCATCATCTTGTTGGAAACTCTAAATCAGAGCATCATTTTGTTGTAAAATATTTTGTGACAATTCCGGAATCTCTTTCGGAAATACAACTTTCAAATACTTTTTTCCCTTTTCATTTTCAGGACATTAACCGTTGTGAAAAGGTTTCATTATTTCTATTTCCGTACCATTTTTTCTGGTGATTTAAAGCAATTATCATAGTTGGAAACTTTCCACTTAACCGGATTAATCGATTTGATTAATTCCGGGAAATCATGTTTTACATTCACTTAAAAAAAATAAAAAATGGACTCATCAGCAACAATAATAGGCATTATAATCGCCTTAATCATCATCATACCAATTTATTTAATGATCCGTTCCCAATCGGTATTTAAGAAAAAAATCAAGGGAATTAAGGATTATTACAGTAGAAACAATCATTTCACATTCGGTCAAACCGAAACACAGAATAAGAAAGTTCTGGCGTTAGACCCGAAAAACAAAGCATTTCTTTTGATTGATTTTAATGTAGAACCGGAACAGGTTTCGTTTATAGACCTTAATGAAGTTTCGTCGTGCAAATTAGTTCCGACTACAGAAGGAAATTCAAATACAATTATAAAACTTGACTTTGAATTTGCATTGAAAAACAGCGGAAATCAGTCAATAACTTTTTACAATATTGATCGTGACCAAATCGGACAGGTATATTTATACCAGGATCACCAGCTTGCAAAAAAATGGACGCGGATTTTGCAGGAAGTTATATTGCGTTAATTATTATTCAAAAAAAAGAGGCTCAAATTAGGCCTCTTTTTAATTAAAATCCTACTGTTTTTTATTCATAAATAGATAATAAACCGGCACTCCGAGTGCGACAATGCACAATCCTAAACCAGTATTGAAAGTATCGTAAATCAGTAATATTACACAAATTGCAATTGTCAGCAAAATATACAGCGCCGGAATAAACGGATAGCCAAAAGCTTTATAAGGTCTTTCTACGTCGGGTTCTCTTTTTCTCAGGATGAAAATTCCGTAGATTGTGAGAATATAAAATAGTAAGGAAGCGAAAGTTGCATACGTAAGTAAATCACCGAATCTTCCAGAAATACACAAGACACAAGCCCAGAAACACTGAAACCAAAGCGCTTTTGCCGGAACATCATTTTTATTTAAATCCATTGCGCGCTTAAAAAATAAATCGTCTTTTGCCATAGCATAAAACAATCGTCCGCCAGACAAAACCAATCCGGTGTTGCATCCAAAAGTAGAAACCATGATTAATCCGGCCATTACAAAAACACCAATATTTCCTAAAATTACATTTGCCGCCGCGGCTCCAACCCTATCGTTGCTCGCAAACATAATTCCGTTTTCAAGAACCGTTGTTCCTTCCGGCGTTCCTTGCATTGGCAAAAGTGCCAAATATGCGATGTTGGCCAAAATGTAAATTATAGTTACGATTAATGTCCCTAAAAATAAACTTCGCGGGATATTTTTCTTTGGATCTTTGATTTCTCCCGCGATAAATGTCACGTTATTCCAAGCATCACTCGAGAAAAGAGAATTAATCATAGTTGCTCCGGCAACGCCTACCAATGCTAATCCGGCTAATTTTGTTACGGTAACAGTTCCGTCGGGATTTAAAACTGTTTTTGAAGCTTCCCACATATTAGCAAAATTGTTCGACAATGTATCGGTTTGAAAACCAACGTAAAGTCCGAGAATTATTAGCGCAAACAACGCGATTAATTTGGCTGCTGTGAAGAAAACCTGAATTCCTTTTCCTGTTTTTACGCCTTTCGTATTGATGTAAGTCAGCAATAAAATACTCGCCATCGCCAAAACCTGCTTGTTAGTAAAAGCATACGTTTCTCCAACTTCAAAAACTTTATTCTCTAAAACCGGAAAAAACACCGCCGAATAATTTGCAAAAGCTACGGCAACAGCAGCAATTGTTCCGGTTTGAATTACCGTAAAAACCGTCCATCCGTAAAGAAAAGAAACCAATCGTCCGTAAGCACGCTGAATATAAACAAATTGTCCACCGGCATTTGGCATCATTCCGGCTAATTCGCCATAACTTAATGCCGCGCTCATTGTTAATAATCCGGTAATCAGCCAAATGACTAAAAGCCAGGCGGCTGATCCAACATCGCGTGCCATCGCCGAAGTAACAATAAAAATACCGGATCCAATCATGGAACCGGCAACAATGCTTGTGGCGTCGATCAATCCTAATGAACGCTGTAAATGGTGTTTGGTTTCGGACATAGTTTTAATTAATACTGAATAATTGATAATTAATAATGCTAAATTTGGCGTAATAGAAAGCGAATATAACAGTTAATTATTATATTTTGCATTATAAATGTTAATTGGTGGTAATTAAAGTTTTTTAGCTTCATTCCAGAAAACATCCATTTCAGCTAAAGTCATATCGCTTAACGGTTTTCCGAGTTCTCCGGCTTTGCTTTCGAGGTATTGAAAACGTTTTATGAACTTCTTATTTGTCCGCTCGAGCGCATCTTCGGGATTAATATTCAGGAATCGGGCGTAATTTATCATTGAAAATAAGACATCGCCGAATTCATTTTCCATCTTTTCCTGATTTCCGGCTGCGACTTCTTCCTGTAATTCCTGTAATTCTTCCTGGACTTTGTCCCAAACCTGATGCGATTCTTCCCAATCAAAACCAACGCCTTTTGCCTTATCCTGAATCCTGCTGGCTTTTACCAACGCCGGCAAGCTTTTCGGAACGCCTTCGAGTACTGACTTTTTCCCTTCCTTAAGCTTGAGTTTTTCCCAGTTTTGCTTGACTTCTTCTTCATCTTTTACAACTGTATCCGAATAAATATGCGGATGGCGATGGATGAGTTTTTCACAGATTTCATTGCAAACATCGGCAATATCAAAATCATTCGTTTCACTTCCGATTTTAGCATAGAAAACTATGTGAAGCAGTAAATCGCCGAGTTCTTTTTTAACTTCACTTAAGTTATTATCAAGAATTGCATCGCCAAGCTCATACGTTTCTTCAATTGTCAAGTGGCGAAGCGTTTGCAAAGTTTGTTTTTTATCCCATGGACATTTTTCGCGCAGATCGTCCATTATATCCAATAATCTTCCGAAAGCCTGAAGTTGTGATTCTCTTGAGTTCATAAGTTTAATTTACTTTATAAAAATAAAAAATCCTGCCACTCGAAATGTGTGACAGGATTATATTTTATAAAAAGATGTTAACTATTCTGAAACCGGTTCTTCAGTAGTTTTTGGCTCCGGAGCTTCTTTTGAAACCAATCCTTTTGCCTGAAGAATATTGTACCAGTTCAATACCTTTTTGATATCGGAAGCATAAACGCGATCTTCATCATAATCCGGAAGGATTTCCTTGAAATAAGCAATTAGCTTGTCGTTATCTTCTTTATGAGAAATCGCTGAGCCTTCATTTTCTTTAACTGCAATTGTACGCATAACATCAGCCAAAGGTTTCTCTTCAGAATGCGTGTACATTGAGATTTCAGATAAAAGACTCACATTGCTTCTTAATCCGACAGTGATTTTTTTTCCATCCAATAGTGATTCTGCAACAAAACCCGTACGTGTCTGTACTTTTAATGCGTATAAACCCGGTTTCCCTGAAATGGCTAATATTTTTTCTAAATTCATTTTAAATATGTTAGTTTAGTTATTTGATAGTTATAGAATTACCTCCCTTTTTTAGGTGCAGAAAATTTCATTTTGTAATCAGGACGCGCTTTGCCTTCCATGATATTTTGTAGTTTCTTCTTGATCAATTGTTTTTTCAGGCTTGAAATATGATCCGTAAAAAGAATTCCTTCGATGTGGTCATACTCATGCTGAATAACGCGCGCGATGAGTCCGTCAAAAACCTCTGTCTTTTTATTGAAGTCTTCATCGAAATATTCAATCGTGATTTTTTCGTGGCGATAAACGTCTTCGCGAACTTCGGGAATGCTCAGGCAGCCTTCGTTAAATCCCCATTCCTCGCCTTCTTCTTTCAGCATTTTCGCATTGATGAAAACTTTTTTGAAACCGCTTAATTGTTCCTGTTCGGCTTTTTCAAGATCTTCATCGTCGCTAAACGGCGTAGTATCAATCACAAATAAACGAATCGGAAGTGCAACTTGTGGCGCGGCAAGCCCAACACCATAAGCATTGTACATCGTTTCGAACATATCGGAAATAGTCTGCTTCAAATTTGGATATTCCGGAGAAATATCGTCACAAACCTTTCTTAGAACCGGATCGCCGTAACCTACAATTGATAAAATCATCGTTATAAAATTAGATTAAATGCTGACTTTCCTATTTCGAAAATTGCATTTTGGAAGGCAAAAATAGTGAAAAAATATACATTGCTGAATCTACAGCAAACAATTAGGAAATATTTACAAAAATATCATAAATCACGGCGGTTTACAATAGAATAAAATGATGAATGTTTATCTTTGTAAGAAGAGCATCATTAATGATAGACAAGGTCAGGGATTTTACCGGAAGCACTAATTTTTCGAACGCGCTAAAAGTAACAATAGCAGCAGTAATCCCTGTGCTCCTATTTAATTTTATTGACGATATCCAAACCGGATTTACAATTGCAATCGGTGCATTATTAACATATCCGAGTGACATTCCGAGCAATATCAGGCATAAGATCAGAGGTGTTTTTGTAGCTGCTTTGATTGTAGCTTGTTCCAATTTACTTATTAATTTTCTGTTTCCGTATAACTACATTCTTTATCCGGTTTTAATTGCATTGATATTCTTTTTATCGATGATTTCGGTTTACGGTCAACGTGCTACTATGGTTTCGTTTTCCGGATTATTAGCGGCTTCACTGGCTTTCGCACACATTCATTCTGGTTGGGAAATGCTTCACTATTCCGGATTGATGTTTGTTGGCGGCCTGTTTTATTTACTGGTTTCACTAACATTTGATTATATCCGGCCTCATCATTATGTGCGTTTGCAGATTGCAGAATGTATCCGGCTGACTGCAAAATATTTGAAATACCGAGGAGATTTGTGGAATCCTGATGCTGATCGAAACAAGATCATCGAAAAGCAGCTGCATTTACAAGTCGAGCTCAATATCATACACGAAAACTTGCGTGAAATTCTGATCCGAAACCGCTCTGATTCAGGAACTTCCAACCAAAGCCGAAAAATGCTCCTGGTATTTATTTCATCTTTGGAAATTTTAGAACTTGCGCTTTCTACATCATTCGATCATAATAAGTTACACGAAAAATTCAGCGCACACCCCAAAGTTTTAACGACCTATCAACATTTAGCGTACAATCTTGGCGCAACATTGAAACGACTTTCAAAAAGCGTTGAAAACGGCAAAAAATACAATTATAAACATTCTCTTTTAACCAATCTCGAAGCATTGGAAAAAGTGATTGCAGAATACCAAACCGAACTAAATCCAACTGATTCTGACGGCGCTTTAATGTTACACAACATGATGCACTATGCTGAAAAACAGATTGAAAAAATCAAGATAATCGAACGTGCTTTTAGTCCAAATCCGGATTTAAAAGAATTAAAAGGACGCGATAAGGATTTAGAAAAATTCATCGTTCCGCAGTATTATTCGTTTCAGACATTAAAGGAAAACCTGAGCCTTTCATCGGGAATTTTCAGGCATTCGCTACGATTGACCGTTACAATGATATTTGGATTTGTGATTGGGAACTTATTTATTTTCCAAAATTCCTACTGGATTTTGCTCACAATTATTGTCATTTTACGTCCGGGTTACGGATTGACAAGACAACGTTCTTTTGATCGTATTATCGGAACTGTTGCCGGCGGAGTTATTGCATTCGGAATACTTTTTTTTAGTAATGATTCTGCTTTAATCGGAACGTTGGCGGTACTTTCAATGCTTTTGGGATTTGCATTTACGCAAATCAATTATAAAATCGGAGCGACTTTCGTAACGATATATGTCATTTTAATTTACGGATTACTGATGCCGGGAAGCAGTCAGGTGGTCGAATTCAGGATTTTGGATACATTAGTCGGCGCAGCTCTGGCTTTTGCAGCAAATTATTTCCTTTGGCCGGCTTGGGAATTCCTTAGTCTTCCGGCATACATTGGAAAATCGATTGAAGCAAATAGGAATTATCTGAATGAAATCTCAATTTTCTACAATACAAAAGGCGAAGTTACATCGTCATATCGGGTTTCAAGAAAAAATGCATTCATCGAAATCGGGAATTTAATGTCATCTTTTCAAAGAATGACGCAGGAACCAAAATCAAAACAGAAACAATTGCCTCAGGTTTACAAACTTGTCGAGTTGAATCACTCGCTGTTATCCGCTTCCGCTTCATTGGGAACATACATCCAAACGCATCATACGTCAAAAGCATCCGAAGCGTTTAATGTCGTTGTAAATTCTGTAATACAAAATCTCGATCAGGCAAAAACCGTTTTGAATTCTAAAATAATACCCGGCGAAAGTGCAAAAAATGAAGATCTTGCCATACGGTTTACCGAATTAAAAAACATTCGCGCACGAGAACTGAAAGACGACCCGAATTTCCATCTCAAAATGCAGGAAGCGCAACTCATCATCGGTCAATTAGTTTGGCTGATCAATTTATCGGAAGGAATTTTGAAAGCTTCCAAGAAGCTGGAAATCCATTCCAGAGAACACAATTAATATGATAAAACTTATTGTTTCCGATATGGACGGCACGCTTTTGAGTGATGAAAAGAAACTTCCATCTGATTTTTGGGAAACCGAAAAACGCCTGCATGAAAAAGGGATTATATTTGCAATTGCGAGTGGCAGGCAATACTACAATTTAATAGAAGTTTTCGATACCATTAAAGACCGAATGCTTTTTTTAGCAGAAAACGGAACATATGTATTTTATAATGGCGATGAACTTTTCGTTAATCCGCTTGATAGAAATAGGGCGAATGAAATCATTAAAACAGCTCGTGAAATTCCGGATTGCTACATAATTTTATGTGGAAAAAACGCCGCATATATTGAGAATTCCGATGAAAGATTTCTTACAACTTTATTTCAGCATTACAGCAAGGTTGAAACTACAGCTGATCTTACAACGGTTGATGACAGCATATTAAAAGTAACATTATGTGATTTCCGGAATTCAGAAACGAATAGCTTTACTTATTTCAATTCCTTTAAAAATGATTGTAAAGTTACCGTTTCAGGAAAAAACTGGGTTGACATTACCGATATGTCTGCAAATAAGGGAAATGCGCTTTTGAAAATTCAGGAAAAATTAAAAATATCAAACGACGAAACAGTTGTTTTTGGAGATTTTATGAATGATTTTGAAATGATGTCAAATGCAACCAACAGCTATGCGATGAAAAATGCGCATCCGGAAATACTGCGGATTTCTAAATTTGCGACAGATTTTGACAACAATAATAATGGTGTCACGGAAATAATCAACAAATTGATTCGATAATTATTTTCTGGAAAGATAATCCTGAAGCAAAATTGTAGCTGCAATTTCATCAACAAGAGCTTTGTTTTGGCGTTGCTTCTTTTTTAATCCGCTATCAATCATAGTTTGGAATGCCATTTTGGATGTAAAACGCTCATCTACTCTTTCAATTTTCATCTCTGGAAATGCTTTTGTGAATTTTTCCACGAATTTTTCTATGGATCCTGTACTTTCTGATGGAAGTCCATTCATCTGTTTTGGCTCGCCAATTAAAACTTTTTCAACATTTTCATTCGAAAAATAATCTTTCAGAAAAATAATAGCGGTTTCAGACGCAACTGTAGTCAATCCAGATGCAATAATCTGAAAGTCATCCGTAACAGCAATTCCGGTGCGTTTATGTCCGTAGTCAATAGCGAGAATTCGTGGCATTCATAAAAATTTTAGAGTTGTAAAGATAAATAAAACCATCGTCCTAAAAATCAGGTTTTAATAAGTTTTCAACCTACTATAAGCAAATTTTCAAAAACATTTGGAAATTAATGCAGAAGTTGTTTAACTTTGTTCAAAACCCCCCTAAAAAATTAAATTATGTTACGTCTTTCCGCAGGTGAAAAATTTCATGAAATTCCGATTGAAGACAAGTTGAAAAAGCGTTATGCCATTTCAAACCATGGTAGACTAATTAGCTACACTTTAGACGATTATAAAGATGCTATGGTTATCAAAGGCGGTCTTGCCGATGGTTACAGAACGTTCCAGTATCGCAAGTCTGTTGACGGTGTGAAGAGAATTAAATCGTTCTTTTTATACAAACTTGTTGCTATTTATTTTATCCCTAAAACGTCTGATGAGCAAACAAATGTGCTTCACTTGGATTATAAAAGGGATAATGATCATTTTACTAATCTCAAATGGGCAACACGCGAGGAAATGCTGCACCACAGCAGAGTAAGCCCGCACGTTATTGCCGCGAGACAAAACAAAGCTCCGACTACTCAAGGCAGAAAGCTGAATTCAACTCAAGTAATGCGATTGAAAAAAGAGCTACTGAATCCAAACAGAAAAACCAGGCTGAAAATCCTTGCAAAACAATTTGGCGTAAGCGAAATGCAGTTACAGCGAATTAAAACTGGTGAAAACTGGGGTCATATAAAAGTAGATTTGCCTTCAAAAGATGAAGAATCTAAATAATTGCTTTAAATAAAACAGCATTATTTATACCCGCAGTACTGGCAGTATTATTAAAAAACGTGAAAGTTTCATCAAATGAATTTGTTGAGATAAACTCTTTATGAAAATTATTAAGCTCTGATTCTGAATATTCTGAGTAAAATAATTTTTTGTTACCGTGTAAGCGTAAATATCCGACTGGACTTGTTTTTACGATATTTTCAGGCAAACCTGGATAACTTACACTGCAAAAAATAATATTGTGTTTTGAAAGTTTTTCGAAAACAATAGGGTTCCACCAGGTTTCATGGCGGAATTCAATTACATTTTTAAATTCAGGAAGCATTGAATTTATTATTAATTCCAATCTTTCTTCACTAAAATAAAAACTTGGTGGCAGTTGAAATAATACTGCCCCAAGCTTTTCTTTTAACCCGTTTTTACAAATCGTATAAAAATCGGTAATCTCTTTTTCGCAATCAGAGAATTTCTTGATATGTGTAATTATTTTTGAGGCTTTTACAGCGAAAACAAATCCTTCCGGAGCTTTTTCATACCATTTTAGCAAATTCGATTCTGTGGGAAATTTGTAAAAAGTGCCATTCATTTCATATGTATTGAAATGCTCGCAGTAATAGTCGAACCATTTTGAGCGTGCTAATTTTTCCGGATAGAAAATTCCTTTCCAATAACCGTTATTGTATCCTGAGCATCCAATGTGGTTTTCTTTCTTCATTTATATAGAATCTGACAATTTTCGCAGAAAAAACTGCGGCGTTTTTTAACTCCTGTATATTCTTTTTTCAAAGGAAGATCACAGCGGCTGCATGTTTTTTTCGAATACGCCAGCCAATGCTTTTTCAATTCGTATTTCTTTTTCCAATCAAGAAAATCAAAACTGTAATTTCGTGCTTCGTCAGTTAATTTAATTAGCTTCTTTTTTGGAATTTTAGCAATTTTTGATTCGGGGTGAACCTTAATCCGATACAACACCTCGTTCTTGATTATATTTCCAACTCCTGAAAAAATATCTTGTTCCAGCAATGCATCACAAACCAGTTTATCGGGAACAACTTTGAGTTTTGCAATTGCTTTTTTAGGATTCCAATCGTCGTTCATTACATCTGAAGCCCAATCGTAATGCGAGTTTACATCTCCTTCGAGAAGTTTTACAGCAGCCGCATAAAAATTAAGCTGCCCGTTTTTAAATGTAAGTCCCAACCGGATTTTCGCACTTTTATCTTCATTTATCAAATAACTTCCAAACAGCAAAAAATGAATTCTTACCGTAAAATCGTCAAAACAAATCAGGAAATGCTTACCCCAACTTTTAAAAGTTACTTTCTTATTCTCAAGACGCGAAAGATCGATTGTTGTATTGCCAACTGCTTCCAGAATTTCCTTTCCTGAAAATTGCTGAACTTCTTCTTTTAATATAACAATCGTTGGTCCTTCAGGCATATTTATGGTATGATTTGTCCTTCGATAGAATCGTCATACGTTTCACCAATCGCAGCTCCGAAGAGTCTTTTTGCCATAGCGACTGCCATTCCGTGTTTGGTATCCCAGTAATATCCATCGGTTGGTGTCACTTTAAGAACTGTAATTCTCGGATCGTCTTTCCCTTCTGTAAACCAGGTTTTCATCTGCGCGTCCCAAAGTTCATCAATTTTTTGCTTATCTGTTGAAATAGTAGCTTTTCCATAAATCATAAGAAAATCGGTATAAGAAGAGCCCTGAAACAGCATTTGGACTGCAGGATCTTGTTCAATCTCCTTATTCTTATGACTGTCTTTTGCGCTTAAAAACCAAAAGTTTCCGTCATCATCTATTTTTTCCGGAGCCATCGGACGTGTGGCAAATGGTGCTCCTGTAACGATCTTTGTGCAGAAAAAACATGATCCTGCACTTTTTGCAAGTTCCTTGATCTTCTCTAAAGCTTCTTTTCCAATGAGATTTTTAAAATTATCTTCCGGTTGATTTTTATTAATACTATCCATTTTTATACTTTTTTAGTGTTTACGTAAAATTACCCGATAGGCATTAAAAGCACTTTATAGGATTAAAATGATTTATTGCATAATTATTTCATCATCTCATTATAAGGAATTAATAAATTCTGTATTTTTCGGAAAAATTAAAACATAACAAACATGGAATATCAGAACAATCTGGTTGCCAATGCAACTGACCTAGAGAAAGCAGTTTTCTATAAGAAAACATATTTACACGTCGCCATTGCGATATTAGCGTTTATTTTACTGGAAGCTGTTTTGCTACAGATTGTTCCTGAAGAATTAATTGCGTCAATGTTCGGCGGAAAATTCATCTGGCTGTTCCTTATTGGAATGTTCTGGCTTGGCTCGATGCTGTCGGATAAACTGGCATTCTCGCCTTCTCGGGACCAACAATATTTAGGCTTGGGATTATATGTTATTCTCGAAGCGATCATCTTTTTACCAATGATATTTATTGCGTCGGTTTATGCTGGCGGTGATATGATCATGCAGGCAGCCTTAATAACTTTATTCATGTTTAGCGGTTTGACAGCTGTTGTCTTCTTTACAAATAAGGATTTTTCATTCCTTAGAACGGCTTTGGTAATTGGAGGTTTCGTTGGATTGGGATTAATTGTAGCTGGAGCAATCTTCGGATTTAATCTTGGTTTATGGTTCTCAGTCGGAATGGTTGTATTGGCTTCCGGAAGTATTTTATACCAAACGCATCAAATCAAAAACCTTTACGGAACTGACCAATATGTAGGAGCAGCTTTACAATTATTTGCTTCTATAATGCTGCTGTTCTGGTATGTTTTGAGAATTTTAATGAGCAGGAAATAATAATTCTACAAACTGAAAAGCCGGTATATCCGGTTTTTTTTATGTCGAAACCAAAATATACATTCAATTAACAGGCAGATTTTATCAAATATTGTATAACTTATTATATAAAATATTTAACATTTCTTAATTTTAAAATTGTTAAATTTGATAGATACCAAAAATAATTATGCAGAAGAATGAGTATAAAACATCAAAACGAGAAATTTGAATTTCCGAAAAGTCCCACTGGAATTGAAGGTCTTGATGAAATTACCGATGGTGGCTTTCCAAAAGGACGTCCAACTTTAATATGTGGCGGAGCGGGCTGTGGAAAAACATTGCTGGCAATGCAATTTATAATCCGTGGAATTACGGATCACAATGAGCCTGGCGTTTTTATGTCGTTTGAAGAACCTTCAGATGATTTGACATTAAATGTGAAATCCCTTGGATTTGATCTTGAGAAATTAAAAAAAGACAAAAAACTGATTGTCGATCACGTACGTGTAGAACGTTCAGAAATCGAGGAAGCGGGCGAATATGATCTGGACGGATTATTCGTCAGATTAGGTTATGCAATTGATACAATTGGAGCTAAGCGAGTTGTCCTTGACACAATTGAATCCTTGTTCTCAGGACTTAGCAATCAGGCAATTCTCCGCGCTGAATTGAGAAGATTATTTCACTGGTTAAAACAAAAAGGCGTAACTGCAATAATAACCGGAGAACGCGGCGAAGCAACATTAACACGACAAGGACTAGAAGAATATGTTTCCGACTGCGTCATAATCTTGGATCATCGTGTGATTGAGCAGGTTTCCACCCGGCGACTGCGAATTGTAAAATACAGAGGATCAACACACGGAACAAATGAATATCCGTTTCTTATTGATCAAGATGGAATTTCTGTTTTGCCGATAACTTCTCTCAAGCTTGACAACGAAGTTTCTCAGGACATTGTTTCTACCGGAGTTCCGGGATTAGATTCGATGTTTGAGCGTGGCGGATTTTACAGAGGCTCAAATATTCTCGTATCCGGAACAGCGGGAACTGCAAAAACCACAATCGCATCCTATTTCGCAGATGAGCAATGCAGGAAAAAAGAAAAAACCGTTTATTTCGCATTTGAGGAATCACCACAGCAACTTATCCGGAATATGAAATCCATCGGAATTGACCTTGAGCCACACGTCAAAAAAGGCTATTTGCAAATTCATTCTTCGCGCCCATCACTAAATGGATTGGAATTACACTTATTGACATTGCGAAAACTCATTAAAGATTTTAAGCCAACAACTGTTATCATTGATCCGATAAGTAATTTAATTACTGTAGGAAGTGAACATGAAGTACGTTCGATGCTTGTACGATTAATTGATATGCTGAAATTGAACAACATTACTGCATTATTCACTTCTTTAAATAAGACAAACGAAAGTACAAGACCGGATTTATCCGAAGAAAGCGTATCATCACTCGTTGATACTTGGCTAACAGTTCGTGATCTTGAAGGAATTGGGGAACGCAACCGTGGAATATACATCATTAAATCACGCGGAATGGGTCATTCCAATCAAGTTAGAGAATTTGTAATTACAGGAAAAGGTGTCAAATTAATGGAAGTTGAATTTGGTCCGAATGGAATATTGACCGGAACAGCCAGACGTACAAACGAACTGAAAAGCAAGACTTCCAAAATGAAACTTCAAAGCGAACTGGAAAGAAAAGATAGGGAAATCGCAAGAAAACGAAAAGTACTCGAAGCCAATATTGAAGCATTGCGGAATGAGTTCGAGTCAGTTGAAGAAGAGTTGAATGTTTTAAAAGCCACTGAGCAATTGCAAAAGAAGGTTGCTGATGAGAAAAATGACATAAAAGCACGAAAAAAATGAAGACGAAGGTAGCAGAATGGCAACTGCTTTTATACATAGCCGGGCAAACCCCAAAATCGATAAAAGCACTTAGCAATATAAAAAAATATGCCGAAGAACATCTTGCCGGCAAATATTCAATTGAAATTATTGATCTTTTAGTGAGTCCGCAGCTTGCCGAAGGCGACCAGATTCTTGCGGTTCCGACATTGGTGCGTAAGTTTCCGGAACCAATTCGTAAAATCATTGGCGATCTCTCTAACGAAGAACGCGTTTTGGTAGGATTAAATATCAAACCTTTAAAATAAACCAGTGGAAAACCACAACGCACAATCAAAAAAATACGCATTTACGTTATTTATCTCCGGTATGTCGCCAAAATCGAGTCATGCCGTTGAAAATATCAAACAAATCTGCGATACGTATTGTGCGGATAATTACGATCTGAAAATAATTGACATCAGTACTGAAAAGGAAAAAGCTGTCGAATACCAGATTGTGGGAATTCCAACATTAATTAAAACGGCTCCTGATCCTCAGCGAATTATTTTAGGAGATTTATCAGACACTCAAAAAGTATTAAAAATTCTCGATATTCAATACTAAATTTGGAAGCGAAATACCAAAATACCAATTCACTTATTGCTGAAATTAAAGCGCTCAAAGCAAGTCTTCTAGAAGCCAACAGCATAATTGACGCCATTAAGGAAGGCGATGTTGATGCATTGGTCGTAAATAAAGAAGGGAAACCACATGTATATTCTCTTGAAAGCGCTGATTATACGTATCGGATTTTGATTGAGAAATTCGGCGAAGGCGCGTTAAGCATTTCAGATAACGGGCTGGTCTTATATTGTAATGAAACTTTTTCAAAACTGATAGGACTTCCGGCAAATGAAATTACGGGTACTTATTTCAGTACATATGTTGAAAATTCTGCCGAATTCGAAATACTGGTAGAACGACTCAAGAACGGTCCAAGCAAAGGCGAATTGGTTTTAATGAACGCGGGGAAAGCTGTACATGTTTACGTGACTTTAACCGACTTATATCCAAATGTTGCCGCAATTGGCGTGGTTGTAACCGATTTGAGCGAGAAAAGACGACATGAAGAAGCACTACTCGAGTCAAGTAAAAGACTCGAAAGCAAGGTTAATGAACTTCATCTCACGAATACGAATCTGGCGCAATTTATCCATGTAATTTCACACGATATTAAAGAACCAATCCGTAAAATTTTAACATATACATCTTGGTTAAATGACGACCGCGCGATTTTATTTCCTGAAAATGAATTGAAGAAACTCAACGTAATCAATTCTTCAGCGGTCAGGCTGAATTCGCTCGTTGATGATTTAGTACGCTATGCTTTCAGCGCGGAAAAAGGAGATGTGATTTCGGTTGACCTCAACAAAATCGTTAAGGAAGTTATCGATGATCTCGAATTGGTAATTACTGAAAATAACGCCGTTGTAAACTTTGAACAATTGCCACCAATACTTGGATCAAAAGTGCAGTTAAGGCAATTATTATCGAACCTTATAGTAAATGCGATAAAATATTCCGATAAAAACAGAAAGCCTGAAATCTTTATTACCAGTGAAGTTATTACGGAAACTGATAATTCTGGTCATGGAGAAAAATTCTATAAAATCGGGATTTCTGATAACGGGATCGGAATGGATTCTGCTCATGTCAACAAAATCTTTACCATTTTCCAACGATTGCACATGCGCGAAGAATATTCAGGAAATGGTATTGGACTCGCCATCTGTAAAAAAATCATGGAAAATCATGATGGTAAAATTGAGGTCGAAAGTGAGCGAAATGTCGGAAGTGTTTTCTATCTTTACTTCCCCAAAAAAGATTAAAAACTAGTATGACTGAGCTGAAGAAATTTCATATACTTATTGCAGAAGATGATAGTGATGACGCTGAAATTATTCAGGAAAGTTTCGAAAAAAACACGTTTTTCAGCAAAGTAGATATCGTAAAAAACGGACAGGAATTAATTGATTTTCTATCATCCTGCAACGGAAATCTCCCACAAGTTATCCTTACCGATATCAATATGCCGATTATGAATGGCATTGAAGCAATGGCGAAAATCCATGCAAATCCAGAATTAGGAGACATTGCCTGTTTCGTATATTCAACCACGATTGATCCTGTTTACAAAGCGCGTTGCATAAAATACGGAACAAAAGGATTTATTATAAAACCTTTTAGCCTTCAGGATTTTAATGAAATTCCGGCAAAAATTCTTGCTATTCTCAATCAGGAATATTCCGATTAAAATTATTTTTTTGCATTTTACTTGTGCCAGCTACGACGTTCTCCTAATATTGGATTCGTAAACTGAGAGTCTTTCCAAACACTTCCCGAAAACCCTTGTACCAAATTCGCAAGGGTTTTTTCGTTTTTAATTTAAGAATATTTTAAAAACAAACGTTATTATAAAGTTAATAAGGAAAGAATTAACCTGAACTCTAATGTTTTAGTGATAACTTTAAATAAACCATTAAAACAAACCGTTATGAAAACGATCAGATACAAACTATTATCATTGTTCGTAATTGCAATGATCACTTCCTGTAACAATAATCAGGGAAAAGGGAATGATACGACCGGAGCAGGAACGCAACAACACGATGATGTAAACAGCGCGTCAGAAAGCAGAACGCCAGCACCAAGTATGACAACAGACAGTACGGGAGCTAATTCTCCGGCAGCGCAAAATCCTGCAATGGGAAGCGACACGACAACTACAACCGGACCAGATCCGAGAAAATAAATATAACTATTAAATACCAACGCTATGGAAACCAATCAAAAAAATAAACCAACTGCTGTAGGCGTACATTCAAAATTTGACTCCAGCGGAACAGACCCGAATCGCTACGCAGTTTATTATTCAGATGAAGAAGCTGAAAAAATAAAAACCAGAAAAAAAAGCAAATCGAAAAGTGTAATTCCGGGAATAGAGCCAAACGTCAGTACGATTGAGCGTGTTGCAATGATAGCCGCGGGATCATTCCTTTTGTATAAAGCACTTTCAGGGAAAAAGAAAAATTTTACTCAGGGAATTACCGGTGGAACAATGTTAGCCCGCGGAATTAGCGGTTATTGCCCAGTTTATGATTACGCAGAAAAGAGCGGAAAGCTCAAAGCTTCTAATGTAAATATTCGGACAACTGTCGTAATTGACCGTCCTGTTAGTGAAGTGTATTCGTTTTGGAGAAACCTCGAAAATCTTCCAAAGTTTATGAAGCATCTTGATTCTGTTAAAGAAACAAACACTATAACGTCAGAATGGACCGCAAAAGGACCAGCCGGAATTGGCCAGATTAGCTGGAAAGCAAATATTTTGATGGATGAAAAAGATAAAATGCTCAGCTGGCATTCTCTTCCTGAATCAACAATTGACAATGCCGGAAAAGTATATTTTCGGGATCGTGGAAACAACAGTACTGAAGTTGACGTAACTATTTCTTATCACGCGCCACTTGGAGTTGCAGGAGAAGCTGCAGCCAGATTATTAAATCCGGTTTTTACCAAAATGGTCGAAAAAGATATTGAAAGCCTGAAAGATTTTCTGGAAAACGGAGAACGAACTGAACAACCACAATTAAATGTAAGCTATCATGAACAATCATAATAACGAAAGCCAGCCCAGGAAAATCAATCCTGAAGATGTGGATTTTACGCCACCTTTAAAAAAATTGAAATCACAGGAAAAAATTGACATCGATGAAAGCGAACTTGGGCGCGAACAAGGACAAACGCCGGCTGACGAGCACATTATAGATGAAGAAAATTCCCAAATTGATCCTGAAACAATTCGTCTGCAGAAAGAAAAAGTAAATTCTGAAAGCACCGAAAATTCACTGAAGGATGAAATAAATGACGATGATGTTCGCGATCAAGGCGATAGCACTAAAGATTGGGACGCAGAAAATAGTCGCACAGGACGACATAAATAACGTAAACCGGCTTCAATGCCGGTTTTTATTTGCCATTAAATTAGTTAGCAGACAAATGCTTTTAAAATTATTTTTTTAGGATAATTTTAAGCCATTTATAATTGTTAAAGACTTAATTTTAAAGAAACAAATTGCTGCCAACTTGAACAAATACGTAAAAAAAAGTCTGAAAATTCTTATGTGGATCGTCATTTCGATCATCACGTTATTTCTGCTTATTGTAATCCTTATCCAAATTCCCGCTGTACAAAATTTCGTTAAAGATAAAGCCGTCACCTATTTAGAAGGAAAAATCAAAACGCCGGTTAGCATTGGCCGAATCGAAATCGGGCTTCCAAAAAATATAATCCTGGAAAATTTCTACTTCCAGACACAACAAGGCGATACATTATTAGCTGGACAAAAACTCGCTGTTGACATTAGCCTTTTCAAGCTTTTTGACAATGAAGTCGAAATTAATTCTGTTTCGCTCGAAGGAATTACAGCAAATGTAAGCCGCGACAAAGATTCTATCTTTAACTTCGATTATATAATTGATGCTTTTGCTTCAAAAGAACCGTCTGATCCAAACTCGGCACCAATGACTTTTTCAATCAACAAAGTTAATTTGGACAATGTTCGCGTGCGATTTGATGATGCGATTTCAAAAAACGACCTGAGTGTAAAACTGGTTCATTTTGATACAAACATCAAGAAATTCGATTTGGATAAGATGGATTTTGAAGTTCCGAAAATTCAGCTTGACGGACTGACCTTAAAATTAAAGCAAGGCGATTTGGTTCGTGAAATTGCAGAAAACACAATCGAAATTACCGATTCACTTGTAAAAACCCGCCCGGATTTAAATATAAAACTCGGTGAAATTTCACTAAATAAAATTGCCGTTTCCTATGACAATGCCGGAACAAAACTCAATAGCGGCATTTCATTAAACAAGCTTTTCATCGATTTTGAAACGTCCGATTTACCAAATCAAAATATTGTCATAAATACTTTCCAGCTTGAAGACGTCAAAGGTGCATTGACATTTGGAAAAGAGCTACAAAAACTCAAAATCGATACTATTTCTGCAAAAAGTACAACTACAAATGATTGGAAACTGGCATTAAATGATGCGAGTTTCAAGCGAATTAATTTCCGTTTCGATGACGAAAACGGGGTTCCGGTAAAAAAAGGGATCGATTATATGCACCTGAATTTAGTAAACTTTAATCTTGAAGCCGAGGATTTCAAATACAATTCGAAAGCAATTTCAGGAAATATCGAATCGCTTTCAGTCAATGAGAAAAGTGGTTTAAAACTTGAAAATTTACGCACTAATTTCACCTATGGCAACAAAGGCGCATCACTCAAAAAACTTTACATAAAAACACCGCAGACTGTAATCCAGGATGAAATTATCGTCAATTATCCATCGTTGGAAAGCATCAAGACAAATTCCGGAGACATGTCTGTAAATGCAACTTTGGCGAGCAGCAAAATCGCGTTTCAGGATATTTTGTTGTTTGTTCCTGATTTGGCAAATACAAATCCGTTCAAAGATAATCCGAATGCAATCCTGAATATTAATGGAAAAGTCAATGGAAAGCTTAGTAACATTGCGATTCCAAATCTTGAAATTAGCGGACTCGGCGCTACCAGATTAGCAGCAAGCGGTAAAATAATCGGGCTTCCTGATGTTGCAAAATCCTATTTTGACCTGAATATCCGCGATCTTCGCACTACTTCAAAAGACATTAACGGATTGGTTCCGAAAGGTACAATTCCGACTACAATTCAGTTGCCTTCCGCGATTTCGCTGAAAGGAACATTTAAAGGAAAAATTCAAAACTTCAGCACCAATCTGGCATTAAACAGCAGTTTCGGAAATGCAAAAGTAAACGGAAGTTTCGACCAGCGTTACAAAAATCGCGAACGCTATAACGGTTTGGTCTCACTGGATAATTTCGATGTAGGGAAATTAATCAAAAATGATTCTCTCGGAAAAATAAGCCTTTCGGCGAAAGTAAGCGGCACCGGACTTGATCCTAAAACCGCAAGTGCATCTGTTGACGGAAAGCTCATCAAAGCCGATTTCAATAGTTATATGTACCGCGATTTGGCTTTAAAAGGAAATATAGATAACGGAAAATTCAACGCTACAGCCGGAATGGATGATCCAAATCTGGATTTCGATTTGGTTTCTGAAGGTGATTTCAACGGGAAATATCCGGCGGTAAAATTAAAGCTCAATATTGATATTGCCGATTTGAGCAAACTGAATCTTCACGCCGGCGCGCTAAAATTAAGAGGAAAAATTGATGCTGACATTGCCACTGCCGACGCCGATTTCCTAAACGGGAAAGTGAGTGCGTACCATTTCGTGATCGCAAATGAAAAAGAACAATTCCAGCTCGATTCCGTTAATGTTATCGCAACGGCAACAGCAGAAAAAAATACGCTGCAGCTCAAATCGCAGTTCCTAAAAGCTGACATTACCGGAAAATATGAGCTTACGAAAATCGCTACAGCACTGACAAATTCAATTGCAAAATATTACGACGCAAATCCAACTGCTAAAAAAACAGCTACAGGTCCACAGCAATTTGCATTTAACGTAAAAGTCAACAACGATCCGATTATCATGAAACTGATGCCGTCAATTACGCGACTTGAGCCGATAACAATTACGGGAAGATACAATAGCGTGAATGATACGATTCAGTTAAATGCGACAATTCCGCGTTTGGTTTACGGAGCCAACACAATTGCAAATGGTGTTATTAAAGTAGATAAACTCGATAATTCCCTTGTTTACAGCGCAATAATTGACGAAGTGGAAAGTGACGCTTTCAGGCTTCCTTATACCAGCATTGAAGGAACTTTGAGCGAAAATGTAATGACATACCGCCTGAATTTAAAAGACGCTAAAAATAAAGATCATTATATCGTTGCCGGAACTTTACAAGCAAAAGCAAACGAAACCGAAGTACACTTGCTTCCAGAAGAATTAATGCTGAATTATGAGCGTTGGCTAATCGCTGACAATAATGTAATCCGTTTTGGATCTAAAGGAATTTACGCTGATAATTTTGAATTGAGCAATGACGGAAGCGCAATAAAACTGCAATCCGAATCGACTGCCGCAAATTCGCCATTGGCAGTAGAGTTCAAGGAGTTCAATATTGAAACGATTTCTCGGATGATCCAAAAAGATTCTCTCGCACTTGGCGGCCGCATCAACGGTGATGTTTTACTTAAAAACCTGATGACCAAACCAATATTCACATCCGATTTAAATATTGAAAACTTTACATTCAAGAAAGATACGGTTGGAAATATCAGCATAAAAGTCAACAACGAACTTGCTAATACTTATGCGGCAAAAGTTGCGATTACCGGTAACGGAAATGAAGTAAACTTAGACGGAATTTACCGAAACAACGATAGTAGTTTCGACATGAATCTCGACATAAACAGACTAAATCTTACCAGTATTCAGCCATTTACCGCAGGAAGTATTTCAAAAAGCAGCGGTTATATTTCGGGCGATTTTAAAATTACAGGCAACATTGACCAGCCAAAAGTAATTGGAGAATTACAGTTTCACGATGGCGCGTTTACAGTTACACAACTCAATTCGCCATTTAATCTGATGAATGACAAAATTAGTTTTACCAATGAAGGATTGGTATTTACAAAATTCTCTTTATCCGATGAGCAAAAAAACGAGCTCATCATCAGAGGGAAAATCGACACGCCAAATTACAGGGATTATGCATTCGATTTGAATATCAACGCTGATAATTTCCGTGCTGTAAATTCGAGTGCAAAAGATAACGATTTATACTACGGACAATTATTCCTGAATACGCGTCTTCGTGTAAAAGGCGATTTGAATAAGCCTGTCGTTGATGGAACGATCAAAATCAATGAAGATACAAAACTAACGATTGTGCTTCCGCAAAGCGATCCGTCTATTGCAGATCGTGAAGGAATTGTGGAATTTATCGACCAGGATAATCCGCAACTGACTGAAAAATTAATGGTTGAAGCAGATTCTATCAGCAAAACAAAATTTCGTGGCCTTGACGTTTCCGTAAATATTGAAATTGATAAAGATGCCGAACTCACGATGGTAATTGATAAAGGAAATGGCGATTTTGTAAAAGTTAAAGGCGAAGCCAAACTTTCAGGCGGAATTGACGAATCCGGAAAAACAACATTAACCGGACGATACGAATTACAGGAAGGTTCGTATGAAATGACTTTCAACCTCATCAAGCGCAAATTCGACATCCAGAAAGGAAGCTATATTTTATGGACCGGCGAGCCAACTTCCGCAGATATCAACATTACAGCTGTTTATGTTGCAAATGCCGCTCCGATAGATTTATTAGAACAGCAACTTGCAGGAGATTCGCCAGCGATCAGAAATACTTACAAACAAAAACTTCCGTTTGAAGCACAATTAATGCTAAAAGGTGAATTATTAAAACCGGATATTACTTTCGATATTACGTTACCGGATGGAAATTACGGCGTTTCATCAGAAATATTAACTACATCAAGAGCCAAATTAGAGCAATTGCGCCAAGAGCCATCTGAACTTAACAAACAGGTTTTTGCTTTGTTATTATTGAATCGATTTATTGGCGAAAATCCGTTTGCAAGTGAATCCGGAACAAGCACTGAAGGCCTTGCAAGACAAAGCGTCAGCAAAATTCTTTCGCAGCAATTGAATGATTTAGCCGGAAACCTGATTAAAGGTGTTGAATTGGATTTTGATCTCGAATCAACCGAAGATTATACAACTGGCGAACGCCAAAATAAAACCGATCTGAATGTCGGAATTTCAAAACGCCTTTTAAATGACCGGTTGAAAGTTACGGTCGGAAGCAGTTTCGGACTTGAAGGCGAGCAACAGGCAAATCAGGAAACCAATACGATTGCAGGTGATGTTTCTGCGGATTATCAATTGTCAAAAGATGGCCGTTACGTACTTCGCGCTTATCGAAAAAACGAATACCAAGTTGCTTTGCAAGGCCAGGTAATTGAAACCGGAGTGGCTTTCATCATCACGATGGATTATAATAAATTCCGTGAATTGTTTCATCGCACGAGAGAAGAAAGGCAACTAAAACGCCAGATGAAGAAAAAAGAGCAACAGGACAAATTAAAGCAGGAAGAAGCGGAAAAAGCAAAAAAGGAAAAGGAAAATGAACAACCGGAAACCGATTCGGAAAAGAAATAACATGAATAAGAAATTCACATATACGACACTTTTTGCGCTGCTTTTTATCTGGTCGTGCAGCAATACAAAATACTTGCCTGAAGGCGAATTGCTTTACACTGGTGGAAAAGTAAAGGTTGAAGATTCACTTCTTTCCAGAAAAGAACGCAAAAAACTCGCTAAGGAATTAAAGCCGCTTTTGCGTCCAAAACCAAACTCGAAAATCTTAGGCTTACGCCCAAAACTGCTGATTTACAATCTCGCCGGAGAACCTAAAAAGGAAAAAGGTTTTCGCCACTGGTTGCGTACAAAAGTCGGGGAACCGCCGGTTTTATTCAGTCAGGTAGATTTGGATTTCAATGCGGATATTTTGCAGAATTATTCTGAGAACAAAGGTTTTTTCAAAGTAATGGCTTCTGCAGATTCTACTAGAAGCGGCAAAAAAGCAAGTGCTGAATATACTGTTCGTCCGGGAAAGCAATATAAAATCCGTGAGGTGATTTTTCCACAGGATTCGAGCGCAATCCATCAATCGGTAACATCAACAATGGATAAAACACTCTTGAAAAAAGGCGCGCCATATGATCTGGACGTGATAAAAGCAGAGCGCAACAGAATTGACGTCAGGCTGAAAGAAGAAGGTTATTATTTCTTCAATCCCGATCATTTGAAGGTTCAGGTTGACAGTACTGTAGGAGATTATCAAGTTGATCTTCTGGTAAAAGTAAAAGATGAAATGCCGGAGCAATCCAAAAAAGTATTTACCATAAATGACGTTTACATTTATCCTAATTATTCTGCACGGCAACAGCGTCGCGACAGCATAAAAGGCGACACTTTAGACATCGTAAAATATAATGACTTTACGATTATCGACAAAAAGAAATTATTCAATCCGAGGATTTTTGACAGGACTTTATATTTCCATAAATATGATGTTTATAATCGGACAGCGCACAATTTATCCTTAAACCGATTAGTAAACCTTGGAACATTTAAGTTTGTAAAAAACCAGTTTAAGATTTCTGACAATAACGACAGCGCTCTCGATACCTATTACTACCTGACGCCATTGCCGAAGAAATCCATTCGTGTTGAAGTACTCGGGAAAACAAATTCTGCGAATTATACGGGAACGGAATTGAATATAAACTGGAGCAATAGAAATACTTTTAAAGGTGCCGAATTACTTACGATTTCTGCGTTTGGGGGACTCGAAGTTCAGGTTTCGGGTCAAAATAACGGATATAATGTATACCGTATCGGTTCTGAAGCAAGTTTGATCTGGCCTCGATTTATTTCACCTTTCAAATTAGAATCGTCAAGCGGATTTGTACCAAAAACCAAAGCGACTATCGGGTACGAATACCAAAAAAGGGAACAATTATACGCCTTGAATTCGTTTAAAGGTTCGTTTGGATATTTATGGAAAGAAAATATCCGCAAAGAACACCAGCTTTTAGTAACCGATATTAATTATGTAAGTCCATCGAATGTTACAGATTTATATCTCTCCCAAGCAAACGCAGCCGGAAATGACGCGTTATTAAAAGTAATTGAAAAGCAATTGATTTTCGGGCCGACATATTCCTACACTTACACCAATACGATGCAGAGCGCCAAAAAGCATACGATGTATTATAAAGGAACACTCGATCTTGCTGGTGCGGCAACCGGATTATTAATGGGCGCCGATGTCAGAAAAGGTAAGCAGGAAGAAGTACTGGGCGTACCTTTTAGCCAGTTTATAAAAATGGAAAATGATTTTCGCCATTATGTAAAACTTGGTGACGAATCGCAACTGGCAAGCCGTGCAATTGTTGGCATTGGTTATGGATTTGGAAACTCGATTGAACTTCCGTACATCAAGCAGTTTTTTATTGGAGGAACCAACAGTATCAGGGCTTTTCGAGCGCGATCAATTGGTCCGGGTTCATATCTTGATCAGCAAACATCCGACTTTCTTCCGGATCAGTCAGGCGACATTAAACTCGAATTCAACACTGAATATCGTACAACATTAGTAAGTATTGTAAAAGGGGCAGTATTCGTAGATGCCGGAAATATATGGCTCATGCACAAAGATGCGAATAAACCCGGAGCTGAATTTACTAAGAAATTCCTAAGTGAATTTGCTGTCGGAACCGGAGTTGGTCTTCGATTTGACCTTTCGTTTCTCGTACTAAGAACCGATCTTGCTTTTCCGCTTCGCAAGCCGTATTTACCGGAAGGTCAACGTTGGGTAATTGATGATATTCGCTTTGGAAATGGAACGTGGCGAAAAGAAAACCTGGTATTTAACCTTGCAATTGGATATCCTTTTTAATTAATAATGAACAGTTAATAATTAATTTCGAAGGATAACCTATAAATTATTTAAATACAAAATGCCCTAAAGAGTATTCACTTTTAGGGCATTTTGTATTTTCATGCTTGAATTATTAACTGTTAACTATTATAATCTCCGTGCGTTAATCCATTAGCGGCGTTGATTGCTGCACGTTCTCGAATGGAAGCTACGTGTTTCGCACCTGATTTTCCGTCTTGTTTTGTACTCGGCTCCATTTGTCTTTCCATATTTGCCGTTACAACACGATCCGGAATGATAGTATTTATCGCACCCTGAGTTTTATTCATAATTCCTGGAACAACCGTGCTCTCGCCTTTCATTAATCCGTCAAAACCGGCTTGCGCAACTTCCTGCGCCGTATAAAATGATGCTTCTCTATAAGTAACCGAATTTTCTGCTTTCGCTTTATGGAAGAAATCTGTATCTGTTGGCCCGGGTTGTAAGGCAGTAATGGTCACTTCTGTATTTTCTACTTCCTTGATCAAGGCTTCAGTAAGTGAAAGCACGAAAGCTTTAGTTGCGGCATATACTGATAAATAAGGTGAAGGCGCTTTTGAAACTGATGATGCTAATTGTAAAATTTTACCACTATTTCTCTCAACCATATCTTTCAAATACAATTTCGTAAGTGTTAGCGGTGCGATGATATTCAGCTTTACAATATCAAGCTCGCGTTCAAGGTTAGTATTTGTAAACTTGCCCCATTCGCCTTGACCGGCATTATTTACCAGTACATCAATGCGGACTCCCATTTCGACTGTTGCATTGTATATTCTTTGCGCTGCACCATCTTCGAACAAATCAATTGCCAAAAGATGCGTATGGATTCCTGGTGCGGTGGCAACGATTTCCTGTGCAGTTTGTTCCAGCGTTTCCTGATTTCGAGCTACCAATACGAGATTATAGTTGTCTTTTGCAAAAAGCATCGCGAGTTCGTAACCAATCCCGCTGGTTGCTCCGGTAATAAGGGCGTGTTTTGGATAATCTGTTTTCATAATTGCAATTTTAAGTGTTGTTGTTTATTCTATTACACTTAAAGTTACACAATTAGGTTTTGGGGACTGACTATTTTAAGAAGGTATTATGGGTAATTTAACGGACATTGTTTATTAACTACTTTTACATAATGAAAAAAGCCCTTTACAATGAAAGGGCTTTTTTAATCATTATAGATGAATTACATATTTCTTCGATACTGTCCTCCTACTTCAAACAACGCTGCGGTAATTTGTCCAAGTGAACATACTTTTGTTGCATCCATCAGTTTTTCAAAGATATTCTGATTGTTGATAGCTGCTTCCTGAATGATATTTAACTGGTCATTTACTTCATGTTCAAATGCTTTATGTAAGTGATCCAGCATTTCGATCTGGTATTGCTTTTCTTCTTCCGTTGCCCGGATGACTTCCATTGGCACAACCGTTGGCGAGCCTTTTGAACTTAAGAATGTATTTACACCTATGATCGGGAAATCGCCATTGTGCTTTAATGTTTCATAATACAGGCTTTCTTCCTGGATTTTCGAGCGTTGATACATTGTTTCCATAGCGCCTAAAACACCACCTCTTTCAGTGATGCGGTCGAATTCCTGTAAAACTGCCTCTTCAACAAGATCCGTCAATTCTTCAATGATAAATGAACCCTGAATTGGATTTTCGTTCTTAGCCAAACCTAATTCTTTATTGATTATCAACTGAATAGCCATTGCGCGGCGTACGGATTCTTCTGTTGGCGTTGTAATTGCTTCGTCATAAGCATTTGTATGGAGCGAATTACAGTTATCATAAATTGCATATAATGCTTGCAAAGTCGTACGAATATCATTGAAATCAATTTCCTGTGCGTGTAATGATCGTCCGGAAGTCTGAATGTGGTATTTCAGCATTTGAGCGCGTTCATTCGCGCCATATTTATTTTTGAGCGCTTTCGCCCAGATTTTTCTTGCCACACGTCCAATTACAGCATATTCCGGATCAATTCCGTTCGAGAAAAAGAATGAGAGATTTGGTCCGAAATCATTGATGTTCATTCCGCGGCTTAAGTAATATTCCACGTAAGTGAAACCATTGGAAAGCGTAAATGCCAATTGCGTAATCGGGTTTGAACCGGCTTCGGCAATATGATATCCGGAAATAGAAACAGAATAAAAGTTCCGAACGTTATTTGTAATGAAGTATTCCTGTACATCTCCCATCAATCGCAATGCAAATTCCGTAGAGAAAATACAGGTATTTTGAGCCTGGTCTTCTTTTAAGATATCAGCCTGAACGGTTCCGCGTACTTGCGCTAAAGTTCTGGTTTTAATCTCTGAATAAACATCAGCTGGCAAAACTTTGTCGCCTGTAACACCTAAAAGCATCAATCCCAGACCGTTATTTCCTGCTGGTAAATCCCCTTGATAGTGTGGACGTTCGACACCTTTCTTTTTATAAATTTCGCTTATTTTTTGTTGCACTTCATCTTCGAGTCCGTTTTGCTTAATGTAATATTCACATTGCTGGTCGATTGCCGCATTCATGAAAAATCCCAATAACATTGGCGCCGGTCCGTTAATTGTCATACTTACAGAAGTCATCGCATGCACTAAATCAAAACCTGAATATAATTTTTTCGCGTCATCGAGACAGCAAATCGAAACTCCTGCATTACCGATTTTCCCATAGATATCAGGGCGAATATGCGGATCATTACCGTATAAAGTTACGCTGTCAAAAGCCGTAGATAAACGCTTGGCTGGCAAACCTGCGGAAACATAGTGAAAACGCTTGTTGGTTCTTTCAGGACCGCCTTCTCCGGCAAACATTCTGGACGGATCTTCGCCTTCACGCTTAAAAGGATACAATCCGGAAGCAAACGGAAACTCGCCGGGAACATTTTCCTGCAAGCACCAGCGAAGAATATCGCCCCAGGCTTCATATTTTGGAAGTGCTACTTTTGGGATTTGCGTATGCGAAAGAGATTCTGTGTGTGTTGCGATCTTTATTTCCTTGTCGCGTACTTTGAACGAATATACCGGATTTTTATATTTGTTTACTTTGTCGTTCCATGTTAAAATAATTTCCCAATTATAAGGATCAAGATCCATTTTAACCTTATCGAATTGGTTCAGCAATAAATTTAGGAAAAAACGATCGTCGGATTTCTCATCTAATGCAGAGATTAATGAAGTTTCCTCGATTCCGGCTTTTATAATCGCAGGTACTTTTCCGGAAACACTTTCAATCGTCTTGAAAATCCCGTATAACTTTTGTGCAACTTCTTGTTGTGTTTTGGCAACAGTATCATATTTACGGTTATTTTCTGCAATTTCAGATAAATATCGTGTTCTGTGTGGCGGAATTACGAAGATCTTTTCGCTCATTTCACGCGTAATCTCAAATGTTGATTGCAGGCCGGAATCTGTTTTCTCATGGATTTTGTCCATGATCGATTTATAAAGCGTATTCATTCCAGGATCGTTAAATTGCGAAGCAATTGTCCCGAAAACAGGCAGTGAATCTGGATGCGCATCCCAAAGATTATGGTTGCGCTGGTACTGTTTTTTTACGTCACGAAGTGCGTCAAGTGAGCCGCGCTTATCAAATTTGTTGATAGCAACAAGATCGGCAAAATCAAGCATATCGATTTTTTCCAGTTGTGTCGCGGCTCCAAATTCGGGTGTCATTACATATAATGAAACGTCTGAGTGATCCATGATTTCCGTATCGGATTGCCCAATTCCGGAAGTTTCCAGAATAATCAAATCGTATTTTGCGGCTTTCAGCACCTGGATCGCGTCGGCAACATATTTTGACAATGCCAGATTGGATTGGCGAGTTGCTAATGAACGCATATATACACGCGGATTATTGATCGCGTTCATTCGGATTCTATCGCCAAGAAGTGCGCCTCCGGTTTTTCTTTTGGAAGGATCGACAGAAATCAAACCGATTGTTTTGTCCGGGAAATCAATCAGGAAGCGTCGAACAAGTTCATCTACTAATGATGATTTACCAGCACCGCCCGTTCCTGTGATTCCGAGTACCGGCGTTTTTGATGTTTTATTTTTATTCTGGATTTCTTCCAATGTAGATTTTGCAACTTCCGGAAAGTTTTCGGCTGAAGAAATCACTCTTGCAATAGCTGTAGGAATTTTTTCTTCAAGATGATTGATCTCACCGTTTAAAACATCGCCAATAGCAAAATCAGATTGTTGTACAAGGTCGTTTATCATTCCCTGCAATCCCATTGCGCGTCCGTCATCCGGCGCATAAATCCTTGTTATGCCGTATTCCTGCAATTCTGCAATTTCAGAAGGAAGAATTACGCCGCCGCCGCCGCCAAATATTTTAATATGTCCAGCACCTTTTTCTTTTAAAAGATCGTACATGTATTTGAAATACTCATTGTGTCCGCCTTGGTAGGAAGTCATTGCGATTGCATTGGCATCTTCCTGAATAGCAGTGTTTACTACTTCTTCAACGCTTCTGTCGTGTCCAAGATGAATGACCTCAACTCCGGTTGACTGGATGATACGGCGCATAATGTTGATAGCCGCATCGTGTCCGTCGAAAAGAGAAGCTGCTGTTACGATTCTTACTTTATTTACAGGAATATAAGGTTTTGCTTGTTCCATTTTTAAGTTTGTGACGATTTTGAGGGTGCAATTTACGGAATTTTCAAAAAATGGAAACTTAATTTGCAGAAAACATAGTATCATTTTGAATACCGAATGTAATTTGACAAAAGTAGGTTTAGCCCCGATTGAAGCGGCATCCTTTTTCTTCTTTCTTTAAGAAGAAAAAGATAGAGCGGAAAGCGGGATCAGCTCCTGAATCCTAAACTTTATTTAAATTTCACAAGCTTGAAACCAAATGCGCCAAACGGCATTATCTTTGTTTATCAGACGCCGGAAAACTTATGATTCAGGATAAAAAGTTTGGGTTTGATAAAACAATTAAAATAAAATTATGAAAAAGACAACAATTACACTAGTTGCGTTCCTTATGCTTTTTGGTTTTTCAGGTTGTGCCGAATTACAGCAAATTGCAAGTCAGTATCCGCAAGCCGGAACTTTAGGAAATGCTGAAATCGCTTCAGGATTAAAAGAAGCGCTGAACAACGGAATTTCAAAACAGGTTTCTAAGCTAACGGCAACCGATGGTTTTTTTAAAAATGAAGCCGTAAAGATCCTGCTTCCGGCAGAATTGCAAAAAGTAGATAAGACACTACGCGGAATTGGTTTATCCAGTTTAGCCGATGAAGGTTTGAAAGTTTTGAACCGCGCGGCCGAAAATGCTGTAAAAGAAGCAACTCCGATATTTGTAAGCGCTGTTAAAAACATGACATTCAATGATGCGAAAAATATTCTCTTGGGAAATGATTCTTCCGCGACTTTATATTTGCAGAATTCGACTTCATCCGCTTTATATGGAAAATTCAGTCCGGTTGTCCAGAGTTCACTTGCAAAAGTTGGCGCAGATAAAGTTTGGGCGAACATCATAACGAAGTACAATGCTGTTCCGTTAGTTACCAAAGTTAATCCTGATCTGAAAGATTATGTAACGGATGAAGCAATGAAAGGCGTTTTTAAAATGGTCGCTGTTGAAGAAAAGGATATCCGTACGAATCTTAATGCGAGAACGTCGGATTTATTGAAGAAAGTATTCGCGCTTCAGGACAAAAAATAATTTTAACATATTGCCTAACAAATAAATAACAGGAAGTTAACATATTGAATTCTAAAAAATTACGACATTTGTAACATAATAAATGTACATACATTGGTTTGGTTAGTTAGAGTTAGAAGAGCCGGAGTTTTTGCTTCGGCTTTTCGTTTTTTATGACTGTTAAATTTTAAACCTTAACAAATAATTCAGATTAATTACTGCTTTGATAATGTAGGTTTGCAGAAAATTTCAAAACATGACCCCATTACTTTCCCCTAAAAGTGACATAGAAAATCTTCAGAAAGAATATCAATTATACGCCTCTTGCAACTTTAATCCGGAGAAATTTTCAAAATTAAGAATCCAATTAGAAGAATTGGTGCTCGAAGAATGCGAACTATAATCTTTGGTGCATTTTCTTAAAATAATCAAACGCTTTTAAAATCCGGCTTCCGTACCAGGAAAACATTTCTCCATCTACAAAAACCATTTTGGCGTGGTGCGTGCATTTCCCGATTTCGAATGCATCTTCATCTTTAAACGGATAAGGTTCCGACGATAGAAATACAATTTCGGGATCGCCCTGAATTCTCATTTTCTGAATGATCACTTCCGGGTAACGGCCTCGCTCTTCATAAATATTCTTGAAGTTGTTCAGTTTCAGCATTTCATTAATGAAGTTGTCTGAACCTGCGACCATGTATGGATTTTTCCAAATGAAATAAGCTACTTTCCGCAATTCATAATTTTGTATGAAAATCTGGAAATCCTTGTAGGCAAAATTTATTTTATCGAGCCATTTCTGCGCTTCTGTACGTTTATTAAATAACTTCCCGAATTGTGAAATCATTTCGAGATTGTCGTCAATCGTAACAATATTCGTAACCCAAACCGGTGCAATTTCCTGTAATGATTCTACTATTTCAAGCGTATTTTCTTCTTTATTGCAGATGATAATATCCGGGTTTAAAAGCCGAATTTTTTCAATATGCACTTTTTTCGTTCCGCCAACAATCTTTTTGGTCGATTTAAAATGATACGGATGAACGCAGAATTTCGTAATCCCGATGATATTTTCTTCCAAACCTAAATCGTACAATAATTCCGTTTGCGACGGAACGAGCGAAATGATGCGTTTTGGAGCCGTTTCAAAAGTATGCGAAGTGCCAAGCTGGTCTGTAAAAGTTCTCATATTCGGCAAAGTTACTAAAGTTTGTTAGTTATGACTTGGCAACTTTGTAACTTTGCGTCTTCAAATTCTAAAAAATGAACATCCGACTTCTTGCCATTGGAAAAACCGACAATAAAAACCTGCAATCGTTAATTGATGATTACACAAAAAGGCTGTCATTTTACATCAAGTTCGATTTGGAGATTATTGCCGATATCAAAAATGTAAAAAACCTTTCAGAAAGCCAGCAAAAAGAAAAAGAAGGCGAATTGATTTTGTCGAAAATCACACCAACAGATCAACTAATTTTGTTGGATGAAAATGGAAAAAACTTTTCCAGTGTTGGATTTTCGGAAGAATTGCAGAAAAAAATGAACTCCGGAATCAAGACTTTAGTATTTGTAATTGGCGGACCCTATGGTTTTTCAGAAGCTGTTTATGCTAAAGCTTCGGGGAAAATTTCGCTGTCGCAGATGACATTTTCGCATCAGATGGTACGTTTGTTTTTTATTGAGCAATTGTACCGCGGATTTACGATTTTGCGAAATGAACCGTATCATCATCAGTAGTTTGTCAGACTGGAAGATTTTTAGAAAGTTAGATTGTTAGACTTTGGATCTTAAGCTGTAAAATCTGTATTCATTTTATTGAACAATTTTACCGTTTCAACCGCTTCTTTTACATCGTGTACACGAAGAATGTTTGCGCCTTTTGTCAACGCAATCGTGTTTAAAACCGTAGTGCCGTTTTGCGCTTCTTCGGCAGAAGTTTGCAACATTTTATAAATCATCGATTTTCTGGAAATGCCTATTAGAATTGGTAATTCCAGCATTTTGAACAATTCGGATTTTTGCAAAACTTCGTAATTTTGATCCAACGTTTTTGCAAATCCAAATCCGGGATCGATAATAATGTCATTGATTCCAAAAGTTCTCGCGAGATTCACTTTTTCAGAAAAATAAAAAAGCATTTCCTTTACGATATTATCATATTGCGTAAGGCTTTGCATCGTGTTTGGAGTTACTTTCATGTGCATCATTATATAAGGAACATTAAGTTTTCCGACGGTTTCAAACATCGCATCGTCTAAATTTCCCGCCGAAATATCGTTGATGATCGCCGCACCGTTTTCAATGCAGATTGCTGCAACTTTACTTCTAAAAGTGTCGATTGAAAGTAGTGCTTCCGGAAATTGTTTCGCTACTGCTTTTACAATTGGAAGTATTCTGGAAATTTCTTCCTCTTCAGAAACAAATTCTGCATTTGGCTTACTTGAATAAGCACCAATATCAATAAAACCAGCACCTTCTGAAAGCATTTTTTCAGCTTGTTTTAGGATTTCCGTTTCGTTATGATATTTCCCGCCATCGTAAAATGAGTTCGGTGTAATGTTTAAAATTCCCATTACTTTTGGCGTTGAAAGGTCAATCAGTTTTCCGTTGCAATTTATGGTCATGGATTATTATTTCGTAATAGTTAGGAATGATTTAGTAATAACAAATTTATACTAAATATAAACTTTATTCTTATTTTTGAAGAAATTTGACACAAAGCAAAATAATGAGTACTACTTCTTTGGAATATGATAATGTGATTGGTATTTGCCGAACGCTTTACATCAACAAAATGACCGATTACGGAAGCGCTTGGCGTATTTTACGTCTTCCGTCGTTAACCGACCAGATTTTCATCAAAGCACAAAGAATCCGCAGCTTACAGGAAAATGAAGTTCGTAAAATTGATGAAGATGAAACCGGAGAATTCATCGGAATTATCAATTATTCTATAATGGCACTAATTCAGCTAGAGCTTGGTGTTGTTGATCAGCCTGATTTAGATGTTGAAAAAGCAACTCAGTTATACGATGCAAAAATCAAGCTGACCAAAGACCTTATGGAAGCCAAAAACCACGATTATGGCGAAGCCTGGCGTGAAATGCGCGTAAGTTCGCTTACCGATTTGATTCTGCAGAAATTATTGCGCGTCAAGCAAATCGAAGACAACAAAGGAAAAACGCTGGTTTCAGAAGGAATTGATGCCAATTATCAGGACATGATCAATTATGCGGTTTTTGCTTTGATCCTGATGGATTTTCACAAATAACAACTCATTAACAGACTGTCCGAATATTCAGTTTTATTTTTACAAAAAATACATTTATGAATGCAAATACAAAACATTACATCGCTTGGTCAATCCGCGTAATCATTTCATTCCTGTTCCTGATTTCCGCAGTTGCGAAGCTTTATCCTTCACCCTATTTCGCTATTTCAACATTCGAAGTGAAGCAATTATACCCAATGGGATTTTCGGAAGATCTGGCCGCTTATTTCTCAAGAATATTAATCGGAATTGAATTTGCACTTGGGATTTTGATCCTTCAGAAAAACTTCCTTCGCAAAATTGTTATTCCGGCTACATCACTGATGTTGGTTGTTTTTACAACGCATCTCGCAATTGAAACTTTTGCAAACGGAGGAAATTCAGGTAATTGCGGCTGTTTCGGAAGTTTGCTTCCAATGACACCAATCGAAGCGATTATCAAGAATGTAGTTGCAATTCTGTTACTTGCGTATTTATTGTTCTTACTTCCGAAAAACTCGGAGCGCAACGGAAATTTCTGGATTTTACTAACGGTAACTTTAGCATCGGTTTTGATGATTTTCATGCTGGCGCCAATTCAGCCAAAATCAGAATTTGTTGATACGGAAAGTGACTTCGTAATCGATACAATTGCTGAACAAAATGCTGCTATGGAAATTGACACAGCAACAACAGTTATTGCTCCCGCTGTTATAAAAGACACTGCAACGGCGAAAAAAGACGTTCCAAAAATCGCTGATGCTCCGGCAAAACGTAAATCTGGTTACGCACAATATTTCCCGTCAATCGATAATGGAAAAAAAGTGCTTTGCTTTTTCGTACCGGGTTGTGAACACTGCAAAGACACGGCGAAGGAACTGACTGAAATGAAGCAAAAGGATAAAAATTTTCCTGAAATCAATATTATTTTCATGAATGAAGAAGCCGATTTGATTCCGACTTTCTTTCAATTTGCCGGTGCTGAATATCCGTATAAAATCATTGAAATCATTCCGTTTTGGAAAGTTTTGGGTGCAAATAAAGATACTCCGGGAATAAAATATTTATGGAACGGAAACGAATATGTTTATTATTGGGGAATTACCGAAAATAAATTTAACGCTGCGGAATTCCAGAAGCTTGTAAAAAAACCTTTTTCTGAATTGAAAAAATAGTGATCAGATACTTCTTAAATAAAATTGGATACGCGCTGCTGACATTGTTCGGCGTGGTTTCAGTAATATTCTTTTTATTTACGACTTTGCCCGGCGATCCGGCGAGAATGATGCTTGACCAGAATGAAAATTCAGAGCAGCTTGCCATTATCAAAAAGAAATACGGATTTGACAAACCGGTTTCGACGCAGTATTTGTACTATCTGAATGATCTTTCGCCGGTTTCTTTTCACAGCAAAAATGCAGATGATTATACATTTTTATCCGACGGAAAATACAATGCAGCAAGATTACTTTCAGTCGGAAATACTGAAATTGCAGTAAAAACGCCTTACTTACGCGAAAGCTTTCAAAAAACAGGAAAAAAAGTTTCGGATATCATCGGGAATACTTTACCAAATACTTTTTTGCTGGCTCTTTTTGCGATAATTATTGCGATTGTCATCGGGATTTTCCTCGGAATTATCTCGGCACTTTACAAAGACACCTGGATTGACAGGTTGATTGCATTGATCAGTACTCTGGGCATGAGCGTTCCATCATTTTTCAGCGCAATTTTATTTGCTTGGATTTTCGGGTTTATGCTGCATGAATATACAAATTTGAACATGACCGGAAGCTTATACGAAGTTGATGATTTTGGCGAAGGCTCATTCATTCAATGGAAAAATATTATCCTTCCGTCAATTGTTTTAGGAATTCGTCCATTAGGCGTTGTCATTCAGCTGATGCGAAATTCATTATTAGAAACATTGAGCTTTGATTACATCAGAACCGCCCGCGCAAAAGGCTTGAGCGAATTCAGAATTATACAAAAGCACGCATTGAAAAATTCATTAAATCCGGTTGTAACCGCAATTTCCGGATGGTTTGCATCAATGCTAGCCGGAGCAGTTTTCGTCGAATTTATTTTTGGATGGAACGGTCTCGGAAAAGAAATCGTAGAAGCCTTAAACAATCTTGATCTTCCGGTAATCATGGGTTCGGTGATCGTGATCGCAACAACATTTGTCGTCATAAACATTCTTGTCGATTTAGTTTATGCGTGGCTGGATCCTAAAATCAGACTGCGATAGTATATAAATCCCTAAATTTGCATATCCCTAAAATTTATATCATGAAAAAAATATTTTTATCCTTTATAGCAATATTCGCTTTTATTTCGTGTACGAAAGCACAAAAAACGAGTTTCTCTGACGAAGCATTAAAAACAAATCTTAGCAATCTTGAAGGAACTCCGGTTGCTTTCTCAGAAATCCTGAAAAAGCACAATGGAAAAACAACTGTTATTGAAATCTGGGCTTCATGGTGCAGCGATTGCGTTAAGGCAATGCCGAAATTTAAAGAGCTTCAGGCTTCGAATCCAAATGTAGATTATGTTTTTCTTTCGATGGATAAAACAGTCGAAAAATGGAAATCCGGAATTGAAAAATACGAACTTGTTGGCGATCATTACCTGGTTGCTGACGGAATGAAAGGCGTTTTCGGAAAAGCAGTTGACGTTGACTGGATTCCACGTTACATTATCATCGACAAAAACGGAAAAATCCTTACGTACCGCGCCATTGAAACTGATTTCGCGCAAATTGACAAAACACTAAAATCACAACAATAATGAGAACAAAAATTGTCGCAGGAAACTGGAAAATGCACAAAAATGCAGAAGAAACTGAAGATTTACTAAACGATCTAATCGATAAATTACCAACGGATAAAGAAGTGCAGATAATTGTTGCGCCAACATTTGTAAACTTAGCTTCAGCTGTTGATCATTTAGAATTTACCAATATCGGAGTTGCCGCACAAAATATGCATCAGGCTGAAGGCGGTGCTTTTACCGGAGAAATTTCTGCTGATATGCTTAAAAGTATCGGAGTTAATCTTGTAATTCTGGGACATTCTGAGCGTCGCGCTTATTTTCATGAAACTGACGCGTTGCTTGCCTCAAAAGTAAATACCGCATTGAAGCATGATCTTGCCGTGATTTTTTGTTTCGGAGAAGAATTGAAAGACCGTCAATCCGGAAATCATTTTAATCTTGTTGAAAACCAGTTAAAAGACGGTTTATTCCATTTGGAAGAAAAAGCATGGGAAAATATCATCCTTGCATATGAGCCTGTTTGGGCTATTGGAACCGGAGAAACGGCAAGTCCGGAGCAAGCCCAGGAAATGCACGAGTTCATCCGCGAAACCATTCGCAGCAAATACGGAAGCGATGTTGCAGAAAATGTTTCAATCCTTTATGGCGGAAGCGTTAAGCCTGATAATGCAAAAGAAATTTTCTCAAAACCAGATGTTGATGGCGGATTAATCGGCGGAGCAGCTTTAAAAGCAGATGATTTTGCAGCAATTGTAAACGGAATATAAAATATTACAGCACTAAATTTAGAATGGTTTGGAAGTTAATTCTTTCAAACCATTTTTCATGTTAACATCTTATTATCGCAGCGTGTTTTATATTTTACTGAATCATTAAGCCATAACATTAAGCCAACAATTTTAAACGCGAATTTAAACATATATTGTTGTTGGATTAATCGCCTTTTAACGTTCAGTCATGACTTTTGTAGCACAATTAAACTACACAACCATGACAAAAATTTACACCAAAAGAGTATGTTTACTCTTGTCGTTGCTCTTTGCAACAATGTTGTCGCACGGGCAGAATCTCGTGCATTACTGGAATTTTAACGATAATTCCACGGTAACTTTACTTACAACTCCAAATCAGACTTTGGTTAGCGGTGCTTCAATTATGGCTACAACCGTTGGCGATGGCGCAATCAATTTAGGAGGAACGGGGCAAAATTTCGACATTCAGAATCTCAATGCCAGAAATTCGAATCCGGCCGGAACACATTTCCGTTTTGACAATCCAATCGGAAGTTCCCTAGAGTTTTCACTGCCAACTACCGGTTTTGAAAATCCGATAGTAAAATTTGCTACACGACGTTCCAATCAGGGCGCTGGAAATCAATTATGGTCGTATTCAATCGACGGAACAAGTTTTACGAGTTTTGCTACAATCGCTGTAGTTAGTGATAATCCGGTTTTGGAAACACTGGATTTTTCTTCAATTGATGGTGCCGACAATAATCCGAATTTTAAATTAAAGGTCGAATTTGCAATTGGAGCCGGCGGCGATGGCGGAAATAACCGTTTTGATAATTTAACTCTCGATGCTACTACAATTGGCGGTGGCGATACAGTTGCGCCGGTTGTAACGATTTTACCTGCGAATCTGAGCACGAATGTTGCAATTACACTGAATCCAACTATTGCATTCAATGAAAATGTAAGATTAATAAACAACGATGCCATCACAAATTCAAATGTTGCTGAATTAATTGAGCTTCGACTGGATAGCGCATCAGGATCAATTGTACCTTTTAACGCTGCATTTTTGAATAATACGATCACCATTACGCCCTCGACATTAGTAAATAACCAGGTTTATTATGTAGCATTATTACCAAATGTAATTGAGGATTTTAGTGATAATAGCATAACAGCAACAATTTCGAATACGTTTACGACAATTGCCGTGCAAACACAATTTCAGGCAGGTGATTTAGCTTTTGTTGCCTATCGGATGAACGCTTCTTCTACTGAAGATGAAATTGCTTTTATCACTTTCGTGGATATTACTCCGGGAACTTTCATCAACTTTACGGATTCAAAATTTACTACAAATATTCCGTCGCAATGTCCAAACGGAATTGTATGGACAGTTGGCGCAAACGAATGCATTCCGGCCGGATCGGTAATCGCAATCCAGACATCTGCACTGATTGCAAATAAAGGAACTGTTACCGGCTCTGGTTTCGGATTAAGTTCCGGTGGCGATCAGGTAATTGTTTATACCGGAACAAATACAGCTCCAAATTACATCACAGCTTTATCATCAAACGGATGGGCAAATGCAAACACAACTTGCGGTGGAAGTATTTCAATGCTTCCAACCGGATTAACTGACGGGCAAACTTCATTAAACACTAGTACTTCGACTGGAAATGTTGCCGGAAATGCGGTTAATGCATTTTATAACGGAACGCAAACCGGGTCGGTTATAACATTAAGAAACTCAATCTTGAATCCCGCAAACTGGACAGCAATTGAAGGCGGAACTGCTCCGCAAACCTGGCCAACGTGGAATTTCCCAAGCGCGATTCAGGTTTTGAATAGTGTTGTTTTAAACAATACAACTATCCAAATTACTTTTAATACGAATTTAAGTGCTTCTGCTTCAAATGTTGCGCATTATACCGGAGTTTTAGGATTAACATCTGTAACGGTTTTGAATAATGTTGCGACGCTTAACTTTTCGACTGGTTTTGCCTCCGGAATAAATTATAACCTGGTAGTCAGCAATATCGAAGATACAAACGGAACGACAATGGCGTGTGCTTACTCTTTCCAGTTTGGATACAACACAACTATTGGATTGGCTTCCAATTTCATTACAGTTAATGAAAATGCCGGAAATCTGGCTTTTACGCTCAATCTCGTAAGTCCGGCAACTGGATCGGTTGATTTGGTTTTAAAAAGTAATTTCGGAACTGCCGATTCAAATGATTTTACATTTACAACACAAACCTTGAATTTTACAGGCTCGAGTTCATTGACACAAACTATCAACATCCCGATTATTGACGATACTTTAGAAGAACAACAGGCCGAATATTTCGTTCTAAGCCTTGAAAATCCAGTAGGTTTAACAATTACAGGAAATCCAACTGCGACAATTTACATTAAAGATAATGACCGCCTTGCTCCCGTTCCATCAAATGAAATCGAATTGAATTATATCGGAAGTTTTGATCCGTCCGGAACAAATTCAAGCACATGCGAAATTGTTGTTCACGATCCGGCTTCTCAAAAATTATTTACAACCAGCGCTGTTGCGGGATTCCTTGACATAATTAACTTTAATGATCCGACGAATCCATCAGTTATAAATTCGGTCAACATGAATCCGTTTGGCGGCGTGACAAGCGTTGCCGTGAAAAACGGAATTGTTGCTGTTGCTTCTCCAAATGCTGATGAAACCCTGAATGGCTCAGTTGTATTTTTTGACACCAATGGCGTATTTCTGAAACAGGTAACGGTTGGCGCGTTGCCGGATATGGTTACATTTTCTCCGGATGGAACAAAAGTACTTACTGCAAACGAAGGCCAGCCAAATGCAAATTATTCTATTGATCCGGAAGGTTCTGTGAGCGTTATTGATATTTCCGGAGGAATTTCTTCACTAACACAATCTAACGTTACAACATTATTATTTACGGATTATAACACACAGGAAGCAGCTTTAATTGCTTCCGGAGTTCGAAAATTAAAACTAACGAGTACGCTTTCGCAGGATTTTGAACCAGAATATATTACGATAAGTGCCGATTCGCAAAGAGCTTTCGTAACACTTCAGGAAAACAATGCAATTGCCGAAATAAATCTTGCAACTATAACAATCACAGATGTTTGGGCTTTAGGAACAAAAGACATGAATATTCCGGGAAATGGTTTTGATATTTCTGATAATAACAATGAAGTATTGATTGCAAATTGGCCGGTTAAAGCATTCTATCTTCCGGATGCGGTTGCGAATTATACTGTTGGCGGAACAACTTATATCGTTACTGCTAACGAAGGCGACGAAAAAGAATATATCGGTTTTGAAGAAAGAACAACTGTCGGGGCAGCATCTTACGTTTTAGATCCGGCAATTTTCCTGAATGCTTCGGTTTTAAAGCAATCGTATAACATGGGACGATTTCGTGTAACGAACCTTAACGGAAATTTAGATGGTGATTCCGAGTTTGAAGAAATTAACTGTGTTGGTTCGCGCTCTTTTTCAATTTTCAATACAACTACAAAACAGATCGTTTATGATAGTGGTGATGATTTCGAAATGTACACTTCTGCAAATTTTCCTGGAATTTTCAATGCCGATCACGAAAGCAACACTGCAAAAGTACGAAGCCGCTCAAAAGGTCCGGAACCTGAAGGCGTAACAACTGCAGAAATTGGCGGACAAACTTTTGCGTTTATTTCACTTGAGCGTGTTGGTGGCGTAATAGTTTACAATGTTACCGATCCAAATAACGTCACTTTCGTGGATTACAAAAATAGCCGAAGTACTTCTGCTTATTCAGGCGATAACGGCCCGGAAGGAATTACGTATGTTGCTCCGGAAGACAGTCCTACCGGAAAAGGATACATTTTGGTTGCGAATGAAATCAGCGGAACCATTACTATTTTTGAAGTTGATGCAAATGCTTTAGCAGTTCCTGAAAATGAAACTACGGCAAAAACATTCGCATTATTTCCAAATCCATCTGTAAACGGAATTGTTTATTTTAACAGGACTGCCGATGTTGAAGTTTTTGACATCAACGGAAAGCATTTATTCAACGCTAAAAACGCACAAAGCATAAACACGACCAATCTTTCATCGGGAATTTACTTAGTAAAAACTTCCGAAGGAATTGTAAAAAGAATAATCGTGAAATAATTTAGAGTTAGTTTTTTTTTTTGAAGCTGCCTTTATGAAAATGAAGGCAGTTTTCTTATATACCAATTTCCACCTGAAAACGCAAATACCAATTATTCTTAGTCGTGCCGTTGAAATAATCGAGCGTGTCAAAAGTCAGTTCGCCTTGTAATTTAAACGCGTGTTCCCATATATATTTCGTAAGTCCGATACTATATTCTTTTGTATGCGGAGCAAATTCGTGAATGTCAGTTCCGACTTTCTGAATCGAATAACGTCCGATAATTTCATAATCCGACGGGAAATTATAACTCAACTGATAATCAAAACCGCTTCCTACAAAAGCATAATTGAAATCGGTTACATCATTCGGATTTATCGCTATTGCGTTCTGTGAAGTCGTTCTTGACATATAACTTCCCATTGCTGCCCAGCCATTGTATTTAAACATTGCATCCAATAAAACCGAGCGCATTGTTTTTGGAACAAATAAATCATCTCCCAGTTGTCCCTGTGTTCTTCGGGCATGATTATTTTGCTGAAACGCTCCTGACAACATTAATTTTGGTTTCTTTTCACGCATTACATCACCTTCAAAATAAGTTCCGTCTTTTGTAAACGCGCCAAAAGGAAACAATTCTGCTTTTCCGGTAATGGCTACGCCGTCATCTGCTTTTCCGGTAACATTTCTGCCTTCGCCGGTACTGACAGCAGTCTTGAAATTATACGAAATTTTATCCCTGTATTCATTCATTTGATGTACCTGAAAACCAAAATCACGGTCAATCGTAAATTTTGCATTATTGATACTTCGATCTGTTAATTGTAAGCCTCCGGAAGAATTAACGCGCTGGCGGTTTCCGGGTAATTTTGTTTGTCCGAAACTGATATTCCAGCTTTTATTTGGGCGATAAAATACTACTGCATCTCGAATAATGTTAATGTTTTCGCCATCTTTCACTTCTCCGACATCGCCTGGTGCAAATGACAATTGAATTGCGTAAAGAAACTTCGGGCTTCCAACATATCCGTCAAAACGCAAACGAAGCCTGCGGATTTGTCCGTCATAAGCCGGTTTTTCATCCTCATAATCAAGATACGTAACCCGATTTTGCATCCTGAAACGAATATTTAACTGATATAAACTGTCTGGTGAAGTAATGCCGATTCCTCTCCCGAAATTATAATAGGGCAATGTTGAAAGTTTCAGGTCATTATCGCTTTTAGTCTGGTTATTCGTTTCCTGGGCTGTTGCCGTGATTCCGAAAATCATAATCAAAAGAAGAACAATTCTTTTCATAGTCTTGTTGTTTATTTTGTCGCAAACTTACTATTAATTTTTATGTTATGTATGTTCTGATAATATTACCTTTGCAAAAATTTATTATTATGTCGAATATCTATTTAGGATATCATTTTACAGTGGAACCTAGAGAATTAGGATCTGAAATTTTAGTAGCCGAACTCGGGGAAAAACCTTTTGAAAGCTTTGTTGAAACGGAATTTGGCGTTATCGCTTATATCCAAAAGCATCTTTGGTCAGAAGATATTCTTGAAGATATTTTTTTGTTAAACTCACCTGAATTCACGGTTTCGTATAAAATCGAGGAAATCGACCAGGTTAACTGGAATGAAGAATGGGAAAAGAATTTTGAAGCAATTGACGTTGATGGAAAATGCCATGTTCGCGCTCCTTTTCATCCAAAAACTAATGCTGAATTTGACATTGTAATTGAGCCTAAAATGAGTTTCGGAACCGGTCATCATGAAACAACTCATATGATGATCCAGCATTTGCTTGAAATGGATGTAGCCGATATGAAAACATTGGATATGGGCTGCGGAACTGCAATTTTAGCTATTTTAGCTGAAATGAAAGATGCCCATCCGATTGATGCAATTGACATTGATAATTGGTGTTACCTGAATTCTATTGAAAATGCCGAGCGCAACAATTGCCATCATATATCTGTTTACGAAGGCGATGCCGATTTGCTAAAAGGAAAAAAATACGATTTGATTATCGCAAACATCAATCGCAATATTTTGCTTAATGATATGCAGCAATATGTAGATTGTATGAATGAAAATGCAATTTTACTCTTAAGCGGATTTTATGAGGAAGATATTCCTGTAATTGATGCGTCGTGTACTGAAAAAGGATTAACATATCTCAAAAAATTCCAGAGGAACAATTGGGTTTCCCTGAAATATAAATTGTAAAAAATGAGCACGATTGAAAAAGTACAAGTAGACGTATTGGTTGAAGAAGCCATCAGCAACAATAACGAAATCGTATTGTTTAATGATGACGTGAATACCTTTGACCATGTCATCGAAACGCTTATCCGGGTTTGCAATCATACCACGGAGCAAGCCGAGCAATGTGCGATTTTAGTTCACTATAAAGGAAAATGCACCGTCAAAACCGGTTCGTTTGAGGAATTAAAGCCACAATGTACGCAACTTCTTGAAGCCGGACTTAGTGCTGAAATAATCTAAATTTGTAAACAGATTTTAGCATTTTGAATTCAATAAAAAACCCGTTTAGTAGTAAACGGGTTTTCTTTTTTGATTATTTAACCGGAATATTTTCCAATATTTCCAATACAAATTTCCAGTATTTTTGCGCTGATGAAATACTTGCTCTTTCATCCGGCGAATGCGCGCCGTGAATGGTTGGCCCGAAAGAAATCATATCCATATCAGGATAATTAGTTCCTAATATTCCACATTCTAATCCGGCGTGGCATGCAACAACTTTGGGTTTTTCATTGTTTTGCTTTTCGTAAATTCCGACTAATACATCAAGAATTTCAGATTTTACATTTGGCGTCCAACCCGGATACGAACCTGAAAAAGTTACTTCACATCCACACAATTCAAATGCTGAACGAAGCGCATCTGCAAGATCCATTTTTGAAGATTCTACCGAAGAACGCGTTAAGCATCCAATCATGATTTCACCATCTTTTATTACAACTCTGGCAATATTATTTGACGTTTCAACCAAATCAGCCATATCGGCACTCATTCTGTAAACACCATTATGCGCCGCATAAATAGAACGTAAAATTCCTTCCTGCGCAGGAACTGTCATTACCTTTTGAGGCAAATTACTTTTCACGATTTCAATTGCAAGATTTGGCTCTGTAGTTTTGAATTCAGCTTTTATATCACCTATAATTTCCTGCATATCAAATACAAACGCTTCATCATACATTTCTGCAATGATAACATTTGCAACGCTTTCACGCGGAATTGCATTGCGAAGGCTTCCTCCGTTAATGTCGGCAATCTGCAATCCGAAGTTTTCAAAACCTCCAAATAAAACACGGTTCATTATTTTATTTGCGTTTCCTAAACCTTTGTGAATGTCCATTCCTGAATGTCCACCGCTTAGTCCTTTTACTGTAATCGTATAGCCAACAGAACCTTCGGGAGTTTCCTCTTCCGAATAAGAAGCGTTTGCTGTAACGTCGATTCCGCCTGCGCAGCCAATATCAATCTCGTCGTCTTCTTCTGTATCAAGATTTAGGAGAATATCACCTTTCAGGATTCCGCCTTTCAGGTTTAAAGCACCAGTCATTCCGGTTTCTTCGTCGATTGTAAACAATGCTTCAATCGCCGGATGCGGAATATCTTTACTTTCCAAAATTGCCATAATCGTCGCCACGCCAAGGCCGTTATCTGCGCCAAGCGTAGTTCCTTTAGCACGAACCCAGTCGCCATCAACATACATATCAATTCCCTGAGCATCAAAATCGAAAACCGTATCGTTATTTTTTTGATGTACCATATCCAAATGGCCTTGCATCACGATTGCCTTGCGGTTTTCCATTCCGGGAGTTGCCGGTTTGCGGATGATCACATTTCGGATTTCATCCTCGAAAGTTTCGAGTCCGAGATTATTACCGAAGCTTTTCATGAATTCGATTACGCGTTCTTCTTTTTTTGAAGGCCTTGGAACCGCATTTAAATCGGCAAATTTATTCCAAAGTGCTTTTGGTTCAAGGTTTCTTATTTCTTGGCTCATTATAATTTAAGTTAGAAGTTTCAAAGTTTATTTAAACTGTTAGCCGAAAAATTAGCTGGTGCCAAAGTTACAAAGTTTAAATTCTTTTCCGATATTTACGTATAAATTAAACGCTTTAAAACGAAAATATCTTCTGTCGCTTTTCCTTGTAGTTCAGATACTGGCTTTGCAAATCCTGAATTTTTTTCCTGAAGCAGTTGAGAAATACTACAGTGACGGTTTGTATGTGTGGATTTCGAAATTCTCGCGGATTGTATTTGGTAGAATTCCGTTTTCAGTTGGCGATGTAATTACTTAAAATTTATGTTTTTATATACTAAGCCGACCTTCCAATATAAATGGAAGATCGGCTTTTGTTTAAAGCATCCTGTTTAATTATCTTATATCACTATATTTACTTCGCTTTGAGTGTATATTTCTGTACGGAACGCTTTGAGTAGGAACCACTTTCTATTGTGATTACAAACTCAGGGTAGATAGTTTCCTTAATCTCGATTATTTTAGGATTGTATAACATTTCTATCTTATATAGCTTACTCGTAGTGTAATAATCACCGTCAGGAACTACAGATATCAATACACTTGAAACTACTTCATCTGTACCTTCAAAATAATTTTTAGGTGTAGCATAGTAATCTGTCATTTTGTAAATTCTCAGAAAAAAGGCTCCTTTGTATATTTCTTCGTAGGATAATTTGTTTGTTTCATATATATTGGCTAAAAGATAATTGCTTGAAATTTCTGTTGACAAATCTTTTATTTGCTCTTGTGCGACAGATCCAGTATATAAAAGTATAAACAATGATACTAAGGTCGTTTTCATATTGATAAGTTTTAATATTTTCTTACAGATATATGTATATGGTCTCCATGTCCGGGAACATTATGATTATAATTCCAAGTATTCGTTTCAACGGTATATTTGTGCTTAAAATATGGCCCAAAGTTTTCACGAATATACGGAAATTCATCGAAACCTGTCTGCAATTCAATAATTTGATTGGTTACTCCAGAGGTTATCATTTTAACTCCGTTAATTCTATTAATATCAAAAGCTGTCCCTGTATAGTGATTAGGCCCAGTATGAATTCCATTTGTTGTAGCCATAATACTTATACTTGTTATCTTTTCCGAAGGCGATAGATTATTGTTCGCTTCGTTAAGCGCAAATTTCAAACCGTTTATCAATTCGACGGCTACTTTTTTATTTGCATTTTGCCCGTCAATTGTAGTGCCAAATGTAACGTCAATATTATCACCGTTTTCGAGTATGAATGAGGAAGGTATGAATTCTTTTTCACCAGAATAAACATAATCATCATCAGGGGTCGAAACTCCTACGTAAAGTTCATCGACATTCACTTCTCTGCCATCCATAAGTGCTAAAATCATTTCCAATGCAAATTCTTCGTTTCCGAAATTGTTTATATACTTTTTGATTTTGCTTACTAATTCTTCATTAGCTGGATCATTCCACCAATTCTTTTGATCAATATTAAGATTGCTGATAACAAAGTCTTTTACTAGATTTAAACCTAAAATTGGAGTAGTCAACATTGGCACCCCGTTTTCATTTATAAGAGTTGGTGGCGGAGGAGAACTTGGATTTGAAGGTGTTGGAACATTTACAGCACCGGGGTTAACACCGGGATTTGCGGGATTTCCAGGAGGAAGAAAAGCATTCCACGGCCCTGCATAACTTCCGCCTCCATTCCCATTTGCCATACAATCTATATTAATTGTCAGAAGCGTAAAGGTTCTAGTATGATAACCTCCAACGCAGTCATCATTTATTCCTCCTGATCTGACTACTTCTTGTCCATTGTAATTTGTGCAATAGTCAATACTGTAATTAAACATCGAAATGCAGTCTTCAACTGAAGCAGGCATTGCCATAGCAACTTGGTCATATTTTCCTATTTCTGTGACTTTACTAGGAGTCTTATTAATAAATTCACGATTGGCTAAGCGTAACATATCTTGTGAAGTGAGGATATATTCCGTTATATAGGCTTTATAGCTTCCATTAGCCGTAGACAGCAAAACTAAGTTCTCAATTTTACTTTCAGATTCATCATCCGAAACAATCTGAAAAGTTATTGAATGCACGTTGTCCTTTTCTATCATATAAATCTGCGTCGTGTCGATAAAAACTCCGTAATCTTCCTTTAACACAATGCCTCGCTGGTTAAGTGTTCTGTTAGTTCGTAATTTTGTAGCCTCAATTACTTGCAATGCTGGTTTGTTGGTTTTGAGCTTTGAGAACGCTATTTTCTTTAAATTAATGTCAGTATTTATCTGACGTGTCTCATAGTAGGACATGTCCTCTTCGGCCTGACATCCGATTAAAAGTAAAATTAGGCCTAAAAAAGCAAAACTGATAATTTTTTGTTTTAGTTGCATAATACATTTGTTTAACGGTTAAAATCTTCGCTTAAAAGTTTTGAAAAGCACTACAGTAAAAAGCACATTTTCAGATAAATTATAATTTATTACACAAAATTACTCGCTTAAAAATAAAATTATTATGGATTTACCGTGTTTTATGTTAATGTTTAAAATCATTTTATTCTTAATTATAATTATATTTTATATCTATTTTGGTTTATTCCGTGTCGATAGAATGTTGTAAACCCTAAAATAAATTTTCTTATATTTGAAATATTACACATACTGACTACCTAAATAATTCATACTATCCAATCAATTTGTTGCTTCAAAATTTAATTGATTAACATCTAAATTAAACGTTTTGAAACGAAAATATCTTCTGTCGCTTTTCCTTGTAGTTCAAATACTGGCTTTGCAAATCCTGAAATTTCTTCCTGAAGCAGTTGAGAAATACTACAGTAACGGTTTGTATGTTTGGATTTCGAAATTCTCGCGAATTGTACTTGGTAAAATTCCGTTTTCAGTTGGCGATGTAATGTATTGCGTTCTGATTTTGCTTGCATTCAGATGGTTCTTTAAAAGTTGGAAAAACTGGAAACTGTATTGGAAAGATAATTTGTTGCGAATCGTAAATGTTATTTCAATTGGTTATTTTTTGTTTCATTTGCTTTGGGCTGTGAATTATTATCGTGTTCCGTTGTATGAAAAAATGTCAATTCAGAAAGAATACAGCGAAGCCGATTTGGTTGCATTTACAAAAAAACTGATCGTAAAAACCAATGAAATTCATAGTCAGATTGTGAAAAACGACAGCTTAAAAGTTTCGATTCCGTATTCGCAGGAGCAAATTTTCGAGATGAATGTAAATGGATATTCAGGCTTGGGAGATCAGTATTCTTTTTTTGCGTATGAGAATTCGTCAGTAAAAAAATCGCTGATTAGTTTTCCGCTTACATACATGGGATTTGCCGGTTACCTAAATCCGTTTACGAATGAAGCGCAGGTAAATTACATGATTCCGATGTATAATTTCCCGTTTACATCTTGTCACGAAATGGCGCACCAGATTGGTTATGCGAGTGAAAGCGAATGCAATTTCATTGCTTTTTTGGCAACTACAAAAAATGAGAATTTGTATTTTAAATATTCCGGTTATGTAAGCGCACTGAAATATTGCCTGAACACTTTGGAGAAAATTGAAGAAGGAAAGAGTAAGCCGTTTAAAAAATCAGTACATTCGGGAATAGTGAAGAATTTTCAGGAAAGCAAAGATTTCTGGGAAGAACATCAGACGTTTATTGATAACGGTTTTGAGTTCTTTTATGATAATTTCCTGAAGCTGAACCAGCAGAAAGACGGAATGGAAAGCTATAGTAAATTTGTTGATTTGATGGTAAATTACTACAAAGACAAAAACTTGTGATAGAAAATGCAGATTGTGCGGATGGGCGGATTTTCGCAAATTTGGAAATGAATGGTTGTTTATAGCCCCGGTTGAAGCGGCATCCTTTTATGAAATGCAATGTAATAAAAGATATAGCGAAAAACGGGACGAATGGTAAATAAATGCACTATATGTTGTGCTTCAAAAAATAAAAAGTGTAACAAAATCAGATAATGCAATACTAACCCCGAGATGAGTGACGACTTAGAAAAAAACTTTGTTCAGCAATTAAAGACCAACCAGAATATAATTCACAAGATTTGTAGATTATATACTTCTGGCGAGGATGCGCACAAGGATTTGTTTCAGGAAATAACGATTCAGCTTTGGAAAGCCTTTCCGAAATTTAGGGGCGAAAGTAAGTTTTCTACATGGGCATATCGCGTGGCGCTGAATACGGCGATCACTTTGTACCGAAAAAGCACGCGTTCAATAGCTACTACAGAATATGACAATACACGTCATTTTATTCGCGAGGAAGATTATAATTATGAAGAAGAAGAGCAGATAAAACTGATGTATCAGGCTGTTTATCAACTTAATGATATTGAAAAAGCATTGGTTTTCATGTATTTGGAAGATAAGGATTATGAAGAAATTTCACAAACTTTAGGAATTAGTGAAGTGAATGCGAGGGTGAAGATGAACAGGATTAAGGGGAAATTAAAGAAAATATTAAATCCGTAAGGAAATATATGGAAGAACTGGATTTATTAAAAAAAGACTGGAAGAAAAACACGAATTTCAACCAAGTCACAGAAACGGAAATTTACAAAATGCTGCATAAAAAATCATCATCTATTGTTAAATGGATATTGATAATCAGTGTTTTGGAAGTAATTTTATGGTTTGGTATCAGTGTGGTTTTTAATACCGATGAGTATTTGGCGACCTTGAAATTTGAGAACCTGAAAGCCGTTTTTACTGGATTAAACTATTTTAATTATGGGGTAATTTTGGCATTCATCTTTTTATTTTACAGAAATTATGTAAACATTTCAACGACGGCATCGACCAAATTATTGATGAATTCGATTTTGAAAACCCGAAAAACAGTGCAATATTATGTAGCGTATAATTTGACGATGATGGTTTTTAGCCTGTTGTTTGGATTTTTCCTCGCGTTCAATTACAATCCGCAGGTTGAAGGACTTAAAGCAAAATTAAGCGATGGAAATCATACGCTTTTATCGATTTTCTGCGTTGTGTTCATGATCGCTTTTATTGCGGTTTTCATTGGGATCTTTTGGCTGTTCTACCGCTTGCTATACGGAACGCTGTTACGCAAACTTAAAGGTAATTATGCTGAATTGAAAAAAATAGATTTGTAAAAAATGCCGCAATTCAGCGGCATTTTTTATTCTGGTTTCCAGTAACGTTGTTTATTCAGTTCTTCATCTGCGTCGATTTCTTCGGCTGGAATTACTTTTAGAAAAGATTGATGTTGTTCAATCGCAAACTCCACTTTTTCTACGATTTGCTCTATTGTATCATTTTCGTAATCAATTTCCAGTGGTTCTTTAATTATGAATGACTGCAGGATTCCTTTCTTTTTCATTCGAAGACCTTTCTTATCAAAAGAACGGCGAAAACCATCAATCACGATCGGGACTACAATTGGACGATGGGTTTTGATAATGTGCGCCGTTCCTTTTCTTACAGGCTTGAACGATTTAGTGGTTCCCTGCGGAAACGTAATTACCCAACCGTCCTGAAGCGCAATTTTTATGTTTTCGGTATCATTTGGATTTACATCACGTTTTACATCCTGGCCTTTTGCACGCCAGGTTCTCTCAACAGTTATTGCTCCAACATACGATAAAATCCTAGGAAGCAAACCTTCTGTCATGGTTTCTTTTGCGGCAACATAATATATGTTGAGTTTTGGCTGCCATAAATATCCAATGTTTTTAATATTGTCAACACGACCACTTAGGCTCGCGTTAAAAACATGAAACATCGCTACAACATCTGCAAAATAGGTCTGGTGATTAGAGATAAAAAGTACATTAGTGTCCGGCAAGTTTTTTATAATCTCAGAACCTTCGATATGAAGTTCATTAAAACCCCTGTAACGGCGGTGCGTAATGGCGCCAAATATTCGGATGAGCCATTTTTTTATGAATAATATATGACCGAAAGGATTTCTTTTGAACAATCCCATAATACAGTTAAATTTTGAAAAAGTGAACGGCAAACATACAAAATCTTAACGTTTATAGCACTCTTTTTAGTACATCTTTAAGTTCACTCATAAGCATTGCTGTTGCGCCCCAAACTATGTGATCACCAACTTTAAAAGACGGTACATCAATGTCTTCAGTATAAGAAGTTGCCATTCGTTTTACGATGACGTTTTTATCATTTAGAAAGTCTTCCAGGGATAATTCGATTATTCCTGCAACTTCAGCCGGATCCGGAATAAAGTTTAATTCTTCGGTGCTGTAGCCTAAAAACGGAAATACCATGAAATTGCTCGGCGGAATGTAAACCTTTGAAAATGCGCGAACGACTGTAATCTTCTCAACTGGAATCCCGACCTCTTCAAAAGTTTCCCGAAGCGCGGTTTGTTCAAGAGAATCATCATACAGTTCCGATTTTCCTCCAGGAAAAGCAATCTGCGACGAATGGACGCCAGGATAAGAATTGCGTACAATCAAAACCAAATGAGCTTGTTTGTTTTTTGGATAAAAAAGCATCATAACGGCCGCGTTTCGTGGATTAGTAGCTTTCAAATCCAAATTTTTCATGATTTCCATACGCTCAAGCGGCGCCATTTTTTCATGAGCAATTTCAGCCGGGAGAATTTCTTGTTTTATTTTTGGAACAAATTTCAGAAATGCGTCAAAATCCATTTTCTAGCGTTATTTTTGTAGCATAAATATACAGCGGAAATTTCTGAAACGCAAGTTTCATCAAACCATCAACATTCCATTAAATGTACAGTCGCGAAGAAACACAACGATTAAAGAGAGAATTTTGGGTATCTTTTGCCGAAAAATATCCTCGCAAATGGCTTTTATACGATACGAAAATTAAGGATTTTTCTTTCAAATTTTATGTCGATAATAAAAAAGCACAGGTTTTAATCGACATTGAACATCGAAGCGAAGACAAACGCATTCAGTATTTTGAAAAAATTGAATCCTTAAAAAATATACTCGAAGACGAATTCGTAAAAGATCTCGTTTTTGAAAAAAATTATACGCTGGAAAGTGGTAAAATTATTAGCCGTATCTGGGTTGAAAAACTGTCTGTAAGCGTCAGCAATCGTAATTACTGGGATGAAATTTTCGACTTTTTCAATCAGCAGATGTCAGCTTTTGAAATGTTTTTTTCCGAATATCGAGATTATATTAGTGATATCGACACTAATGTATAAGGCATAAGACGGTATTATATTTCTATGCAAAATTTAGTACAGAAAACAATAAAATCTCATGCCTTTATAATTATACTTAGTTTATTAATTATCAGATAATTGTTTTTGTGTGCGTAAGAATCCAATTGCTGTTGCTGTAACTCCACCAATAATCAGCCAAACTATATTGTTTACAGTTGCTGTTGGCTCGTCATTGACATCATCTTCAAAGTCTTGTGCCGCCATTGTTGCTGGTGTTAAACTAATGAATAATACCGCTGCCACCATTACTAGTTTTTTATATGAAATATTTGACATCCTTATTTTATTATGAGTTTTTTAGTTTGTTTATTATTTCCTTGTATTACCTGTATCATATAGATTCCCGCAGCCATCTGAACTTGTGGATTAACTACAAGTTTACTTCCTGATATTGAAACAGTTGAAGCGCTTATTTGCTGACCTAATGCGTTATGAATCGTCACTGAGGCATCTTCAGTTCCTGCTGAAAGCTCTACAAAAAACTGGCTTCCTGTTGAAGGATTCGGATATACTTTCACTGCGTTTCCTTTAGCAATATCATCGATTCCTAACGACTCATTAAAGATGATGTCAAATCGGTTTGGATTACTGCTTTGAGCGTTAGCAGCATTTACGGTGAAGTTGTAAACGGTACTAGTATCGTTATTAAGTTCGATGGTTTCAGTCGTGAATTTATCATGAAGATAAGCACTCACGCCAGTAATACCGCTTGTTTGAATGGTATAGGTATAATTAGTTTTCCTGTATTGTGTATTACTAAGTGGAAGTATATCAGCAATTGTTGGAAGTGATCTGCGTTCAACACTCAATAATGTTCCGCTGTTTAGGAGGCTGCAATTTTCATCTTGGTTGCCTATTTTTTTGGCATCCATTGCATCAAGGCCATTATTATAGCTGTCAGAAAACTCTACAATCAAGCCGTCTGCTGGTGTATCGTTAAGTGCGAGAGAATTTGTATCATAAAGTTGAAGGCTTATTCTTCCAACTGCCTCATTTGAGTTCCTGTAAACATTTGGAGTAGTGTTTGTTAGAAGCGTTTTAAAATTTTCCTGAAACATTACTGATGTATTTCCGCCATCGTTCAATGTTTGCACAAAAACTGCCTGGTTAGGCTGAAGGTACTGATTTGCAGCCGATCCGCTTGAATTTGTTCCGCCTGGAAGCAATACCGTAACATAAGCTCCACGTCCTCCGGATTGACCCGGTGTAGGAGTTCCGCCTAATGTAGGATCCCACATATAATAAAAGTTAGGATTTACATTCGACGAAGCTGCCATTACTGCATTCATATCTACAGGCGCTTGGTAAGGATTTCCAATAAAGTTATTTTTGCCAGCAACGGTAGAAAGTCCAGTAACAGATACATTTCCTGTTTTAATAGTTCCTGTAGAACGAAGCGTGGTTATGTTTGGTATCGCCGAATTACTAGTCTGATCAATAGTTCTGTCGCCTCTAACCAGAAGTCGGTATGGTGTACCTGCTGTTAGATTTGTTGTAAGTGTGTTTGTGATTGCTCCCCATGTTCCACCAATATTATCAAAAGTAAACAGCGAAGCATTATTACTACCTGAAACGTCAAAACCGTTTTCAAGACCACCAATACCTGTAATATCAGTACCAAAACCAGTTGCGGCAGAGAAGCCTTCTTGCCAATTGGCGTTTATTGATCCACCATCGATTGGCGAGCTCATAAGACGAAATGCCCGTCGTGCAGGAATGTAACGCTCAATTGTCATATTACCACTAACCGATCCAGTTACCGGAGCAACCATAGCCGTCGTTGACGCGTTACTTTTTAAGGTCAGTGCATCACCGGTGGCAAATTGGCCTGCAGTCAGTGTTAATATTCCTGTAAGATCCAATTGTCCGCCAAGAGATACACCAAATGTATTATTAATTGTTAAATTTCTGATTTTATTAGAAGCGAATACATTAGAAGGAATGGTCTGTGCCGCACTGCCGACCATTGCAATCGTACCATTAGAAGTATTTATACTTCCATTGTTGGAAATACTTCCCGCAATTTGTAAAACGCCAGCACCACTTCCGCTGATCATAATGTTTGCGCCGTTTGCAACAGTCAGGTCATTACAATGGGCAATACCGTCTTCGTTATTAATTATCGGATAATTGTTCGACACAACTACAGGAATCTGTACATTACTTACCAATGATGGTATGTATCCGCAAGACCAATTACCTGGCGTATTCCATCCATTATTAATAGCTCCAGTCCATACATTGTTTGATGTAACGCTAACAGTTACCGGAGACGTAACTACCACTGCGCATGCTCCGTTTGACAATCTTGCTCTGTAGTATGTAGTTGTTGTTAGTGCAGGCGTAGTATATGTCGTAGCGTTAACTCCAACCCCATCTATTGCTGTAATCCAGTTGGTAGAACCGTCTGCCGATTGCTGCCATCGGATTGATCCAGAATGTCCGCTAACTGATAATTGTGCCGTATTTCCTACACATATAGTTTGTGTTCCTATCGCTGTTCCGGCCACCGCTGGCGCACTAACCGTAACTGAAACCGCATTTGAATTAATCGCCGCGCAACTTTGTCCGCTGTTGGCAATCCTTACGTAATAGTATTTTATACCCACAGCATTAACAGGCGGTGAATAATTATCGGAGGTTGCACCACCAATGATTGTACCGCCTGAATTAGAATTTGTGGCATTTGAATACCATTGATACGAAATATTAGCGCCATTTGCTGTAGCTTCGAGAATAACTGCCGTATTCAAACATGTACTTACAGAAACAGGTTGTAAAGAAATTATAGTATTCAGGTATACATAGTTACTCAATGCAGCACCTGCTGAATTTGAAACAAGTACCCTATAACTAGCAATATCAGCAGTTTGTACATTTGTAATTGTATAGCTCGCATTTGTTGCACCCGGAATTTCGATCCCATTTTTTTCCCATTGATAAACTAACTCGCTTCCACTGGCTGCAACAGTAAATGTCACATTGTTTCCTACACCTGTACACGCCACTTGCGAAACAGGCTGCGTAGTAATAACTGGCGCTGGTATATCGAATGAATCCCTGTTATATGCCATAAATGCGGGATCGCTGGTACCGCTTGGCATTACCTTGAAAAAAGCTGCGCTTCCCTTATTTGCCTCAGTTATACCAAAGTCAGAAAGTTTGTATGCTACAAGTCTGATGTCTCTAGTGGTTCCTCCAACTGTCGTGCTTCCACTTACGACAGCAGAATTTAGCGCTGTACCTACAGGTAGAGTAAAAAAATCTGATTTATAACGCCCGACTGCCGTAATAGCATTAAATGCCACTTGGATAGGAGTTCCAACTACGTTGCCATTGGAATCGATGAACATATAAATAGAATAGGAGCCGTCAGTAGGTTCTGCTATTTGAGAAACAATGATATCAGGGATATTATCATTAATACCAGCAGAAAGTATATTTGTTGCAGTAAAGGTCAATACTGCAGATGCCGGCAGGTTGGTTACTCCGGTACCGAGATCAAGTCCACGGATACCGTCAATCAATACGTCTCTGGCTGATAAACCAGCAATTCCCGGAGCAGTCGCCGTTTGTCCGTTAGGATTACCATCAATTTTGCTTCCCATTACGATTAAGTTGTTATCAGATCCAACGTTACCTAAGATATTATTGATTGGAAGTGCACGATAATTACCCGCTGTAAATGCCACGCCATTATTGTTCAATATTGTTGCTGCAGTGGTAGAACCAGTGGAATACATTACACCACCGTATTGAAAACTCATTAAGCTATGGCCCGTATCTGGCTGTAAACTCGCATTACTACTTACCGCAGCAGAATTCCAGTATCCGTCAAAATTTGTGACAATGCGTGTAATGCCAGATGTAGCTGCATTTGTTGGTGCAGGGGTTACATATGTTATTGTCGTAGCAGATGTCGCAGTTCCACCGTTTACTACAGTAACATTTCCTGTTGCCCCGCTACCTACTGTAGCTGTGATCTGGTTTGCGTTGTTGACGACATAAGATGCTGCGTTAGTCCCGCCAAATCTTACCGCAGTAGCACCAGTAAAGCCACTACCATTGATAATTACTACCGAACGTTGAGTAACAACTGTGGGTGAAAATGAAGTAATGATCTGCGCAGATAGCATCCCATTTAGAGCTAGAAACAGCATTAAAAAATATTTTTTTGTAATTTTGAACTCCATAAATGTTTAATTTTTTATGTATTAAAGTTGGTAATCATCTAAAAATGAGTGCAAAATTATAACTATTAAATCGATACAATAATCGGAAAAATGTTAAAATTTATTTTTGGGTACTATAATCAGATTAACTGCTAACTTTATCGTTGAATTGCAAAATTGAAGAAAAAAGGAAACAATTTTGTATTTACAAATCATTAAAAATATAAGATTTTACTTATTTAATTTGCAATAATAATTTATAAAAGTGATTCTAATAAGCTAATAATAATCTGATTATTAACAAGAATTTATCTACGGTAAAATTGATATTAAGTTGATTCATTTAAGCCCTTGTAACTTATGTTACACTTACAAACAAGTTACATTTTTTGAAGTATTCTTCTGGCGTGTCCCTCGCCTGGGAGCTCTGACTTAGTACACTACTTTTCTAAGGCTTGGGTCGCGCTGTCCGCTATATCTTTTGTTACGCTGCGCTGCACAAAAGGATGTCGCTTCCATCGCTCACGCAAGTTCTAACAAGATTGTACTATTTACAAACGCTGATACATTTGTATTTTATTCACCACAATTAATGTGTTCAGCTTCGTAGCGTTCTTTGCGTAAAAACTTTGCGAACCTTGCGATAAAT
>Ga0247817_10000055_pt1 | contig 123231 bp, 129 predicted proteins | sample UWRJL212509R1_FD_178010 | JGI IMG/M metagenome (GOLD analysis project Ga0247817, IMG submission 178010) | Plant litter microbial communities from Arlington Agricultural Research Station in Wisconsin, United States - UWRJ-L212-509R-1 | ecosystem: Environmental > Terrestrial > Plant litter >... | reverse complement strand
GAATTCTTGGGTCAACTTGCTGTTGACGTATACGAAACAGAAAGCAAGCTTGTAGTTAAAGCTCGTACTGCTGGTGTAAACAAAGAAGATTTAGACGTTAGTATTTCTGACGGTATCCTAACAATTAGCGGTACCCTAAGTAGTGGTGACGATTCTATGGCAACTAACTGGCACATTCAGGAATGTTACTGGGGTGAATTTAGTCGCACCTTAGCCCTTCCTGTAAGTGTTAAAGAAGACGAAGTAGAAGCTGTTCTAAAAGATGGTGTTCTAAGCGTAAGCTTCAACAAGATTAAACAAGAACAAGCTAAAAAGATTCAAATCCAATAGTTTACCTGTTTATATAAAATAACTCCTCGTTAAACCGGGGAGTTATTTTTATTGGAGAGTAGGGAAGTAAAGCGTGTGCATATAAAAACTCCCCGTTTAAAGCAGGGAGTTTTTATATATAGAATGTGTGTACTATACGTTTGTGTCTACAGCACCAAGTACCCAGTTCACAACAGCGAAGGCTAGGAAGGCAATAATCAAACCGATGATTGCGTACATGATAGTGTTTTTAGCTGCAGTAACGCTCGCACTGTTACCACCTGAAGTTGTGTAACGAATACCACCGTAAATTAGCATAATTACGCTAATTGCACCGATAAGGAACAATAGTACGTTTACAATTGTAGTGAAGATTGAGCCAGGACCATCAAATAGTTCTCCGGGTGTACCTTCTCCACGTGCACAATCGATACCTGCTTGAGCACCACCAGCAGCACCTTGCTCACAAGCAGCGTTAGCTGTTGGAGTAACTGGAGCGAATAGGGCTACAAGTGCGAACACGAAAGCGGCAAATACGCCAGTTAGTGTCTTTTTTGTTATAACGTTCATTTTAATATGTTTTCCTTTCTTATGAAATCTACGTTAGTTATATCAGGTTTTGGACAGTTTGTTAACCCCTTATTCACCTTCTTAGGGGTTTATTGTCTAAAAAAGCTCTATAACCCAGTTAACAATTGCGTAGGCGAGGAAGGCAACAATTAGCCCAACAATTGCGTATGTAATAGCGTTTTTAGCTTTGGTGACATTTGCTGAGTTACCCCCAGATAGTACATACAAGAAACCACCGATAATAATAACGAGGACGGAAACAGCACCAAGAATATACAGAAGTACGTTTACTAGTGTTTTAACAAAGCTATCAGCTTTATCGTCCTTATTCTCACATACAGGGCTACTCGTCGTATCGTTAGCACAAACACCATCAAGGGCGCCGACAGCACCAACCGTGCTTACTGGTACTAATACAAATGAACTTACGGCGACAAGTATAAAAGCGGCAATGAGGGTTTGAATTTTTTTCATTTAAAAGTTACTCATAACAAAGTTAGTAATGGCGAACGCAGCAACTAAGATTAATAATCCTATCACTGCATATAAAATCATGTTCTTAGCCCGAGTCACACGTCCAGAGTCACCAAGCGATGTAGCGTAGGTAATACCCGAGATAACGATAACAATGACGGCCACAATTCCTGCAATGTAGTACACCAAATTAATGCCATTACGCAGCAAGTCGTCAGCGTTAATTTCCGGAACGCCAAATTCATTAGTTGCTGTTGAAGTGACCAACGACCCGAAAGCTAAGTTTGTAATCGCTATTGCGCCCATTGAAATAATTAAACCAATAACAGCGTTGAAAATACTTTTACGGGCTTTTTCTACTTGGCTAGCGTTGCCACCACCGGTAATAAATAAGAAACCGCCATACAATATAAAGAACAGTGCAATCCAACCAGCAATAATAAGCCCAATTTCAATAATATTTAGAACAATCTTCCAGATAAAGGTAGAAACTCCACCCGCTTCAGTCGGTGAAATAATTGTACAATCTTCAGTACCATCGCTTTTTGTTAAACCACGATACCAAGGGGGAATACCTAATATTCGGCTTTCGCAGTCGTTTGGCCCAGCTGCCTGAACAGTTTGCGGTGTTGCCACAATTGTTATAGGCGTTGCTACTAAGAATACAAATGCACCGGCGAAAAGGAAATTTTTAATAAAATTTTTCATAACCTAGAAAACTCCTCCCGGTATAAGGAAGTTGAGAAGCGCCCACATACCTGCAAAAGCAATAATTCCAATAACTACATTCGTAAATATACCCATGGCCTTTTTAACCTGTTCTTGGTTACCACCGGCCGATGTATAAAGGATAGACCCGTACACAATACCACCTAAAGCAACTACTCCAACACCGGCGGTAAGAATATTAATAGCTAAAATTAAAATACTCCATAAACCAGTATTTTTAAGGCCATCTTTAGTTACATCTACATTGTCACATTTAATAATGGCTGTATCGGCTTCACAACCGTTATTTTTAGCTTCGGCGGCAAAAGCAGTAGTCGGAGTAAGAAAAACCATAACTCCCATAAGTAAGAAGAAGCCCGCCATCACATTTCGTATTGTTTGTTTTTTGATCATATTAATTATAGATTACGAGGTTTCGAGGCATATTGCAACCCATTGAGGGGTAGACACATACTACTTAAATGGCATAAGCTCTTTACATTTTACGGCTTTTGTGGTATATTTAAATCAAATCAGCAATTTCTAGACAGAAACCTGAAAGCAACGTATGACCACCTTTAATGTAATTAGTTAATAAGGATTCAAGCTTCAATGGATAACCCACAATTTGAGAACAATACAAATTTAGACACTGACATCGTCACAAAGACAGAACACGATACACCGTTATTGCATACCGGAAAATTTGAAGGTTCATTACAAGAATTGCCTGCTATTCCACCTAAGCCAGGTGATCCAACACTTAAAGAGTACTGGGATGAAAAAGATCCTGAAACTCAAGAATTTATTGCAAAAGTTCCTTCAGACGCTGCTGAAATTACTCCTAAAAAATCACACCGTCGCCTAATTATCGGTGGTAGTGCAGTTGCTGCTTTCGGTGCTGGTACAGCAATCGTTATTAATGCTATCCTCGGTGGTGCTGGCCAAGCTGGAACTAATCCCCCTAAAAGCGACCCTATTACAGGTGGCGGTGTAGAATCATCGGCTCCTGTTGACCCATCAGACACTGGTAACACTTCTGAAGTTAACGTTGATGTAACTCAAATCCCTGAAGATGTTATTGAATACAATTTATTTGAAACCCTTAGTTCAGATAAACAAGCAGAAATCCTTAGTATGAAAAACATGTCGGTTGCAGAGTTCCGTGCCCTTCCTCGGCCTGCCCAATTACGTTTTGCTTACTTTGTATACGACAATAATATTGACGTAACTAAATATCGCCTTGAGGCAACTGGCCAATCAAGCGTATTCGAAGATGCAAACCTCGAGACCCCTCGTGGCCTACGTAACAATGAAGATTTAAAATATGCTGTGCTAGTTTCATTAAAGACTAATACTCCAGAAGCAATTGCCATTGATACAGACACAGCCCTTAAAGCAAGCGTCTTCTTATACGATGAAGGTAGCGAAGTAGCTCAAAAAGCCTATGACGACGAAATTAATACCTGGAATTTAAATACAGTCGCTAATATTAGAAAAGTCGCCTTTACTGGTTCGAAAACACTCGAAAATGGTGATATCGTTTCTAATGAAACCGATTCTAATACTCAAACGGCGTATCAAAACACTTACCGAGTTGTTGATGTTGAACTTATCAACGGTGAGACTCGAAAAGACAGTGCACTCGTATTGTCAGTAACTGCAAACGACCCACGATACATCCCAGATATTCAACAATAAACATATAACGCCTACGTTTATAATAGCCCCCGTTAAGCACTAGCTTTTCGGGGGCTATTAGTGTTAAATATAGGTGTGCTAAACAAATATAAAAAAATGTCACCACAAAAATACTTCTTGGGTGTTTTTATATTCTTTATCTCTGTATTTGTAGGGTCATTTTTTAGTGTTAACCCGGCAAATGCCATTACTAGCGCCCAATGTGAAAGCGCTGGCGGAACCTATAGCTCAAAGTATGTCGGTAGTACCCAAACACCGTACTGTAATTTTAACCTTTCGGCTAAAAACCAAATTGCATCTTATTCTAACTACAACGCATTATCACAATGTACCCGAATGGGGATGTGGAAGACTTCAATCAGCACCGCAAACGCATCGACACCCTCTACTTGGTTAGGTGATGCTAACATTTCGGTTGGATATATTGTTGATGCTGATGACGGCCTACGCCAATGTAACAATATTATTAAAGGCGCGCTGGATATGTGGGGTTACTCTGGAAATTACCCCGAGGCGCTACAAGCTTTTGGTTATTCAAAAGTTGATGTTCCAAACTGTACAGGTTCGGGGTCTACCCAAACTTGTAACGGCAAAACTTCAACTTGGGTACGACAAACTGACACCAATAAAATATTGCAGTTTTTTCAAACGACTATTCGCGAAAGGGTATATGGAGGTTCGGCACCTACATTAGAAGGCAAGGAGGAGCTTTTATATTTAAGAACTCAAACACACCTTGAAACGCCTAACGCATGTAATGCAACGCCATACAAAAAAGTTGCCGACCTTTCAGCTAAAGAAAAACCAACTTACACCAATAACGATGGTGCGGCTACAAGTTCTTCCAACCCAACTGGTTCTAAAGATTACCTAATTGTTAAGCTGGTAAATGGTACTACCTGGAAAACAGAAGACTGGGTTTATAAACTTCCAAAAGATAATTGGATAAAAATTATTAAGCTAAACGAAGCGCCATCGGGTGGTTCGGTTGAATATACTTGTGTTAAATTAGCTAAAGATATGGCTGGGTATGCCGATAGGGTAGCGGCCGATGCTGCTTCGATGCTTGCTATTGGTCAAGACCCATCAACTAAATATGCCGGTATTGTTGTAACGCCTGGTGGAGCGGGTGGAACTAACGCCCCAGGAGCTGGAGCTGACACACCTGGTTCTGAAGCTAGTTCTTGTACCGTTGAAGGTGTTGGTTGGATTGTTTGTCCAGCTTTAGGTTTCATGGGCGGTATTGTCGATGGAGCCTACAATTTCGTTTCCGGTTTATTAGTAGTGCAGCCACTTTTGACTACCGGTAATACAACTGGGGTATACCAAGCCTGGTTGGTAATGCGAAATATTGCCAACGTCGCTTTTGTTATTGCCTTTCTAATTATTATCTTCTCTCAATTAACTGGTGTCGCATTAAGTAACTATGGGGTTAAGAAATTATTACCACGGCTGGTTATTGCCGCAATTTTAGTAAACGTATCATTTTGGGTATGTGCTATTGCTATAGACCTTTCAAATATCATCGGTGCATCGGTTGTTTCGATATTTGATGCCGTGGCCGATAATATTAGTACAAACCTCAGTGGGGTAGTGAATGATAGCGGCGACTTCGCAAATGGCGGACAATGGACAAATATTATCGGCGGGGTCTTAGCGGGCGGTACGGTTGTTGGTGCTGTTTATTACGTAGGGCTTGCCGCGCTTATCCCTGCCTTACTAGCAGCATTAGTTGCGATTATTACGGTCTTCTTAGTACTTACTTTGCGACAAGCTTTAATTATTCTATTAATTGTTGTTTCACCATTAGCATTCGTGGCGTACTTATTACCGAATACTGAAGACTTATTTACGAAGTGGCGCAAGTTATTAACGACACTATTATTAATGTATCCAATTATTGCCGGTATTTTTGGTGCTTCAGCATTAGCATCGAAAATCATTATGCAATCATCACCGGGTAACTTTGTTGTTCAAATTATGGGTGCTTGTATCGCTATCTTGCCGTTGGCTATTACTCCACTGGTTATGAAGACCGCTGGTGGGTTACTTAATAGGTTTGGTGGGATTGTTAACAATACCGAACGTGGCCCAGTGGATAGGCTTAAAAAGGCTGGTGCGGCTTATGGTGATACTCGTAAACAACTACGTAATACACGTGCACTTGAAGGTGGCAGAGGTTCAACTCAAGGTGGTCGTGGTGCATTTGTTCGATGGCGAGCTCGACGTAGCACTATTGAAAATGGACGTAAATCTGAAGCTGGCCGAGCAAATACAGAATACATTGCTAAAGAAATTCAAAACAATGCTAATTTCCAACAAAGTGTCGCCGGTGGAACACTCGGTAGGTCAGCATCGTCCGGTGCTTTACAACGGGCTGAAGCATCAGCAATTAGTGCTCAAGTTAAGCTTGAAGCTGATGAAGTAAATGCAGCATCAGCAATTATTAAGAATGCTAACCTTGATTTAAATCAAATGCAAAAAGTGGCCGCCGGCCAGAGTGTTCAATATAAGGCTGCTGACGGTACTGTTAAGATGTTACAAAATACTCAAAATTCTACCCTGCAAACCGCCGCTATTCATGAACAATTTAAAGCTGGTGACATTGGAATGACCGACCAACTCGTTTCAAACTCAGGTTCTTATGGAATAAAACAACGGCAAGCGATTGCTGAAGGTGCTCAGTCATTAGCGGGTAAGGTCAAATATTATGGTGGTATTACCGGTTCAATGATTGCCCAAGGTGAGATTAAAAGTGAAACCGACCTTAATATGGTTGTACAGAGCACCGTTGAAGCCGGTAAATTCAGTGAACAAGATCTTGCGAACCAAGATAAAGATGCACTTACACGCTTTTCTCGTATTGCCTCACTTGAAGGTGTGGATAATAGTAGGTTGATTAAGATCGCTAAAGACCTACAAAAGAACGAGCGAATTTACCCAACGGTTGAAGACCGCAAGAGAGACCGTATTGTTCAAATTGGAGAAGGAAAAGCATTTAATGGATAATAACTATCCCAGAAAACAGCTGATATACTAAAAATATGGCAACCTACAAAGTACCTCAAGATGTTGAAGCTGATGATAAGCTCATTGGGCCGTTTAGCTTCCGCCAGTTTATCTACTTAATTGCAGTAGTTTTAGCAGGTGTGGCCGCTTGGGGTTTAGCACAGGTTTTTATCGGTTTAGTTATTATTCCATTGCCGGTTATTATTTTCTTCGGCGCGTTAGCATTGCCACTTCGAAAAGACCAACCAATGGAAGTGTATATGGCCGCGATGGTGTCTTATTTCCTTAAACCGCACAAACGACTTTGGGACCCAGAGGGGATTGAAACGGTTATCGAAATTACTGCGCCAAAAACGTATGAAGAAAATCGAACAAAAAACTTATCTCAAGATGAAGCCCAACAACGACTTGGGTATTTAGCGAGTATTGTCGACTCTGGCGGTTGGGCGATTCGTGGTGCAAATGCCGCCCCAAATATGTCTATCAATAATGACGTATTCCTTGAAGCACAGGGTGCTGTCGACGTGTTAGATGCAAATACGTCAATCGCTCAATCGTTCAACCAGTTAATGTCTGAAACCTCCAACAGGGCTAAGGAAGAGGCTGTAGAACGCATGAAAGCGGCCACATTTGCCCCAACACCCGTACCCGTACCAACACCAGTCCAATCACAAATGGCATCAGTGGTTATGCCGGAATATAATCCGTACCCAACCGATATTCAACAAACAGTCATCCAGCCGTTGAATGACCCATCACATATGGCGGAACAAAATATCGATCAACCTATTTCTACCCCTGTCTATACCGCTCCTCAACCAGCACCGGCAGCCCCTACCGCACCAACAGCCACAAAACCATCACAAGAAAGTCCAGTAGCCACTAGCGATACACCCGTGTCTGCTGATATAATGAACCTTGTAAAGAATGCCGAAGGTTTATCGGTTGCAACTCTTCAGAGTCGAGGTGATCAAATTCATAAAAAACTCGAAGAAGAAGCTTCCGACGAAGTTTTCGTTTCATTAAGATAAATCTTTTTTAGAAGGAGTGGGTCAGAGGCTATGCCGCCAAATAATTCTTCATTTCCTATTCCACCTAGTAACGGAATTCCTCCCGTACCTCAAATGCAAGGTGCGCCTGCTCCTATGCCCCAACAACAAATTCCTATGCAGCAAGCAGCGCCAATAGGTTCAACTGCACCTACAAAACCTGCACCGAAAAACCAAAACTCAACCCAAAGCACACTTCAATTGTCTGAACTTCGCGATGGTATGGTTATTATGCTTGATGGTTCATTTAGGGCAGTTATTGCGTGTAAATCAATTAACTTCGACCTTATGAGCGACCGTGAACGAGAGGGAATTGAGTATAGCTACCAGAACTTCTTAAATTCACTCACATTTCCTGTGCAAATTTTAGTGCGTTCACAGCGGGTTGATATTGGGCCATACATTGAAAAACTGGCTAACATCCGCCGGTCTCAAGACAATATGTTGCTTGGTGTACTGATGGACGATTATATTGGCTTTATGGATGCCTTAGCCCAAGATGCGAATATTATGGAGAAATCATTTTATATTGTCGTTCCATATTTTCCACTTGGCGACGCGGCCAATTTGGTAGACCAAGGAAAAGGTTTCTTTGGAAAATTATTCGCTAGCCCAACAAAAGGTGTGACTAAAATTGATACGGCTGCGTACCAAAAAGCTAAAGATGAAATTAAAAACCGCATTGATGTGGTTGTTTCTGGTATGTTCCAAATTGGTGTGCAAAGTGTGCAGCTCGATACTAAAGCGCTCGGTGAGTTGTATTATAACTTCTATAACCCTGATACGTCAGTTAACCAACCACTTGGTAATTTCGATAACGTGGCAACTACTTTTGTTAAAAAAGCGCCAACCGCCGAGCAAAGCCCAACTCAGAATGGAGGCTATTAATTATGGCTAAGAAACAACTTTCAGCAGTCGACGTTGCCGCCCAACAACGAGCAAAAGAACAAGCCGAAGTAGAGCAGGCCTTTCTTAAGGGTGTTTCAACCCTTCGTGATTTGATTGCGCCAAGTAGTATTGAAATTCACTCGTCTTATTTCCGTCTTGGTACAAAATATGGCCGTACATTATATGTATACGGTTACCCACGCCAAATTGCGACTGGTTGGTTAAGTTCACTTATTAATATTGACGAGGTGCTTGATGTTAGTATGTACGTCTACCCAGTTGATAGCCAAGTTGTCCTTAATAACCTTCGTAAGAAGGTGACGCAACTTGAAGCCAGTACGTCTATCAATAACGAAAAGGGTCGTACCCGTGACCCAGCTTTAGAAGCGGCTATTAGTGACGCCGAGGAACTACGTGACCAAATTCAACTTGGACAAGAGCGTTTCTTCCGCTTTGGTTTATACGTTACCCTTTGGGCAGACAGTATGGACGAACTTAATTTCGTGCAGCAAAAAGTTGAAACTATTTTCGGGCAACAATTGGTATTTAGTAAAGTTGCTTCGTCTCAACAAGAGCAGGGGCTTAATAGTACAATTCCGCAATTATCTGACCAACTACAAATTCGTCGTAACATGAACACTGGTGCGATTAGTACCAGCTTCCCATTCACTAGCGCTGATTTAACTGACAACAGTGGTATTTTGTACGGTATTAACATGCACAATAATGGGTTAGTTATTTTTGACCGTTTCAAACTTGAAAACGCCAATATGATTGTATTCGCGAAATCTGGTGCTGGTAAATCATTCACTGTGAAGCTTGAAGCTTTGCGAAGTATGATGCTTGGGACTGAAGTTATTATTATTGACCCAGAAAACGAGTACCAAAAGCTAGCTGAAGCTGTCGGTGGGGCGTATATCCGTTTGAGCCTTAACTCGAATACTCGTATTAACCCCTTCGATTTGCCACGAGTCATTGATAGTGACGAAGCTGACGACGCCCTTCGTGCAAACCTCGTTACCTTACATGGTTTATTCCGTTTAATGCTTGGTGGTACCCAAATGGCAAACGGTGTGGCAATTTCAGCCCTTTCACCGATTGAAGAAGCTGACCTTGACCAAGCGCTAATTGATACCTACGCTCGGGTTGGTATTACCAGCGACCCACTTACACACAACTCACCACCGCCAACTATTAGCGACTTATACGACACGTTACTACATATGGGTGGAACTGGGCCATCATTAGCGCAGCGCCTTCGTAAATATACCACTGGTACATTTGCAGGTATCTTTAGCCAGCAGTCTAACATTGATATTAATAACCCAATGGTTGTGTTTAACATTCGTGACCTTGAAGATGAACTTCGTCCAGTTGCGATGTACATTGTCCTAAGCCACATTTGGAATATTACTCGTACAGTTCAAAAGAAACGTATGTTAATTGTAGATGAAGCTTGGCAGCTTATGAAATATGACGACTCGGCCAACTTCTTATTTAGCCTGGCTAAGCGTGCGCGTAAATATTACTTAGGACTTACAACTATTACCCAAGACGTTGAAGACTTTATGAGTAGTAAAATGGGCCGTGCAATTGTCGCCAACAGCTCGATGCAGCTACTGCTAAAACAATCTTCAAGTGCAGTCGATGTACTTTCAGATATTTTCAAACTTACCGAAGAAGAGAAGAAGCGTTTAGCAAACTTCCCAATCGGACAAGGTTTGTTCTTTGCGGGTCAAAGCCACGTTCACATTCAAATTCAAGCCAGCCCTACGGAACAGCAACTTATTACTACCAACCCACAGGCAGCTATCCAATCGGCTCAAGGGAATCAAAATTCCTAATCAGGAGTATAATAGGACTTAACTATGGCGCTTCCAACTTTGCCCGGTGATGAGAAACAAAAAAATAATTTAGACGTCGGTCAACAACATGCCGATGATACTTTTGATACTTTCGCTAAACTTGAAGAAAAGGGTACTTTTGATGACATTATTGGAAATAACTACTCTAAAAAAGAACAGTCTGATTTAGAAAAAATTGCTCAAGGTGAGTCCGAAGGTGATAAAGACCCGACTGGAAGCTGGCAGAATAATTTTGGTACAGGTGGTTCAAATCAAGAACCGTTCTTTAGAAAGTTGCTCAGCAGGGCCAAGCTTGTTGGTAAAAAGCGTGGCGGTATTATTGGGCTAATTGTACTTTTAGCTGGTGGTGGGACTATCCTTGGTGGTTCATTTGGTGGTATATCAATGCTCCAAAACCTCGCTAGTAACGCTACTTTAAAAAATGACTCGACTTCAACTGCTTTCGAACGGCGTTTCATGAAAGTGTTTGGTTTTAGTACTAAAATTTCAGACCCAATTTGTGCTAATAATACGAAAAATATTAAGTGTAAAATGGGGCGAATATCAAACTCTGCGCTTAATAGATTATCTAAAAAAGGGGTAACCCCTTATTTCGCTGACGAGGTGGATAATAATAACCGTAAAAAAACCGGCTATCCAACCAAAAACCCAACCGGGTACACCATTGACCTTAAAGATGGTAAGCCACCGAAGAATATTGCCGCTCCAGACCTTATTGGCTATTTAGCAAATGACAAAAAAGCCGCTTCTAAAATACTTGGTGCTGGCGGTGCCTTTAATGTTAGGTATACCGCCTGGCGAGGTAAACACATTACTCAGAAATTATATCGCGTGTTTGGTTTAAAGCCTGATGGCGGACTTGCTGATGGTTCTGGTAAGCGAACCACTGCTGCCGAAAAATTAGCCGATGCCACAAAAAAGCTTCGTGAAAAAATTCCAGGTGCGGAAAAAATGAGCACCGTCGCTGATGGTGTGAAAGAAAAAATTAATACTCACCTTGGTAAAGCTAATAAGGGTGGGGCGGCCTATGTAGCCGCGGTAGCGAGTTGTATTGGTGTTAAGGCACCTGGCTATATTGCTGCCGGTGTGGCTGCAGTTCAATTAGCCCAAGTTATGCCAATTGGTATGGACGTTATATTGTCGCCAGCTGCTAAAGCAAAAGCATCTGGTGTGGATACAAAAAATAGTATTAGCGCCGAAGATGTTGATACGGTAGGTACATTATTAACAAACCAAACCCCCCGTGAGGAAGATGGAAAAATGACATCTGCCTTAGATTCACCGATACTTTTAGCAGCAATTGGCGTAAATACGGCAAAAACGGCTATATCTAAAAATTACACCCCAGGTTTTTCAGTATTAACAAACCCAACGGTTATTGCTGCCAACCAAGCAGATAAAGATTTAGCACCGGCGTGTAACGGTATTATGAGCCCAGCAGCGATGTACTCAGCAATGGCAGTAAGCGCGGCTACAACCGTAGCGCTATCAAGCACCATTATTGGTGGGGTTATTAAACTTATTGCTGAAGCAGCTATTTCAGAAGTTGTTACCCAGGTTGCAGTTAGTGTAGCGGGGGATGCAACTAAAGCAATTGTTACCGACCTGGCAAAAAACGATAAAATCGAACAGGCTGAAGGCCAGGCCTTTGGTGATGTACTTGGTATTTCAATGACTTCTATGTTTTCTGCCGGAGGGATGGCGAGAAGCCTGCCAGTGTTAAAAGAATCTGAAGTAGCTGATTTTGAAACTGCCCAAGCGGAGAACGAGGCTTTCCAACGAGATATGGATGTTGCATCGTTAAGTCCGTTTGATACATCAAGTAAATATACCTTCTTAGGAAGTATCGTTAATAACGCACAATTAGCAGTACTGCAAAGTGGTAGTTACAATAGTAAAAATATCCTGTCGGCTATTCCTGGCTTAATAAACTTCTCACGTTCATCATTATCATCTACACCTACTAACGCTAGTAGCTTTACGAGTAATTATTGTAGCCATGCTGGCGAATTTGGGTTGAATACTGAAAACCCAGCTGACATCCCGGCAATAAATTTGGCGGGTATGCCTTGTACTGGGCTAACTAAAGCCCAACTTGCTATGGGTACCGGTGACGCAATTGACCTAATGGTAAATGAAGGCTGGCTTGATGAGTCGAAACCACTAAAAGACACTGATTCTATTCAGGACATGCTCAAAAGCCAATATATTAAAGCAGATACGCCATTATCTGATTACATTACCTCATGTAGCGCACCTGAAACTGGTGATTACTTATTTAACGCCGCCGGTTGTACCGTCACACCTGCCGAAGCGGCAACAGCTGGAACCGAAGCACCAGCCTTGAAAAACCCACGTTCATTAGAAGCAATGGCAGTGTTCTTAATTGATTACCAACAAATTCAAATGAATAATGGCGACGATGAAGTGGATGCTGAATCTCCAGCACCAGCATCCTCAGCTGCCTTTGTGCTTCCAACCGATGTTGGTTATAAAGTTTCATACGGCTGGGGCCCACGAAGCTGTGCTGGTTGTTCAAAATATCACAAGGGTGTTGATATTACTAACTTCCCTGGTGGTTCATTAAATAAACCTGTATATGCCGTTGCTGATGGTGATGTAATTAGCGCCAACAAAGCAAATGGTGTAAACGGCAGCTGTACCGGTGGCGGACGTGGTGCAAATAATATCGTTAAAATTAAACACGCTAATGGAATTATTAGTTCGTATTGGCATATGTCGGCCGATAAAATAACGGTAAACGCCGGTGACAAAGTAACCGCCGGGCAACAGATTGGCCAGATAGGGAACTGTGGACAGTCTTATGGGGCCCACCTTCACTTTGAAACCGAAATAGGGGATGCAACCGACCCGGCATTACTAGGTGTTACTGGTGCCGATGCGAGTGGTATTAACCGAAACCCAGCTAAGATAATGTCACTGCTTGGTGTTGATATAATAAATGCATCATATACGGATGGAAGGTAATTTATGAAAACGCTATTTTATAGAATTGTAACTTTTGTAGCTATTCTTGGTTTTCTAACCGTTCTATTACCTATTCAAAGCCCCGTTTCAGCCTTAGAGCCTGATGAAGTTGCTTCCAACTGTGATACGGAATTTTACAGTAGTAATGATATTTTATTCTACGACCCTTGTGCTAATGTTTGTTCCGATTCAGCAACCGGTGCCGCCGGAACAATTTCAGCACTTAAAGGCGCAAATAACGCTGAGAAGATTTTTCACTTCTGGGTTGATGCTGGCTTAACAGCACAGCAAGCAGCTGGGGTAACCGGCAGTATGAAACACGAGGGTGGCTTTAGCCCGTTTCGCCAAGAAATGTCTAAAGCTTGGCCAGCCGGCGGGTGGGGGATAGCCCAATTTACAAATGATCCGGGCCAACGTGGTGCAGCTAAAGCATTCGTATCAAACGCTGTTGGGGCAGATTTATTTAACCAATATTATAAAAATGATTTTGGTGGGCCAGTAGTTGAATCAAATGGCTTTATTCCAACTGGTGTACCGGTTGACGTAAATGATAAATTTTTACTCGCACAGTTAAATTATTTGCTTGACCATATTAAATCACTCCAACCGAACAATATACGGACAGCTGCCTATAACCGAGACTTTGGCCAAAATATCACCAGTGGTGTTAGTTTATACGACTATTTAAAAACACTGGTCATTGCAGCCGACTCTGCAGTTGCTTGGACATACCTTTACGAATTCCCAGGGAATATTAAAGATACCGCTACTGCCCGAGGTAATAGTGCTACCGAGATTATGACGTTATATTCTGAAGGTATATCAACAACTTGTGGCGGTGGACTGCAAGCCGGTGGTATGGACTTAACAAAAGCCCTCGAGTTTATGGAAAAGTATAAATCTGCCTCTGATAGCGAAAGCTTCCTTGGTGGAGCCGGAAAAGATTGTGCTGGTGGACCGCTTTCAAACTGTGTATCATTTTCAACCTTCTTTATAAACAAATATACTAACCTGCAAGGTTTCGGTGCGGGAACATCACCTGGAAACGGGAGTACGGTTGTTCCGAACGCGATTGCCCGTAATCCGACGGCACAAAACGGTCATAGCCCGCGGCCATATGCAATCTTTAGTACCGCAAGCGGGTCAGAAATGTGTGGCGCAACTAAATGTGGACACACAGGTGTTATCCTTGGTGTTGATACTGCCCGAGGTAAAGTTATCGTTGGTGAAGCAATGTGTGGTGGGCCGCAAAACCTGGATACCGCAAAAGAATATGAATTATCGAAGTTCGATAGTGATGCTTATACATACATATACACCGATGGGTTATTAAAGGGAGACGTAAACTAATATGCAACCAAATGACTCGCGCCGGAAATTATTAACCGTTATTGCGATAGTATTTGGCGCAATGGTTATCATTGCACTTATTATTGCTTTAGTTATACAGGTGACGACTAAAAACGAGTACGGCGAAAGTATAAAAATTCAAAACTATAACCAAAAGGTTAAAAACATTTCACAACAACTGCGAAGTGCAACCGAGGCTAATTTATATAATACTGCTGAAAAAAATAATTCAGGTGGGAATGATTTAAAGAAAATTAATGACGCCCGTATTCGTGACGATTCGAATACACAAGATTATGATAAAGCAGCCGATATATACAGTGGCAAATTTATTGTTGATATTGAAAGTATTAAACAATCGTATTTAATACAGTACACCTACGTAAAAGATGAGGATAGTACCGAAGGCTTAACCACCCGAGTAATGGTCAGTTGTGTAGAACAGAAAGATATAAAATTTGGTTCATTCAAGTGTGGTGATGTTATTCAAGAACAGTCGAGTAAAAATGAGGATATCATTCAATACCTTCCTTATAGCAACTTTAGTTTCAATATAGCGGCCGATACGACTGCAGGCGATGACAAACTTATTCTTCTAGTAGAACTGCGTATTCCTGAAGCTGACTTAAAGGGCGACTTAGCGTCTAAGCAAAGTGTTGTGGCTATGTATAAAAATGAAGTTGCAAAGTGGCTAGAATCTAAAAACCTTACCCCAAGCCAATACACCTATGAATATAATTACACTGATAATGGCGATATAATTATACCCGACCACGACCAACATGGTCATTCTGACGACGAATAAATTACTTAGTTAATTCAATATTATAAATATGGTCGCCGGCATGGCTTGTTGCCGAGGTGATAATAATTTGATGACCTTTTAGCTGGCTAGTTAAAAGCTGTTGGCGGTTGGCGTCGAGCTCAGAAAAGACATCATCTAGCAGGATAATAGGTTGCTTATCAATAAGTTGTTCAATAATATCTACTTCTAAAAACTTCAAAGCTAAGACAATTGTGCGAGCTTCACCCCTTGAAGCAACTGCTAGGGCAGGGGAGTTGTTGATTTGGAAGATAACGTCGTGGCGATGTGGGCCAACTGAGGTATTACCTAAATAACGGTCACGTTCGAGGTGGGTAGTCAGTTCATTTAATAGTTTCTGTTTAATATCACCAACAAAAGTGTGTGAATAATGAATCGAGACATCATCGTGAGTGCCGGCAATTTCTTGATACAACCGGCCGAGGTTTTGGTTAATTTGCTCAATAAAAGCAATCCGTTGTTCAATAACAAATGAACCGTGTTCGGCCAAAGAAATATTCCAAGCAAACAATTCGTCATTCGATACCAGAGCGTTTTTAAGAAGGTTATTTCGTTGCTTAAGCGAACGTTCATATTTACGAAGCGTCGGGCCGTACAGCGGGTTTAATTGGCTAATAAACCTATCAATAAACTGGCGGCGGCGGGCAGGGGAGCCGTGGAGTAAGCGCAGGTCTTCTGGTTCAAATAGTACTACTGGGTATTTCAACTTAGCCGGGATACGGGCGGTCATTTTGCTATCAATACTAAATTGTTTGCGACTTGTAACTTTTTCTGGGTCAAATTTTACGACTCGGTTCGGTTCGTCATCAAAAGACACGTCAATGCGCCACCAGGGTGCTTCTTTTTTTAATAAGTCACTATCAGCGCCTTTAAATGAGGTACCTTGAAGCGAAACATAAATAGCTTCAAGTAAGGTTGTTTTTCCACTTCCGTTCGCACCAGTAATAATTGTCACGTCAGGCGAAAATTCAATCATAAAGCTATCGTGTGAACGAAGGTGTTGAACGTGAAGGTTCTTTATTGAAGTCATAACATTTCCACCTGAGTGGGTTATTAACTCTTAAGAGGCATTATCACGTGGTAATAATTAGTATCTTTATCAGTTGATTTCAAGATACAAGGCGATAGCTTACCATTGAAACTGAAGGAAATAACATCAGCATCGAGTACCCCTAACGCTTCAGTTAAGTAGCGAGAGTTAAGGGTAACTTGTCCACTGCCAGTAATTTCACCATCAAGTTCAGAGGTGTTTTCACCAAATTCAGAGGCAATTGAGTGCAGTGAAACAGATTTTGCATCTTCATCGACAGTTACCGTGACACTACCACCTGATTCACGGGCGAATAACCCAGCAACTTTTGTGACGCGGGTGAATTCAGGTTTCTTTACAATTGCAGTAATATCCGAGCTAGCGGGAATAAGTTGACGATAGTCGGGGAAGTTACCATCTACAAGGCGACTAATTACTTCAGCGTCGTTAATACGGAAGCGAACTTGGCTTTCGTCGAACAGTACATCAATAGTATCTACAGAATCATCAATCGAACGTAATACTTCTTGCAGGGTTGTAGCTGGTATAATTGCGGCAACTTCACTTTTTGTTTCAACTAAGCGACGCTCTGAGAGCCTATAACCATCGGTTGCAGCTAAATAGATCCAACCTTCATGCGAGTGCCAATAGACACCCGTTAGAACAGGCCGTGTCGAGTCTGAGCTGGATGTAATGATTGTTTGAGAGATGGCTTGTTTGAATTCTTCCATGTTAAGTGAGTAGGTAACTGAACTGGCTTCGTTAATGGTTGGAAGCTCTGGGAAATCATCAGCGATTACCCCGTTAATAATTGAGTGGTACTTTCCACATGTGATGTGGATATTCTCACCAACAATCTTTAGTTCTACAGTGTCTTTTGGTAGGCTACTGACAAATTCAGAAATAAGCTTGGCTGGTACAGTAATTGAACCTGGTTTTACAATCTTTGCACCTATGTATTGAGTTGAGGCAATTTCTAAATTAGTTGCTGCAATTAAAAGGCGGTTGCCATCTGTCCTTAAGAGAATGTTACTTAGGATAGGTAATTGTGTTTTTGTACTGGCTACTCGCCCTACAGCAGATAATGCTTTTGAGAAGTTTTCTTGGGTTACTGACAGTTCCATTGTTATGAGTTCCTTTCCTTATTTTCTTTTTTCTTCTTAATAGTAGGTGCTGTGGAAACAGGGTATAAGTCGGCAATTAACGGTGGTTGAAATGTGTTTTTAAGGGTGGATAAAACCGTTGATAACCAAGTGTAAACTTGAGTGAAACTAGGTACTTGTACACGGATAACTGAATTGGCTGAAGCAGGGGGTGTGTATGAAACTTGGGTATTCCCACTGTTCATACCACTGTCTGTCCGCAGGCTGTACACATTTTTTACCCAGGTAAAAGTGAGCATTTTAGGCATATAATTTCTCCCGTATAGCCGCTACTTGTTCACGAATAACAAAATCGAGCTTGATGGCTTTTTCGATTTTTTCAACCGAGTGGATAGCCGTGGTGTGGTCTTTACGGCCAAGTTCACCGGCAATCTTAGGGAAGCTGAGGTGCAATTCACTCCGCAGTAAGTACATGGCAATTTGGCGTGGGGTGACAATATGCTTGTCACGTTTGTTTCCGCAAATTTCTTCAAGCTTTAACTGGAAGTGCTTCGCAGTTTGGTCAATAATCTTTTTACTTGATAAGTGTTGAGGGCGAGACATATGCGCGCTTCCAAGTAAGCCTTCGGCTGTAGCGATATCTGGTTCAACCCGGTGGAGGTCGGCGAAGGCAAGTAGTTGGTTTAAGGCACCTTCAAGTTCACGGATGTTAGTTTTGATATTCGTTGCTAAGAATTCAACCGTTTCAGGGTTTAAAGTCACACCAGAAAGCCCAGCTTTGGCATTAATAATTGCACAGCGGGTTTCAAAGTCAGGCATTTGAATATCAATCGACATCCCCATTTCAAAACGGCTGCGAAGACGTTCGGTTAGGGTAGGGATACTGCGGGGTGGTTTATCACTACTGATAATAATTTGTTTATTATTTTGGTGAAGGAAGTTAAAGGTATGGAAGAACTCTTCTTGAGTTTTTTCTTTATTCGCAATAAACTGCATGTCATCGACAATAAGGACGTCGACGTTACGGTATTTATCAGAGAAGCCTTTTTTCTTAAACCGGATGTAATCCAGGAATTCATTCACGAATGTCTCAGAGCTTACATATAGTACCCGTGCTTCTGGGTTGTTAGCGACAATTTCATTACCAATAGCTTGCATAAGGTGAGTTTTACCTAACCCGACACCGCCATAGAAGTAGATGGGGTTATATTTTGTGCCTGGGTTAGTAGCCACCGCTTGGCTGGCAGAGTGGGCGAGGTCGTTACTCGAACCGACAATAAAGTTATCGAAGGTGTATCGAGGGTTAAGGCCGTTTTGAGATAACATTGATGTCATACCTGACATGCCAGAAGATGGGGCACTCGAAGAGCGAGAGGTTTGGTTAGATATTAAGTCGTTTGCATCAGTAGTTGTTTCACGGCTAATACGCGGCTTCTTGTTAGTAGTTTGTACTACATACGTAAGGTTAGGGGAGGTAATGCCATTTTTCTCAAGCATTTCACGAACCGTTTTATCGAACTTAGTTTCGAACTGTCGTTTAATAAAAACGTTTCGAACTTCGAAGAGGGCTTCGTTTTCGTCAAAACGTAATAACTTAGTGTCAGACCAATACATATTGAAGTTAGGCCCAGAGACCGATAATTCTATTTCCCCTAGCACGCTGTGCCAAAGTGCATGTACGTCTTTTTGCATGTTCCCCTAAACTCCTACATTTGCTCGATTACTATCTATACTATACCCGAAAGCCAGAGTTTTCCACAACCACAAAACGATTGTAATAAAAGAGGGGAATAAGGGGTGTTATTTATCCACAATTGCATATCACCTCTGTTAATATGTGGATAACTGATGTAAATAAGGGGATAGTTTGTATATATAACGTCACGGTTTAGTGAAAAAGCAAGTCTTTTTGCCCCACAGCATTGATTTATAGGGGCGAAGAATGTATAATAATCGAGATATGCCAAAACGAACTTTTCAACCACACACACGTCACCGTATGCGAGTACACGGTTTTCGCGCGCGGATTTCGTCTAAAGCTGGACGCGCTGTATTAAAGCGACGTCGTCTTAAAGGCCGCGCACGTTTGACAGTTTAAACTACCAAGTTTGAACAAATTTTAACCACTTCTTAACAGGAGTGGTTATTTTTTACGCTATACTATTTTATAGATGATTTCTGCTTTATACCGATTCCATGGCCACAATAGTTTGCGTTACGTATACACTAACGGCAAAGCTATTCGTACCCAAACGATTACTTTAAAAACGACAACTAATGACCGTCGTAAATATTCTCGCTTTTCAATTGTTGTGAGTAAGAAAGTAATTAAGGGTGCTGTGGGCCGAAACCGGATTCGCCGCCGACTGTATGAGTATATTCGCACCCACCTTGACCAAATTGATGGAATCCACGATGTTGTACTTATATGTACCTCTTCTGAGTTACGGACACTCCCCGCCCCGGAAATAACTGACCAACTTGACCAATTATTTACTAAAGCGGGTCTGTTTAAAGAAGCCTAAAACTGGTATACTATACGCTAGTAACCATGCGAGGCTAATCTGTGAATATCTTTGAACTATTTGTTGTCCAACCAATCTTTAACTTACTATTGTTTATCTATAGTGTTATTCCCGGTGCCGATTTCGGTATCGCGATTATTATATTTACGATCATTATCCGGTTCGCCCTTTACCCGTTAGTTGTTCGCCAACTCCACCAAGTAAAGGCAATGCGTAAGCTGCAACCAGAGCTGAAACGCATTAAAGCTGCCAGTAAAGGTAACCGCCAAGCTGAAAGTATGCAAATGCTTGAGCTATACAAGCAACACGGGGTAAAACCATTCCGTTCTATTTTGATGCTGTTAATCCAGCTCCCGATCTTCATTGCTTTGTTCCAAGTGATTCAAATCTTTACAACTCACCGTGACCAAATTGCTGAGTTTACTTACGGCTTTATGCAGAACCTTAAACCGGTTCAAGATTTATTAACAAACCCTGATAACTTTAATGAACAGTTCCTTGGGTTTGTAGACCTTACCTCTCACGCTATCGGTGCTAATGGTGTAAATATCTTCCTGATTCTATTAGCGGTTATTGCTGCTTACACCCAATACATTATTTCAAAGCAAACTTCCCCTACGACAACCACTAAACGTTTACGTGATGTTCTATCTGAAGCTGGCGAAGGTAAACAACCCGACCAAGCTGAATTGAACGCCGTGATGATGGGCAAGATGGTGAAATTCTTACCGTTTATGATGTTCTTCATTATGATGAGCCTCCCGGGTGCGCTTGTACTGTACTACGTGGTATCTAACCTTTTTGCTGCCGTTCAACAACACTTCCTTCTAAAACGTGACGCTGAAGAAATGGATAAGATGGCTGACGAACCTGCTAAAGGCACTGGTAAAAAAGCAACCGCCAAAGCCCGCGCTAAAGTTGCGACCGAAGCTAAGGTTACTGAAAATAAAGGCCCAAACATTACTCGAATTAAAGCTAAAGACACTTCTAGTAGAAAGAACAACTCATGAACAGAGAAGAATCAATAGAATTCGCCCGAACATACGTGGCCGACCTTTTGACCTTCTTTGGAGTGAACGTAGACGTAGCAGTATCAGTTGAGGATGACGTGATTGAATTGTCAGTCCCTTCGACCGACCTTAACAGCTTGTTGATTGGCCGCAATGCCGAGACATTACGAAGCTTGCAATATTTAGTTTCAACTGTTTTACGAAACAAAGACGCAGCACTGACACGAGTGAATGTGGATATTGCTGACTATAAGAAACTACGAAATGAACGCCTTGCCAGTGAAGCACGTGGTTGGATTGAGGAAGTTCGGACAAATGGTACAACTAAGGTTATGCAGTTGAATGCGGCGGATCGACGGATTGTGCACCAAGTGGCTACTGAGTATTCGGATATTAAGACTTTTTCTGTGGGTGAGGGTGCTGAGCGAAGTATTTCGATTTCACAGGCAAGTTCATAACCCTGTAAATTTCTTTTTAGTCATCTCAAGATACCGTTACACGCCAGAAAAAATTGCTTCTGGCTAATTTTTTTTGGGTTGCACTACGCTTTTAGTATCTTTCAATGACTAAAAAGAAATTTACAGACCGAGGACTTTCATGTAGACGGCGTGCGTTTCTTTCGCCATCTTCTTCCAAGAGTATTTCTTGATTTGTTTATAGCCAGCTTTTGATAACCGGGTGCGGATTGTGTCATCACTTAAGACTTGGTCGATAGCTTCAGCCATGTCACTGGTGTCGAGTGGGTTAAAGTAGTGCGCAGCCGGGCCGTAGACCTCTGGGAGGCAGGTTGCGTTGCTACTAACGACTGGTGTTCCATAGCCCATTGCTTCGAGGCCAGGTAGGCCAAAACCTTCCATTAGTGAAGGAAAGATGTAGGCGCTGGCGTGGGTATATAACCAACTGAGCTGTGGGTCTTCAACAAAATCGGTAAAGTGAATGTTTTTGTATTTACGTTCTTCGAAGTACTTTTCATTGGTAAGTGCTGAGGCATTCTTTTTACCAACTAATACTAAGCCCAAGTCAGGGTATTTAGCGAGAAGAATTTGGTGTGCATCGCCGAGACGTTTAATGTTTTTATAATCAGATTGTTGGCCGACATAGAGTATATAGTTTTTAAACGGAACAACATATTTTTTTGGTGCTGTTTGATCAACGTCTGAAGACTCGTAAATAACCACGCTTTTTTCAGCAGCTAAAGATGAGAACTTAATGAGTGCTTGTTGGGTGAAATTACTAATGGTGATAATTTCATTGTTATCTTCAACGACTTTCTTGAAAACATACTTTCCTACTTGTTGTTTAGCGTGAAATACCAACCAATTCTTCTCACTGTTATAGGTATTTAACAGGGTAAGGTCGTGAAATGTTGTTACTTTTTTACCTTTATAGCCAATTGGTTGTTGAGGCATACAAAAATGTACTAAATCAGCATTAAGCTTTTTAAGATATTTCTTAAACCCGAGCTGTTCGGCAAATGAGTAGTTGTCGAAATCAACGGTACGGACGGTGAAATTTTTATTACGGGGCTTCCAAAAGTCCTTGTCTTTAGTTGGAACGAGAATTGAGTATTCGTTTTCGGTATCAACTTCTTGTAGGTAGGTAACGAGGCGTTCAACGTAACGGCCGGTAGAGGAATTGATGATACGGGCATCGATGGCGATATGCATTATGCAGCGTCCTTTTTAAATACGAGGCGAGAGTAAAGGAGGTAGTTCCAGATAAGTGAACCAACGGTGGCAATTAGCTTAGCTGTAAATAATAAGATTGAATCGTTGGTGATTTGTGACTCAAGCACAGTAGTAACACCCCAGATAATAATCGGTTGCAGAACCCAAAGACCGGTAATTGTGACTAATAAAAAGGCGGCAAATTGTTTTTTAGCATTGCCAGTTTTGTTCTTAAAAGTGAAAGATTTATTAGCAAAGAAGCTAAAAATAAGTGATGCGCCGGTTGAGAAATAATTAGCAAGAATTTTATCAACGCCAAGGTTTACGAATAAAAACAGAAGAATAAAGTCGAGGGCAGTATTTGCGCCACCAACAATTGCGAAGCGAAGCTTATCGCCGTGTTTTTCGCGGAACTTTTCCATTGTGATACTCCTCAATTAGGTAAAGTGGACGTTGCTTGGTCTCGTTAAAGATCCGACCGATATATTCCCCGATAATACCGAGTGAGAGCAGCTGTACGCCACCTAAGAACAAGATAACCGCCATCATCGAAGGGTAACCAGCTAAGTCAACACCGAAGAAGATAGTGCGGATAACGAGGTACACCATGTATATGAAAGTCAGGCCAGAAACTGCGATACCCGCATAAGTAGAAATACGAAGTGGAGCGGTGGTGAAAGAGGTAATGCCATCAATAGCTAATTCAACTAGTTTAATGTAATTCCACTTTGTTTCACCAGCGGCACGTGAATCGCGGTCATATAGAATTTCCTTTTTATGGAAACCTACCCAGCTAAACATAGCTTTGGTGTTACGTTGAGATTCACGGAATTGCTTTAATGCTTCAACAACGCGGCGGTCGAGAAGGCGGAAATCACCAGTATCTTCTTGAATAGGGATACGAGTGACACTTTGAAGGGTTTTGTAATACATTTTAGAGGTGAATTTCTTAAAGAAACTTTCACCGTCACGCGTTTTTCGCTTAGCATATACGTCGTCGTAACCCTCTTCCCAAAGTTTAATCATTTCAGGGATAAGTTCAGGCGGATCTTGAAGGTCAGCATCAATAATAACGACTGCGTCGCCAACGGCGTGGTCAAGGCCAGCAATCATACCGATTTCTTTGCCGAAGTTGCGAGAGAGGTTAATATAGCTAACGCGAGAGTCGGTAGCGGCATAATCTTTAATAAAATCGAGTGTTTGGTCTTTGCTACCGTCGTTTACGAATAGGAATTCAAAGTCGTAGTCTTTCGTTTCGTTAGCAAGGTTTGCAAGGCGAGTGAAGAGCTTATCGAGGACAGGCTCTTCGTTGTAGGCGGGGATGAGGATGGAGATGGTTTTCACTGATGATAATTATACCACTACCTGTGTTTACCTCTAAAGATAACGTCGTGTATAATAGAACGAATAATACATACCTAACACAAATGAGGATATTCAATGGCCGAGGCTAAGCGAGCATTAATTACTGGAATTACTGGACAAGATGGTGGTCACCTTGCTGCATTACTACACGAAAAAGGATATGAAGTTTTTGGTATTATCAGGGGTCAACACAACCCTCGTCGTGAAGCGACAGAAGCTGAATACCCCTATGTAACACTTATTGAAGCTGACCTTATGGATGCTTCTTCACTTATTCGGGCAATGAATGTTTCTCAGCCTGATGAGGTATATAACCTTGGTGCAATTAGCCACGTCGGCTACTCTTTTAAAGACCCAATGCTTACAAACGACATTACTGCTAAGGGTGTACTTAATATGCTTGAAGCAATTCGTTTAACTGACCCTGAGAACAAGGTTCGTTTTTACCAAGCTTCAACCTCTGAAATGTTTGGTGGCCTTGAATACAACCGTCCTGAAAAGGGTTACACGGAAGAATCTAGCTTCCACCCACGCAGCCCTTATGGCGTTGCGAAGCTTTACGGTTACTGGATTACAAAGAACTACCGCGAAAGCTACAACATGTTTGCTGTATCTGGTATTCTTTTCAACCACGAAGGCGAACGCCGCGGTGTTGAGTTTGTAACTCGTAAAATTACTCACGCTGTTGCACGTATTAAACTTGGCCTTCAAGATTACATTGAACTCGGTGACTTATGGCCGAAGCGCGACTGGGGTTACGCTGGCGATTACGTAGAAGGTATGTGGCGTATGTTGCAACAAGACGAGCCAAAAGATTATGTACTTGCTACTGGTGAGACACACTCAATCGAAGAATTCCTTGATATCGCCTTCAAACATGTTGGTATTGAAGACTGGAAGCCTTACGTTAAGCAGAATCCAGCATTTATGCGTCCTGCTGAAGTTGACGTACTTCTTGGTGACCCTACGAAAGCTGAAAAAGAACTTGGATGGGAACGGAAAGTTGATTTCCCTGGGCTTGTAAAGCTAATGGTCGACCACGACCTTGCTGTTGAATCTACAAAGGTTTAGTCAATGGTCTTAAAACCTCAAAAATGGCAACGTCTTAATAGGGAGACGTTGCTTGATACGAAGTTTATGAAAGTGTACCAAGACACCGTAAAACTGCCAACAGGGGCGGTTTTTGATGATTATACCGTAGCTACGCTGCCTAGTGGTGTAGTTATTGTAGCGACCGATACCGAAGGACGTTTAATTACACAATTCGAATATAAGTATGCGATTGATAAAGTTATTCTAAATTTACCTTCTGGAAGTGTCGAGAATGGTCGTTCGCCACTGGAAACTGCAGCTATCGAGTTGCTTGAAGAAACCGGCTACGAGTCGAACGAATTTGAGTTTATTATGACTACTTATGAATACCCTTCAAAGCTCGACCATGAGTTGCATATTGTGCGCGCTAAGAATGCGGTAAAGGTGAAAAAAGTTGCCCATGAAGCAACAGAATCTATTAGCGAAGTACATCTTATTACCTCCGATATGGAAGACTACGGTGGGGTTTTTGACACAACTTATAATATTACTGCGCTTGCATTAACGCTTCCAGAGTTTTTAAAAGCTAAATAAAATTAAGCTTGGCGTCGTTTGACGAAATCTACAATGGCTGTATTTGGGTCAGATTGTGTGGTCCAACCGAGCTCATCGGTTAAACGTGAGGCATCGCCAACAATATTCATTGCATCGGTTGGGCGCACTTTTGATTGGTCGACAACCGACTCTACAGATTCAAGATCCATGGCTTTTTGAAGATATTCAAGTATCTCGAAACCAGACAGGGAAGCACCAGAGGCGATGTTGTATGTGTCGTGGTTAAGTGAGTCGGTGGTAGCAAGTTGAGTATAGGCGGCAACGATATCTCTCACGTCTGTGTAGTCACGACGCGTAGCAAGATTGCCAACCATGATGCTTGAAGAACCAGCCTCATTAGCGGTAATTAGCTGGTCATAGAGGTCAGGTACAAGAAAACCTTTTCCTTGACCTGGGCCAATATGGTTGAATGGGCGAGCAATAACAACATCTTGGCCGTTTGCTCGGTGTTGTTTAATGACTTCTTCGGCATGGATTTTCCCGATTGCGTACGGAGAACCTTCGGTTGTTTTAGAGACTTCGCTGATTGGCATTGGTTGATTTGGGTCATAGAGGGCACCAGTACTTATGGCGACAACACGGCCAGTGAATCCTTGGTCTTCGGCAGCTTTTAAAAGATTCTCAGTCATTTCGGCGTTACCGGTTTTATAAAGGTCAGGCTTTTCGAATGACTCAGCGACAGAGGCGAGACCGGCAAGGTGAATGATTGCAGTGGCTTGCTTGAATAGTAATTTACCCACCTGCTCTTTGTTTAGAAGGTCTGCTTGTTGGTAGGTATCGAGGTAAGGTGCAACGTTTTCGTTAGGGGTTGATTCGCGGCCAATACCGCGCACCGAAAAATCAGAGGCTTGGAGGTGGCGTGCTAAATGTTCGCCGACAAAGCCGTTTATACCAGTTACAACAATTTCCTGCTTTATTTCAGACATAGATTAATACTAGTATACCATTGCCTAGCACTAGAGAAATCCCTATAATAAGCATATCGTGAATTTTATCGCTAAAACTCGGAGCAAATACAGATACTCCCTCATCCTGCTTCGACAACTTGTTATTACTGATTTCAAACTCAGGTATAAGGGTTCTGCTCTTGGGTATGTCTGGACGCTACTGCGACCACTAGCACTTTTTGCAGTGCTGTATGTTGTCTTTATACATTTCCTACGCATAGGTGCTGACGTACCTCATTTTGCTGTATACCTACTGCTCGGTGTCGTTTTATGGAACTATTTCACCGAGGTTACGAATAACGGACTATCTGCAATTGTTGGTAAGGGCGATTTGCTTCGAAAATTGGCATTTCCGCGCTACGTAGTTGTTGTAGCAGGTTCTTTTTCAGCGTTGATTAACTTACTCGTTAACCTGATAGTGATTGCTTTGTTTATGGTGATTAACGGCGTGCCTTTCACTTTTGAGATATTATGGCTCATTCCACTGATTGTTGAATTGTTTGTGTTTGCACTTGCGGTAGCATTTATCCTCAGCGCCTTATATGTAAAATTCCGGGATATAAATTATATCTGGGAATTGGTGTTACAAGCCGGTTTTTATGCGACACCAATTTTGTATCCAATTTCGATGGTTGTTGCTATTTCGCCACTTGCTGCACAAATATTGATTCTTAACCCTGCTGCACAGATAATTCAAGACGCTCGTTATTTCGTGATTACTAAAGAATCACTAACTATTACTACTATTTACGACAATGTATGGATGCACTTAGTACCAATAGTAATTGTTATTATAGTGGCAATTATTGGGGCACTTTACTTTAAGAAAAAGTCACCTGGCTTCGCGGAGGAAATTTAATGGAAGATAACATAGCAATCAGCGTTAAAAACGTTTCAAAGAATTTCCGTTTGCCTCACGAAAAAGCGGACAGTATTAAAAGCGTTTTTATTAACCCATTTAACAAAAACCGTAAGAAGTTCGAAGTACAATATGCGCTACGAGATATTTCATTCGATATTCCAAAAGGTGAGTTCTTCGGAATTGTTGGACGCAACGGTAGTGGTAAAAGTACACTGCTGAAAATTATTGCTGGAATTTACCAACCAAACAAAGGTTCTGTAAGTGTAAATGGTCGCCTTGTTCCTTTTATTGAATTAGGTGTCGGCTTTAACCCGGAACTGACAGGCCGTGAAAACGTTTACCTCAACGGTGCATTAATGGGCTTTTCTGAAAAAGAAGTAGATGTGAAATATAAAGCTATTGTAGACTTTGCTGAGCTTGAACGTTTTATGGATCAAAAGTTGAAAAATTACTCTTCAGGTATGCAGGTTCGTTTAGCTTTTTCGGTTGCAACGGTACTTGCAGAGTCTGACGTTCTTTTAATCGATGAAGTTTTAGCGGTTGGTGATGCAGATTTCCAGCGTAAATGTTTTGAATACTTCAAACAACTAAAGAAAGACAAAAAGACGGTAATTTTCGTAAGTCACGATATGTCTGCCGTACGTGAATATTGCGACCGTGCAGTACTTATTAATGAGAATAAAATTATTTTTAGTGGTACATCTGATGAGGTTGCTAAAGAATATACTAAACTATTCTTACCCGATAGACTTCAAGCCCGAGAAATTGAAGAGATGAATAAAAGTGCCAAAAGGGGTGAAACGGGCCGCAAATGGGGTACTGGTGGCGTAGATATGACCAAGTTAGCTCTTTCTAAGAAAATGTTTCAAAACGACGATAAAGAAATTAGCCTCACATATACCATTAAAGCTTCAAAAGATTTTAGCGATGAAATTATTCCTGGCTTTACTATTAAAGATGCCAAAGGCGACCCGATATTTGGTACTAATACTGATATTCTATTTACTAAAAATAAGAAGATTACTATTTCTGCTGCAAAAGACGTCACGACTACTTGGACATTTCCAAATATCTTTAATGAAGGTAAGTATACTGTTGAACCAGCTGTTCTTTCTGGCTCTAATGGTGTTACGTTACAGTGGTGGGATGAAGCAATTACTTTCCGGGTTATCAACGAAAAAAGTACTCCATACCCAGTTACACCCGAAATATTTTTTACGATAAAAGACTAGGTATCTATGAAGACTCGAATTCTCGTAGTCGCCCCATATCCAATTAAGAATCCAATGCATGGTGGTCAAAAGCGTGTCCAGGCACTAGTAGCGCGATACCGTGAGATTAGCAATGAAGTGAGTTTTGTAGCGGTCTATTTAGACAAATTTTATAGTGATGCCTATAAAACTGACATTGGGATATTTAACGACGCTATTTATAAGCAGATGTCCGCCAACCCTGAATTAACTGATATTGTCGCGGGATTAGCTTTAAGTGAGGTCGAAGATGTAAAATTGGCGTTTATTTCAATGCTTAAAAAGAAACGACCAGATGTTATTCACGTTGAACAGCCGTATATGGTTGAATCTGTGGCAGCTATTTTAAAAGAAATTAATATGAACAGTTTAATAATCTTTGGATCTCAGAATGTTGAATTTGAAATGAAGCGCGGGATATTTAAATCGTTAATCCCTAAAGATACTTTGTCCGAATTGGTAAAAAAGACAAGAAGTATTGAAAAGAAAGCAGTTCAACTAGCGGATGTTGTTGTGGCTGTGAGTATATACGACCTTGAAACTTTAACTAAAGGGTTTAAATTTAAACCACGCTTCGTTATTCCGAATGGTATCGAAAAACCTTCGAGCAATGTACCTAAAACTAACGAATGGGCTGAGTTTAAGAAAAAAGAAAACATTGATACACTCGCAACGTTTATCGGAAGTGCTCACCCGCCTAACTATTTAGGATTTATTAACTTACTTGCTGAAGCTCAAATATCGCCAGGGGCACGTATAATCGTCGCTGGAGGTATGAGTGCGTATATAAGTGACCAATATAAAGACGAGGCCAAGTTTGAGACTAGGGTAGCTGTAGTGGGCGTGTTATCTCGAAGTAGTTTACAAGCTTTGATTCACGAATCAGATATTATTTTACTACCAATTCTGAATGGTGGCGGCTCAAACCTTAAAACTGCCGAAGCTATTATTTCAGGTAAAAAAATTGTAGCAACTAAGTATGCCTTTAGAGGCTATGAACGGTATATGTCCCTTCCAAATATTTACATTGCTAATACCAATAAAGCCTTTGAGGCCGCGCTTAACAAGTTAATTAGTTCGAGCTACATACAATTAAGTTCTAAACAGAACAAGCTCGCAGAGATGGTTACGTGGCCGTACGCGCTTGCTAATATGAAGTACGTTGTATTTGTTAGTAACCTTTTAAGATTTGTACGAAAACTAGGCTTGTAAAGCTTTAAGTATTTTGTCTTTTGTCTTAGTCCACGTGAAGCTGCGGGAGTGCTTGTTACCATTTGATTTTACCTCAGTTGCATAAGCCGGGTTTTTAATAATGTTTTCGACTTCATCGATAATTTCGAGAAATCCGTTTGCGTAAATCGCCTTGTTGCCAGCAACTTCGGCAATAGCAGTATTTTTATAAGTAATAACTGGAGCGTTTTGACTCATAGCCTCGAGAACAGGAAGTCCGAACCCTTCATAAACGCTTGGGAAGACAAATGCCAGTGCATTGCTGTACAGCCAGTCACGCTGGTCGTTAGTGATGTAGCCAAGTAGGTGAATATCGTCATTATACGAGGTGTTATCTTCCATGTATTGTTTCATCTTTGGATTCTTGATGTCGTTAATACCTTCAACAGAATCACCAGAGATGATAAGAGAGATGTCGTGGCCACGAGCCTTTAAATTGTTGTAAGCGGCGAGCAAATCAACCATCTTACGACGGTGGTCAGTACCACCTATAAATAGAAGGTAGGGCTTTTCGGATGGATTGAGGGTACGTTTAACGTCGCCCCACATGGTAGATTTGTAGGCTTCAAAGGTAGGTTGATTCATTACTCTAGATTTAGTGTGGTTAACACCAAGGAGCGCTACATGAACTTTTTTAGGGTTAACTCCAATATAATCAACAAAATCATTTTTAGTGTGTTCAGAGTTGGCGATTAATATCCGAGCCCTTCGGGTACTTATTTTGATTCTTGAAATATACTGGTAGCGTAATAAAGCAAACCGAACCGAGCCTTTAAAACTTCGACCATTTAAGCGGGCTGTTTTAAACGACCACAGGTAGTCAGATTCAAGTACGTAAGGAATAAGGTCATGAAGGAACAGCGCGCTATTTCGTGAAGCACGTCGCGGAAGTTTATGATTTTGGTCAAACTGAATAAAACGGTTAATATCTCGCATGTCAGCGCGTGCTATACGAGAATCACCGGTAAGAAACTGTATGTATCCTGATGTTTTATAAAAAAGTTTAGGGATCAAGTTTAACTTTCCTGGTAATGTTAAGTAATCTCGGCTAGAAAGATAGCGAACCTCGTAATTTATATCAACTAAATTAAGCTGATCAAAGGCTTTTTCTTCTTCTTTCCTTTCGACGAAGAATACAAATGTATTATTATTTTTATCTTTCGATTCTAGATTGTTTATAAAATTAATTACAACTGAACCGATACCTCTAAACTTGTGGTCTGACTGTAGAACAGAAAGGTCAATAGCAATTTTCATATTAAATATTCTCCAAGATAAGGTCGTAATATGTTTCAGCTGATTTTTGCCAGTTAAACTTCTCAGCTTGTTTTGGACCAGCAGTGATAATCTCCTTTTTCATATCCGTGTCTTTAAGCACTGTCGCAATAGCTCCTTCGATAGCGAGTGTATCTGTGCTGTCGACTTGGATTCCTAATTTGCCGACAACTTCGGGTAATGATGAGTTGTTTGAGGTCACAACAGGTGTACCGCAAGCAAGCGCCTCAAGTGGCGGCATTCCAAAGCCTTCGTAGTGGCTAGGGTATACAAGCATCTTTGCACCTGAAAGAATAGCTGGCTTGTCAGCATCGTCAATATAGTGCGATGGGCGAATAATGTTATAGCCTGAATCAACTTTCTCGATAATTTTTGTAAATAGTTTTTCAGTCTTCCATCCATTAACGCCAACGAGTAAAAGGCTTGTAGAATCTATAACGCCCTTAGGAAGATTGGTGTATGCATCTACGAGTCCATCAAGGTTTTTACGAGGTTCTAGGTTAGATAAAGAAAGGATATAGTCACCTTTGATGCCATATTTAATTTTTGCCAATTCAATTTCTTTGATACTACGACGATAGAAATGTTCTTGATCAGCAGCGGGGGTTGCGATAAGAACCGAAGATTCTTTGGTTTTGTAGAAATCAACAATCTCCTTTTTTGCATTTTTGGAGATAGTAATAGTCTTTACTGCACCTGCAATAGCTGTTTTTGTACGAGGAGATAAGAAGCGAGCGTTAGCTTCGTCTGAGAACTGACTAAACAGTTCGAAAGATATGTCGTAAACAATTACGGCATATTTACTGAAAACCAATGGCATAGCTGCGAAACGAGTAAAGATATAAAAACCTGGACCGCACCACAAGTCGATAGGAGGTAATTTACCACGGTGATTCAAGGCTGACATATAACGGAAAGATAGTGGAAAAGTTTTATATCCAATGTGTTTGAAGCCATATTTTTTAAATTTTTTTACAGTATCATAGGGGATGACAACACGAACATTTGGCACTTTTTCGCCGGCAATCTTTTTAACTTCCAAGACATCATCGATACCCCGAATAATTCCTAGAATATATTGGCCAACGCCACTAAAGTGACTTTCAACTAAACCGAGACCTTCAATGTAGACATTCTTCATAACTATTGGTCTATTATACCAAAGTTAAGGGGTTTAGTGTCCACTTGTTCCGGTTGACCAAGTTGCTCGCATTGAATTTGTGTAAGTTACTAAATTCCCATCAGTTTGCATAATAATCTTTGAGTATCCGTTTCCTCCACTATTAGAGCTCCATATAGGTACCATATCTTGTCGATATAGAACTAAATTCCCATCAGTTTGCATAATTAGACGCGCGCCACCTCTGTTAACTGTTCCGCTTGACCACAGGGCGCCTTGTGGAGAATAAAGTACAAGGTTTCCATCAGGCTGCAGTAGCAGTTGAAAGCGTTCGTCATAAGATAAGAGTGATTCATATATACCAATAGATTGATTTGTCTGCAATTCGGATAATGGGCGGGTGTTTGTTTGCACTGTAATACTACCGACATTTTCACTTATCCATCTACTTCCTTCTATTACAATTCCGAATTGTTCTTTGGTACGAGGTTGAGCTGACGAGGGAGCAGTCAGTGAAAATAGGAATGTACCCGTTTCGTTAGGCTTTATTTCACCCCCCTGTGCTGTTGTAACTCTATTTTGGTTTATCCAACTAGTGTCGCTATAAACACTCAATCTGTCTGTAGGGATAGTTGTAGCAACCTTGGTTGTATTCGCAGGAAGTGGTTGATTCCCGGTATTTTTAACTACTGCCTTCGCGTAGATCTTTGAGCCTGTGTATAGGTTTACATTTGCAGGATCAATTTTTTGAGTACGAGCAGCGTCTTTGTATGTATCAAACGAGACGTTTGATACGGAATAGTAAGGTGTATTTGTCTGTACTGTAATTGGAAAATCTATCGATCCATCAAACCATCGTTGTCCTTCAATCATCACTCCAAACGATTCGCTGTATGTTTTTAGCTGGGACGGAGCCTTCATCTTAAAAGTAAAGGTTGCGTTGTTTCCAGCTGTTACCATTGTTTCATTCATAGAGTTTATTCGGTTATAGCCAATCCATCCATCGGTATAGAATTCAGACCATCGTTCTGTAGGGTTTTTCGTGCCAAGTCGAAGGCTGTCTTTATACCAGGTTTGATTACCTGTATTTTTAACGGAAACTTTTACGTATATGGTACTACCAGGCTCAACAGTAGGAGTGTCTGAAATGCGATTTTGGAATGCAGCGTCTGAGTAGATTGCCTTACTATTTAAAGAGTAACCATACACAGGAGTAGCGGTGGTACTACCAAACATGTTGCTGTACATAGTCCAAAAATTCCTATTTCCATAAGCGCTACAACCATCACCTGTACCGTAAAGATTGTTTAATGCAGCTTGGTTTGGCTGATAGGGAGTGTAGTTATAAAGGCCGGCAGTCGCAGTCGAGCTAATGTATACACCTGAATTTCCACAACTTGAAGTCGGGTTGTAAAGTACAGGGTTGGTTTTACCCGCAACATGGCGATAACTGTTTGGATTATTTTTATAAATCACATATTGTCGTGCAGCACTGCTTACTTGGTTAGAAAAACCATAGTACTGAGCGTCACAAGGTGCAGTGTCTGGACAGCCGAAGCCCATCGCTTTGCGATAAGAGTTAGGAAGTGGCCAATCGTCTGTTACAAGACTCATTTCCTTTTCAAGTATAACTAATAGCACTTTTGTACCTACGCCATATTGAACTGCGGCGTTTTTAATAATTTGGGCAGCGCTAATGCTTCCAGGTGGTCGAACACCAGTTCCTAGGTTATTAGCCTTAGTATCGGGATTTTCGTAATATTCTTTAGTACAGATAATAGGAAGTGAGTAGCCCTTGCTTGCTGCATATTGTGCACGAGTTCCGCCACCTAATTCTGAGCGTTTTGTACCATTAGTGTCACAGGTAGGGACTTTTTGATTGAGGAAGCTTTGAATTTGATCAACAGACATATCGTTGCCATTATAGAAAATTGAATCATCGATAATATTACCAGCGCTCCACTCGGCGCCTGAAACAGCGTGCGCATTGTTAATGCGAACGACATATACAAATAATGATGATGTTATTACAAGAAGGGCAAGTGCGCCGATGAAAATACTTCGCTTATTTACTGATTGCTTAAGGGTGATCATGAGATTGTTACTTCACTTGTTACGGTTACTTGAGTATCCTCACTGTAATAGCGGAGATTTACACTCCATTTACCAAGGTATGAGAATTCTAGGGAAGATACATCGATTGCACAAATATAGTCAGCACCGCTTTTTGCAGCATCAAATTCTTTTGTGACAGGGCGGTCATTTGGAGTAGAGAAGGTAATAACACAACGGCCGACTTCTTTTACGCCAGAGACTTTAGCAGAGAAAAGAACAACTGAATCTTTTTCTTCAAGACGGGTGATTACAGCAGAGGCTGAGGTACTTACGGGAACGTCATCCGTTGTCAGGTCTTGGCTATTGTCTGGAAGTGTAGCAGGTTGATTGGTACCTTTACCATCCGTGTCGGTTACGGCGTCGGTTGGGGAGCTACTGGTACCGTTAGATGTTGTATCTGTAGAATTGTTATTTTGAGAAAGATAATATGCAGCTGCACCGGTGGCCACTAAAAGAATAGCTACCATTACTAGTATGACAATCTTTTTTGAACTATTTTTGTTTTTTGATGCTATATTTTTCATAATTTGCAATTCATTTATTTACTCTATTTAACCATAAGCTTTGCACAAGGTCAACGTTCAGACCTGTTGTGAAAAATATAATTTTGAAGTGTTGATTTAAGAGTTATTGATTTGCTTTAAAAAGTCAGCATATGAGTTTTCGAATGTGAAGTCTTTGCTTGAATTCCAGGCGTTTTTACGCAATAAATTGTATCTAGAATTATCTGAAAGTAACTTGTTTATTTCTTCTCCTAATAGTTTTGGGTTGCCAGCCGGACTTAAGACGCCTGTTTCATTTGCTTTAATACTATCACGTAAGCCGTCGGCATCGTATGCAATAGCTGGTGTACCCTGGCTGTTTGCCTCTGTAATGATAAGTCCCCACCCTTCTTTAATAGAGGTGACGAGTATGATACCAGACTCTTTCATTAAGTCCTTCTTCTCTTTAATAGTCACGCGACCTTTGACGTCTATCGAAGCTGAGTGGCGAGAAGATTGGATATAAGAAAGAACTTTGCTGGCGTACTTCGAGCTGATGTCACCTGCAACTATCATTTTCAGCGTACTGTCCGCATCGCGAGCGTATTCGAAAGCCTTTATGGCATGAAGAGTTCTTTTCATCGGTCGCACCGCGCCAAGGGATAGAACGGTTTTGGGTACAGTTTTTTGTTGAAGCGTTTCGAGAGGCTTAGTTTCCATACCTACCCGAAAAGTTTCGATATTTTTAAAGCCATATTTCTTTAAATCTTTTTTAGTACTTTCTGACTCAGTAACTGTTTTTTCGTACAACTGATTAATAACCCGTAGCATTATTGGCTCCATAAGATAACCAATCAGTGAAAAGGGAAACAGCATTTGATAGAACCATACTTCACGAGCAAGTTGATAGGTGAGGAGTACTTTTTTATCTGCATGTGTATATAATCCGGCTATGAAAGGTAGGGTATTCATTTCATCTATAACAACATTCACTTTGGGCGAACCTATCTTTTTATAAACGCCGTAAGCTTTTAAGTATGAGCTGTAGCGGTTGCCTGAACGAAATACCTCAACACCATTTAAAAAATCATGTCGTTTTGCATTTTTGTAACTAGCTGTAATAAGTTGGACATTATGCCCATCTTTTACTAGCCGGTCCATAATTTCGCCAGATACGGTTTCTGCACCACCGGCTTCTGGGTGGTTTCTATCTTTCCATGAAAACCAAATTATGTTCATTTATTTTTCTTCGTCAATAATATAAAGTGGTCGGTTTTGTGTTTCGTAGTAGACATTTTCAAGGTAGAGCGCAAGTAACCCTTGGCACGTTAAGACAATACCAACGAGGAAGCTTAGGAACATTGCGAGGAATGCTGCCCCACTAATTGCGAGGTTAAGGGGGTCATTTAGTAAGTATTTTTCAATAAACAAAATAACCATTAATAAGAATGACACAACGGAAATGATAACCCCTAACGAGCCAATCATTTTTAATGGTTTTGTAGAATGTGTGACTGCACCATCAATTGCGAGCTTTACAAGCTTTGAGTATGAATAGGTAGCTTGGCCTGCGTGTCGAGCATGGGCGTTGAATGGCACGGTTGCGCGTTTGAAACCAAGCCAGTCGATAAGGTTCCGTGCAACTCGGCTACGCTCGGTAAGTAGGTTATATTGGTCAATTACTTTACGGTCAATCAACCTGAAATCTGTTGAACCTTGCGTCGCTTCTTTACTGTTATCGACTAAACGAAGGAGTATATAGAAGAATTTTGAGCCGAGTGATTTAATAAGTCCTTCGCCTTCATTATTTTCACGTACGCCGGTAACTACCTGGAAGCCTTCCTTCCATAGTGAGATAAATTTATCAATAAGTTCAATTGGGTGTTGTCCGTCAGAGTCTAATATAATTGCAGCATCGCCCGTTGCTTTCCGAAGCCCGGCAGTAATAGCCGCTTCTTTTCCGAAGTTCTTAGAAAACGAAGCGTACTTAACCCGTTCGTCGAGTTTGGCTACTTTTTTGATTGTATTGAGAGAACTATCCGTACTGCCGTCGTCGATGTAGATTATTTCGAAGTTAAAATTAAGATCTTTTAGTTCTTCTGATATTTTTCCATGATGCCATTCGATATTCGCTGATTCGTTATGTACCGGCATGATAAGGCTGAGTAATTGTTTTTTCATAAGCTACCGTTTATTGTATCAATTTACTCCTTAATTTTATATATTAGTGTAAGTATACAGGTAATAAACCAACGCTACTAAAAGCTAGTTAGAACGGATATTTGTGAAAGATATAATACTTTTTTGGAACGGCATGGCCTCAAACCAACTGAGCGGTGGTGATATTTTTGTTAAGAAATATATTGAATACAGCAACAAAAAAGTAGATGTCGTACTTTCAGGCCGGGCAAAAGAAATTTTACCAAGCAATGTTTCGGGTGAGGTATATGTAACTGATTCGAAACTAGCAGATGGTATAGCAGGACTACTGCGTTTGTATATTTCTCGAGCGGTAAAATCAACGCGCTATGCGAAAAAAAATAAATCTCACTATTCTTTAGCGGTCGCTACATCACCTTTCTTTTACGACTTAATACCAATGCTGTTTAGTAAGGCTGATAAAAAAGCAGTTATCTTGTTTCATCTCTTACCAAAACGCAAAGCCTCGAGCCTTGCAACTAAAATACGCTTTACGTTAGCTCACATAGAACAGTACGTATCATTAATCATTATTGGCAAAAAAGTAGACGTACTGATGGTAGGTAACGATGAGCTTCGCGATGTACTTACGAAACGGTTTCCTAAGAAACAAATTATTATTGCCCATGCAGGAATCGATACGGTTAAATTAGATGCCGAGAAAAATTCTGTATTAAAAGACGTCAATACAGCGGTTTTCATTGGAAGGTTGACTACTCAAAAGGGTATTTTAGATTTGGTAGATATTGCCAAGAAAGTAGAACAATCAAACCCTGATTTTAAGTGCTACGTTGTTGGTGACGGTCACGACAAAGAAAAGTTTATTCAAAAGATAAACAAGCTGCAAGTTAAATCACTTATTTTAGAGGGTTTTGTGACCGATGAGCGAAAATATGAACTTATGAATATGGCTCACAGTTTTATCTTCCCAAGTTACGAAGAAGGTTGGGGCATAGCGCTTGCAGAAGCACTGTATTTTGATTGTGTCTCATTTACCTATGAACTTACTCACTACAGAGGTCTGTTCGCTGATTATCCTAAGTACGTTGAACTTGGCGACAAGCTTGCGATGGCGGATGCTGTTAATAAGCTATACTCCTCTACGGTTGACCCGCATCAAGCAGTCTTCATTCGACGATATGATGACCGCAAGGTTGTCGAAGATATCAACAACGCATTAATTAGCTAGGCGCGTGACTTGAGGCTCATATGCTTTATTAATATTCCAACGCCAACGATAGCTCCGATTCCGGCAATTGTTACCATATGTACCAGGATTTCTTGTGTTGAAAAGCCTTTGCTGTGTAGCGCAGCATAAGCAAATAAGGCAGAGCTAACAAGAACTGAGTATACGATAGCTACAGGGCTTCTTAGGACCATGAAGTAGAGGGTGATTGCTGTTACTACAAGTAGTAGAACTTTGAAGATGATAGACAAAGTCCCGATGGTGAAAATCATGTCCTGTGCATATGTCACTCCGAGTAACAGGTAGATAATAAGAGAGCCGAATAAGAACAAGCCTACAATCATACCGACGGCGATAAGTGAAAAAAGACCGAGTAGTTTTAAGGCAGGTTTAATATTATTCTTTGAATTTTCAAGATCGATTGAACCTAGGAACGGCCAGATGAAAATCATGCCTGCGAAGAAGACAATTCTACTAATAATGTAGATGTCTGTGTAGAACTTTGAGCCACCTTCGGTTTGCGCATTGATAACAACTAAATCTAATACCTGGGTTAAGCTGACGAGCATAATTGCACATGAAGCAAATGCCGTGTAGTAGACGAGTTTTTTGAAGGCTGGTTGTTTAAGGACGTTTGTTCGTTTAAGGCTAAAAATACTCAGTGGACTTGGCAAACTCTCTTTTCGGAATATGTAATAAATGATAGAGATGGCTAAGATTTGTGCGATTGCCATACTTGAGACGGTTATTATTCCACTTTGGAATAGCTGTGCCGACACTAAACCGAGCGTGAGTTGTAGGCCTGCGGAAATGACAGCCACGAAGCCGAGTTTTATTAAGAGTTGCTTACCATTTAAGTATCCGGATACGATTGTGATAGGCAGTGACGTGAGCATCATAAAGATAATTGGAATTAAGAATAATACAGGAACGCTAATTGCCTTGAATATGAATGGCGACAAGACTGCGATAATCACAATAAGAACTAAAAACAGCTTGAACAATACAGATTGCAACGCCTCAATTGTTTTCTTGCCATTACCTGTGCCGTCTTTTGTAAGCCCAATAGTAATGGCAATTATTGAAGATAAGAAAGTCGTAATTTGAGTGAGGAAAGATAGCGAGACGGTAATATCAATGTATTGGCTAGCGGGTAATATTCTCCCTAAGAGTGGATATGCCAAGTAGTTAATGGCAGAGGCGACGACGCTGAGGATGACAAAGATGATGAGTGTCTTTTTCATAGGTTATTTCTTATTTCTAGCGAGAAGAAAACCAATTCCACCAAAGCCAAATTCACACGTTTTCATAAACAACATACCAACACCCAATACTGGATTACGGAATAATTTTTTAGGTTTTGAGAAGAACAGCGCGTACCTACCAAATATGTTTGTTTGGTTTTGAACGTTTTCAGTAGAGCTTGTTTTGTTCGTGTACTTCGCAAACTCTTTCGCGTAGTACATTTTTTTCTTGATGGTATTAAACAGCGAGATTCTACCCTCATTGTGGTAAATGAACGATTGAATTGATTTTAGTTTGCCCTTTTTGCTAATTCTTTGTGATAAATCCCAGTCTTCGCCACTAATCATGTCTTTGTCGTAACCACCCGCTTTCAAGAAGTCTTCCTTTTTGAAGAAACGGGCAGCCTCCATGTAGGGTACACCTACATAAAAACTACGCTCTAGCTTTTTACACTGTGCCCAAAAACCAATACCAAAAGACTCTTCGGGGATAATAGCACCTACTAAACCTTTGTTACTTTGCATAGTATTAACGCATTCTTGGATAACTTCGGGGCTTAGCTCCATGTCGCTATCAATAATAGTGACGTAATAACCAGTTGACTGGTCGACTGCGTAATTTCGCTGTGCGCTTCGTTCGGGACCTTTGGAATAAACGTTCTTTGTATATTTTTTTGCAATCTTTTGTGTGTCATCTGTCGAAAAGTTGTCGACAACAACAATCTCAATATTTTTATATGTCTGTTTTTGGATTGACCGTAAGCAACTCTCGAGAGTCTTAGAAGAGTTTTTGGTTGGGACAATGACAGATACAATTGGATTTAACATATTTATATCATTGTAGCAGTTTTGGCAGGTTGAATAGTGTAAAATAAGGTAACTGTATGAATAAAATCCTTTCGTTATTGGGTGTGATTGCCAAATCGTTGCGCAAAAATAAGTTTGTCTATTTTGCTATAGGTATTTATGCACTGTCTACAGTGTTTTACATGGGTCCTAGTGTATGGGACTGTGGAAATACTTTGGCTGGGATGGGCGACAACACTGCTGGCCCTATCTGGAAGGCTGAAAACGCAGGCGATACTCCATTTGGAGGTTTTGTTAATACAACTAACTATCCATGGGGTGAATCACTCGCAAGCCCAATCGACGCTGTAGTAGCGGGACAATCTGTCGTTTTGTGGACCACTGCAAAAATTGCCGGCCCGGTATGTGGATACAATGTGTCGAACATGATAGGTTTCATGAGTGCAACGTTGGTAATGTTCTTCTTCGTTCGTCGTTTGTTGAAGGGTAAAAGTAACTGGATTGCGTTACTTGCCGGCTATATCGTTGCTTTCAGTCCTTACTTCCAAATCAAGACGGTTGCTCACCCTGGCTACGCGTTCCAGGCGTTACTCATTGGTATACTGTGGGCGTTTATGTCACTAGTTACCACCCGCAAGAAAAGCAGGGCCTTTATACTTGCCGGCTTGATTGCGCTTTGTTTCTATTTCGATCCATACTTCTCGCTATTATCGGCAACAATCATCGCGCCATTGGTGTTGGTATGGACGGGTATTAGTGTGTTCCGATACAAAAAACGACCTGAGTTGCGTAAAAATATTATGCGTCAGTTTAAGCTCTTGCTAGCAAGTGGTGCAATAGTAGTCGCTGCAATTATCCCATTGGTTCTTGTGATGACGACTCAATCGAGCGAAATCAAGGCTTCTGTAGCCGGTACACGAGACATGATGGTTGAGACAGCGAAGCAGTGTAGTAACTGGCCTCAAGAATATTTGCTGCCTTTCCCGCACAGCCCACTATTCTCACTATTTGGTTCCGAAGCGAAGCGTGTACAAGGTTCTTTGTATGAGTTTTCAACCTGTGGCCTTGCGGAAGATGCCGTTGGCATTAGCCTTGTAGTTGTATTGATAGTACTACTATTCTTATTAATAGCTGGTTGGGAAAAGATTAAGAAAAACAAACTTGGGCTAAACAAAATCGTACGTTACGACCCTAAGTTGTTGATAATCGGAACGGCTGTCGTAGGGTTGGTTGCAGTGGTGCTCGCCTTGCCACCCGTACATATATTCGGCATACCGCTTCCGTCATACCTAATGGTTGAGACTTCAAGCATTTGGCGTATTATCGCTCGAGAGTATGTTATTTTGAACATCGCGATTACAGTACTGTTTGCAATTGCACTGGCCTACTTTACTAACAATATACAGATAACAAAAACCTGGAAGATAATTTTGTATGTCGGTATTGTTCTCCTCGTTGCTGCGCAGTATCAAACTGCTAATCCGCTGACAACATATGATACTGGTAAGTTTAAGTATAGTGAAGCTTCCGATACGTACTACTGGCTAAAAGAGCAGAGTGATATTGATGCGATTGCGGAATATCCAATTGAAAAAGCTGTTGAATCTGGGGCGCACGGATACTACTTAACAATGCAGCTCATTCACGATAAGCCGCTACTGAACAGCGCTCGTTCTGACAGTGCTCAAGAACCTGTTCGATCATCAACAAAAGATCTTTCAGACCCGCAAACACTGCCTGTGCTACACGCGCTTGGTATCAATACGCTCGTTGTGCATGGCGTTGAGCCAAAAGAGTTAGAAAAGATACCGCACCTTAGTGTTATTTACTCTGGCGATAATGTGCCCGATAAATACATTCCGGATAGTCCAGCAATTACAAATGACTACATTGCGGTGGTCCGGATTGATGCCGATGTACCAACGATAAATGCCTCACTTCAATTCCTCGATAATGTTCCTCGTAATTCATCAATACAAACCTCTGCGAACAATTGGGGATACGAAGTGCCATCTGGAACACGAATGGCATATCAGACTTTGAAAGACGATGCGAAAAAGGACACCGAAGGTACTGTATGCTTTGAGGCCAAGATGTCTGCGGGTGACGATAAGGCTACGCTTATTATTAAAAAAGACGGACGTACGATAGCTTCTACTGAATTGAGCGACGAGTCCAAGCGAGTTTCAGTAAAGGTGTCTGTAGGTGACAAGATAGAACTTACCACTAGTAATAGCCATAATGTTCAGCTCGCTAATTTAGGATGCACACCACTTTAAACTGCTCAGCGACGACCTGTTAAGTCGAACCGTGCAATGCCGCTTAATGGTATAATACGACGTACGACATACAACTTTTAAGCTAGGGGATAAGTCTTATATGATTACCGTAATAATTGCCGGAGGGTCTGGTACACGATTGTGGCCGCTCTCAACACCTAACTATCCAAAACATTTATTAAACCTTACTGGCGACAAGTCTATTCTTCAAATGACCTACAAGCGCGCTAAACGCCTTGGAAACTCTGTCTATGTAGTTACAGAAGCCAGCCACGCTCACCACGTGAAAGAGCAGTTAGCTGACCTTCCCGACGATGCCTTCATTATTGAACCAGGTCGCCGCGGTACAGCCCACTGTATTATTATGGCGCTTGATTACGTTGCGCGTCGCCACGACCATGATGAACCAATTGCCTTCGTATCCGCAGACCATCACATTCGTGACACTGCCGGTTTTGTTCGTTCGTTCAACCTTGCAGCTAAAACGTCTACCGAACGTAGTGAAATTGCACTTATTGGTATCGAGCCAACCTTCCCCGCTATTGGATTCGGTTACATTGAACGCGATGACGTGATTGATGCCGATAGCGGTGTATACAACGTACAATCATTTAAAGAAAAACCAGATTTTGATACTGCGCAAACGTATGTTCAGTCTGGAAATTACCTTTGGAACTGTGGTTACTTCGTAGGATCTGTAAACACATTCTTAAATGAAACAAACCGCAGCTCTCCTGAGTTGCAGGCAAGTTACGATACACTTTCTTCAATTGCAGACCCGCTGTCTGATGAATATAAAACAACTTATCTTGAACTTGATAACCAAGTAATTGACATTGCGCTAATTGAAAAGGCGCAAAGCCTCGCAGTTGTCGCTGCAAGCTTTGACTGGTTGGACGTTGGGTCATTTAAGGACCTTCACGATGCCGTTGACCGCGACCAACAAGGTAATTACTTTAAGGGTGAAGGTATCAATACTATCGATGTTGAGAACGTATATATCCGTAACGAGGAAAGTAAACCAATTGCTGTGATTGGTCTCGATAACATTGTCGTTGTGAATACTCCTGACGGCATTCTTATTTCCCGAAAAGATGTAAGTCACCGAACCGGTGAAGTAGCTAAGAAGCTTCAGGCTGAAGCTGCGGACAAGGCGTAGTATGAAGAAAGTACTCGCCTTTGACCTTGACGGAACACTTGCACCTAGTAAATCAACTTTGCCACCACGGATGGGTGAACTCATCGATCAACTTCTTGACCATTACGAAGTGTGTGTTATTTCAGGTGGAAAGTTCGGTCAGTTTGAAACACAACTGCTTGATGGTTTGAAAACGAGTAGCGCGAAACTCGAACGACTTCACCTTATGCCAACTTGTGGAACTCAATACTATAAGTTTGAGAATGAAACTTGGAACCAGGTATACGCTGAAAACTTTACAGAAGATGAAAAGGCTAAGATCATCGCAGCCCTTAGTGAAGGAATCGACACGCTCGGCTACCGTGAGACTAAGGTGTACGGCGAAATTATCGAAGACCGTGGCAGTCAAATTACATTCTCTGCATTGGGACAAGATATTGTTGCGGAACTTGGTGATGAAGGCGTTCAACTTAAAGAAGAGTGGGATCCAGATACTACTAAGAAGGATGCAATTCGTAATTACGTCTCGAACCTGATTCCTGAGTTTGAAGTACGTGTTGGTGGTGGAACATCTATCGACATTACAAAACCTGGAATTGATAAAGCCTACGGAATGCAGAAACTCATTGATTTACTTGGAATTACCAAAGAAGATATTCTGTTTTACGGTGACCGTTTAAGCGAGGGTGGCAACGATTATCCCGTAAAAGAGTTTGGTATTGAGAGTATCGAAGTCTCGAATTGGGAAGACACAGCCGTACGCCTAGAATCTCTGTTAAAAAATTTGAATTAACCACAAGCAATTGCTGTATAATACAGTTTAGTATGGAGGGTAAAACTAATCGTTTGTTGGCCCTCGAGGGCTTAAGGGGAGTTGCGGCTGTAATTGTCGTATTATTTCACGCCCTCTTAATTTTCTTTCCGTCGTTTTATTATGGACCAAGCCAGTATATTGAAGGCTTGCATTCATTCCATTTCGAAGACAACTTATATGCTAATCCATTCAGTATTTTTCTTTCCGGTCCGTTTGCTGTGGCTATCTTTTTTGTCATTAGTGGATTTGTTCTTACGGTAGGTTTCTTTCAAACTAAAGACCAAATGATTATTAAGAAGTTAGCTATGAAGCGTTATATACGACTGGCGCTTCCTGCGCTCGCTTCGATATTGATTGTATTCCTCGTGCTTGCTACAGGCCTTGGCGCACTTAAGCTTAACGCTGAGTCAATCACTCAGTCGATATGGCTGATTGGGATATGGCCAATGACACCAAACCTAGGCGATGCATTAGTTCAAGGTTTAGTAACTATCTTTACTATTGGTGATGTGAGCTATAACCCGGTTCTATGGACTATGAAATACGAATTTGCCGGTTCGTTCCTCGTGTTTATTGTGGCGATTCTTTTCAGGCAATCTAAGTACAGATGGATTCTTTATTTGGCACTCGCTATTGCATTTCACAACACGTGGTACCTTGGATTTGTACTTGGTATGATATTAGCCGATTTGTATGTGTTGGGTTATTTCCCATTCTCATACAAAAAGAAGCCACTAATGATTTTTGCACTCGTCGTTGGATTGTTCTTCGGTAGCTACCTCTATGGTTCATCGGTAGGTACTGTTTATGAATTCCTGAAGCTTAGCTGGTTAGACGATACTATGAGCCAAATGTTCTACTTCTCTGTTGGCGCCGCGTTGGTTGTTATTGCAGTCTTAACCCTTCCGCTGCTATCTCGTATATTTGAATCGAAGTTTATAAGTGGCTTGGGGAAATTCACCTTCTCACTGTACCTAATACATATGGTCGTGTTATTTACTGTCGGCGCAGGCTTCTTCTTATTGTTTAGTTCATTTGTTGGCTACTCAGTTGCAGCTGCCTTGACACTTGTAGCGACGACTCCTGTGATGATACTAGCGACGTACTTGTTTGAACGATACATCGACGCGCCGTCAATTAGGGTATCGGGCGTGTTTGCTAACTGGATGTTAGGTTTACCTCAAAAAGAAGGCGATACTGCCTACAGCGAGCATGTCGGTAGAGCGTTTCAAAAAGGCAGGATTGCAGGTAGGAAGTTTAGTATTCGTCGTAAATAATTAGGTTTAACCGGCGAATATATTCTGGATGAAATCAGTATAAAGAAGTATTTGGGCGAGTATTCCAAGAACGCAAGCGACGTATAAATAAATACGTCGCTTTTTTTTGAAGAATAATAAAGCTGCAATATAAATAGTTAAGCTAGGGAGTGCATAACGGTGTACTGAAACGACATTGCTGTTTATTGTGAACATAATAATTGATAAGATTCCGACTACTGCGAGTGGAAGATATTTTTGACGGTGCTTAAGAAACAGATAAAGCGAGCCTAAGCCTAGGAAGAGCAGGCTGAGGGCCGGCAAGAGTGCGTTAGTGACAAACTCTGCGTTAACTGGGCGAATGCCAATAGCGCCGCGCACAAGCTGAAAGGCGGCGATCGCAATTGTTTCAAAAATGTTTGGGTTGAAGACTTGATAGTCCCAGTCGTGTGTTGCTTTGTATGCGTGGAACATTCCCAGGAAGTCATGTTGTGCATAGCCAAGGTAAATGCTGAATGCAATAAAGCCAAGTGGGGCTAGGAAGAACCATAGAATCTTTTTGTTTAATGCTTTTTTAATATTCCAATCGTACGAACGTAGATACTCTAATCCACAAAGGGCGACAATCAGGATAGAGGGGAGGCGAGAAGAGGTAAGTATGGCAAGTAATATTCCAACGCCCATCCAGTTCTTTTTCAGTGCAAAGTAATACGCCCAGAAGCTTAGTGCTACGAAAATCGCTTCGCTATAGAAGGTGTGCATAAAGAATGCCGCTGGCGCAGACAGTAACAACGCAACAATCCAGAAGCGGCTTTTTTGGCCAAGAATTGTTCGGCCCAGTTTAATAGCTGCTGTAAGGGCAAACCAAACGGCGAGTGTGTTGATAATTTGAGCAGCTACGATGTAATCAATGGTGCCAAAGCTAATAAAGTGCAATCCGTAAACGAGGAATGGGAATAAAGGGTAAAAAGCAGCAGAGGCTGTAATGTTTTCGTAGTGGCCGTTAACGATAGCGAGGTACCAGCCAGAATCCCATCGAACGGTGTGGTCGATGAGGTTTAATGCGCCGCCCGCATGGCTATCTACGGCGTAGCCAATTGTGGTTAAGACAATTTTCCAAATGATTGTAATGATGAGTGCGATACCAAAGTCGGTTAACGCGAGTTGTTTAAAAGAGTTTAAAAACCGAAAGATATACGAATTTTTCTTGGCCATTTCAGCTATTATATACTGTCCGTTCAAACTATCGCATTAAAGTTACAAGCTTGATGGTAAAATGAGTCATATGCCACGGAGAAAACTATCTGAATTTCAATCGAAAACAATTATTAATTCCGTTCTGGAATTGCCTTACGTAGGCTGGAGTATTGTTAATGACACCACCCCAGAAATCACAGGTGCTAAAACGTATACTGTTAAGGTAGACCAAGCAGTGAAAGGGCGATTTAAAAAAGGCCTCGTACTGCTTGATATCCCACAAGCCGGTGTAGATGTAGCGGTTGCGCAGCTGAAAGAAAAAGGCTACGCGTCTATACTTGTTGAGCCATATGTACCACACGGTGAAATCACCGAACGATATCTTGCTATTTCAATTCGACGTGACGGATACTGGATGTCATATAGCGACAAGGGCGGTGTTGATATTGAAAGCAATGCTGAAAGTATCAATGAAGTTCAATTGGATGATTCTACTGATTGGGAAGCGCTATCCGTAGCTACTTTGTTGAGCATTGACCAGCTACATGCTATCTTTACCACCGTTCAAACCCAGCACTTTTCGTTTATTGAAATTAACCCTTATATTATTCAAACTGGAAAACCTGCAATTCTCGACTGTGCCATTGAAGTTGACGATGCGGGCATGTTTGCCGTGAAAAGTTGGGCAGAGTCTGACCTTCGTAACCCGCGTACTGAAAAGGCAACTGCCGAAGAAGACAAGGTTCGTTTGCTCGATAAGAATTCACCAGCCTCTTTCAACCTAAGTGTTCTTAACCCACAAGGGTCAATCTTCCTTCTACTATCTGGTGGTGGAGCAAGCGTGGTTATTGCTGACGAAATTTATAATGTTGGCCTTGGTAAGCAACTTGCTAACTATGGCGAATATAGCGGAAACCCAAATGCGGATGAAGCTTATTTGTACACTCAACAAGTTTTATCACTAATCGATACATCAAATGCTGCCGAGAAAGTACTGTTCATTGGTGGTGCAGCCGCAAACTTTACAGACATTGCTGATACCTTCGATGGTGTTATTAAGGCAATAGATGAAAGTGCTGACATGCTAAGAAAAAATAACGTAAAAGTGTTTGTTCGTCGTGGTGGTCCGCGTCAAGAAATTGGACTCGCGAAAATTAAAGAAGCGCTTGACACACAAAGAATTCTTGGCGGGGTATACGACCCAACGACATCGATAACCGATGCCTTGAATATTGCATTAAAGGGAATAAAGTCATGATTGAAATACAAAAGTTTCGCGAAGATGAACCAAATGTAATATTACTTGGTTCACACCCTGGAGTTATTCAATCAATGCTGGACTACGATTATTTAATCCATCGTTCAAAACCAAGTATTCTGGGAATTATTGCTAATGGTCGCCGACGAGAGCGTTATTTCTGGGGTGAATCTGAAGTAAGTATTCCGGTGTTTGAAAAGCTTGAATCTTTGAATGAAAACTTTCGCGATAAAATTAGTGTCGTTATAAACGTTCAGTCTGCGCGCCGAGTGCTGTCATCAACGAAGTCCGCTATCGATGCTTTACCAAATGTTAAACTCATCACGATTTTTGCAGAACAAACACCAGAAAGCCATACAGTTGAACTTCTGAGACTTACAAAAGATAAAGATATCCTTATTGCTGGCCCGTCTTCAGTCGGCGTACTTATACCCGGCCACCTTAAGGCTGGTGCAATTGGCGGTACGCAACATAGTCAACTTTCAAACGCGGGTATTTTCTCGAGTGGGGATACTGCGGTTGTTTCAACCTCTGGTGGAATTGTAAATGAACTTATTCTTACAGTGACCAACTCGGGTCTCGGAGTATCGTTCGCGTTAGCACTTGGTGGCGATCGCTTCCCTGTGACAACACCTGCGGATGCAGTACGTCTTGCGCAAAACGACCCTCAAACCAAGCGAATTGTATTCTTTGGTGAACTCGGTGGTACTGACGAATACGAAATAGCAAAAATGATGGATGCAGGTGAACTGACTAAAGAACTGATTGTGTACATTGCAGGTACGGTTGCTGAACTATTTGAAAACCCACCGCAATTTGGTCACGCAAAAGCGCTTGCTCAAACCGAGGACGAATCTTCGAGTGCTAAAAAAGCAATTCTAAAAAAGAGTGGTGCGATTGTTTGTGATACATTTGCCGATATTTCGAAGACCTTGAAAGAGCGTGCTGAACAACCAATAAACCACGAGTCTCGGAAGATTGGTGAACGAAAGCGTAGTCTTATTGTCAGCCACTTATCTGGTGACAAGAATAAAGACGTGCAGTTACTTGGTAAAGACTTACTCGATACCGTAAACGGCAACTCGTTTGCTTCACTCGCTTTGTCGATGCTCTTAGGTAAGCAAGTTGAATCCGAGAAAGCCGTTGAGTTTGTTGATTTTGTACTGAAGCTGTTAGTAGACCACGGACCGTACGTTTCTGGAGCTGTGAATACAATTGTGGCTGCACGTGCCGGAAGGGACCTTGTATCAAGTTTGAGTGCTGGTTTGTTAACAATCGGTTCACGTTTTGGCGGCGCTATTAATGTCGCGGCGCATAACTGGATTCAAGGTGCTACAAAGGGCATAACTGGTAAAGAATTCGTAGAATCGTTTACCGGAAACGGTGGAGTTATACCAGGTATTGGGCACAAGAAATACCACACTGACCTACCCGACCCTCGAGTTGCTGCACTGCGTCAATTCAGTGGAAATACAAATGGCGATAGGTATTTGAAGTTTGCACTTGATGTGGAATCGGTTACTACGACGAAAAAGGGAAGCCTTATCCTTAACGTTGATGGAACAATCGCTGCGATTATGCTGGATATTTTGGAATCAGAACTTGGCTATACGAAACAAGAGCTAGAAGAACTAGAGCAGATTGAATTCTTCAATGCTTTGTTTGTACTCAGTCGTTCAATCGGTTTTGCTTCGCATTATCTTGATCAACGTCGACATGATGAAGGACTTCTGCGGCTTTCGGACGATGACGTTCGCTATATTGGCTAGCTTCTCAATACATCTCCAAATGAAATACCCCCCCTAGAATGGCATCTCTGCATCCTTTCTAGGAGGGTGTGGGTTGTTAGTGATTCTGCCAAGTGGCGAACTTACACCGACGAGAGGGCTGCTCGTGTTCCCTGAGGACTGGGGCCGAGAGTAGTGAAGCCGTAAATCGACGACTCGATTTCGGTTGAAAGCAGCACCTGCATGGGCTGGGGCACGATTGCGTTCCAACGGTCGATGGGAAGGTCGGAGAGTTGGCCGGACTGCCAGGAGGCGTCCTTGAGCGAGACGACGATGACGTCGTTTCGCACCATAAGGCTTGTCGCGGTGCCTTTGGTTAGAACGGCGTTGCTCTCGACTATCACCTCGCAGCCGACGTAGGTATTCGCGTCTTGTTGAGACATTTGCATTGCAGGAACCTCTCGTTTGGGTGGAAAGAACAACTTACACACAAGACTACCATGAATCTTAGCTTTTTAACATTAACCCTGTATTGAAAGGGTTATTATTCGCGAGTGGAATCTTGCACAATCTTCATCATCTTCGTCGCAAACAACCCCTTATCAAACCGCTTAGCTTTTCGGTGTAACGTCGCAGGTAAGAAGTTTAAATTATTGGCTTTTTTCATAGCATCAACTAGGCTAGCGACTGATTGGGTTTTGAATAGTACACCAGTTTCACCATCTTGAACGATATCCAATGCGCCACCTTTAGCGTAGGCAATAACTGGGGTACCAGCAGCTAGCGCTTCAACAGCCGATATGCCGAAATCTTCTTCGTTAGGGAATAAGAATGCTTTGGCAGATTGGGCACGCTTCACTAACTCATCATCGCTAACGCGGCCAGTAAAGGTAATAGTTGGTCCGGCAAGCTTCTTTAGACGCTCTGTGTCAGGCCCACTACCGATAATGGTTAGTTGGGCGCCTAATTGGTTACAGGCTTCAATAGCCAGGTCAAAACGCTTGTAGGGTACGTGTCTGCCCCATAGGACATAGCCGCTGCGTTCGCCTTTTGGCGGTGGGGTGAAGCGGTCGACGTCAACGGGTGGGTGAACGACGGTGCTGGCTTTGCCGTAGTACTGTTTAATGCGTTCTTGGGTAATAGTTGAGTTAGCGATAAATACATCGATACCTTTGATAGATTCGAGGTCAAGTTTGCGTTGTTGTTTTACAAGCATTGGAATGAGTGGGCGAATAAGGGGAGTGAGTTTTCCAAATTTAAATTCTTTCTTAAATTCTTCGTAGTGGCTCCAGTAATAGCGAATTGGGGTGTGAATGTAGGCAATATGAATTTGTTCAGGACGGGTTTTACGGACCGCCTTGGCTTCGGCGCTAGATGTGCTGATAATAATATCGAATTCACTTAGGTCGAGCTGACGGAAGGCCTTAGCGCGGAGGGTAGGCCATAGGGTGTGCTTGAAACGTAATGATTTCGGTAGCTTAGTTTGCAGCTCGGTGGCACGCACATCGATATTTTTAAAAGCGGGCATATTTTCAGCATCGTACACAGATGTATAGATAGGCGCTTTTGGAAAGAGTTTGTGGATTTCTAAGAGTAATGGTTCAGCGCCACCCATGTTCGTCAGCCAATCAGTAACCAGGGCGATTTTTGGTGCTTTTCCAGCCGGCATTATTTAGCCCCTCGGCCTCGAACGACAATCCAGAAGGTTTTAAATAGAATTTTAATATCTAACCAGAAGGTCCAGTTTTGGGCGTAGAAAAGTTCAAGTTCGATGCGTTCCTCGAAGCTTAATTCGCTGCGGCCAGATACTTGCCAAAGGCCAGTCATACCAGATTTTACACTGTGAAGCAGAGCGGTACGGCCAGGGGCCATTTTTACTTCTTGTGGCAAGATTGGTCGTGGTCCAACTAGGCTAATATTTCCCATTAATACGTTATAAATTTGCGGTAATTCATCAATTGAAGTTTTGCGTAGCCAAGCACCAAATGGGGTAATACGTGGGTCGTCGACAACTTTGTGGTTTTTCTTATACTCTTTCGCAAGGTCATCGCGGCCCATGGCTTTGAATTCGTCAGCAGCATCTTTAGTGCCATATTGGGCGCCCATGCTGCGGAATTTAATCATGCCAATAGGTTCAGAGAATCGGCTCAGGCGTTTACTGATATAGAAGGCAGGTCCTTTATCGACAAGCTTTTTGATGATGTAAATGACAAGAATGAATGGTGCGAGAATAATTCCTAGAATTAAACTGACGATAAAGTCGAAGATTCGTTTCACAATTGCACCCCATCCAACCAATGGTGTTTGGTAGACGGTAATCATTGGGTAGCCCAGGAATACATCAACGGTATTCTTACCTGAATAGAATTCAGATTCACCGGGTATGAAGCTGTAGTCAATGTGGTGCGTTTGGGCTGCAGATAGGATTTGCTGGTTTCGTTCCGGGTTCTCATACAAGTCAGTTTGGATAATTGCCGAAACGCCAAGCTCGTGGATTTGTTTCAAGGCAGATTCAGGGTTTGAGAAGTGAAGGGCGGTTGAGGTATCAGGCAAAACCCTTCTTGGGCCGGCAATGGCCACAACATCATACCCACTGCGCTTGGTATCAGATAGATTAAAGGCGATATCGCTAGTTGAACCAGATGAGCCAATAAGTAAAACTCGTTTAACACCTTTTCCGTACCTAAAGCTAAGGTTTCGGATTAAACGCATAATTTCGCGTTCGAAAATAATTAATAAGAATGAAGCAGCTAGGGTATAAGCTGCAACTAAACGGGCTGGGAAGAGGTCTTTATCGCTGACGTATTCAAAACCGATGACCAAAAGAATACCAAGCACCGCACCGATGGCGATTTTGCTCCATTCAGCCAAGCGACGGTTGTAGATATTCGGCTGGTAAAGGCCAATTAATCCGAATACAGCAATCCAAGCAGGAATAATGAACAGGAAGGCGAAGGCGTAATCGCTAGCTTGAATGTTGTGAAGCAGCGGGCGAGGGTCGTATTGGACGCGGGCAATATAAGCCAGGGTGAAGGCAGTAATTAATACTAAGGCGTCAACAAGCATGAGTATGAGGCTGTAGAGTTTGGAATTTCGACGAGTCATAAGTGGTGCTATTATAGCATTTTCTGAGTTACACTAAGAGGGTATGGCGAAAAAGACAGCAAATATTACTTGGGTAGATAAAATATATATCGGACTTTTGCTGGTCGTCTTTGGTGGAATTGTCCTCCACGCACCGTTCTCGGTTGGTTTTAGCACTCTCTTTCCAGATAATGAATTACTGATTAAATCTTGGAAAGAAATACTCCTTGGCGCGGCTACGCTGCTTTTGCCGGTAGTATTAACCCTTCACAAACGTTGGAATATTTTCAAAGAACCATTATTTTTATTGATTGCTGGGTTTGCGGCTTTAAATAGTATCCTTATACCAATCTATTTCACTGGTGTTGAATCGACACTAGCCGGCATATTAGTTAACCTGCGATATCTATTATTCTTTGTCTTAGTCTATGTAGCACTGGCGTTGTATCCACAATATATCCGATTATTTGTGAAAGTCTTTATTATCGGTGCGTTAGTGGTGTTGGGCTTTGCGATTTTACAACTTACTATTCTGCCGAATGATATTTTGAAATATATTGGCTATAACCAATCAACAATTATGCCGTTCTTAACGGTTGACCAGAATGATAGCTTTATCCGTATTAATAGCACCCTTCGTGGCCCGAACCCCTTAGGAGCGTACGCAATGGTAGTGCTGGTGTTGCTATTAGCATTCTGGTTAAAGGGTCCGAAACTAGTTACTAAAGCACAACAAGTGGGAATGTCTATCCTTGGAGCGGGGAGTGTTGTGGCTTTATGGGCAAGTTACTCTCGGAGTGCTGTCCTAGGTGTTGTGATTGCAGTAGGGTTAGTTTTATATTCAACACTTGGTAAGAAAATTACTAAGACGGTTTGGGTCGTACTCGCTGCTTCGGCACTATTGGTAGGGGGAAGTTTGTATGCCTTCAAAGATACTAGCTTTGTTTCTAATGTTATCCTCCATGAAGACCCAAGTGAAGGCAATAATGTTAATTCAAATGATGGCCACGCCGATTCGTTAATAGACGGAACCAACCGAGTTTTGAAACAGCCACTCGGTGGTGGTATTGGTAGTACAGGTTCAGCATCACTATTAACTGATTCACCATTGATTATTGAAAACCAGTATTTATTTATTGCTCATGAAACTGGCTGGCTAGGGCTAGGGTTGTTTATTGCGATTAGCTGGTTAGTACTGATGAAGTTGTGGCGTAAGCGTCAGAACTGGTTTGTACTGGGTGTATTTGCAAGTGGCTTAAGTTTGGCATTGATTGGCCTCATTCAACCCGTCTGGGTAGATGAAACTGTAGCTATTGTCTGGTGGGGACTGGCGGCGATTGCCTTGACATACTCACGCAATGAAAAAGAAAGGCTTTTATAATGACGGAACGTTCAACCAAACGACAAAAAGAATTACTCGACTTTGTGGATTTCTTTATTAAAGAGCACGGCTACGGCCCTAGTTACCGGGAAGTTATGGCGGCACTTGGCTATAAATCTGTTTCAACCGTGGCAATTCATATTAATGGGCTTATTGAAAAAGGTTATTTACGCAAACGTGATAATTCAGCCCGTTCACTCGAGGTAGTATCGGCTGAATATGGCAATGGGAAGGGCCCGACGAATACTGTGGTTGGCCCAAAAAGTGCTGCTAAGGAAAAATGGTTGGTTGAAGCAGTGCGCGAACGGTTTGATTTGTATAAGCAATCATCCGATTCTTCGACACTCGATGAATTATATGTCCTGATTGGCTCACTGAAAGTGCTTGGTTTTGAAGGCGCCTACCAATCGATGCGTTCTGAGCTAGCCGAACTGGTAAAGCACTAGTATAATAGGCAACATGTTAAGGGGAAAGTTTCATGCCACGAAATCGTGGGCGGCTCGTCATCCACGCCGTTTTGTTACATATCTAGTAGGTGGGCTGCTTGGCCTGCTTATTCTGGTGCAACTTTTTTACCCTACTAGTACGCTCACACCCTTTAGTTCTATTGAAGGAGTTGACCTTGGCGGCACTTCCAAAAAAGACGCGATAACCATATTGGATGAAAAGTTTAATACTTCTAAAGTTGGCGCCTACTTTAATAGCTCCGATACCGCTTTCTTTAAAGCAACTCCTAATGAACTAGGTATTTCGAGTTCGAACAAACAACGCATTGAAGCCATTAATTACCACTGGTTCTTGCGGCTTATCCCGAGTTCGTTGTTCTGGGTACATACTTTTACCGACAATGTTAAAGGTTTAGACTATCAGCGCAACCAAGCTAAGTTAACGACCTTTATAAATGACACTTTTGGCGAAACCTGCCATTTGGATGTCCGCGATGCCACGGTTGAAGTGCAGGATGAAGCAATCCAATCGGTTGAAGCCTTCTCGGGCGGTGATTGTGACTTTGACGAGTTAAACACGAAATTATCAGCTGTAGCGCCAACTATCAATGGGGCAAAAGTAACTATTTCAGGTAATGAAATACTCCCGACTATTTCTACAAAAACTGCCGATGAGTTGGCGGTGCATGTAAAAGAGGCTATTAAAGACGGTATTGAAGTAAATGATGGCAAAGATAAGCACAAAATTCCAAAGGACATTCTGCGAACCTGGCTTGATTTTGGGGTAATTGAAGGCAAGCTTGATTACTCTCTTAACGCTGAACGTTCCAGTGCTTACCTAGGCGAACGGATCGCCTCGGTAGTGGAAAAGCCAATCGGTGAATCGACGGTTACTCTAAAAGACTTTGCCGAGGTTAGCCGCGATGCGGGGCAAAGTGGAATTGTTTTTAACCAAGCCAAAATGCTAAGTAGCATTAAAAGCTCGCTCGAGAAAAAAGAGAAAGTTGTCGCTGTAGAGGTAGATACGATTGAGCCAAGGCTGAAGTACGTTCGAACCTATAGCCCGAATGACCCAGCCTTGAATGCCTTGCTAAAAAAGTACGCTGATACGCACCCTGGGACGTACGGAGTTAGCTTGCGAGAGCTATCAGGCCAACGGCGCAACGCCAGCTACCGTGGCAGCACTGTGTACACCACAGCCAGCACTTATAAGATGTTTGTCGCTTACAGTACTTTATTGCGGGTAGAATCTGGCGCTTGGAAATGGACTGACCCAATTAACGGTGGACGCAACTTGAAAGCCTGTTTTGAAGATATGATTGAATTATCTGACAATGAATGTGCCGTGGCATTATTGAAAAAGGTGACAGTCCGCAGCTTAACCGATGAAGCCCGGGCGATCGGGGCGGTCAATACATCATTCCTTATAGCCAACGATTTAAAGTCGACCGCTGAAGATGAATCATTATTGTTAGGACTGCTTGAAAGTAAACAGATACTTAGCCAGCAATCCAGCCGAGATGTCTGGATCGCCGCTATGAAAAAGAATGTTTACCGCCAAGGTATTCCAAAGGGGATACCTTCAGCCGTGGTGGCAGATAAGGTCGGCTTCCTGGATGCTTGGCTACACGATGCTTCAATTGTATATAGCCCGAAGGGGACCTATGTTCTGGTGATTATGACTGAACGTTCGTCTTGGGCAAATATTGCTGAATTAGCCGGCCAAATAGAAACGCTACGTAGCAAGTAGCACGTAGCGTTTCAAGTTTAAAAGCTAGTAAGAACTAAACTTTTTTGTCGTCATTCACGTTGACGTTTGTTTTCTTGTCCTTAGAATCATCTTTAAGACCAGTGCGAAGTTCTTTCGCAGATGCCCCAATGTTACGGGCTAGCTTTGGAAGTTGTGAACCACCAAAGATAACTAGAATAACAATAAGAATGATAATGAGTTCTGGTGCGCCTAATCCGAACATATAATATACTCCCTAATAGTAACTGACTACACTAATGTTAGCGCGCTATTGCGATTATGGCAAGAGTAACTATAATGACTTATTAATTGCCTGAACGGCCACCGTAAACAGAGGCACCATAGCCGTAGTTGGCTGCTGGTTTTGCAGTTGACGATGTTTGTTTAACAACACTGTTTACTACTTGAGTAACACCAGTAGCGGCAACGATACCGATACCAACTGCCTTAAGGAAGTCCTTGCGGTCTAACTCGATTGATAGAATGCGTGCGATGCTTTGTTTGATCATTTGAAAGCCTTTTTGTTTTTTATAGATTTGTTTATTTTTAATCTGTTATACATATAGATTATGCTTAGCTGGCAAAAAAGTCAACAAAAAAGTGCTAAAAAGCTATTGCTTTTAATTTTATGCTGGTATTATATGAAGTATACAAATAAAGGAATCTACTTTGTTACAAAATCAATATACCTACAAATATATCGCACAGGCTCCAACCGGTAACCCAGATGCCTATGGAGCTGACAACTACGGCGCCAATGCTTATAGCTGTGCCCAAACCGACCAAGTGTGTCTTGCTGGCGGTCCATCTGCGCCAAACACTGGTTTAATGTCCTCATCTAACCCTGTCTTTATGGGCGGTATATTTATTACTGCTGTACTTGTAGCCGCTGTTATTGCCTACGCAATTTTCGCTAAAGTAAAACGCACTAAAGCTGGGAAATAAACATGGGATTCTTTGACGATATCTTTACTGACGTTCGGGCTTTTACCGACGAACTCCAAGACTTAAAACAAGAGTTGGTTTCATCTGTACTCGACCCAACCGGTGAACTTCGGGACACGGTTAACGAAATTGCTGGTGAAATTACCGGTAAACCAGCTGGCGCGATTGACGACGCTCAATCTACTAAATAACCTACGAAGGTAATGGACGGTACATACCGTCGATAGTGAAATTACGCTGATTAGGCGAAGGTACGCGAGGGGCAATACGGGGCACAGGCTGAGCTTGTGCCCTTTTTGGTACGGCAATTTGGTGGTGCGTTGGGCGAACAAAGCCGTCCATTGAACGGGCAGGTGTCGGTTGCACTGGTTTAGGCTGAACGATTGGCTGGAATACTGGAACGGGTTGATGGTGGTGAACGGGAGTAGGTGTTTTACGAGTCGCTGGTTTAGGCGGGGCAGGCGCAACCAGGCCGCGCTTCTTACTGAGCTTTTGTACAGCTAACTCGGTTTTACGTAACTTCTTGGCAGCACGGTGCTTTTTAAAGATCGAGGTCATGATGATGATTACCCCAATTTGATAAACGACAACTACCGGACCAGCGATAATTGTTTGGTTAATAGGGTCTGGGGTAGGGGTAATAATAGCGGCGACGATAAAGCTAATAACAATGACCCATTTTTCAGACTTCATTAACCCACCTGGGGTGAACGGCTTGATTGAGTTAATGAGCAAAAGAAGCAGGGGAATTTGGAAGACAATCCCAATCCCGATAGTGTAGGCGATAACGAAGTTTAGATACGAATCGGCCGTTAGTGAAGCATCAATGAATTTATCAGCAAAGCTATAAAGGAAAACCAGAGCGTTTGGAACAGCCACGAAATACCCGAAGGCCATACCGCCAATAAGTAATAAGAATGAGCCGATAATCAATTTTGATGATTTTTTCTGGGCATTTTCGGGCAGTGCCGGGCGAATAAAAGCATAGAGTTGCTGAATAAGAATAGGGAAGGCTAAGGCGACCCCGGCATAAATAGATACCATAAAGATGAAGCTGAACCCACCAGCCGGGTTAAGGTAAACAAGCTTCTCACCCTTTAAAGGTGCCAAAACTGCATCAATAACTGGGGCTTGAAAAGTATATGCTAAACTAGCGCCGAGTATAAAAAAAATCGCCACAATAAACACTCGCGTCCGGAGCTCTTTCAAGTGATGACTAGCTGGTACCTTACTCATTGCGCACTCATATAAATGATTTACATTTCCCTATCTATAATAGTAGTGCTTTTAAGGATATCTTACTATTGTCAAAGTTACTACACTTATTCGCATTATTGACTAATGACAGGGGTATAGGTATAATTATCCAAGTATTCCGACGTAGCTCAATGGTGGAGCAAGAAGCTGTTAACTTCGAGGTTGCTGGTTCGAGTCCAGCCGTCGGAGCCAAGAATTCATTTCATGACAAAAAGCCATCGTATCGAATGGCTTTTTGTATTCCCACCTCAGTTGATCACCATCGAGCTGTAAGTTCGAAAGTACTAGATTGATCATTGATCGTTTTTGTTCATTATTTGCCTTAGAAAATAGAGCAGGGGCATCCCTAGCAAGTCTTAACAGATGAGATACTGTTCCATAATATTCATCTTCGACTTGTTCGATATTTAATCGCTTGTTCTGTAACGATTTCTGATTTTTCTTGTATTCTTCGAACTTGCGGTTGTATAGCTGTTCTGGAATCTTCTCATCGAGATAATCTTCATAAACCTTTTCAATGCGTGTCTGGTACTTTTCTATTTCAGTATCTATAGTTCGTAGCGTAGTGTCCCTCATTCGTTTTTTGTCTTCGTGGGCTGTACGTAAGCCTGTACTGAGCTCTTCAAATGCATCTTCGGGTATTCTTATGTCTTGGAACAATTTTGCTAACTTGGTGGCTATCACGTCTTCATTTACATACTTGGCATTATGTTTCCCTTTTGATTGGGTGCAGTGACCATACACGTATAGACCCTTCTTCTTTTCAAAGGTAATTCGGCAGCCACATTCAGCGCAGTTGATCAAACCTCTGAATGGATAGGGAAGTCCTCCCCATCGATGTTGAGTTACTTTGTAGCCGTTTCTAACGGCATCAACTTGATCAAATAAGTCTTTAGAAATAACCGCATCATACTTGTGAGGATAGAGCTTTCCTTTAATTCTCATTTCGCCGTAATAGAAGGGGTTCTTTAGGACTTGCTCGATCTTGCTTGAACCAGCTTTAATTCCGTATTCATCAAGCCACTTCTTGCTCAGGATACGAAGAGAAGTGTTGCCTGTTGCGTATTCTTGAAACGTTCTACGAATAACATCTGCTTTAAATGCATCTATCTCAACCCATTTCTTACCCTGCAACGTAACCGTATTTTTGTAGCCAACCGGTGCTTTGCCGATCCATTCACCATCACGTAATTTCTGCTCAATCTTGCGCTTAACATTGTCGCTAATTGCATCAGAGTAGTATTGAGCCACCACTATACCCATTCCGAGGCGGAGTAGATCGGTAGCTGGTGAATTTTGGTAAATATATAAATTATCAGAGGGGAAGTGTAATTCGATTTTATCGGTACGGTATAAATTCTGTAGTATTCGAACTTGTTCGGAGCTTGAATCGCGAGTGTAGCGGTCAATTTTATCAAATACGACAATTACCTTTTCGCTACTTGCTTTGATTTTATCGACTACTGCACCGAAATCATTTCGAGTTTCTTTGTATGCACTCTCTTTTATTTCGAATAGTTCATGATCGTAGGACATACGTTTTGCGTATTCTATAAGACGGTAACTTTGCGCGGGCAGTGCATCTTTCTGATCATCTGTAGATACACGTGCTAATAGAAATGCTTTCATATTTTCTCCTACTTAAAATGGACGGTTGTGGCTTCCCATTCCAACAATCTTTGCAGATGTTTTTCTGGCACAACCGCCCATTAAGAGCAGAAAATAAAATATCTGCAAAAGAATGTGATTGGAATGAGGAAGCCCTATCATTATACATCTCAATCAATGCCAGCTTCAATTTCTATCAGTAACGAGAATAGCTTTCGCAATGCTTCGATTGTTTCTGGGTCATTTTTATTTTTCGGAATCATTCTTATCAACCCCGATCTGGCGCATTCTTTTTTCTGCCATGAAATTGAAAAGTTTTGCCGGGTGTCTTCCTTTTTCGATAGCTATAGTCACAAGATTATCCAAATATGGACGTGGAATCTGCCGTGCTACCTTGCAGTAATACTCTCTGCTAGCTTCTGAGCCCAACTTGCTAACTAACCAATCTGCAGTCTTATCAACGTAGAATGGATCTCTTCTTTCAATGTCATTGATATCAAATGGTTTTTTAAACCTTTCACTGTCATTGAAGATATCGTTTACGCTTTTCATAGACATAGAATAGTATTTATCTATCTAGAAAAGAGCGAGCGGATTTGTATTGAAACTTTTAAATATCGCTATAGCTTAGAAATAAATCCGAATTAGCCTAAGAAAGCTCATTTATGATGAGCCGAGCATCTGCTATTGAAAGCCTAATCTTGCTAACAACCTTTAATCTATCCTTCTCAAATACTGGAATAAAAGTATCACGAGTAAAGCCTTTAAAGCCAACCTTCCGAATAAGTTGCTGCAGGTTTTGGGAAGTTGGAATTTTTCCTTCGTTCCTGATCTCATCAATACTTACTATTTCAGCTGGACGGTCTTGAATAAGGTATTCCATGATTAATCTCGGATTGCCATCAATTCTTAATGCTATTTCGTTTATTTCGAATCTATCAAGGACGGTATCGATGAATACATGCCCACCGAATATAGTTAGTTCCATTTCTACGTCATCAAGGTCTTCGTAGTCGTATTCATCCGCATCAAGCTTTTTCATCTAGCTCAATTGTAAGTGTTTATTATTTTTTTTAAAAATTTTGTGTGAGCACCAAGTACAGAATAGTGAAGTATGAAAGGGAAGGTAGGGTGCAATTGTTTCTATGTTTGTCCAGTAGGGGGGGTATGTCTTGCGCAGGCACGGAGACTAAGCAAGTTATAGGAGGATTAACAGAGGTGACTGTTTAAAAGATGTGCTATGATAATAAAGTCTAAACCAGTTGAAGTGATACATCTCAGAATGTGTCGAGTATTTGTGTCTACAAATGGGCACCCACTCGACAAAACAGTAGGGACGCAAATCTCTTCTGCTGGTTTAGACACCTAGAGCGGGTGTCCTTTTTTGTCCCCGCAGAAAGTTGGGATATGTTCAAACGAATAGCAATTATACTTGGATCAATTATATTAGTAGGACTAGTAGTCGGTGCAATCTTCTTTTACTTAACCGGCGGTTCAAACCCGGACACTGCAAATAAACTTTTGATCCAAACTGCGTACCTGGCAAAGTCTAAAGAATCCTACGCTCGATGCTACAATTCAATTAATCACGGCACTTCACTGATTGGTGATGTCAGGCTTGGGATTAAAGGCGAAAACTTCAATGATGATTCAATAACGAGCGATCGTTTAAATGAAATTGAAGCATTGTTTATGGAGACGGTTAGGCTAGAGTGCGAGAAGACAATTGATGACTATCAAAGTACATATGATAATGCAGTGAAGTATCAAGGCGAAATAGACAGTTCTAACAATGGACTGTGGAATTTCTTGTTCGGTTCGGCTAGTGGCCAAACTTCCGCGCGAGAGCTTAATTTAGTCGAGCCTGCTTATGCTAGGATGTCGATTCCATTTAATAATTATGTTTTTACGGAGCAGGAAGTAAAAGATTATTTTGATGAGCAACTCAAGTTGTAATATAGTCGAAATCTAAAACTAAGTTGCATTACTATTGCTGGGCATATCTATTGGATCTGATCTATAATGGTGACAATGAGTAATGATATAACAAATATATATATCGATGAGAGTCGTATTGATAATCCTAATAACTCTTTTATGGTTATTGGAGCTCTTTTTCTTAAGCGTGATCTCGCCCCGAAACTTAAGGACGAAATTAAAGCAATAAAACTACAGTACTCTTTGATGTCTGAAATAAAATGGAACCAGACAGACAGCCAAAAGTTACAAGGATACAAGTCATTAATAGATAAGCTATTTGAAGACGGACAAGACAACATTAATTTCCATTGCTTAGTCGTAGATAAGAGAACTATTAATTATGAATATTTCAAAGAAGATAAAGAATTAGCTTTTTTTAGGTTTATATACCATTTACTAAGGAAGCGGATAAAGCCTGTAAATGACTATTATGTGTTTCTAGACTTTAAGCCTACTCGGGTGAAAGAACGCGTTGCTAGACTTAAAATACACCTAGATCAATTTATATATTTTGATCTAGCTAACACTGCAAAGATCAAAAAGATGCAAGCATACGATTCTAAAGACAATGTGTTTATTCAAGTTGCGGACTTACTTGCTGGTGCGGTCGGATATCACTACAACGACTACCCATCCAATACGGCCAAGGATGAGCTGGCGCGATACATTGCTAATAAGATAGGTAGGGGAGATACGTTAAAATTTGAATCCTACCAATCTGATACTAAGTTCAATATTTTTAATTTTAAAGTGAACAGAGACTAGTATTCAATATGGCGCCCGTGATTCCGTCATTGCTGCCACCCATGTCACTAGCTGACTATTTTAATAGATACCAGACACTATACATAGGGAAACCCATTGCCTTGCCTGAAGGTCCTAATGTTATATTTTCTATAGATAGGACGGATCCGCACCATCCAATATGTGGAAAGTTCAAGTCACCTGTCGTGGATCCTACGAGAGCAAAAAGACTTGAATGGATTGGTATGATACTTAAAAACCAAGCGACTAGAACTGTCTACATATGTAAGAGGAATAAGAATATAATTTTTCATGCGCCACTCTTAGGTCACGTGATAGTATGTTCAAAATTTAAAAATGGAAAAGATTTTAGATTCGTGACTCATTACCATGCATCATCAAAAAAATTTAACAGCCCGGAGTACGAGCTGTATAAATGGTAGGGGACTGTTGATTAAATCCTCAACAATCCCCCAGAAAAGGTTTGGTTACAAGTATACCAAAGGTATACTCCCTATTTCAGCTCAAGATTTCATTCTTTCGAAATAGACCATGAGCAAGTATTAGTATAGGACATAGAATCAATATTGACAAGTCTATAGAAACATTTTAAAGAATAGTAAAGCTTAAGGATATTCCCAATATAACACCTTGAGTAAGTTGAAAAATTAGTAGCAATAATTTTACATCGTAGTAAATAGTACACCGTTTAATACATATTTTTAAGCACATCTAAAAAACTTGTATTTTTCGACAAGATAAGTCTAAAAAATACACAGAAAGATGTGCTTTTTTAGGGTGCAGCAAAAAGGGCTTTGCTACACCTATGTTTAATACTAACCTTATTTAGCCTAGACTTGAAATAAAGACTTTAAAGAACAGTTAATTATTCAGAGTTCGGCAAAAAAGAGCATAATAGTAAATAATATGCCTAAACGAGAGCTGAGACATTTAATTATTATTGATACAAACTTATTTATGAGAGATTTTTCGCAGGAAGGATATCAGTTTCAGGGTTTGTATAATTTTCTAGAAATGACAAATTCGAAATTATTGATTCCGGATGTCGTTGAAAGAGAGGTGTTTAAGAACTTTGCGAAAAACGTGAACAAGGCTTTTGAAAACGTAATTGATATAAACAAGAAATATCCAAAGTCAATCGAAATCACAAAACCACCCGAAAAAATAATCGGTGATTTTAAAAATATGTGGCATCGTAGGAACGAACGAAACGGAAGGATTGAGGTTTTAGGATACGATGGTATAGAACTAGAACATATACTGATTAGGTCATTAGCAGAAAAGCCACCATTTGGCCTGAAGAGTAAGGGTTTTAGGGACGGAATCATATGGCACACAGTTCTTCAGGTAATAAAGGAAAATCCTAGTTCGAAAGTCTCGTTTCTTACTGATAACTCAACTGACTTTGGCAAAGAGAGTCTACTGCCGGAACTGGTTGAGGAGCTGGGTGAAAGAAAATCAGACTTTTTTTACCATTCTGATATTGGAGCTTTTCTGGAAACTCACGGAGAAAAAATCCGCGGAATCGATAGGGAGAAAGTTAGGATATGGCTAGCAGAAATTGAAAACTTATTAGATATCATTGCAGCCGAAGCTGAAAAAGAAGATTACAATTGGAGCTTGGATTTATTCGAATATGAAATAGATCAATCGATAAAAAAGTTTAGTTTTGGTAAGCCGTCATTGATAGATTATCGAGCAGAATCATTCTACATATTTGCTGAGGATGATGACTACTATTATCTTCAGGTAGAAGTGCTCCTTGAGCTGTCTATTCCTATAAGGATTCAGTATTACCGTCGATCACCAGTATATGAACCTGAGACTGATACATATGATTACGATGAAGAAATAGAAGATGATTTTGATGCGATTGACGGTATGATGGGAACGGAGCTGAACTTTAGGATAAGTAAAATAGATGGTACTCACGAGTTGTGGGACTAATATGCTAATCTCTTTTAATGTAGGCTTTGTATCTTTGTAATGCCTTATAACGCTTTTTAATATCCTTATTCTTACCATTAGTTTTTTTCATTTTGTAAGATAAATCGGATATTTTCCAACGGCTTTTTGTACCCGGGGTTAATGATTTTCTATTCATTTGGCTTCCGAGATGCTCGAAACTCCATTTACCTTGATACACACCATCCGAATCGTAGGTATCACCTGAGTGGAGGACGATTTTAGTTTTCGTATCGTTGAGGGGAAGCTTTTGGTACTTGTCGGAATTGAGAATGGTTTTGATTTTTTTGTATAGTTCTACCATTTCTTCGACAGTAGCTTTACTCGCGGTAACACCTATATCATCAACGTAAATTGCTATTCTTGGATCCTTGCCTCTGAGCTCTTTCTTAACTAGCCGGTCTATTTTTAGAAACGTATCTAAATTGCACCAGACAGAAAGTCTACTAGATGTGGAGAAGCCCCGAGCAAGTGTTTTGTATTCGTCCGGATTCTGTTTTGCTCCATGGTTCACACAGCAAAGACCAGCCACTATTTGGGATACCTTCTTGCTACAACCGAACTTGTTATAAAAGAGGCTAAAAACTCGATCATCCTTCATTTGTTCGTAGAACCGTGAAATATCGAGCTTCAACAATATTCTTTTTCTGCGCACACCAAGTAATGCTTTGACGGCAGCCTTATGGTCAAGTCCGTTTACACCACCATAAATAAAATCAGGCAACAAGTTATCGTGAGGCTTCAGCACATTGCGGTCTATCGATTTTAAAAGAATACCAAGGGGGCTTCTGGATGCATCACGCACCCATTTTTCTTTATCGGGATTAGACATTTCTAAATTATCGACCCAATATTTATCGAAATTTTTCATGCTATCATTGATCAACTCTAGCGCAGCATCATATGGTAGCTTGCGACCGATAATTAGCTTTGCAAGGTAGTGCTTGCTAAGTATTTTGATATCAGGATAACGGTTATTATGCATTCTTACGTAACTTTTTTGATTTAATCTTAACTAACTGGGTTTGAAGCTTTATACCCCAGTTTAAAAATTGTTTCTCGATTGGGGTAAGGTCAGCTTCTGTACGGCTCTTCAAATCAAAACCATAAAGGAATGGTGTAATTGATGCTGGGTGTACTTCTAGCTTATCGGCTATCTTTAAAAGGAGATTTTTAGAAACTTCTTTTTGACCGCTCTCGATCATTGCAATCAAGACGGGTGAGACCCCCACGGCCAAAGCAAACTCAGACTGGGTTAATCCAGCCTCGGTTCTTATTTCTTTAATGAGTTCGGGGAATTTATACATAATTTAAAAACGACTACAGGCCTAGGATTACCTGATCAAGTCGACGATAATCCGAACGATTTGCAACAAAATGTGCAAAATCGAACTGACTACCCTCAGAACTTTGATCAACATAGGTGCCCCTAGGCCTGCCATACGGATACCACAATTCAGTTGATAAAGAGTTAACGTTTACTACTTTCATAGCGGCTCCTTTCATAACAGTGTACGGTTAACTTAGTTATTGAAAGACCATTTACTCTCGTGGCTATATGATTCGATCGGGAAAGGTATCCGGTAATATCCTGTATTCGTGTATTTTCATATAGCCACGATTTGGATAGTCCTTGCGCGAGAGCGCTGAGTCAAGGAACGACGACGAAGAGCCGCGCCAGAAAAACCAGGCCACACATTTCACTCTTTTTAGGGGGTGAACCAGATGTTTTCACATCTAAATATGTCGATTTATAGCATTTGTGCTGAATTGATTTGTTTATGTGCTAACCTAGGTCAAAGTATATACGAAACGTATATGAATTGCAACACTTTTTACGAATAAAGTTTGCGGCTAATAGTTGTCGTAGTAATCGTAGTCATTATCATCGGATTCTTCGTAGGATGAGCAGTTTTCTTCGCTGTATGAGATAACACCTTCGTTGAATGAGTCTGAGTTACCGCCATCAAAGTATTCGTCGCAAACATCATTCTCTTCAGCCCATTCATAACCAGCTTCGTGCCCGCTGCAGTCGTCAGAACATGTGTATCCGTTGTACGAGGGTTTAATATATTCAGTGGAATTGTTCGTTTCCTCTGGTGGGGCGTTGGTGCTATCAGACTGGTTGATAACTCTGTCGGACCGACTGCCAAATGCTGCATTCCATGCATAATAAGCTCCGATCGGTATTACCGGTATGAAGAAAGTGAATATGATCAAAGCGGTGATTAAATTGCTTTTCCATTCGGACTCTGGCTTCGTCATAATTTGATAATAAACCTTTTACTGAAAAACAACTATTCAAAACTTAATTCGGATAACTAAAAGTGTTGATCTATACTTAAGCCATGAATACAGATACGTTGATTGATTTTTTTTCGAACAAATTAGAAAAAGTACCAGAGCTAGAAAGGCTTGTTACTTATAAAGATCCTGAATTCACTGCTTGGTGGAATACTATCAAGGCTACTTGTGAACGCATGGGTCAATCTTATAAAGATAGGGCACTAAAGATTCATTTCTATCCCGGCATGACGATTATGGGTGCAGACAATAGTGCTGCATATGCAAATGCGTATAGAAGGGGTCTCAAAGACTCTGTTGCTTTGATTCAGTCCCTTATTGAAGAACTTCAAACTTGGGGTTTCGAAGGAGTCCAACCATCTCCTAAGCCTGAACAAAAAACAGCCAACAATGACGGTAAATTTGTTTTAAATCTTACAGTCAGCCAGCAGCAGATACAAGAGATAACTCAGAATATTAATCTTACGCAGTATGACCCCGAGGTACAGCTCAAAGTTGAAGAGCTGCTGGCAGAATTAAAAAAACCAACAAAAAACAAATCGAAAATTATCGATTCCGTTAAGTGGCTTGCAGACAAGGGATCGGATGCACTCATAGCTATACTTTTAGCTAGTGCTAACCTGACCACTTAGAACAAGAGCACTCGTATCGAAAATCGTTCCGTTGCGAAGTACGTCCATTAGCGAGAGCCAAGCATAAGCACTATGATGAAAGTCATGGTGTTTTTGTTTATATTGACTTATTATAATATTTATGTTAAAATTTGTTTAATATGTCAGAGTTATCTTCACCAGAAATGCTCTCAACTTACCCTGAAGTTAGATTCGATGTCTATAAACTTGTCGAAGTTGAACCGACAATAGAAACAGCTGCACAACAGGCTATAACGAGTGTTTGGAAAAAGCACATGAAAGAGCCGGTATCTGTTGAATTGATCTTTGCAAGTCACCTTGTGATCGACTTAGACGATGGAACAAAAGACACTGTGAACTCTGCCTTTAACCCAGAAGGTGATAAAATTCTTATCGCTATAGATACGATAACAGAACGCCATTCGGCTGGTCTTCTGGATTATCTTGTGGTTTTACAGGCGGCCCACGAAGCAAGGCGTCTAGTACAGAAAAAAATAGGTGATCCGGCGCCTCATTCAGGAACCACTATGGCAAACGGTACATATCTTGAGGATAGACATGAAGATGAAGCATGGCAAAGTGCAATCGATGCTTTTTCTGATATTTATCCTGAGCTTCTATTTGAATTCAGCGTAGGTTCAAATAACTACTCAACGCACCACCAGGAATAGATTTTGATTGCGAAGTATGTCCACTAGCGAGAATCATCGATAAACCAACTCGCCTGCTATAATAACACCCACTATGAACGCTGAACTCAAAAATCGAATCATCAAAGTATGTGACGAGAAAATACAAACCAAAGGTCAAAACGTAGGCCTGTCTTTCTATGCATTCTTTGCTAATAAAAATGACAATCCAGAGCTGCTGTTTCAAGCGGCAGAGTGGTGGATTATGACCAATAAGTTCAATCATTTTGAAAAAGCGATTAAAATAAAAAAATTAGCAGAAGATACAATTTGAAGAATACGACGTAATCATTGTGCCGTTCTTTCCGTCTAAGCTTGCAACAGCTACACGGAACCTATTTAATAAACATCAATGACTGACGAAACCAAACAAGAATACACCGTTAAGGAAAAATACGACAATTGTAAAGGCTTTGAATGCCCTCGTTTACTAGGTCTCACTAAAGAACATGAAGACGGAACAAGATATTTTGTAGAAGGTGACTTGGCTTATGCTGCCATGGTTCTTTGCAATAACTGGGCAATTGGTTTGAGTGACGGGGATTGTCCTATTAAGCCAACTGATGACGAAAAAGCTATTTAGCTAAGAGAGGCTAACCTTCGAATTAAAGTTGTAGCGTCTTCACAACATTTTCGTAAAAGTTGATATCAATTGCGCTCGAAGGGTAGACGGCCAGGTGAGCCTCTATATGCTTACCGTCCTTTTCGTAAATGTACGTTCTACCTTGCCACTCGGTATCTTTTTGTAACCCGCCCCATTTCTTAGCTTCGTTGGCATGCTTCACAACCAAGTATTTTGTTCCGACTGTTCCGTCATTGAATATAAATGGTTCCGAGGTAATTTCTAGGTGGCTATTCGGGTTGAATTGCCTAAGGCTTGTCGGGGCGATAATGTAAAAATGCTCGGTCAGTCCGTTCCACGCCGGTATCCCTAGCTGGTCGACGATAGGAGTGGTGTTGGCATTATACACAAGCGATTCAAGTTTATTGGGACGAGCAAACATAATGGCAAGGAAGTTTGCCTTGTTGGATATCGATGCAGTCCATCCGTTTGGTGTTTTTACTGAAAAACTGTTGGCTACTGGTACAACCTCTCCTTGGTATGGTTCGATTGGTGGAACGGAAGGGCTTGTTGAGGCTGTAGTATTGTTAGGCGCTATTTCAGAAGCGATAGGCGTCGGTTGATTTGTATACTGGAAGTATTTAAAAAGTGCCAAACAGCAAGTAATGACGAATAACACAACAACAATCAGGAGGATAATAGATTTCTTACTATGTTTAAGTACCATTGACTTATTATATAGTCATACTGTTTTTGTTTGCTAATATAAAGACATGATAAACAATTCTCAAAAACAAAGCGGAAATACTGTAGCAATCGTAATCATTCTCGTAATTGTACTTCTTGGTGCGCTTGGGTTTGTTTTTTGGCAGAATGTTACAAATAAAAAACCAGATACGTCTGCGACTCCCGCTGCTAATACGCAGACAGTAGACCCGTATAAAGATTGGAATACCTACGAAAGTATTAATAATAAGTACAGTGTTAAATACCCTAAAAATTGGCTGGCACTAAAAGAAACCGTTCAAGACGGTCCCTATATTCGAAATTTTGAACCGACACCGAACGAGGAACGGGGCGGCTATCCGGACGGATATATTAATGTTCGTGTACTGCTTGATAAAAATGATACAAATTTCAAAGCCATGACCGGCAAGTCCACTACCGAGTGGTTTGCCGCACTTGGAAAAACGCAGGTTCAAAGCGGCCCAATTACTCATTTACCAGCCGACGTTAAAGATATGAAAATAAGTGGATTGACTGCAAAAAGTGCTAAAGCTGCTTTTACTGAAACTGATGAGGTTGTTTATGTCTTAAGAGGCGACCAGCTTTACTCGATTTACCTTTATCCATACGGAATATCATCTGACCCAACGGTTAAGTTGATGTTGGATAGTTTTAGGTTCACTTACTAATTTAACCAGAATTAGTATTGTCGACAATAATTATATCTTAACAATATTTATTTACACCAGTCAAATGATGCATGTTATTATCTGGCGAATACAAAACTCTTGCTGTACCGATTTCAACTAACAACAATCGTGAGTGCATTTATTTGTATTTGTTCGCACCAAAGAGTTCAATCAATAATTACAACATGGAATTACACACTGTACAGTATAATACGTATTAATATGGCTAGAGAGACTACTGAGACTGAGGGTAATGCAGGAAAAAGAATACTATCGCTGGAGAGCTTGCGTGGCTTGGCCGCGTTAACTGTTGTCTTTGACCATTTTTTTCGTACATTCTACCCGTTTACTTTTGTTGATACGCGCCCGCAACATTCAAGTTTTGAATGGTTCTTTATTCACACTCCACTTTTTGTAACTATAAATGGTGCTTTTGCGGTTATGATATTTTTTGTTCTAAGCGGCTTTGTTCTATCTTACGGATTCTTTAAGAGACCGGAAAGATTTGATTTTGTCAGAGCATTAGTAAAGCGCTACTTTAGACTTACTCCTGTAGTACTAGGATCTGTTTTGTTGGCTTTTGTTTTATTAAAACTTCATCTCTTCTTTAATACTCAAGCCGGCTTAATGCCCACCTCTTGGAAAAATGACGACATTGGTTTAGTGAGTGCCATATGGCAGGGTATTGCTGGTGTATATATAACTACCCCTAATGATGCATCGCTTAATTCTGTATTATGGACAATTTACTATGAAATGATAGGATCTGTGCTTATTTTTGCGATATTAGCAATGGTTGGACGTGACCATCGAAGAGGGTATGTATACGCATTCCTTGTATTCATTCTCATAGGAACTAACTTTATAGGTTTTGTAGCAGGTTTAATACTTGCCGATATTTACCACAACAGAAGCCAAGTCTATAAGTTTATTGCCAATTTATCTATAATCTACAAAGGCCTTGCGCTTACGGCGGCGCTTTATTTTGCATCATTCCCTCCACTAAGGAATGCTGAAAACTTAAGTTTAGTACACCGGCCGCTTCTGTTTTTGGATAATTACACCCTTAACCAGACAATTGTTCTGTTGATCGCGGCTGTAACTATTATCGTTCTTGTTTTAACGAGTAAACGTTTGAACAAGCTACTTGAACTTAAACCACTCGTATTCCTAGGCTCTATTTCTTATTCTATGTATGCAATTCACTTATTGGTTCTCGGAAGCGCTGCGTCATTGGCCTTCTATCTAGCTCAACAACAAGGTCTTCCGTACAATTATTCTGCAGCTATTGCTGTTGGAGTGTATTTACCAACTGTTTTAATTGTCGCAGTACTGTTTAATAAATTTGTCGACAAGCCTGCAATTGCACTTAGTAGGATTGCTGGCGGTTCTTCATTTACTCGTAATAATCTAAAGATTCAAGCCAAAGTAGCGGCATCTAAATTTCTGCCTGATAAGACTGAATAGTTGACTACGATAATACTTCTTTGAATCTTTTGTTTGTTCAAGAGTAACATTTTTTGTATTAGCTATCTTGCATTGGACTCAATCGTCCACTCAATCCCATACTTATCCCTAAACATTCCAAAGTAGGTGCCCCATGGGCTATCGCTCATCGGCATTTCAATTGTGCCGCCCTCGGTCAGGCCAGTGAATATAGTATCAGCTTCTTCGCGACTGTTTGTACTAACCGATATTTTTGATCTGTTTTCGGCTTCGTTAACCGGGCCAAGACTCTCTGGAACATCGTTGGCTATTAAGACATCGTTACCGATAGGTAAGACAATCCGCATAATACTATCTGCCTCATTATCAGGTACAGGGAAGTCGTCGCTTGCTAAATCTTTAAAGCGAATAATCTGTTCGAATTCGCCACCGAAAACGGATTTGTAAAAATTGAAGGCTTCTTCGGCATTGCCGTTGAAGTTGATGTAGGGGTTGATAGCTGCCATAGAATAATTCTCCTTGATGAAGGTTAGGTTCTACTTCTATTTTAGCACTGACATGATATTGAACTTTGTTTTTTATTAAGTCCTTGACATATAAAGGTACTATGTATAACATAGAACTATGTCAAAAAAAGTACTAGTCTTTGGTACCAAGACGAATAAAAATTAATTTGATAGGAATTCAATGCAAATATCTGATATCTTCATGCGCGCTGGGCGCAACCTCCGTGAATCAAAAGCTCGCACGATATTAACCGCTTTAGCAATTGCGGTTGGTGCGACAACTATTACTATTGCGATGGCGGCTGGTAATGGCGGACGGGATTATACAAACAACATAGTGCAAACCAGTGGTGACGCCTACAGCTTAACGGTATTTCCAATGCCAAGTGAAAGTGCGACCACTACAAAAACCGGTTTGCCAGAATATGGTGCAAAAGAAGAATCTGGTGCATCACCAACTGGTAGCGTAGTGACGGAACAGAATATTGCTGAACTCCGCAAGCTAGATGGCGTGCAATCTATTTCCCCGATGCTTGATGTTCAAGTGAATTACGTAACCTTAGGTGAGGGCCAGAAGAAATTAGTCGCGCCATTATCGGTGAAAGCTGACCGCACTAAAATTGATTTGGCAGCCGGCACGCTCAATGACAATATGGCGCCAGAAGGACAGCTAATTATATCTGAAGGTTATCTTGAATCATTTGGTTTTAACTCGGCCCAAGATGCAATTGGTAAAACAATGTATATAAATATCCCAAAAACTTCATCAGATGGCCAGGCGAGTGAAGCGTCACGCGATTTTAGATTCACTATTGCGGCGGTTGACCGTAAATCTGACACGAGCCTTTACTACAATGAAGCGGTTCGCATAACTGCCGAAGATAGTCGTACGATGTATAGCTACCAACGCGGTGCTGCGTCTGAAAACAAATACTATGGCTTGGTGGTTTTAGCTAAAGAAGGCACTGATGTTACAAAGCTCCAGCAAACAATCGTTGATAAAGGTTACCAAGTGTATAGCTTAGAAGACCAACGTGAACAATTGCTACAAGTTATTAATATTGCACAGTGGGCGTTGATTGGTTTCGGAGCCTTGGCGGTAATTGCGTCGGTGTTTGGAATTATTAACACTCAATACATTTCCGTACTTGAACGCACTCAACAAATAGGTCTCATGAAAGCAGTCGGTGCAAGCCGAAAAGATATTTCTCGCTTATTCCGCTACGAAGCTGCTTGGGTGGGAATGCTTGGTGGACTAATTGGTGTGCTTGTCGGCTTCTTGGTCACCCTGTTTAACCCGCTAATAACTGACATTTTAAAACTTGAAGCTGGTACACAACTTTTACAGATGGATTGGCTAGCGAGCCTAGGACTAATAATTGGGTTAATGGTAATCTCAATTTTGTCCGGCTACTTCCCTTCACGCAAAGCCGCTAAATTAGACCCTATCGAAGCATTAAGGACTGAATAAGGAAACTATTATGATTGAAGTAAAGAATGTCACCAAAACGTTTGGTAAGAAACAGAATGAATTTGTCGCCCTGGAAAATATAAACGTAACTATTCCAGATGGAGCCAGCGTGGCAATTTTAGGAAAGTCGGGAAGTGGTAAGAGTACACTAATGCACGCTTTGAGTGGGCTGGATCGTCCTCAACAAGGCCAGGTAGTTATTAATGGTAAAGACATTCTGCAATTAAAAGAAACTGAGGTTGACCGTTTCCGCGCCACAACCATTGGCTTTATATTTCAAAGTTTCTTTGTAACCGCAAATGAAACGACAAGCGAAAATATAAGCCTGCCATTAGAGATTGCTAAAGTACCGCGAAATGAACGTAAGCAACGAATTGCCGATGCGCTTGAGGCGGTTGAGCTAAGCGACAAGGCAAATAATAAAGCCCGTGACTTGTCGGGTGGCCAGAAGCAACGGTTGGCAATTGCTCGGGCAATTGTTAATAACCCACAAATTATTTTTGCTGATGAACCAACTGGAAACCTTGATAGTGTTACCAGTGAAACCATCGAAAACTTATTGTTTGGTTATAACAAAGATAAAGGCGCGACATTAATTATTGTCACCCACGACCCTGAGCTAGCAGCTAAATGTGGCATGGTGGTTACTATTAAAGACGGTAAGGTTGAGTCGGTTAGCTAGGGTCGACGTCGATAACGTTTTCACGGTTCGCGGCTGGCTTGTAGGGTACGATTGCCCAAAGTAGAATGTACGGTATAAAGCCCGGGAAACCACCGGGGAGTAATAATATAATAAAAACCACTCGTACGATTACAGGGTTAATATTAAAATATTCAGCCAAGCCAGCACAGACGCCAGCAATCATTTTGTTAGATGAGGAACGGTATAATCTTTTCATATAGTAATTATAGCAATTATGTAACAATTCTTACGCTGTTAATGATAACAATTGTTTATAATTAACGAATGACCGACACCCCTATTATTGTATGGTTCCGCGCTGACCTACGTATACACGACCACCCAGCATTAGCGACTGCTTTAAAAGATGCCAAGCAAATAGTCCCGGTATTTATTTTTAATGATGCTTTAACTGCGGGTAAATTTTCAAGTTCTAACCGTACTCGCTTTTTGTTGGAGTGTTTGGAAGACCTTAAAGAATCTCTGCAAAAGATGGGCGGGGATTTAATTATTCGCCATGGCGATGCTTCGGCAGAATTAGTGAAACTAGCAGAAGAAACTGGTGCGAAGGCTGTGTATTATACGGCTGACTATTCACCCTTTGCTATTAAACGCGACAAGAAGGTTGAGGCAGCGTTGACCGATGCCGAACTTACCCCACGTTCATTTGGCGGCAAGCTGGCGGTAAGTTCGATTCAAAAATTGGTAACTAAAACTAATACCCCCTACAAAGTATTTACCCCTTTTTGGCGGGCATGGTCACAGGTTGAACGCCGAGAAGTGGCTGGATTACCTAAAACAATTACAGTACCAAAAGTAGAAGTAGGTATTATCCCTGAACTATCTAGCGTTATTAACGACGACCATCTTTCGAGTGATGCGGTGAGGGGTGGTGAAACCGAAGCTCGAGGCCGATTGAAAACATTCTTAAATGGCCCTATTGATGACTATAGAAAAACCAACAATGATTTAGGTGTCGATGGCACTTCGCACCTCAGTGCTTACCTTCATTTCGGGTGTTTGAGTGTCCGCGAGATTGAAACCATGTTGCCACCAACCGAGGGTGCTCGTTCTTGGCACCGTCAACTTGCCTGGCGCGAATTTTACTATTACGTATTACTTTATTTTCCGCATCCTGAACAAGAATTCCAAGAGCGCTACCGAAATATGCAGTGGATACAGAGCGATACATTGCTAACTGCTTGGAAAGAAGGAAAAACTGGCTACCCAGTTGTTGATGCAGCAATGCGACAATTATTAACCGAAGGTTGGATGCATAACCGTGCCCGCTTAATTGTAGGATCATTCTTAACCAAAGACCTCGGTATCGATTGGCGTGAGGGTGAAAAATACTTTATGCAGTGGTTGATTGATGGTGACATGGCAAACAACAATGGCAACTGGCAGTGGATTGGTAGTGTCGGTGTTGACCCGGCGCCATTATTCCGTCGCCTGTACAACCCATCAAGCCAACAGGGCAACTATGACCCGCTAGGTGTCTATGTGCGCACCTACCTTCCGGCTTTGAAAAATGTTCCAGATAAACATTTAGCCAAACCGTGGGAAATGACCGACGAGCAGCAGCAAGAAGCCGGTTGTATTATCGGTAAAGATTACCCAGCACCAGTTGTTGACCATAAAGAAGCGCGTGAACTAACTATAGAAAGGTACAAAACAGCTCTATGAAAGCCGGTGATTACGTAGCTTGGAAATGGGGCAACGGGTTAGCTGAAGGCATTATTAAATCTGTCCACACCGAACCGACCACAATTCTTAGTAAAGGCGCGCATGTTAAACGAAACGGGAGTGTTGATAACCCCGCCATAATCATCGAACATAAATCAGGCAACGATGTATTGAAATTGGCGAGTGAAGTCCAGGTGACGAAGAGTAAATAATAGTAGAGTTATTTGCTATACTTAAACTATAAATAATGTCTGACAACAGAGGAGTGTATATGAATCGTAAATGGCTTATTCCGGGAATTATCATTGGTGTCGTTGTGCTTATCGCCGCAGTTATTATTGGCGGTTATAACGGGCTGGTTGGGCAACGCGAAGATGTAAATAAATCATTCGCAAACTTACAGTCGCAATACCAACGCCGGGCTGACTTGGTACCTAACCTTGTAAGTACCGTTAAGGGTGCGGCTAACTTCGAACAGCAAACGCTAACTGACGTAACTGAAGCACGTGCGAAAGCAACCGGTATTACAATTGACCCAAGCAACGCAACTCCACAGCAACTGGCACAGTACCAGCAATCGCAAGGTGAGCTAAGCCAAGCACTCGGCCGTTTATTGGCGGTAACTGAAAACTATCCAGAGCTTAAAGCTGTCCAAGGTTTCCAAGACTTGCAAGTTCAATTAGAAGGTACTGAAAACCGCATCTCGGTTGCTCGTAATGACTTCAATGGTGTAGCTGCTGGCTATAACGCTCGCATTCAAACCTTCCCAACAAATATTACTGCTGGTGTCTTTGGCTTCGATAAGTTTACCTACTTTGAAGCTGATGATGGTGCTGACAAAGCTCCCGACGTAAACTTCGAATAGAAGAAAGAAGCGCAATGTTTTTAAAATTCGTGCGATTAGGATTGATTGTTGTCGCCCTTGGTTTTGTGGCTGCAGGGTTTTCGAGTCTGACGGCCAACGCTTTGAGTGTGCCGCCACGTCCAAGCGATATTCCGATTGTTGATCAAACGAATACGTTGTCAGCGGAACAAAAGGCAACGCTGGCTGAACAAATTGCCGCTGAGCGTACTAAATCGGGCAATCAAATTGCCATTGTGATTGTACCTTCAATTGAAAACGGTTCGCTTGAACAGTATTCACTAGATATTGCCCGCGAATGGGGAATTGGTACGGCTGAAAATAATAACGGTGTACTTTTGCTGATTGCAAAGAATGACCGCTTGCTGCGAATCGAAGTCGGTACTGGTTTAGAGGGTGCGCTGACTGACGTGCAATCAGGGCGAATTATTCGTGATGATATTCGACCTTCGTTTCAACAAGGTAAATACTTTGAAGGTATCCAAAAAGGAATCACCAGTATTATTGCGGCGATTAATGGTGAATACACGGCCTCGTCTACAGCTAACCAACCTGTCCGACTACCCTGGGAACTAATATTTGGCTTTGGCTTCTTAATATTTTCTTGGCTAGGTTCGATATTGGCACGCAGTAAAAGCTGGTGGGCTGGTGGAATTATTGGTGGGGCAACCGGAGGAGTGCTGGGACTACTGGCTGGCTCACTTGTGTTCGGAATAATTGGCGCCGGGGCTTTAGCTGTAATTGGGCTTCTACTTGATAAAGCCGTATCGGCGAACTATCAGTCACATGCCGGGCGTGGCGATAAGCCAAGCTGGTGGGCTGGCGGCGGATTCTTAGGTGGCGGTGGCCGTGGTGGAGGCGGTGGCTTTGGAGGCTTTGGAGGCGGCGGTTTCGGTGGTGGCGGATCAAGTGGTAGCTGGTAAATATTTTTGATATTATATGGCTATGAATATTTCACACGCTGAGCGACGACAAATAGAGAACGAAATGATTTTTCGTCGTATCAACGAAAAAGTCGGTACGGATTTAAGTGACCTCGATGCTATGCACGTCGCCGATGGGCATTTTGATTTAGTAAGGGATGTAAACCTAGAGCTACACTTTAAGTGCGAGTGTTCGGACGAGAACTGCACAACCCGTATTCCAATGCTTTTGACTGAATACCAACAAATTCACACCGACCGAAATACCTTTATTGTGATACCAAATCACCAGGTTGACCCGATTGAAAAAGTGATCAAAGAATCAACTGAATATAACGTCGTCAAGAAAAACCATTCTACCCCAGAACCTTCTGATGTATTGAATGATACAACGATAAATAATTCGTAACAGCGTTTTACAGAGATAACTGATACAATAGAACAGTGAAAAATGAACTCTCTGACATTATTAAACAGCTCTACGATATCGACATTGTACCTGTTGTATCTCGACCCGACCCTAAGTTTGGTGACTTAACATCAAATGTTGCTTTGCAACTATCTGCAAAAGTCGGCGATAACCCACGTAACATTGCCCAGAAAGTTGTCGAATTATTGACTGAAAAAGGCCTGTACAAAGACGTCTCAATTGCTGGCCCTGGCTTTATTAACGCTTTTCTTAACGATGACGCTTTACTGGCAAATACAAAACGTAGCCCAGAAAACTATTTCGAAAACCAATCGATTGTTTTTGAATACAGTTGCCCGAATGCGTTTAAAGAATTACATACCGGCCACCTTTACCAAACAATTTATGGTGATATTGCCGCCCGCTTAATGCTTATTGGTGGCGCCAAATTACAACGAACCAGCTTTGGTGGTGATGTTGGGTTGCACGTTGCGAAATGTTTATGGGGAATGGTGACTGAACTTGGTGGTAATTACCCTGAAAAGTTAGACGAAATTGATAGCGACCCATTTGCTCGTTCGCAGTGGATTAGCCAACGATATGTACAAGGTGCCAAAGCTTACGAAGAAAACCCTGAAACGAAAGCTTATATTGATGAGTTAAATAAAACAATCTACGGTTTCCATGATGGTATTGAGGCTGATTCGCCACTGGCAACTATTTATTGGACAACGCGCCAATGGAGTTACGATTATTTCGACGCCTTCTATAAGCTGATTGATGTTGAGGCGATGCACTATTACCCTGAAAGCCAAACTGCGCCGGTTGGTTTGAAAGTTGTCAAAGAGCAACTTGAAAAAGGAGTCTTAAAAGAATCTGACGGCGCAGTAGTATTTGAAGGTGATGAAGCAAAACACCTTCATACTCGTGTATTTATTACCTCAAAAGGTCTGCCTACCTATGAAACTAAAGATATTGGGGTTATTTGGCTTGAAAAACAAGACTTTGGTTTTGACCACCGCTACATTCTTACCGGTAACGACCAAAAAGATTATATGCGGGTTGTGTTTGCAGCTGCCGAAGCTTTCCAGCCAGAACTTGTCGGTACTATGACCCATATGACTAACGGAACGGTAAAATTTGGCGATGGCCAAAAAATGAGTTCGCGCTTAGGTAATGTTACTAGGGCAACCGATGTGCTTGATATTGTCCGTGAGAAAATTGAACAACTGGTTGATGACCCGAAGTTGGTTCACGCCGTTACGCTTGGGGCGGTAAAATATGCCTTTGCCCGCTATAGCTTAGGCGGAGATATTGCTTTTGATATTGAAGAAACGGTTAGCTTAACAGGAAACTCTGGCCCATACCTACAATATTCTCACGCCCGAGCCCGCCGTATTTTAGAAAAGGTTGACTATGCGATCGAAGAGCCAAAGGTTATTTATGACGAAGATAAGGTATTGCTACGAAAACTAGGTGAATATGTTGAGGTCGTTTCTCAAGCCGTACAACATTTAGAACCACACCATATTTGTAACTACCTATTTGAACTTGCCCAAGAGTTTAACCGTTATTACGAAAAAAATAAGGTACTGGGCAGTGAAGAAGAAGCGCATCGTATTAGTTTAGTGAAACTCTATGCAGACACTATCGCCGATGGTTTAAGTATTCTGGGTATTGAAGCTCCCGACTCAATGTAATTTCGATTGAAATAAGCGTAAGAGTGATACTATATAGTCACAATGGCTAACAAATCAAAACCTAAAAAATCTCACCAAACCCTATTTGAATTTATCCGCTATAACCTGTCGGGTGGAATTCAATTTGGTTGGCAGTATCTGTTTTTCTTTATTCTCGGTCCAGGTGCAGCCCAACTAAGTTTAGGTGAAACCGCTTTCACGATTGGCTCAAGTTACGTTATTTATTTTGTTCTCAGTAAGCAATGGGTGTTTGCCAATAATAGTAAACGTAAGACTAGCGGTGAACTCATTCGCTTCGCTGCGTTGATGGCTACCAACCTAGCCCTTAATATATTTGTGCTCAACTGGTTAAACGGCTTGGGCATTTTGCCATATGTATCACAATTGGTTATTTCGTTGTTCCTGACCGGTTGGAATTACGTATGGCTAAAGTTCTGGGTATTTCCAAAGGCTAAAGCTTAATTAGTGCTGATTTAAACTAACTTGGTATAATAAGTACAGATAATTATGTCAAAATACACTCGTATCAAATCATATAGCCCAAAACGAACTGCTAAAGTGGTTCAAAAACCTGCCAAAAAGCTTGGACCTGTCAGCGGTTTCTTCGTAGGGCGCTATAAATGGTTCAAGAAACTCAGTAAACCAAAGAAAGCAGCCGTTATTGGCGGGCCTATTTTAGCGTTCCTTATTCTAACGCCTATCTTCACGTATGTTTATTTTGCAAGCGCTATTTCCGACCCTGACCGATTGATGAACTATAACAATACCGGGGTAGTGTTACTGGATAAGAATAAGGAAGCGTTTTATAGCTTTGGTACGGCTGACCGTGGTGAACGCCTCGGCCTTGATAAAATTTCTGACTATACTGAAAAAGCATTGGTGTCTGCTGAAGATAAAAACTTCTACAAACATGGCGGCTTCTCGTTTGTGAGTATTTTGGGTGCTTTGTACGCTAACTTACTTAGTGGCGATGCGACTGGATACGGTGGTTCAACTTTAACCCAACAATTAGCCAAGAATACATTACTTTCTAATAACCAAACGGTACTACGAAAGTACCAAGAATTAACTGTCGCTTTAGCGATTGAGCAGAATTACAGCAAGGATGAAATTCTCGACCTCTATCTAAACTCGGTGTATTACGGCGAAGGAGCTTTCGGTATTGGTGCAGCTGCGAAAGCGTACTTCAATAAATCGGCTGCTGATTTAGACCTCGCTGAGAGCGCCATGCTAATTGGTGTCTTACCGGCGCCCTCAAGCTACTCACCAATTTCTGGAAATATCGAATACGCTAAAGAACGCCAAGCGACAGTATTAAGCCGAATGGTTGATAATGGGGTAATTTCACAAGCTGAAGCAGACGCCGCTAAAGCAAAAGTATTAGCTTACGCCGCACCGAGTGATGGCATTAATAATACCGCCCCTCATTTTGCTGAAATGGTATTAAGCGAACTGTACGATAAATATGGTGAAGAGCGGGTAACGCGTTCAGGTTTTCGGGTCACTACTACGCTTGATATGAACTTGCAAAAATCAGCTAATGAAGCGGTGACGAAACAGATGCCGTTTATTCAGCGTAACGGCGGTACAAATGCATCGGTGGTGGCGATTGACCCAACCACTGGAGAATTGCGCGCATTGGTAGGAAGCTCAGACTACAATAACGTTGATTTCGGTAAAGTAAATATGGCTATTACGCCACGACAACCGGGCTCGAGTATTAAGCCGTTGTATTACACCGAAGCTATACAAAAAGGGCTTATTTCACCGGCCACTATTTTAGATGATAAAAAGACAGACTTTGGTGGCTATATTCCCCAAAATGCAGACCGTAGGTTTAGGGGTAATGTGACGGTTCGAAATGCTTTGTCGCAATCACTCAACATTCCATCGATACTCGTCATGCAAAAGCTCGGAGTGAGCAATTCAGTCGAAGCATTAAAGCGCTTGGGTGTGAGTACTATTAACGATACGACCGATTACGGGCTTACGTTGGCGCTTGGCTCGGCCGAGGCGAAATTAACTGATATGACCAACGCTTATGCGGCTTTTGCAAACGCTGGTAACCAATACGATGTCACGACCATCACAAGAATTGATGATAAGTTTGAGAAGCAAATTTTTAATAAGACTGCAAAAACTGCTAAACAGGTGATGGGTGAGAACGCTTCATTCCTCATTTCCGATATATTGAACGATGAAACTGCCCGCGCGCCGATTTTTGGCACCAGTTTAAATACTAATGGCTATGATGTGGCTGTGAAGACGGGTACGACCGATGAAGCCCGTGATGCCTGGACGATTGGCTACGCGAAACAGTTGTCCGTTGGGGTGTGGGTAGGGAATAACAATAACACCCCTATGAAGAATGGTGGTTCAAGTATGGCTGGCCCAATTTGGCGCAGTACTATTCAGGCTGGCTTAAAGGGGCAAAAAAACCAACCGTTCGTCGCGCCGTCTGGTGTTGTCCGTTTAACGATTTGTCGAAGCAACGGGTTAATCGCCACTGGTGGCGGTACTGAAGGAACCTACCAAGAATACTTCTTACGAACCGCTAACCCATCGGGTACCTGTGATGTACCAAAACCACCGGAAGATACCGATAAGGATGGCGTCATTGATGCTAGTGATAAATGTGCCAATACTCCAAGCGGTACCGAGGTAGATGCAACAGGCTGTGAAGTTGAAAAAGAAGATACCGTTACCGATACTGATGGTGATGGGGTGATTGATACCCTTGATAAATGTACTAATACGCCAACTGGTGCAGCGGTAGATTCGACTGGCTGTTCGGTGACACCAGGTGGCAACACGGGTAATCCGGGCCAAAATCGCGGCAATTCTTCGAACTAGCGCCCTTGTTTGCTTAATAGATGTAACATTGGTACTATTAGCATAGACACGATGCACCTCAATTGAAATCACGATTTCCGAGGAATGATAATATCAGTCAACCCTTTCAAAGTTTCAGGTTGGATTTGATGGACGGAACGTTCAGATAATAAACTAAATAAAGGGCCGACATGCAAAAAACAGCATTCAAAAATTATTCACTTATCGCACTATTTGCGATTTTTACTATATTCGTTGTATCAATGATGGTTATGGCGCAACCTGCAAACGCTGCCCAAGCAACAGTTAACTTACGTACTGCGGCACCTTTTGCAATTTTGTCTGGAACTCCAAACATTACTGATGCAGGCAATACATCTGTCATTAACGGAAATGTTGGGCTTTATCCTGCAACTGGAGCGGGTAATGGCTTACTTTGTTCTCAGGTATCTGGAACAATTTACTCACCAGATGCAACCGGGCCACTGCCTTGCCGTGTCACCAACCCACCATTACTTTTGACTGCTAAAAACAACCTCACCACAGCATATACCGATGCGGCTGGCCGTACTCCACTAACAACCGTTCCAACTGAACTCGGTGGAACTACACTGGTTGCTGGTGTCTACGACTCTACATCGACAAAACTTGGCATTTCAGCTGGTGCTGGTGCATTAACGCTTGACGGTCAAGGTGATCCATCTTCAGTCTTTATCTTCCAAGCACCATTTAGTGGTACTGGTTTAACCGTTGGGCCGGGTAGTACGGTGACACTGACAAACGGAGCACAAGCTTGTAATGTATTTTGGCGAGTGGACACTGCAGCTATTGATACCACAGCAAACTTCGTTGGAACTATCTTAGCTCTTAACTCAATCTCGGTTGCCAACGGCGCAACTATCGAAGGCCGACTACTTGCCCGTAACGGTAATGTAACCCTTATTAACGACACTATTACTGCACCAGTTTGTGCTGGTAATGATACCGAAGATGCAACTCCTGGGCTTCCGAACACTGGTGAAATCAGCAAGCAATCTACCGGTATTCTAATTGCTACAGCGGTATTCTTCGTAACTGCTGCATCATTAGCTGCTTACACCTTCTTTAAGAAACGTACAAACTAGAGACTGGCCTGTGCCAAGCCGTAAAAAACGCATTGCCCAAGTAGCCTTCATTGCTAGTGCAGTTCCACTGCTTGCAATGAGTGCAACTATTTTGGTGCTTGACCACGTTATGCCTCAGTTTCGGGCTGCAGCTGTAATTGAGAACCGAGAAGTGTCATTAGCCGTGCCTGAAGCGATTGTACGAACGCCAGCGCCGCTTGTTGCCATCTCGCCACCTACACAACTAAAAATAGATAAGATTGGCGTAGGCGCGGTTGTGCAGCCGGTAGGACTGACATCCGATGGCAATATGGACATTGATGAAAACCCAACGCAGGCTGCTTGGTATAAACTTGGCCCTAAGCCCGGACAAGAGGGTAGTGCGGTTATCGCTGGCCACTATGGTTGGAAGAAAAATGTCCCATCGGTTTTTAACGACCTTCATACGCTTGTAGCTGGCGATCAAATTTTAACGGTCGGTGAAGATGGAAAAGTAATGACGTTCGTTGTGACTCGCCTTGTCACCTATGCACCCGACCAAGATGCTACTAACGTATTTAGGTCCGATGATGGCAAAGCGCATTTGAATTTAGTGACATGCCAAGGCTCGTGGAATAATTCAGTACGCACTTATTCGGAGCGTTTAGTGGTGTTTACTGACCTTTTAACGGAAGTTTAGTTGTACACTAGCCACGTTACCGTCTAGAATAGACGAAGAACTTTACACTATAAAAATAAACAGCGGAGAATCACATGCTGAAATACTACTACAAAACGACTGATTCTAAAAAACTTGAAGAACTCGATACGTTCAAAAAAGGTGTCTGGGTATATGCCGAGAACCCTTCAAAAGACGAAATCGCTACACTTATTACAAAACACGGGCTTGATGAAGGCCTCGTTTCCGACGCCTTAGACGAAGATGAAATGCCTCGTTTCGAACGTGATGGGGAATTGGTCTATATATATGTTCGAGCAGCCATCGCACTTACCGATGGTGCGTTTGATACTTTGCCGCTGCTGATTGTGTACGGCCCAGATGCCATCATCACTATCAGCCTGCGTAAACTACCTCACTTTGCCCCATTCTTTGGTAGTAAATTAGAGTATACGACCACTCACCGAACCCACCTTATGCTCGAAATTCTCAACCAATTTGCTGAACAATACGATAAATACATTACAACCACCAGCAAACAAATTAAGATTGTTCGTAACCGTTTACGCGGCCACGAAATTCGCAACAAGGACTTCATTGATTTTGTAACTATTGAAGATGAAATTAACGAATTCTTGGCAGCGCTATTGCCAGCTAGTGCGACCTTGCGCCGCATGAAACTCGGCCGCAGTATCAACTTGCAAGAAGAGGATATGGACTTAATCGAAGACCTCGAACTGAGTATTACCCAGTCAATTGAAACTTGCCGGTCGAATACGAAATCAATTATTAACATTCGCCAAGCCTATAGCTCAATTAGTTCCAACAATCTAAACCGTTCAATTAAAATTTTGACCATTGTGACGGTAATGATTACTTTGCCAAACATTTTTTTCAGCATGTACGGAATGAATATTAAGTTACCATATGCTGACGAAGAATGGGCTTTCGGTGCATTATTCGTTGTTGTCGGCCTTGTGTTAGTGTTGTCGTACATTGTTTTAAAGCGTAAACGCGTTATTTAGTGCTATAATTTACAGATGATAACTGCCCAAAACTTAACGAAAAAATATGGTAACAAAACAGTCGTTAATGACATTTCATTTGTTGTTGAAGATGGTAAAATAACTGGATTTCTTGGCCCAAACGGTGCCGGTAAATCAACAACAATGCGGGCAATGCTCGGGCTTGATAACGCCCAAGGTTCGACTTTGTTCGATGGCAAACCGCTCAGTAGCTACCCACAACCATCACAGGTAGTCGGTATTTTACTTGACGCAAAATCTTTTCACCCTAAGCGAACCGCTCGTAACCACTTAAAAGTGTTGGCGCAGGCGAGTGGTATTCCAATTTCTCGGGTTGATGAAGTATTAACATTAGTTGGTCTTCAAGATGTTGCTAACCAAAAGCCGGGTAAATTTTCACTCGGTATGGCGCAGCGCCTAGGTATTGCAACGGCAATTCTAGGACAACCAAAGCACTTAATTCTTGATGAACCAGCCAACGGCCTCGACCCTGAAGGTATTCACTGGTTACGTGACTTCTTGCACCAATACGTAACAACTGGCAACAGTGTGCTTATTTCTAGCCACTTGCTAAGTGAAATGCAACTTATGGCCCACAACCTCGTCATTATTGGTAAAGGTTCACTTATTGCTAGCCAATCTATGGAAAGCTTTATTCAATCTGCAAACACCGGGGCTGTCTTTGTTCGTACTACAGACCTAAATGCACTTTCGGCTGCATTGACGCAACAAAATATTACCTGGGTGGCTGAACGTAATGGCCTTAAGATATCAGGCGTTACTTCTGACCAAGTTAGTGCCTTCTTATTCCAACTTGGCATGCCAGTACTTGAATTAGCTGCTGAAAATGTTTCATTGGAAGATGCTTTCTTGAAAATGACTTCAGGCGCACAGGAATATCGTGCCGTTACACCAACCGATACAACTCCTGGAGGACAAGCGTAATGTTACAACTATTAAAATCTGAAATCACAAAAATACTGACACTTCGATCAACCTATATTGTTGTCGGCGTACTGGTTCTATTAGCGGCCTTAGCTGGGTTTGTTATTTCTGGCTTAGCAATGCCAGGAAATAATTCTATTCCAGTGCCTCCTAGCGTATTTACTAACGCTATTCACAGCGCCCTTAGCCTATGTATTGGTATTATTGCTATCATTACTTCGTTTATAGTCATCAACGAGTATCGACACAATACAATCGCTTATACAGTTACAGCTAGCCCGAGTCGAATGAACGTATTCTTTGCCAAGGTAATTGTTGGTGTCGCTTACGGGCTCGCTGTTGGTGTCGTATTGTCATTAGTAGCGGTTATTGCAGCAGCAATTACGCTAGCAATAAACGGGCACTCGGTAACTGGCCAAGAAATTGATTTTGGCTTTTTTGTCCACCACCTCTTGTATGTTATTTTCTACTCGTTAGTTGGTGTATCGCTTGGTTTTATCCTTCGTAATACCGTTATACTGATCGTGATTATATTTGCATTACCTATCGTAGAAAGCTTATCGTCATTAGTATTAAAGGAAAACTCTCAATACTTACCATTTACGTCTATCGGTTCGATATCTGCTAGCGGTGAAGCAGCAGCGAGTGCTGGCGTAATTGCCGTAGCCCTAGTCTACATACTTGGACTATTAGGTTCTGCCCTGTACTTGTTCATTAAACGCGACGCATAAGCACTATTAGTGAATAAAATCGTGCATTCTGGTTATACTAATAGGTACGACTATGAATGATGATACTACTCCTCTTCGGCGCGGCCAGGTCCGTTCCGACCCACGAACACTCCAGCCTGCTGCGCGGGCTGTGAATACGTTGCGGCCTAATAGGGAACTGCTAACGAGTACGCAGCCGAATACGTTTGGTACTAAAAGTATTTCGCTTAAAATTCGTAACCAACTTTCTAAAACCGCTGCAAAAGCTATGCTGTTATCGCGGGCGGTGCAAGCGCAAAAGCCAAAAACTCCTAAACAAAAAATTACCCCCAGCCAGATTATATTTACAGTATTAGGGGTGCTGCTTTTAGCGGTGATTTGTTACATGGGGTATGACACTTGGGCGACGCACAATCGCTTAGACGAGCAAAAGAGCGATACGGGTACGAATGCTACCAACGCATCAAATGATGAGCGACAACTGCAAGAGGGAACTGACAAAAAACCGTTGCCAACTAATGCACTGACAAGTTATAAAGTAGCCGCTGATGCTCCGCGTGCTTTGTATATAAGCAAAATTGGTGTTGTCGCCCGAGTACTTCCAATGTCGGTAAACAAAGACAACAGCATACAGGCGCCGATTAATATATTTGATGCCGGCTGGTATACAGGTAGTGTGAAACCTGGTGATAAAGGGGCAACTCTGATTGATGGCCACTCAACTACGGATGGGCGAGCCTTATTCGGCAAACTCGATACACTTGCGAAGGGTGACCAAATCCAACTTGAAAAAGGGGACGGTACGAAACTAACGTATAAAGTTGTGTTTATAGAAACCGTCGATAAAGATGCGGTAGATATGAAGAAATTATTACAGCCTTATGGCGGCGCAGAACGTGCCTTAAACTTAATTACCTGTAGTGGTGCTTGGAACGATGCCGAAAATACTCTAGCGAAGCGGACTATGGTATACACGGAACAGGTTTAATTTAACTTTCAACAGGCTACACTTATGTGTATTATTGAAGAAGAATGCCTAAACCTCAGACAACTCACTCGGTAATTGATTTCGAACAACTGTTCAGGTCACTTGGAACTGCGTATATCGTATTTGATGTTAATGACCCAGAATTTACGGTTATTGAAGAAAACCAGTTGCACGCTGAAATTGCCATGGTTGAACGAGACCATGTTATTGGTAAGCCGGTGCTGGAGGCATTTCCAGATACGTCTGAAGAATATATTACAAAAGGCGAGAGCCAACTATTAAATTCGTTCCGAAAAGTAATTGCCACGGGCAAACCTGATATGATGCCAGAATTAAGCTACGACCTTAAAGACAAAAAAGGCGTGCTTACTACTAAGTTTTGGGAAGTGACGCACTACCCAGTGTTGCAAAACGGAAAAGTAACGGCTATCTGTCAGCAAACAAAGGATATTACCGAAACTGTGGCTGCGCGCCACCAACTCACTGTGGCTCAAGACCAACTCGAACAAGCCCTTGCGTACAGTGAAGTTGGAACGTGGATGTGGAACCTTGACCAGGATTTGGTTATTGCCGATAAGAACTTGGTGAAGCTGTTCGGTATTGGTGACGGCTCAACCCAGATGGAAGTACCAATCAATGAGCTTCTTAAGTCAATCCACGCCGACGATGCCGACCGAGTCAGGGCAGCAATTACTCAGGCAATTGAAGACAAGACAACATCTTATGAAAGCGAGTACCGAACCCAAGACATTAAAGGTAATATCCGTTGGTTGCTCGCCCGTGGGCATGTTGAATACGATGAATCTGGCAAGGCGTTGCGATTCTTGGGACTTGTAGTTGATATTACCGAACGAAAATTAACCGAAAACAACCTGCATATATTAGCAAAGGCAAATACGCAGTTCCCAGCTTCAATTGGCTATAAACAAGCCCTCGATTCGATCGCTTCGATGATTGTACCAAGCGTGGCGGATTGGTGTTCGATTGAAATTTTAGAAAATGGCAAAATTGAGCAAGTGGCGATCGCCCATAAAGACCCAAAAAAGGTCGAATGGGCTAAGGAACTTCGCGATAAACAAGGTGCAATTGACGTTAGTGCGGAATCGGGTAGCCCAAGAGTAATCCGAACCGGTGAAGTAGAGCACATGTCAGTAATTACCGATGATATGCTGGTTGCAGCCGCTAAAAACAAAGCTGAATTAAAACTATTGCGCGATATTGGGTTTCACTCGATTATTATTGCACCACTTAAAATTGATGGTAAAACTATTGGCGCAATTTCGTTTGTATCGACAGATTCGCACCGCCATTACGATAAAAATGATGTTGAAATTGCCCAGGCACTTGCTAACCGAGCGGCTTTGGCTGTATATAATGCCAACCTTTTCCAAGGGGCTAGCTTAGAAATTAGTGAACGCAAAAAGCTACAAGACCAATTAGTGAAATTGAACTCTGCCCTTGAAGAACGAGTGAAAGAACGTACCTTTGAATTAGAAAAAACCAACAAGGGGTTGCAAGCTGAGATTGAACGCCGACACAAACTGGAGCGGCAGCGAGTAAAGCATTATATTGACCTAAATAAAACGAAAGATGAATTTATTTCATTGTCTTCACACCAATTGCGTACCCCAGCTACGGGTGTTAAGCAATATTTAGGGATGGTGCTTGAAGGTATGGCTGGAGAGTTGAACGACCAACAACGGACTTTCCTTGAAAAGGCTTACGAAAGTAACGAACGGCAATTAACTATCGTGTCTGACCTACTAAAAGTTGCGCAAGTCGATGCCGGTAAAGTGAAGCTCCGCCAAGAAATGGTGGATATTGCCGTTCTTCTAAACGATGTAATTAAAGAACAACAGGCAACCTACGCTATGCGAAAGCAAAACGTCGAGTTTATTAAACCGTCAATTGCGACGACTGCTTTTGTTGACCCTGATAAGATTCGCATGGTCCTTGAAAACATGGTTGATAATGCCGGAAAGTATTCCGACCCGGGCAAGACGGTTAAGGTGGCCATTTCTGAAGACGACGATGATTTAATCGTGACTATAAAAGATAGTGGGGTAGGCATTGCGCCTGATGACCTCGATAAGCTATTTGAAAAGTTTAATCGGATTCACAACCATTTGTCGAACTATGTTGGCGGCACTGGCCTTGGGTTGTATTGGGCAAAGAAGGTAGTTGACCTGCATGGTGGTATTATAAAAGTAACGTCAGTTATTAATGAGGGCTCGACCTTCAGTATATGTTTACCAAAAAACGGAGTTTCCAGTGAAAAATAAGCCGACCATATTAATTGTTGAAGATGATATTGCGCTCAACGAAGCCTACATGACAATTTTAAAAACAACCTATTCAAATGTTGTCACGGCGTTTAATGGTGAAGAAGCTTTGCAAGTTGCCGAACAGCACAACCCGGGGATTATTTTTCTTGATTTACGGATGCCGGTTTTAGATGGTATTGGCTTTTTAGAAAAATACCAACCACAAGAAAAACACCCAGATGTTTGTATTATTGTGTTCTCTAATTACGATATGCAAACTGAAGTTGATAAAGCCTATGAGCTTGGTGCTGAACGGTATGTTCTAAAGGCATTAGCTACCCCATCTTCACTCTTAAAAATCGTCAACGACCTTTCATAACTTTTTGTATAATTTTTTACATACTCGCGCCTCTGGCTTGGGTAGTATAAACAGGTATGATAAATCCTGACGTAAAAGACAGCCTGTTATCCCTACAAGCCAGGCATAATGAAACACTCGCTGAACTAGAGCTATACAAGCTGCTGGTTGATAGCGTGCAAGATTATGCTATTTTCTTTATGGACGCTGATGGATATATCCAAACTTGGAATAAGGGTGCTCAAAAAAACAAAGGTTACACTGCTGTTGAAATAGTCGGTAAGCATTTCTCGATATTTTACCCACAAAAAGACAAAGATAACCGCAAGCCTGAGCGTGAACTAGAATATGCTCGCAAACATGGTAGGGTTGAGGACGAAGGTTGGCGACTTCGAAAAGATGGCAGTAAGTTTTGGGCTAATGTCGTTATTACCTCGCTGTATGACAACGACGGCACCTTAATTGGATTTGCAAAGGTTACCCGCGACTTAACGCAGCGTAAGGAACAAGAGGATGAATTACGTAAAACAAATGAATTATTGAAAAAGCAGCAACTTGATTTGCAATTACTGAATGCTTCTAAAGATGATTTTATTTCATTGGCATCACACCAGTTACGAACGCCGGCAACCGGTGTAAAACAATATGTGGGAATGTTAATCGAAGGGTTTAGCGGCAACCTTGAAAAGGGGCAACAAAGCTTATTAGAGAAGGCGTACGAAAGTAACGAACGTCAACTCCGTATTATCTCCGATTTATTAAAAGTAGCCCAAGTAGATGCTGGTAAGATTATTCCGCTTAAAACTATGACGGACTTAGATGAGTTAGTCTCGAGTATTATTGCCGAACAAGCCGATACGTTTAAGAAACGACATCAAACTATTAATTATCAAACACCAGCTAAAACCGTTGAAGCTAAATTTGATAGTAATTTGATTCGAATGGTACTTGAAAACATCATCAATAATGCTAGCAAATATTCCCACGAAAACACATCTGTCAGCGTTACTTTAAAAGATACCGGCACGACCGTACAAATTATTGTTAAAGATGAGGGTGTCGGAATTTTAAAGGCTGACATTCCACGCTTATTTGAAAAATTCTCACGCTTAGATAACGATTTGTCTACGCAAGTAGGTGGTAGTGGCCTTGGTTTGTACTGGGCAAAAAAGATTGTCGATTTGCATGGCGGGACTATTACGATGACTTCGTTACCTGGCGACGGGACAACTTTTAGCATTGAATTACCCAAATAGGAGGTAATATGAAAAAAGCTAAAATTCTTATAGTTGAGGACGAGAAAGATTTGAACGATGCATATTCAATTATTTTAACCTCGGCCGGTTACGAAGTTGCCACTGCTTTTAACGGTAAGCAGGCCTTAGAAGTGGTTGAAAAAACTGGCGACCCTGATTTAATTTTGCTCGATTTACGCATGCCAGTATTAGATGGCATTGGTTTTTTACAAAGATATAATTTACCAGAACATTCTAAAACATCGATTATTCTATTCAGTAATTACGAGGCGCAGAAAGAAGTTGATGAGGCTTTTAAACTAGGGGTAGAGCGCTATATCTTAAAATCATTAGCTTCGCCGTCAGAGCTTTTGCGGATTGTAAGTACTACCTTAGCCGAAAAAGGCTAAAGGTTTAGTTCGCGGAAACCATCTTCACCAATAAAGTTCTCTAATTTTCGCTTATCAATGGCAAATGACGATCGAGTGTAATCGATAATACCTTTGTCTTTTAGGACCTTAAGGTTGGTGGTAGTGCTTTCGCGCGTTAAACCAGTGAGGTTAGCAATCATTAAGTGGTTGAGCTTCAAATCAAGTTGGTGCATGCCGTCTGGGGTTTCAATGCCGTAGCGGAATAGTAGGTAGTAAAAGGTGAAGCTAATTTTCTCGACAGCGCGTGATTGGCTAAGCCCGGTGATACGAACCAGCATGGCGGTGTATTGTTTGCTGACATAGCGCAACATTTCATTTAATTGGTCAGTGTTTTTTGAAAGCGTTTGGTTGAAGTCGTCTTTGTTTATCCCCATGACGCGGACATCACTCACAGCTTCGTAGTAAAACAAGCTATTAGGAGTGGCATCGAGAAGCCATGAGAGCGGGAATATATCGTCTTTAGTAAAGAGGGCGATTGTTGATTCTTCACCCGAAGTTTTAACGGTGTAAGCGCGTACAACGCCGTCACGAATAATAAATGCTTTGCGAGGAATCTCACCTTGAAACAATACAGCAGAGCCTTTCTTGAAAAGGCGTATTTGGCTGGTAGCTCGCAAGTTCTCAATCAATGTTTTCATAGCAGTTCTGTACCTAGTATAGAGAGTATTTCACAAATGTAAGAAAATTAACACAAATTAAGTAAAATGTTATACATTCTTCTTTAAATAGTTAATGCATACTGTTATTAACACCACAGGGAACAATAATTAAATGAGGGGTCATTTTATGAAACAGTACACAGAAGCTGAACTAACAAATAAAATTCACACTTTCTTAGCCCGAAAATCGCAAAAGTTTCCCGAGCTTGATAGTGAGACACTAAAGCCAGTACGAAAAATTGTCGTACGCGACCAACGAGGCTCAAATATTTTTACAGCACTCGAAAGCCTTAACAGCTTTTGGGCACAACGAATTCATTCATAAGGAACTATATGTCACGAACGATTCGAAATGCTAAGAAATGGGGTCGCACAAAACGACCATTATACAAAAGCAACGATATTGAATTAGAAATTTACGTTTAATTCAATAAAACAGGGCCGCGCCTCCGTAACTACTACTTACTTATAACGACTATTCACTATATGACCAATTACATCACGCGGCAAAAAGCTGGAAAATCATATCGCTATTACTACGAGGGCGATAGGATTACTGATAAATCTGTCATAGAGCGAATTAATAAGTTAGTTATTCCACCCGCTTGGAAAAATGTTGAAATTTCCAAATCTAAATCATCTAAAATCCAGGCTCGTGGCTATGATGCTGCCGGCCGCTTGCAATCTATTTACAACCCCTCATTCCGTCTTAAACAAGACAAGCTTAAATTCGATAGAATCCTTCGCTTTGCTGAACAGTTGCCGGCACTTCGTCGCCAAGTCGAGAAAGACTTAAAACGAAAACGGCTTGGCAAACAGAAGGTGCTGGCTTGTATTGTGAAATTAATTGACCAATCTTATTTTCGCGTAGGAAGCGACCGCTACGCGAAAGAACACCAAACCTATGGAGTAACAACTTTACGTTCAAAACACGCTAAAATCACCCGTACGCAGGTGACGTTTGATTTTATTGGTAAGAGCGGTAAAGAGCACGTAAAAACAATTAATGACCCAACTATAGCCCGTATCATCAAACAGCTTGATGAGTTACCTGGATACGAAATATTTCGTTACCAAGATAAAGATGGCAAAATGCACGATTTGCACGCCAGTGATGTGAACGAATATATAAAAACGAATATGGGCGAAGAATTTACTGCTAAAGATTTTCGCACGTGGGGCGGAACCTTACTGGCGACCAGCTCGGTAATTGAGGATGAGCTTGATACTAAAGCCAGTGAAACGGCGCGAAAAAGGGCGGTTGCTAAGATTGTAAAACGGGTAGCCAAACGGTTAGGTAATACACCCGCAATTGCCCGTGTGTCATATATAGACCCACGAGTTTTGGCGGCTTATGAAAATAATGCAACATTACCTGAAATCCGTAAGGCTATATCTGTTATGAAGCCTAAAAAATACCTTAGTGTTGATGAGCAATGTGTCTTAAAACTTTTGCAGAAGTAACTAACCTTGTTACACTAGGCGTATGAAAATAACTACCTTAAACCTTCAGGAATTCACGAATTGGGAAGCCCGACAGCCTGCCATTATCGAATATTTACAGTCAGAATCGCCAGATGTTATTGTTTTTCAAGAGGTAGTATTCCTACCAAACATCTCTGCTTTTAACCAAGCCCAGCTACTTAACAAGTCACTTGGGTATATAAGTGAACAAAGCGCCGTTACGCGCCTACAGGCTAGTACAGTTCATAAAGTATACCGTGAAGGCTTGGCAACAATCAGTAAATATCCAATCGTTAAAGCCGATACCCTTATTCTTCAACGTGCGACCGGTGATGAACACAACCGTATTGTGCAAATGCTGGATATTGATATGAATGGCGAAATTGTTAAAATTGCCAACGTTCACTTCTCGATTACTGATGTTGCCGATTTTGCGACTGCCCACCTTGTAGAAACATTAGAAATTTTAGCAATGCGCGACGAACGCAGAATTATTATTGGTGACTTCAACCTAGCTGATTTAACTGCCGCCGCACCTTACTGGGAAAAAGAATATCGCTGTTCTACAGAATCAGACTATATTTCGTATCCCGCAATGAACAAAAGAATTGATTACGTGCTGATTCCAAAAGCCTATACGTTTACAAACATCTCTGTATCTGGTGACAACTTGTCTGACCACCGGGCTTTGACGGTTGATATAGCCTAAATTCAGCACTCTGCTTATGCTATACTAAACGCATATTAAAGGGGTGACTGTGCGTTTAGAATACCAAAGCTACATTGATGCAATGACACTGCAAGAAAAGGCATCATTGCTGTCAGGTGCTAATTTTTGGAATACAAAACCAATTAAACGGTTAAAGATTCCGGCTATTACCTTAACCGACGGGCCACATGGTTTACGTAAGCAAGCGGGGGCGGCAGACCACCTTGGTTTAGGCGAGAGTATTAAAGCGACCTGCTTTCCAACCGCAGCAGCCCTAGCAAGTAGCTGGGATGAGAATTTATTACAACGAGTCGGTGATGCCCTAGGGAATGAAGCAGCTGCTAATAAAGTCAGCGTATTGCTTGGCCCTGGTTTGAATATTGTGCGTGACCCCCTAGCTGGACGTGCCTTTGAATACTTTTCTGAAGACCCTTATGTTGCCGGCAAACTGGCGGCTGCAATGGTGCGCGGCATTCAAGTTCACGGCGTGGCGGCAACCCCGAAACACTTTGCAGTTAATAGCCAAGAATACTTGCGTATGTCGATTGATGAAGTCGTTGATGAACGAACGATGCGCGAGATTTATCTTGAAGGCTTTCGACGAGTCGTTCAAGAATCTAAGCCGAGAATGATAATGACTTCATATAACAAAATCAATGGCACCTATGCTAGCGAGAATGAACATACGTTGCAAGACATTCTTATTAATGAATGGAAGTATACTGGTGCAACTGTTACCGATTGGGGCGGAAGTAACAACCGTGTTGCAGGGTTGAAAGCTGGTACGACGTTAGAAATGCCTTCATCGAATGGGGCAACGGATATAGAAATATATAAAGCCGTAAAGGCGGGTGTGTTAAACGAATCAGTCGTCGATACTCAAGTGAATAAACTTTTAAGTATTATATTTGAAACAACTGAAGCTATTAAAAACGCACCATCTTCTAACCTTGATAGTCACCACGAACTAGCCGTTGAAGCCGCCGAACGCTCAATGGTGCTTTTAAAAAATGATGCGAATGTATTACCTATTGCCACAGGCACTCGCATTGCCTTAATTGGTGATTTTGCCCAATCGCCACGATACCAAGGTGCTGGTAGTTCTTTGGTGAATCCAACCCGGGTAGTTAGTGCGCTGGATGCTTTTACTGACAACGATTTAGTAGAACTAGTTGGCTACGAACCTGGTTTTAAGCGCACCGGTAGTAAAAGCGGCAGCCTTATTCGTAAAGCAGTTGCCTTGGCAAAGAAAGCAGAGGTAGTACTTGTTTTCGTAGGGCTTGATGAAGCTAAGGAGGCTGAGGGAATCGATAGAAAGACAATGGAATTATCCGCTAATCAGTTAGCGTTGTTACAGGCAGTAACCGAGGTTCATGACAAGGTAGTTGTCGTCTCTGCGGCTGGTGGCCCGATTGAAATGCCATTTGCAGATGATGTCAGTGCTATTATTCATAGTTCACTGGGTGGACAAGGTGTCGGCAAGGCGATTGCTAATATTATTACTGGGCTTCGAACACCAAGCGGCAAATTAGCTGTTTCGTATCCATTTATATATAGCGACGCACCAACTGCCAATTATTTTCCGGGACAAGAGAAAACTGCTGAACACCGTGAAGGTTTGTATGTTGGCTACCGTTACTACGAAACTACTCAGGTACCTGTTCGGTATCCTTTCGGGTACGGGCTGTCGTATACCAGCTTTACATATAGTGCTATTTCTGTAAGCGAAAAAGGTGTCACCTTCTCGATTACTAATAGCGGCGATGTCGCTGGTGAAGAAATTGCCCAGCTATATATTAAACCTCCAGTCGGCGCGACCTTTCGGCCGGTCCGCGAGTTGAAGGGCTTTAACAAAGTAAGTTTACAACCTGGCCAAACTAAAAAAGTGACTATAAATTTTGATGCGCACACATTCGCACATTACCACGTGCCCGCTCAAGCCTGGGTAATAGCTAAGGGCGAATACGTAATTGAAGTTGGTGCCTCGGTTCAGGATATTCGGCTTGAAGCTTCCTTGAAGGTTAGAGGAGTTGCTGATACACAGGCAATTAAACTGACATCGTATCAATCGGGTAAGGTGAAAAATGTATCTGACAAAGAATTCGAAAGCTTACTTGGGCGGGATCGACCGATTGCCTTATGGAATCGAAAGGCTCGTTTAACACCCGAAGATACTATTATGCAAATGAAATACAGTCGCTTACTTGGACGATTGTTGTATGGATTACTACGCATAGCCCAGAAAATACTATTTGTTCTAAAAAAGCCCAACTTAGCAAATAATATGGAATTTATTATGAACCTGCCATTCTCAAGAATTTCCGGTTTTGCTGGCGGTAAGATTTCCAATAAGGCAATCGAACGGTTTTTAAAGGTTATCTAGGCCCTTAGGATATAATAGAGTGTATACTGGCAACACAGAGTGCTACGCAAATGCTAAATATACAGAATTTGCCGAGATAATTAAGGAGCTTGAAGGTGACAATTAAAGAAACAGCAGGAAAGATTTTACTCTATTTCTATCAGCTGCAGCGCACCGTTCCTTTGACTATGAAGTATCGCCAACTCGGCTTTGTTGATCGAAAAAGCGGCGGCATGTACTTAACAAGCGATAAAAAATGGCTGACGAATAATTTGCTTGATATTAACCCGGTTTCAACCGATGTGCTAAATGCCTTCACCTTTTTAATTGACAAGGGTTTTATTCAATCGCTTGAACGGGCGACTGGTGAGGCGACTATTTACGTTGGTATTCAACTGAGTGCAACCGGTATTGATGTCGTCGAAGGTATCGAAGGCGGTTCCGAAGGTAAGCAAACCTTCACTTCAACCTTTAATATTCAAGTTGATAGTAACGCCAACATTGAAAGCGTTATTAAAGATAACCTGAGCGCTTTACTCGAAAGTTAGTTTTTGCCGTTTTTCTCGCGGTGCATACAACCAGGCCAGCAACATGGCCGACGAACACCTTCAGCTAACTCGGTGTGAGTCCGCTCAACCCGTCGAGCCCGAGTTTCAATAAGCTTAGCGCCCTCAACCCAACAAATCCATTCGTTACGGGCAAGGGGAGTAATAGTATTCCAAGCAGCAAAGCCATCCGCATTAGCAAGCAAGGCCTTTTTTAGGTCTGCTGGCATTTTATGGACGGTACCGCCAAGAATTTCTACTGTATTCATAGCTCAAGTATAACAGGCTTCATTTGTAACACCTTAACGGCTATACTAACCTTATGAAATTCATAGCACTCCTTCGGGGTATAAATGTCGGCGGTAATAATAAAGTGTCAATGTCTGATTTGAAGGTTGTTTTTGAAGACCTGGGTTTTACAAATGTTCAAACCTATATCAATTCGGGCAATGTTATTTTCGACAGCGAAATAAATGACAAGGTTTCATTAGTGAGCCTATGCGAAGAAGCAATTGAGAATAAGTTTGGTTTCAGAGTTGTCTGTTCAGTTATTAAAGCCGCCGAATTGCATGATGCTTTAGCGCATGCACCTTCATGGTGGGGATTGGATGATGGTTTAAAGCATAACGCGCTTTTCATCATTGCTCCCACAACTGCAAAAGACATTATTGCAGAAGTTGGCGATGCAAAACCTGAGTATGAAAAAGTAGCCGCCATAGAGCCAATCATCTTTTGGAGCGCTCCGCTTGAAACGTTTAGCCGTACCCGTTATAGCAAGATAGTAGGAACAGAATCGTATGCTTCTGTAACTATTCGTAATGCCAATACAACAAAAAAGTTAGCTGATCTAACAAAATAAGCATAAGTCTTTACAAATATTTATCTCAGATTTATCATGAAATCAAACAGACAGTGCGCTGAACAAAATAGTGGTAATCATATAAGGAGGTATTATGAAGAAACTATTGAAAGTATTAGCGGTGGCACTTTTTGCACTGACACCGTTCGTAATTAGTTCATCAGCATCAGCTCAGGCAGTATGTGACATTGGATACACCGGCCCTGATTCTCAAAACTTATGTAGGTCAATTACAAGGTACGCCTGCGAGGTTAATAATACAAATGTGGTAAATATCCGCAATGAAAACAACCAGGTTGTGGCATCTGGGTCAGTAGAGACAAGCAGTAATGGGCAAGGTGGTAGTTCAACTTCTGGGTCTGTTACAAATAGTAATGGAACAACTTTTGCGGTCACAATTACTAATACAGGAATTCAAGAAACCTGTGTTGCGGTAGCGGTAGTGCCTGCTACTCAACCGCCGACTCCAACGACTCCTGTCAATACAACTCCAGTCCAGCCAACTACGCGAGGTCACGTGGCGGCTTTACCAAAAACGAGTGGTAGTGTCGCGCAAACGGTATTGTATATAGTTGTTGGTTCGCTAGCGGCGATTGCAGTATTAGGTGTCGGTAGTGTTGCTTTGTATCGATACTATAAGTCACTTTAAGCTATGAAAAACAGGTCAGCCTTTAATAATCGGCTCACCTACGGCGCGTTTGCTATCATTAACTTGTGTGTGCTTGGAATGTTTATTGTGATACTGTCACCCATACCTGTACCTGCGCCCACAGCACCATTAGTAGCAATTGCCCCAAAACAATTATTGAGTGGACCTGAAGTTGAGAAGATCAACTTGGGAATACCAATTCGCATTGTCGTACCAAGTGTAGGAATTGATTTGCCTGTAAAGTTTGGATCATATAATTCCGTCGATCAAACCTGGACGCTTGATACAGAATCGGCTTTTTATGCCGATAGGTCGGTACCTTCAAATGATAGTAACGGCTCGACACTTATTTATGGACATGCGCGTAGTGGTTTGTTCGGTCAGCTTCCGGCTATTGCTAATGGCGCTACGGCGCAAGTATTTACGGATTCCGGAAAAGTATTCTCCTACATTTTTGTTTCGAGTCGACAGGTGCAACCTGATGATACCAGCATTTTTGTAAATTCCGGACCTCCAAGTTTAGCTTTGCAAACCTGTTCAGGACCTTTTGATATTTATAGAACACTTGTATCCTTTAACCTTCAGAAAGTAACACCCGTATGACCGAACTTATCTCGATTGTGTTTTTGTTTATCGCATTACTTATTTTGTTAGGAATAGTTATTCTGGTCTACATTCATTTCTATCAAATTGTTAATGAACCGAAAGTACAAAAACGTATGCGTAGGTTACGTAAGTCGGTTCAGCCTTGGGTGACTGTACTTGTCTATGCCCGGCATAATGATCCGGGCATTGATGCTTCGGTGAAAGCGTTGCTAAAAAGTTACTACCATAACTTTGATATTGTTATCGTAAAAGACTCATCCCGGAATGCGTTAGCTGCTTTAAATAAAGGCTACAAAAAAAGCCAAAGAGGTGAAGTTGTTATGTCCCTTAGGGCTGGGACGATCGTTCCACCTTCATTTATAAAACGCGCTGTTGCACTTAAAGCTGAACGACAAAAACTTCACTTACATACTAACGAAAGAGTATCATTAAAGACTTTTGTAGAAATTATTCATTCGCTTGAGACGATGTTTTGGTATAGAGCAAATAATATTTATTTAGGTACTCCGAAAAATATCGCCACAATAAAAAAACGACTTCCTTTAGAGTTCGTGATGGTATTTATTTTTCTATTAATCATTGCAACAAGTTTTATATTGCAAGAACCAATTATTATTTGGTACAGCTGGTTGCTTGTGACAGGCTATTTATTTTCAATTATTTGGTTGAGTAGTGAAACTGAAAAAACTAAATTGCAATTGAGTTTCTCAGCAATATCCGCTTTATTCCTGCTCCCTGTTGCCAGCATAGTTATGCGTTTTTCTCAGTTTCATTCAAGAAATTGAGCTATATGAGAGATTTCTCGTATACCACCCTATATAGCCTAATATATTCTTAAATTAGAGTTGCGAGTAAGGCAGAAGGGAGGGTTATTTTTGTCGCAATCGCTTGTGGCCATTCGATGAAATATTATGAGCTATGTTCGTCGGGAGGCTACGTGAGGGCAATAAATAAAAGGAGGTATGCTATGGTTAAATTGAAAAAAGCAGTAAGCGCAGGAGTTTTATCACTCGGATTAGTGGTTGGTCTGGCAGGTTTCGCAGGGGCAGCATCGGGGACGATCGGCACTACTGGACCTGATTCGCAAAATGAAATATCGAATGAATCTCACACCAAGTTAGATGTCGATAACAAGAATGATCTTAATTTTGCGAATAAAAATCACCAATACGCTTCAAGCGGTAGTGTTGAAGTAAAAGACAACACAACCGGTGGCAGTGCGACGAGTGGTGATGGTATGAATGATAACTCCTTAAATGCCGAAGTTGAGTTTGATAATTCTCAAAGCGCTGGAGCGTTTGATGGCGTTGGTAGCGGGGGCGGAGCAAGTACTGGAAGTATTGATGGTCTTACCGGCCCTGACTCTCACAACACGGTTAAATCTGAAAACAAAGTTGAAATTGATGTAAACAATGACAACAAGATTCACGTTTACAACAACAACGACCAAGTTGCGAAGTCGGGTGATGCTGAAGTGCGACACAATACAACGGGTGGCGATGCTACGAGCGGTAGTGTGACCAATACAAGTTCGTCAACCTTTACAGTTCGCGTTACTAACTAGGACGTGTAGCTTGAAGGATTTAGGGAGTGGTGCATTGTCACCACTCCCCGCCAGGAAATTTAACCTTGAGGGGGATGTATGCATACACTAAAGAAAGCGACTCGTCAGTTTCTAGCATATTTTACAGCGTTAGTTCTTGTGGCTAGCTATCCAATATCAGCGATGGCTGACACGCAAGAGCCCACGACTACGGCTACGCCTGAAACGGTGCAACAAGCACCAAATCCGCCAGCGCCTGAGCCAGAAGAGCCCAAACTTACGTATACGTATAACCAGAATACTGGCTATTGGGATAGTGAAAAGTGGCAGTACAATCCTGCGACTGGTCAATATGAAACACCTCCGGCACCTGTAGTTATTGAACCACCCGTAGAAGAGGAAAAGGTCGATGAGCAAAAGACTGTCGATACAACCGTCACGGCCGACAATACACTTAACTCTAATGCGACTTCTGGTAATAGTGCTGTTACGGATAACACAACCGGAGGGAACGCTACAACTGGTGATGCTGCTGCTGTGGCGACTATGTTAAATGTCGTAAACTCATCGGTGACAACGGGTAATAATCAAAAGGTTGCCAGTTTCACGCAAGATATTATGGGTGACGTAAAAGGCGATATTATTTTGTATCCAATGTTACTCAAAGCAATGCTAGAATCTCAGGCTGATAAGGATGCAAAATCAACAATTGATGTTAAGAATAATTTTGAAATAAATAATAATTTAGATGTATCAGCAAAAAGTGGTGACGCAAAAGTAACGGGCAATACGAGTGCGGGTGACGCGACAACCGGTTCGGCTATGGCGGTAGCGAATGTCGTGAACATTTTAAACTCTATGATTGCAACTCAACAATCATTTATTGGAACTATTAATATTTATGGAAATCTAGAGGGAGATATCTTGATAGCGCCAGATTTTATTCCGCAAATGATTGCTAATAACAAAGAAGATGACGCTTCTAAAACACAAGTCTCAACGAAGGATTCCACTACTATTGTTAATAATATCTCGGCCATTGCTGAAAGTGGTGCAGCGTCTGTTTTTGAAAATACTTCAGCTGGCGATGCTACTACCGGCAAAGCGGATACCGGAGTTGTTATATTTAACCTCACTGGTCATGAGATAGTCGCAAAAAACAGCTTACTTGTTTTTGTGAATGTATTAGGAAAATGGGTGGGTGTTATTGTCGATGCGCCAGTAGGGGCAACCTCGGCACTCATTGGGAATGGAGTAACGAAAAACGAATCGTATGCACCTGACTTAAAAGTTAACTCCGAATCAAACCATGGCATTACAAATACAGTTTCTGTTGATGCAAAATCTGGCGATGCAGTAGTATCTGGTAATACGATGGCTGGAGGTGCTACAACTGGTTCGGCAGTAGCACTGGCAAATATCGCAAATATATCAGGTAGTCAGCTTGGCGTATCGGATTGGTTTGGCGTACTGTTTATAAATGTTTTCCAGAATTGGTTTGGCGACTTTGGAAATGATACACCTTATGGAAATAGCGATATACCCGCGAAACACGAGCCGTCTGGACCTATTCAATTTATTCCACAGTCTGAAAGTGCCACTCGTTCGGCTTCGAGCGTGGGACGACCTTCGGCTGTTGCGGTATACGCTGCCCGATCAATTGCTAATAATGTTGCAACAACCTTGACTACCGTCGCTCCTTCTGTTGAACCGATAATTCAAAATAATATGGCAACATTAGGGAAAACTACTATCAACGATACGTTTGATACTGGTTTTGATATGCGATTATTTATCGTAGCGGGATCACTGTTAGCTGTAGGGTTGTCATTATTAGGCCTTAAAAAGCTGTTTAGTTAGATAGCTTACAAATGAATTTGCAGGCTACTATAAATCGGCGTACGCTAAATATGGGATGGGTTTTAAGTAAACAATGTCCCTTACAAGGGGACAATCATGGTACAACCTTTTGAACAATTTACAGCCTCCTATCCATTGCTCGTCTTCGAGAAAGGGCAAACTGTTTTATTGAAAGATGAAGTCCCAAATGGTACGTATGTTATTGAATCGGGAATTATTAAAACATACACAATTAATGATGCTGGCGAGGAACGAATTGTGTCAATTGACACTAAAGGCGAAGATATTCCAATTGGTTTCACTATCGGATTAATAGATCGCTGTCAGTATTTTTATCAAGCTTACACCCGCTGTGTTATTCGGGTTGTGCCGTGTGATGATTATTTAAAACACCTAGGCGAAAACCCTGATAGTCTGTACAAGCGTCATATTCGAATTACCAAAATCCTTCTGACTAATTTAAAGCGTATTGAAGCATTAGAGCAGTCAAATGCAAGTGAAAAGGTAGCCCGAACATTGTTATATATGGCCGATACACTTGGGTCGACATTTCCCAATAAAACTATACGTAAGTTATCGATTACTCAGCAAGAAATTGCCAACTCGCTTGGTTTGACTCGTGAAACGGCTGGGATTGTCCTGAAAAAATTAGAAGTTAAAAATCTGCTCGAACATTCACGCAATACATATGTTCTCTATATTGAAAAACTTCGTAAGTATATTGATAAGCGACCAGATTAAAGCATTATTTAAAGCGTATAATAAAAGATAGTAAAGTATTAAAAGGGGTATCTATGTCACAGAAAATTACACCATGTTTATGGTTCGATACGAACGCAGAAGAAGCGGTAAATTATTATGTTTCAGTGTTTCCTAATAGTAAAATTTTAGATATACAATATTATCCTACCGAAGGCTTGCTTGATTTTCAAAAGCCCATGGCTGGTAAAGTACTAGTTATTGATTTTGAATTGAATGGTCAACGGTTTACGTGCCTTAATGGCGGACCTGATTTTAAATTCACGGAAGCCGTGTCATTTGTTATTGACTGCAAAGACCAAGACGAAATCGATTATTATTGGGAGAAACTTTCAAAAGTTCCCGAAGCTGAGCAATGTGGTTGGTGCAAAGACCAATTCGGTTTAAGTTGGCAAGTTGTCCCAGAAAATATGGGTGAGCTAATGCAGCGTCCAAATGCGTACGGCAATATGATGCAAATGCATAAATTAGTTATAGCTGATTTTTAACCCCCACCTTCAATTGTCGATGATATACCCCTTATGCTATGATAGACCAAGTAAGTTTAGGAAATTGGAGACGCAATTATGGATGAAGGACCGTTTCGTGCATCACGACCGGCAGATAGAAGGCCAGTAACAAGGTCGGAGCCGGCGTATCGCCAGCCTGAAGAGCCGCAACAACCGAGGCAAGAGCCACAATCTGCAAGTCACACTCCTTCACACCGAGCCGTCAAGGGTGCTAAACCTGCGCGGCGAGCTAGGTTTCCTCTTATCCTAGCACTCGTTCTCTTGTTTGCAGTTATTGGTGGTATTGTTGGAGCAACTGTTCTCAATAAGTCTGGTGGCGTAGCGATCGATAGTAGTAAATACCAAGCCGTTTTCTTTACAAATGGTCAGGTGTATTTTGGCAAACTAAGTAATGTTAATGGTGAATACTTGAAATTGTCTGATATTTATTACCTTCAAACTCAAGCAACCGAAGGTAAAGAGTCAAACCCGCAAGCAACTTCAAACGCCCAGAGTGATGTTCAACTTATTAAGCTCGGGGAAGAAATTCATGGCCCTGAAGATGAAATGGTACTTTCGAAGCAACAGCTCCTCTTTTATGAAAACCTCAAGGCTGATGGCAAGGTTGCCCAGTCAATTGAAGCTTACAAAAAATCTCACTAGTAACTAGTTGAGAGTTTCGATATATTTCGACCAACTTTTATTGTCAATTTTTTGATGTGATTTTATAAGTACTAACAGGTTGTTTCTAGAGAATACAACCGATTGTGGACCTTGCGAAGAGGTTCCGATGTACGCTTTTATATTTCCAGCGGTAATTTCATTATAAGCGCCACCTTTAGTAATTTCGGCTACTTGGGCGTCCGGGTTACCCTCAAATGATTTAGGCAGTGGTTGTTCGCTAATGTTAACCGAGACTCCATCTATTTTGTCGTTATAAGCAAACACAGGGTCGCTGGTAGTAGGGCTGACCCTTATCCAACCACCTAGGTCATCAATTGATTTACCCTTGGGTAAGATAGTAGTAAATTTTGGCTGTTCGCCTTTATTGGTAGCAATATTTGTTGCGTCATTTTGGCGAGAGATGACTATGCCAGCAGTAACGGGAACGCCGATTGCTACAACCGCAATACTCGCGACTATGATAGCTTTTTTAGAAATGACAAAGTGTTTTTTGACTGACATTATTACTATAATTTTACCATAACGGGGAGGGGTTAACAGAAGCTTAGTTACTGTTGTTCTTGAAAGCAAAGTTGAGGTTTCCGGCATAGGCATTCGCATCGAGGTGGGCATCAAGGTTGATTTTAAATAGTACACTGTCACCTGCAACAAAACCACAGTTAGCAGGATCTTGGCCAGTAGCATCTTTTGTTTGCCAAAGTGTTTGACCGCCATTTGATACAACACTCCCCGTACCACAGCTCACTAGTCCAGTTGAAGTATTGCGGTATATCTTGTAGCTAACGGATGAATCTGCGCTATCAGTGCGTCCCATGAGTGAAGTTGAATTAGGAACGAAGCTGCCAAAGTTGCTTGGTAATTTGTAGGTGACATAGATACTTCGAGTCTGAGTGCTATTACTTGCAGAAGTCCAGTTGTAGTAGTTATAAGTTTCATTGGTGCCACAGATAGTAGGCTGTGATGAGCTGCCATCGTTAATATTAAGCTCGTCCGAACATATATCGGTCGTCATAGTACCAGTACCTTCGGTGTGCATAACCGCATTGCTGTATTCTGGGCTAAGTGTAACGAATGTATCAGGGTTAGCGCTACAAGCACCCCAGCCGTCAGCTTCGTAACATTGGAGCTTACCAATAGTTGTATCGTAGTACATACTACCGAGCATTGAGCTATCGACTGTCGGTGCAGAAGTTCCCTTATCGACTGTAAGAAGTGTTGGAGTGCCGGTATTTGCACCATCGCCAATTTGAATGTTTGTGCTACCAAATGTAGCAACTGTCGTACCGTTACTTTGGATGTTAACGCCAGCTTTACCATCAACGTTAAGCAGTTGGCCGCTCGCCGAAGATACGCTTGCAGTACTTGCTGCACTAAAGTTCAGTGAAGAGTTTGTCAAAGTTGAAACGCCACCAATACGTAGGGCGGTTGAAGTATTAATATCACCTGTGACATCGAGGGCGAAGCCAGCTGCTGCCGAGTTACCAATACCTACGTTGGCAACACCGCCCTTGTTAGTTGCGGTAAGAAGGTTCAAGCCACCACCTTGCAGTGCAAGTGAATCGGCTGTGTTAGACAAGGTTCCAGTTGAGTTACTACCATTCCAGCTAAGGCCCATAATTGCATTTTCATCTGGTGATAATACACCGATTGTTGCTTGGTGGTTGCCTGTCCGGCCATCGGCAATTAGCATACCGCGTGCCGTTGCAGCTGAAGTTGAAGGCAGGCCAAAGGCGAGAATGCTTGAGTAGGCACCGACTGTGTAGTTTGGAATGTTAATTGCGGTATTTAGTTCTGTGCCATTCGGTGTGATGTATTTTGTGTTACTAGTTGAGCCTTGAATGGTAATACCTTTATTGAATGTCGCCGCTCCATCAGCAACAAAGTGAGCCGACGCATCAATTGCAACTATTCCATTGTTATTTACGCTTAAGAGGGTGTGAGCGTCGGCATCTTTAACGCTAAACAAGCCACCGTTCGCAAGCTGAACTATCGTACCAACAGCTGTTGCTTCGAATAGGTTAGTGTTAGTAGTTGCATCGTGCACTACGAATCCGCCTCGTGTATTGATAGAAACCCCAGCGCTACCACCTTGAATGAGGGTTTGCGATGCGTTAGAGGTAGTACCTAACGTTAACGTTTTTGACCCAAAACCGGTTCCGATATTAATAGTACTGTTGGCTTCATTTGCTCTACCAATATTAATAGTGTCAGCGTTAGCTGTACCGATGTTTAAGGTGCTATTGTCGGCTGTATCAAGCATTGGGGCAAGAATGCTGGTATTACCTTGCAGTGTGTTTGCTTTTGCTATTCCGTTGATAGTAATGTTTCCGTCTTGGGCAGTTGATGAACTGCGAATATAACCAGATGCGTCAACGCCGCCAAGTTGCGCTGAGTTTAATGAGTAAGGGGTTGCGGTCATTCGCTTCATTGGCAACATTTCACCGTCAGCAGCACAAGAACCACTTCCGAAAGTGGTACAGTTGGTTGATTTGCCGGCAACGTTCATCGAAAGCCAAAGAGTGTCTTGGCCCCAGTCAACGCTTGTGCCAAATGGGGTAAGTGAGCCGAGGTTTACAGACAGGAAGCCGTTTTTAACTTCAACCGCACCGGTAGCGTTGCCATTGTTGATATAAGTTTCAGTCCATTTGAGGGTACCGTCTGGGTTGCCAGCAGTGGTGCCTGAGCCATCTTGGTAGATTTTAAATTGCATGTTGTAGTAGCCGTCTTTGACAATATCGCCATTAGCATCAAGAAGTCGGCCTTGGAAGCCGATGGTTTGGTTTACGCCTGGAGCCGCATGCGCGACAACATTCAAGAATAACGTTGTAATTAACGCAATACATAGCAATAGAATACACGAAACACGTAAAGCGAGTCGCCTATCAAAGCGCAGGTTTAAAATAGTGGGATGGTGCCACCACGTAGTCATTTTGGTTTTTTTACTCTTTTTTTACCCCTGTGGGGCGTAGTAAATGTTGGTTTCACTCGTGACTAGTGGTGGTTCATCTAAAGCTTGGTGTCATTCTACCACAAGCACAATGAAATTGGCAATTATTTCAACACATTTCTGGGCAAATTCTGAGAAGAAAAATGGTATCGAAACGCAGCTAAAATCGCATAGTCCTTATGGTATAATGACACCAGTGCATAATAGGGGTATAGGGAGCATAAACAAACAGTGAAAGCGTCACGAATTGTCTTTAGTTTGGCAGTTATCGTAATTGCGGCTATGGCCGTGGTTTTGCCAGTTGCCGCTCAAACTGTTGGCGGCGGGAGTGTTCAGGGCTATTCCTCTGAAACCCAACTCGATACTGGGACGATTGTGCAACTGACTGGTAAAGATGCTAACCAGGTAAAGATTGCTAAACAGGCTGAGCTGCAAAATATGTTCGGAGTTGTCGTCGATAAGAATTCGTTATCCGTAACGCTGTCTAGCGAAGCATTAAAAAACGAGACCTTTGTCGCCGCCTCTGGAACATATAACGTACTGGTTAGTACTCAAGGCGGTCCAATTGTATCGGGTGACTATGTAACGCTTTCATCTGTGAATGGTGTTGCTATGAAAGCTGGTACCGAAGAGAAGACGGTGTTTGGACGAGCCAATGGTCCATTCGACGGTAAGGGTATTACACTTGGTTCAACGGTACTTAAAGATGTTAACGGCAATACGAACCAAACAGTAAAGCTTGGGTCGGTTCCGGTGACAATCGATATAAAGAAGAACCCGAACGACAAAAGTACTAAGTCTGATTTGCCAGAGTTTTTGCAACGATTGGGTCAACAAATTGCTGAAAAAGAAGTGAGCCCAATTCGGATTTACTTAAGCCTTGGAATTACACTTATTAGTATTCTCGCGGCGATTGCAATTTTATACTCAGGGGTACGGAATGGGGTTATCTCTATCGGGCGTAACCCAATGTCGAAGAAATCAATCTTCCGGGCATTACTAGAAGTTATTTTAACGAGCATATTAATTTTAATTATCGGTTTATTTGCGGTATATTTACTACTAAGACTGTAGTAGCAATAGGGTGGGAAAAATGGGATTATTTCAACATAAAAAGCCGGGCGTGCCAAAGACTCCTCAAGAAGAGGCAACTGAAGCTGTCGTAAATTATATTGACGAAACATTTAAGGACGAGCTCCGTTCTTTTGGCCGTTCATATTTTGAAAAAATTATTAACGATACTGGCGCCCTCTTCCAGCAAGACCTTAACTCTACTATTGGCCAAGTAAACGTTCAGCTTCAAGCCCACGTTACTAAGCAACTCGACGTCGCTATTGCCCAGGTGAATGCCGAGCTTAAAGATAGTGTCGCAAAACAACTCGAAAACCAGTTTGCTGAATATAACCGCGAAATGAAAGAGGCCCAAGACTTAGCGTTAAAGTCATTGACTGATAACTCTGAACAGCTACAGGCTGAATACAACGACCTTAGGACAACATTGCAAAAGAACGTTGCCGACCAAAAAGTAACCCTTACGAACGTATTTGAAGAAAACAAAGTCCGTATTGCCCAAATGAAGGAAGCCCAGGACTTGGCTTTGAAATCACTTGAAGATAGTGCCGAAGCATTAAAGACGCAGTATGCGGAAATTAATGAAACGCTTAAGAACAACGTAGCTAAACAAGAAGCTGTATTGGTGAGCGCCTTCGAAGATAACATGGGCCAAATTATTGAACACTACCTACTAGGTTCACTGGGCGACCAATATGACCTTAAGGCGCAATTACCATCAATTATTAAACAGATGGAAGAAAACAAACAAGCAATTGTGGATGATATGAAATTATGACCGACACTGAAGTAAAAACACACGAAAATTTTGTTTTGCCGGCGAATGTGGTGACGAAAGTTGACGTCTCTCGTTTGGTAAGCGAAGTTGAGCGAGTCGATAATATTATGACTGCCTCTGGGGTTCGTACGAAAATTGGCTCTGAAGAACTGCCAGTACCGGTTATGTCCGACCAATTAACTGATTTTCTATCAGCTAATAAACTTAATCTACAAACCAGTAAAGAACGAAGCGATTTAATTAAGCAACTACGAATGTTAAAAGATAAAGTACCAGTATTGCATATGACTTTTTCGGTTACTGCTGATGCTGAGAGTTTACAGAAGTTAGTCGCCTGGGTTCGTGAATCGGTTCACCCGCAAGCGATCATTGCCGTTGGCTTACAGCCAGCCTTGGTCGCTGGTGTGTATTTGCGGACGCCTAACCATGTTCACGACTTAAGCTTGCGACATATGCTTGATGGCCGTCATGGGTTATTGGTTGAGGAATTGGAGACACTTCGTGGAAGCAAGTAGGAAATTCGAAAAGCTCGTTGCTGCTGGTAACCCTGTTGGGGAAATTATTGGTATTGATTCGTTCATGGTGAGTATTAAGGGTTTGCAGCCAACCAACGTTCACGCGACTGTGCGTTTTGACGACGATACGCGTGGATATGTGCACCAGGTTTTAGAAGACCATGTTGTGGTTATGAAGCTTGACCCGTCACCGCTGCATATTGGTTCAGTCTGTGTAATTGAAGCGCTCGATATTATGATTCCAGTTGGTAAAAATTTTATTGGCCGGGTGATTAACGTCTTTGGTGAGCCAATTGATGGCAAAGGCGAGATTGTTGCCGACCAAGAATGGGATGTGTTCCACTCAGCACCGATGCTTTATGAACGCGAGCTACTTGATACACCAGTGGAAACCGGTGTGACTATTCTTGACCTTGAATATTCACTCGCCCGCGGCCAGCGTATGGCCATGCTAGGGGATAGTAAGGTTGGTAAAACGGCACTTGCCGCACAACTGGCTATCAACCAGAAGAACACCGATATTACGGTTATTTACGTGTTGATTGCCAAGCGAAACCACGACGTTGCCGAATTGGTAACCAGCCTTGAAAAGAATGACGCCCTGAAAAAAGCGGTCGTTGTTGTATCGAACTCATTTGAATCATTAATTCTTACCTACTTGGTGCCATATGTTGGTGCGGCCCACGGTGAGTATTTCTGGCACCAGTTAAATATGGACACCTTGGTTATTTATGACGACCTGACAGCCCACGCCCAAGCCTACCGTGAAATTTCACTTATTGCCGGTGTGTCTCCTGGCCGTGACTCGTACCCTGGTGACATGTTCTATACCCACTCCAGCCTTTTAGAGCGTGGTGGTAAAACTGAATCGAACCACGCCAGTCAGACGCTCGTTCCAATTGTCTACGCACCGGGTGGTGATATTACTGCCTACTTGCCGACAAACATTATGTCCATTACCGATGGTCAGTGGATTTTGGACGAGAAAATTTTCAAAGATACCATGCGCCCAGCAGTCAGTACGGCACTTTCAGTTACCCGCGTGGGTGGTGTTGGCCAGAATAAACGTCAAAAAAGCTTTGCCGACAAATTAAACCTGACGTTAGCCGGCTATCGTACTGCTGAAGAGTACGCCCACTTCGGTACTGAACTAAGCCCACAAGCCCAAGCCGATTACGACAAGGGTAAGGTTCTGTTTAAAATGATGAACCAGGGGATTGGCGAAATTTATAGTTTTGCCGAACAGCAATTCTTGATGAGTATCGTATTAGGAAGCAGCCCTGAGGAAATTATCAACGTCGAACTTTTAAAGAAGAAAGTGCACGAATATGCACCGAAGTTAAAAGAAGATAAAGACATGGTGGGGAATTACGATGAATTGGAAGCAGCGCTGAAAGCCGAAGTCACGACAATTGATGAAGTGAAAAAAGCAGCCATTGATAAAGCAGCTAAGGCTGACGAAGAAAAGAAGCGTCAAACCCAAGAAGCCGAACAAGCTGAAGCTGCCGCCAGCGCACCGGCGCCAGCCACTGACGGTAAAGAGGGGAAGAAGTAGTGCGACGACCACTCGAAATTAAAGCCGAAGAAGCTGCTGCGCGATCTGTTGTGAGCCTTACATCGGCACTGGAAAGTATTAGTAGTATGCAAATTGCTAAGACGAAGAACAAGGTACTTATTAGTAACCAGTTCTTCGATGAAGTTTGGAATATCTACAAGCAAATTCGTATTGATGTTATTTTCAACTACGGCCGCACCGTCGACCAAACACCGATCGATAAAGAGCTGTTAATTCTTATTACTGCTAAGGGTGGTTTAAGTGGTGACATCGACAACCGATTAATTCGCAAGTTCATGGAATACTACGACGAACGAAAGCACGACGTGTTAGTTATTGGGCACCACGGTGTAACGAAGCTCAAACAAGCGCACGTTGACCATAACTATTATTTTGACCTACCAGAACACGATTACATTAACGTCGACCCACTCATGACAATTATGAAGAAGTACGCTAAAAGCCGCATTTTCTACCAAAACTATATCTCTTTATCTCAACAAGAAATTAAAGAAGTAGACTTAAGTGAAGTTGTATCAAGTAAAGGCCGCACGGCCGACTTATCTACAATTGGTGACGATATGGTGAGTGAAAAGAATTATATTTTTGAACCAAGCTCTTACGCTGTCGCCGCCTACCTGGAAGACTCAATTTTACGCCTGACTATTTCCCAGTTCATTTATGACAGCCGCTTGGCCCAAGTTGCTAGCCGTTTCAAAGCAATGTCGGCCGCCAAAGAACGTTCAATTTCAAACGCCATGGGGCTGCATACCGAATATAACCGGGCAAAACGAAACCAAGTCGACACCAGGTTGAAAGAATCGATGTCAGGGCTTAAAAAAATACGTGCTGGAGGTGCAGAATAATGAGTGAACAAACCGTCTATAAAAAAGGCATCGTACGTACCCTTAAGGGATTAGTTATTAAGGTCCGTTTTGATGAAGGCATGCCTGATGTTAACGAGATGCTGTATGTTGATAACGAGAAAAAATCACCACTACTTGTCAGTGCTTTGGAGCATGGCGATATGGCCGTCTGTCTTAATATTGGTGGTGATTACAGTATCCAAAAAGGTGAGTCCGTAACCCGGAGCGGCAAGAGTCTCGAATTCCCAGTCGGTATGGAAATGGTAGGACGAGTCTGGGATGCGATGGGTCGACCGATCGATGGTAAGCCGCAACTTGACCAAGCGGTTTTGGACAAAATGATTAAGCGTCCCATCTTCTCACCTAACTTCCAGGAAACTGGCCTGACAAACCGTCACGACGAAGTGCTAGAAACAGGACTGAAGGTGCTCGACTTCTTTACGCCATTCGTAAAGGGTCGCAAGATCGGTATTGTCGGTGGTGCTGGTGTTGGTAAAACAGTCCTTACTATGGAAATTATTAACAACGTCGCCACTGGTTCTGGCGCATTGTCTATCTTTGCCGGTATTGGTGAGCGTATTCGTGAAGGTCACGAACTCTTTAAAACACTTGGCGATAACGACCTTTTGAAAACGACTGCCATGTTGTTTGGACAGATGAATGAAAATCCGGTCCAACGTAGCCTGATTGGGCTTAGTGCCATCACCTTAGCTGAGTACTTCCGCGATGACCAAAAGAAAGACGTGTTGCTGTTTGCCGACAATATGTACCGTTATATTCAGGCAAAAAACGAGGTATCGACTATTATCGACCAGACGCCTGCAGAAGGTGGTTACCAGCCGACAGTGTTCTCGGATGTGAAGACATTCCAAGACCGTTTGTCTACCAACGTGAACGGTTCTATTACAGCATTGCAAACTATTTACGTGCCAGCTGATGACCTTTCTGACCCGGCCGTGCAAATGATTCAACACGAGTTAGATAGTACAATTGTGCTGTCGCGTGCGGTCGCTGCGCAGGGTATTCGCCCAGCGGTTGATATTTTGGCATCAAAGTCGAGCCTTCTTACGCCAGATGTTGTAGGTGAGCGTCACTATGACTTGGCCACCCGTGCAACGGCAATTCTACAGAAGTATGAATCCCTGAAGGGCATTATCGCCATTATTGGTGAGTCTGAGTTATCGGCGGAAGACCGCGATGACTATAACAAAGCTAAACTTTTAGTTGAATTCTTTAAGCAACGTTTCAACGTGATGGAGAAGGTAACTGGTGTTCCCGGTGAACATATGACCCGTGAAGATACCCTTAACGGTGTTGAAGAGATCATTGGTAAGAGCGATGAACAAATAGCCGAAGATGCTACTAAAACCGAAGCAGAAAAACCAGCCGAAGTGCCAGCCGTAGAACCAGCTGCCGAAGCGCCAGTTGAAGCTGAGAAGAAGTAATGGCTGAAAATGTTCCCGTTGCAGCCACAGCCGAGCCGGAACAACCGGCTGCTAAACATAACGGCAAGCCGACTATTGCCGTCAAAGTATACGCGCCGTTTAAAGTCTATTTCGAAGGCGAAGCGTTTAGCGTCAGCGCGGTAAATGCTACCGGGCCTTTTGACGTTTTGCCACAACACCACAACTTCTTATGTATGTTGGTGCCATGTACGCTAACTATTCAGTCACCTGATGGTCCGCAAACCATTAAGGTTGCCCGTGCCCTTATGAACGTCAATTCAAACCGAGTTGTCGTGTTTATGGATGTTTAGTTCGTTACGAAGTAATCGAAAGCAAATGCTTGGTTTGCAGGCGCGACGTTCGCACTACAAATACTGAAGCCGCTGTTGTTGCGGTCTACGTAATATGCGGTTAAGCCAGCACCAGAACCAACTGGGCTAATAATTACGTGGGCAGCGTTACTGAAGCTCTGTTGGAAGTTAACGCGGACGAAACAACCTACTGTCGGGTTATTGCCAGTATTAATACTCACCGTTCCGGTTGTATCTGAACCGTTGATTGAAGCCGAGCCGCCGCTTCCGAGGACAGCGCCGTTAGCGGTACGGTTTGGTGAAGCACCGGTAAAGCTAATATGGTTAGGAATTTGCAAAACAGCATTACCGCTCATAATAAGGCGAGTAACAGTAATTTGTGATGCAGTGACAGCACCGCTAAGTGAAGTTGTTCCAGCAACGTTTAAATCACGCAGTGTAGTTGTGCCTTGAACGGCAACGGTTGTGGCAACTTGGAGGCTATTAATTTGGGCCTGTCCTAGGTTTGATGTCCCGGAAATAGTTAAGGTTGGACCTTGGATACTGCCGCCGCTTTGAATATTTCCAGCTACGTTCAAGTTGCCGCGCATTAGTGTTTGGCCAGCAATAATTGCATTACCCTGAATTGTAAGGGTTTGGGCAGCGCCGCCAACAGACGCATCGGTATTAGCTAGGTCTTTCAAGGCGTCTTCGGTCAGTTCTTGGCTGGCAACCTCTGGTAATACCGGGTCTTTTTGGCTGTTTAAATAACTCACCGCGGCAACTGCGGCGGCAATAACAACCAACATAACAAACAGCAATAAGTAGATATTTATCTTTTTTAGGAAACGTTTGAAAGGTGAAACTTTCTTTTCGCCAGGAACTTCAGGGGTTTTTTCTGTTGAAGCCGCCGCGATTTCTGATTGCTCTTGTTCGAGTTCATCTGGAGTCAAACTAAGTGCATCAACAGGCGCCTGCGTTTCAGTATCTTTTGGCGGCTGGTTAGCAGCGTTGTCGGGAGTGTTTTTGTCTGGCTCCATGGGTTTGAAAAGTCTTTAAAGTTTACGTTTATGCTTATGTACAGCTTACTATATTTAACAACTGTACGCTAGGTTGTGTTTTTACTATGCGTAGGGGATAATATACAAATAAAGCTTATGCGAAAACAGATATTGTGGACAGGTGTAAAAGTAATGCTGGCAGTACTGCTGGTTGTTGCTAGTGGCGCCGGAACAGCCAACGCTATTACTTCGAGTTCTAACAATTACCAGATGACCGAAACACAGTTTGGAACGACCCAGAAAAGCTGTTCGGGACAATATTGTGCCGAAGCTTCAATTGGTGAAGCGACCGACGGAAAAGCTACCACAGATGGCACGGCGCAGTTTGAGGATATTGTAAATAACGAACCTTTCTTAGATATGATTGTTGAGCCCGGCGATTCAAACTTAGGTGTATTAAGTACTGAGCGTACTGCTACGAAAACAACGAGTATTAAGATTCGAAGTTATCTAATTTCTGGAGGCTACTCGCTACAGATTATTGGAGAGGCACCAAAATTCGGTGACCACCATTTAAATACCTCTGGTACTCCTATGGCATCTGTTCCGGGAACTGAAATGTTTGGAATTAATGTCGTAGCGAATACGATACCAAGTGTCGGCGCTAACCCAGTACAGGTACCAGCTGACCAGCAGGTTTTTGGTGTTGCCAACGATAATTACAAAACACCCAATAAATTTATGTATGAGAATGAAGATGTCATTGCCCATGGGCAAACCGACTCTGGCCGTACGGACTACACTGTTAGTATGATTGTGAACATCTCAAGCTCAACCCCAGCGGGTAAGTATACAGGTGACTTTACAGCTATGCTGATTCCAGCCTACTAACAAATACTTATACACAGCTTAAGGCTGTGGAAAACAAATCTTATTGCGTTGTTGATATTGCTAATGGTAAAATGCGCATGTAAGCCTTGCAAAAGGATTTAAAAATAAACACAATCAGGAGATATGCAAATAATGTATACACTTAAATCAACTTTTAAGCGCGGAGCTTTGCTTAGTGTTGCAGGTGCAATGCTTGTTGCGGCAATCTTGCCAGCTGCATCTGCTTTTGCGGACGCACTTAACCCGCTTACTGAGCGTTCTTTGATGCTTAGTAGCTCGGCACCTGGATTTGTCGACAAAGACGGTTCTGGAAATTCATTCGCTGCACCAAATGCAACAGGTGGAAACTTCGCACCTGCCGGCTCTGGTCCAAACGGTAAAAAGACCGGTGAAACATTTGTCTTTAAAGTAAGTAGCTCAGCTACTATTAAAGGATTCGATTTACAATATTGTACCAAGGCAGCTGGTAAATGTGTTGCACCAGGTAACAATACCGGTAACGCTGACCCGGACAAAGACGGAGATCAAAGTGACTCTAACCGAGCGATCAATGACCCGACTTCATGGGCTCTTAATAAAAGTGACTTCAATGTTGAAAACGGCAGCGGTGCTGGATTCACCGAAGGTCCTGGCGCTGGCCAATACCAAGTATTTGTTAATGGATCATTCGATCCTGGTTGGGCGATTGCAACTTCAAACAAAGAAAATGCAGATCACACCGACCCTAAAACTGGTAAAAATAACTACATAACATTAGCTAAGACTGCAGGTACGCTAATTAATAATGGTGTGCAAGTTAAGATTGTTTTCAAACCTTCAGAATCAATCTATATCACTAACCCTGGTCAAGGTTCATTCTTTACGAAAATTAATACCTACAAAACCGACGACCCTGCATTGTTCGTACCTGGTGGTATCAACAACGTTGATGGTGGTGTAACTGTGGCAAACGTCATGACTGACTCAATCCATATTACTACTAAGGTTCTGGAAACTATGGCATTCTCAGTTGGAACACAGAACCGCGATAACGTCGTAGTTAACTGTAGCGACCCTGCTGCTAATACTAATCCAAACGATGACATTCCTGACTGTGAATTAGCCGGTTCTGTTCACGGTACTTGTTACCCAATCCAAAACGTTAACGGCAACCGTCTAAACCTCGGTGACAAAGATGCAGAGTATTCACTCTCTACTGACAAAGGTTATGACGTTTATTCATACTGGCGTCTGTCTTCTAACTCATCTGGTGGTGCAAGTGTGTATTACTCTGGTAACACATTAGCTAACACTGTTGGTGACGAAATTAGAGAAACTGCGACCGAACAGCCTAGTACTCCTGGTACTGAACAATTCGGACTTGGTTTTGTTGATGCAAACAAGACCATTGACCTTGCAACGGGTGTAGCAACAGCTATCACACCAGCAGCCGATTACACTGGTGCAATCTCTAGTAGTAAGCCATTCGTAACAACGTCTGATCAAGTTGCTGGTGCTAATGGTTTCTCAGTAAACCAAACAGCAGCAAGTGAATATGACGAAGCGACTGGTACTCTCGATAACGGTAACCGCGGTGCGGGAACTGCTAAGTTCAAGTTCAAGAAAAGTAGCCTGTTAATTCCTGAGCTTATCGCCCAAGAAAACACAGATGTCATTAGTTGTGCTACTGCTAAGATGCGTTACGTAGGTAACATCGCAGCAGATACACCAGCGGGTGTATACACTACTAAGGTCAACTACCTTGCGTCTCCTCAATACTAAGATTTTATCTTAAACGAGAGATCAATTAACAAAACCGGCCCTTAACGGGGTCGGTTTTGTTTTGTGTACTACGCATAACCGTTATAATCAAGTACAATAACAGGTATGCAGCATAAGTTGTTTCGCCTTCATGCGTTTGTGTTTAACTGGCGCCATATATTTCCCGAGGAATTAATCGCCTTGGTTCTGGTTCTATTTGTTTTTATCGCCCCGGCATCAGCAGCAATGCGTTTTCAAGAACGTGGTTTATATATGAATAGTACGTTACCTGGCGCTACGGCTTCATATACTGTGTCTTTCCGCTACATGAGCCCTCAGCCGATTGGTTCTGTTGAAATGTTATTCTGTAATGATCCAATTCCATACCATGATTGCATTACACCAACGGGCTTTAATGCAGCAAATGCATTTTTAGAGAATCAAACGGGTGAGTCGAATTTTGCAATCTTGTCTAAGTCGACAAACCGTATTGTGCTTAGTAGGACAACAAGTTCTATACCCACAACAAGTTCATCGTATACATTTAATAACATTGTAAACTCAACAGATTCGAGTCAGGCTTTTTCGATACGACTTAAAAGCTTTGAATCGAGCAATGGAACCGGATCTCAAGTTGACTTCGGATCTGTAAGAGGGCAGGTGACAGATGGAATGGTCATCTCTACACAGGTGCCTCCAATGCTTATATTCTGCTTGTCTCAAGAAGTAGACTACAACTGTGCTAACTCCAACGATATCTTTTATACAGATATGGGAAACCTTGATTCTAAATCAACGTTGAAAGCGCAATCTCAAATGGCAGTAGGTACAAATGCAAGTGGCGGCTTTGCGATTACTGCTAATGGTACACCAATGGCTGCTGCAACAAATGTCATAGATTCCCCATCGACACCTACAGAGAGTACACCTGGAAAAAATCAATTCGGAATCAACCTGGTCGAAAACGATAGTCCGACAGTGGGCGAAAATCCGGAAGGTGAATTTACGAATGCGATCCCGTCGGTCAACTATGGTACACCTAATAAATATATGTATGTTCCGGGTGATATCGTCGCTTATTCACCAAATGTGAGTCTTATGAAAAAGTTTACGGTAAGCTATATTTTGAATGCAAGTCCAACCCTCCGTGCTGGTGTATATACATCGACGTTAACCTTCATAGCAAGTGGCCGTTTTTAATGTTACAATATTGCTTATACTTATATATGAATGTTAAACGTGAGGGAATATAAAAAATGAAAAGCTTTAAAAGTACTGTTATTGCGAGTCTCGCAGTATTGATTTTTGTGGGGGCTTTGCTGCCAGCGGCAACAGCTTCAGCTCAGTCATCAGCTGCACTGAGTATTATTCCTAAGAAAAACTATATTGTAGAACCTGGTAAGTCTATAAAAGATACGCTAACTATTCGTAACCTTGATAACGAAAAACCACTCCAGCTAACACTTAGGGTAGTAGATTTTACTTTTAATGACGATGGCGGTACACCAAAGCTCATGCTCGCAGAAGACGCGCCGCAAACTACTTGGTCACTAAAGCCATTTTTAACTATTCCTAAAACGGTGATCATTCCAGCTAAGAGTACAAAAACTTTAGATTTAAGTTTGAAGTTGCCTGCTGGTCAAGGTGCGGGTAGTTATTATAGCGCCATCCTGTATTCATCAGGTGCTCCGGATGGCGGAAATGTTGGCCTGAGTGCATCTGGTGTAACTTTGGCATTCTTGTCTGTTCCTGGTGAAGTTACTGAGAACTTAACACTCGAAAAGCTTGGTGCATATCACGCCCCAACTGCCCAGGATAAAGGTGGCTATGCATTTATTACCGGTAAAAAACCCCTGAACATTGCTTATACATTAAAAAATGATGGTAACGTTGCTGAATCACCGGTTGGCAGTATTACGCTTAAAAACATTTTTGGCCAAGTGCAAACGATAGATAACATTAACCCAAATAGCTCACTTGCACTCATAGGGCAGAGCCGTACCTTCTTGTCTTGTATAAAGACAGCAGACCAGGATGTTGAATTCAATGGTGGAACTGCTAAATCCTCTGCATGTGCAGAACCTGACTTGTGGCCTGGTCCGTATACCGTTTCTCTCGATATGTTTTATGGCCAAAATGGTAACAATACTAAAGAAATTAACAGCTCCGTAACTTTCTGGTACTTACCGTGGTGGTTTGTAATTGCATTCATTGTAATACTTCTCGTTGCTGCCTACTTTGTCTGGCGATTAGTTCAAAAAATCAAAGGTCGCAACTTCTCGAATCAACGCAAAAAACTTTCACGTCGCCGAAAATAACCAATAGCCCTTTTGTAAGTAGCATAAGCACGTTACAATAAGCATAACTATGGTAGGGAAACTTCAATTTAGCGCTCAGCGGATACTTCCGGTAATTATCGGTTCGTGTCTGCTGGCGCTCTTTGTTTTTGTTCGGCCAACTGCTGCGATTAATCCTATACCAACACCCGACCCTAAACCGGGTTCGTATGGACTTGAAGCAACCAAAACTCAAGCTCCGCCTACACAAGGAGCAACCATTTCAACACCGGGTAATGGTGCTTCGTTTAATACATCGCCCATACCTGTCAATGGTGTGTGTCCAACTGATTTGCTGGTACAGGTATATAACAACGGCGTGATGGTAGGGTCGGTCATGTGTACTAACGGGAGCTTTAGTGTCCAGGTTAGTTTGTTTGCGGGTACAAATGAGTTGACGGCGATTGTCTACGATACTCTTGATCAACCGGGTCCGGTATCAAACACTGTAACAGTTAATTACACTAATACTAATTTCGCCGCTTTCGGTTCACTTATTACCCTTACTAGTTCATACGGTCGCCGCTCGGCTGCTGCTGGAACTGAATTGGGCTGGCCACTACAATTATCTGGTGGAAATGGCCCTTATGCATTTAGCCTTGATTGGGGAGATGGTACGGCCACTGAACTGAAGAGCCAGTCACTAGCTGGTTTAGTGAATATTGCTCACACGTATAAAAAAGCTGGTATATACCAAGCTAATATTAAAGTTACTGATGTAAACGGTGTCACTGCTTTTCTACAAGTTATTGCAGTCTCTAGTGGAAAAGTGGACGCGGCGGATAATGCAGCCAGTACAAACCAAGGAAATACGCCTAAGCCTCAAGTGTTATGGATGCCCGCAGCAGCATCGCTAGCATTTCTTCCATTAGCATTTGTTTTTGGCCGCCTTAGCCAAACTGTATCTTTACGTAATAAAATGCTTAAAGAACGAAATAGCGTTAAATAAGACCACCTTGCATACCTGTGGAAAAGATTGTAAAAACTCGTTGACAAATATAAGCACTAGTGTGATACACTGAAAACAATCACCACAACAAATACAAATAGTTAAGGTAACCAAAGAGAACAGAGGAGTAATAAAGAATATGAATTCTTTTAGTATAATAAAAAGCCGTCAGGTGG